>ENA-OQDT01000193-OQDT01000193.1-human-gut-metagenome-genome-assembly--contig:-NODE-193-length-39741-cov-4.877165_pt1 | contig 39741 bp, 43 predicted proteins | sample MGYA00242786_ERZ504617 | MGnify/ENA primary metagenome ERZ504617 (study PRJEB26092, sample SAMD00036337) | human gut metagenome | host: Homo sapiens | study: EMG produced TPA metagenomics assembly of...
CTGTATCTGCTTTATAAAAATTCGTATATCCATATACCTTATAGAAATCGTCCACGGAAAGTGAATCGGATGGTGATTTATATTCGATAATATTATACTTGCGGAATATTTTCCCGATATTTTTATGGATCGGCTCCGCGTTCTTCTTTTTAATGATCAACACATCAATTGCCATTGGCTTTGAACTTAATAGATACTCCCGCTCAAACTTTAATTTTTCCGTTTCTTCTCTGAATTCAATCTGCAAGTCTGCATAAAATGCAGGGTGCCACTGAAGCAGTTTTCCATCTGCCGGCTGTTGTTTTTCCGGCAATTGCTTTCTCTTTTGTTTCATTTAAGAGACCTCCTTATGTGATTTTCACAGAAGTTCTCTCTCCATCAGAAAACCTCTGCTTTAAATAATGGATTTTAAAAGCATGAATTTCCTGATTTGACAGGTGCAATCTACCTGTAATGAACTTTTATATGAATTTAGATGTTTTAGAAATATGCTTTGAAATAGAGTAACATATTTATGTACAATATTCAATGTTTTTTGATAATAACTTACAGTAATCAAAGCTGATAGTTACTGTTCACATGATGTGCGATCAGTAACACATCACACTGTTTAAAAGCTGTTTAAAAACAGAGTGTACTCTTGCAATATAAATCATCATCTGCTAAAATTTATCTTAATGAATCATAAGGAGGACTCTAAAATGAGCAAAATTGATGAAATCAGAAGCGCTATGGTCGCTGCAATGAAGGCAGGAGACAAAGAACGAAAAGCCGCACTTTCCTTTCTGCTCTCCTCTCTGAAGAATAAAGCTATCGACAAACGTGCCGACCTGACAGAAGAGGAAGAAGGACAGGTAATCTTAAAAGAAATCAAACAGTTAAAAGAAACAATTGATATGACACCTGAAGATCGTACAGATCTGATTGAAGAGGCTCAGAAACGTCTTGCTGTTCTTGAAGAATATGCACCAAAGATGATGAGCGAAGATGAGATCAAAGCAGTGATCACATCCGTTCTTGCAGATCTTGGTATCGATGCTCCTACAGCAAAGGATAAAGGTAAGATCATGAAAGAACTCATGCCGAAGGTAAAAGGCAAAGCTGACGGTAAAGAAGTCAATCAGATTCTTGCCGGCATGATGAAATAAATACAGATTCCAGAATAAAGACGTAGCAAAGAGGGTGTCGCACTAAACGACACCCTCTTACTTTTTGTTAATTATTTCATTTTTTCTGCTTATTTTGTTATCTGTTTTCCCACTTATGATAAATCGCCTCAAGTGCATCTACCGCACCATCGATTCCAAGAAGACTTGAATTCAGCAGAATTGCATTCGCTTCAATACTGCCCCACTTACGGTCTGTTCTACCTTCATAATACAGGCGTCTCTCTCTGTCAATCTTCTTAATCTTATCTACAGCCTCTTTCTCGGAAAGCTTATAGATATCCATGATTCGATTGATTCTATCATCCTTATAAGCATAGATAAATGTATTCACAACATTTGAATAATCCCCAAGAACATAATCTGCGCAGCGTCCCACGAAGATTCCAGGTCCGCGTTCCGCAAGCTTGCGGATGATTGCCGACTGTGCGTCAAAAAGTTGATCACTTAATGGTTTCTCCACTTCCGGACTGAGCATAAATGTAGTATAATCACCCATTCCAATATAATAGCTTGATAACACATTTCCAAGTCTCGTCTCATCTACTCTTCCAGCATCTTCGTTCGAAATTCCAAGATCTCTTGCTGCCATTCGAATCAGATTGTGATCGTAAAGAGGAATGTTCAGTCTCTCTGCCAGTCTGTTTCCTACTTCATGACCGCCACTTCCGAACTGTCTTCCAATTGTAATAATTGTGTGATCCATCATAAGCAAGTCCTCCTTTTTCTGATAATTCTATTCTATCACTCTTTGAATTAAGAAAAAAGACTTTCTTCCTGTTTTCCGCTAACAATTTTGTAATACTGTTTCGAAGTCACCATATAGACAATGATATAGAATAATGCAAATACCAAATAGGAGCACACTGTCACCAGAATCAGGAATTTTCTGTCAGAAAAAGCAAGCAGATGCACCATTTTTTCTATCATTGGAAATGCAAATGCCGTATGAATTCCTGCAGCCACAAGAGGCAGGAAGAATACCGTCATCACCTGAGAATTGATCGTCTGACGCACTTCTTTCTGTGTCATCCCCACTTTCATCAGAATCTGGAATCTGTCCTGATCCTCATAGCCTTCTGTAATCTGTTTATAATAAATGATCAGCACCATTCCAAGAATGAATACGACTCCAAGAAGGATTCCAAGGAAGAACAGACCGCCGTACAAAGCCTGGTAATCAGCCCTTGATGCGGCTCTGCTGTCTGTAGAAGCTCCAAAAAATAGGGTATCTGATTCCTCTGATTCCTGTTCAGCCAATGCATTGATTTTCTTGTCAATCTCGTTTTGAATCTGGATCTGCTCTTCATCTCCACAGGACAGATCAAAATTGTAGTACCATTTCTCATAAGAACCATTGACACCGTAAACGGAAACATTTCCTTCTTCCAAAGCTTTTATATCTTCCAGTCCGGAAACCACCAGATAGAAGCTGCTGTTCATATTTGCCATATTATTTCCATTTGAAATCATTTTATCCAAATGTCCTTTAATCCTCCATGTCCCGGAATTCTCCACCGTGATCTGATCATAGGGGAAATCGGAATCTTTCGCATACAGATACGCTTCCCCGGGAGCAAGCTCCAGATTCGTCCCCATGATCCGATTATACGCTTCCAACGGCAGAGCATAGAACATTTTTAAATGATCAAATGTATTCACTTCATTGACTCCCGGAGCATTCTCCGGATTAAAATAGATTTCATTTTTTGAAACAATTCCACTGACTGTAAGCATCCGGTAATTCTCCGGATTCTCCGCGGTCTGGTTATGTTCTTTCAAAACCTTCTGTACAAGCTCTATAATCTGTCCATTCTGATTCTCTTTCATTTCTTCCGTCTGCTCCGGTTTCGTGTACATCTCAATCTGGACAGATTTCGGATATCGAAGATTCAAGCCATGTTCCATACTCAGATACAGGCTGGTTGTAGAAGATACCATAACCAGAACCATTGTGGACAGAATACAAATAGACGCTAATCCTGCCCCATTTCGTTTCATACGGTAAATCATGGATGAAAGTGAAATAAAATGATTTGTTTTATAATAATATCCTTTCTTTTTCTGCATTATTTTACAAAATGTGACCGAGCCGGCAATAAATAACAGATACGTTGCAAGGATTACCAGCACGACGGCAACCATAAACCAGATCATCGCTACAAGCGGATCTTTGATTGTCAGGGATAAATAATAAGCCACACCAAGCAGAAGCAACCCGAGTACTGCAAAGATCCAGTTTGCCTTCGGAGGTTTCTCTCCTGTCTTTTCACTTTTTAAAAGTTCTACAGGTTTTAACCGATAGACGGACACGATCATCCGAAGCATGATTAATGCAAAAATGACCAGGAATAACAGTGCCGTAGTCACAAGTGCCGGAACACTGATTTTCATAGAAAGTCCGGCATTACTTCCAAGTATCTTCGCTGCCAGAAGTTCCCCTAATTTAGAGAACAGGATTCCTCCCACGATTCCTCCTGCAATCGTCAGAACACTGATGATCAGATTCTCAAGAACCATGATTTTTACAAGGTCAATTTTTCCCATTCCAAGGATGTGATACAACCCAAACTCTCTCTGTCGTCTGCGGATCAGAAATGAATTTGTGTAATACAGAAGGATCAGAGAAAAGATTGAGATCACACCGGAACCAAATCCAAGGATCATCTGCATGGTATCCCCACCTTTGATCTGGGCAAACTGTGGGCTCACTGCAAGATAATCGATCAGATAGAACATCATAACCATACAGATGCAAGTGATCAGATAAGGAAGATACAACTTCTTATTTTTCTTAATCCCATTGACGGAAAGTTTCAGATAAAGTCCACTTTTCATTGTCTCTCACCACCTGTCGCAAGCATTGTCAGTGTCGCTGAGATATTCTGATAGAACTGTTCATCTGTCTGTTCGCCTTTATATACCTGGTGGAAAACTTCTCCGTCTTTAATAAATAATACTCTCCCGGCCTTGCTCGCTGCTTTGACAGAATGTGTTACCATAAGGATCGTCTGTCCCGATTGATTGATCCGCTCAAATACCCCGAGCAATTCATCCGTTGATTTCGAATCGAGTGCCCCGGTCGGCTCATCCGCCAGGATCAGTCTCGGATCTGTGATCAGCGCTCTCGCCACTGCTGCACGCTGCTTCTGTCCTCCTGACACCTCATAGGGATACTTCTCCAGAAGTCCTGCAATTCCAAGTTCTTTCACGATTGGCATCATCCTGACATTCATTTTCCTGTAATCAACTCCCTGCAGTACCAATGGCAGTAAGATATTGTCCTTTAGATTAAATGTATCCAAAAGATTGAAATCCTGAAATACAAACCCAAGATGATCTCTCCTGAACTTGGACAGATCCTTCTCACGGATTGCAGATAACGGTTTTCCATCCAGATAAACTTCCCCTTCGGTTGGTTTATCCAATGCTGCCAGCATGTTCAGTAATGTCGTCTTCCCCGAACCACTCTCTCCCATGATTGCTACATATTCGCCCTCTTCTACTGAGAATGTTACCTTAGAGAGTGCCTGTACCTGATTACCGCCAAAACGCGGACGGTATATTTTTTTCAAATTTTCTACTTCCAAAACTGTCATTTCTTACGACCTCCTCTTCTTTCAACATCCTCAGTATAACAATACAGCCAGAATGCCGACATTGATTTCTGTGACATTCCAGCTGTCTGATGTGACAAATTTGTCACTTGCTTCTCTCTGTGTGATTTAGTGATTTACTCTGCTCTCAACGGATACTCTGCCAGATCTATTGTAAAACTGCTGCCTTCCCCCAGCTTCGACACAACCGTGATCTGATGCCCAAGTTTCTTTGCCGCCATCTGACTCAGATACAGACCAATTCCCGTTGATTTCCGTTCCATTCTTCCATTATATCCCGTATATCCTTTTTCAAAGATTCTCGGCAGATCCTCCGGTGCAATCCCCATTCCGGTATCCGTAACTGTCAATTTCTTTTCTTCACTGACAATAATCGTCACAGTTCCTTTCAGTGTATATTTCACCGCATTGGACAACAGCTGTTCAATAATAAACGAAAGCCATTTCTCATCTGTCAGAACAATCTGATCTGTCCCTTCATAGATCAGACGGATTCTCCTTCGAATAAACTGTCCTGCATATTTACGGATCGATTTTCTTACAATTTCATCCAAAGGATACTGTGCGATTACCAGATCCTTCGTGCCACTGTCAAGACGCACATACCCAAGTGCCATCTCCACATACTGCTCCACCCGGAACAGTTCGGCTTTCAGATTCTGATTCGTCTCGGTATCTTCCTGCTGAAGTAATACATTCATCACAGCAATCGGTGCCTTGATCTGATGCACCCAGGTTGCATAATAGTCCTCCATGTCCTGACCGGACTTCTCCCATCTGGCATGTTCTTTTCTTTGCTGTTGTTCTTCTTTTCTGATCAGCTCCTGATATCCTGACTCAATTCCATCTTGTGCCACCGGAAGTGAATCCTCATAAGGTCCTTCTCCTTGCAGCAAATGTTCCAGCTTCTGCCCGGTTTTCTTATACCGCAAATATCCACAGAGAAGAAAAAGTAATCCAAATGCCAGACACAACACTGTCGGATAAACCGCTGCCTTCAGATTAATCTCTTCCAGCACAAAAATCAGAAAAAAGATTCCCGCACACAGCAAACTCCACAGAAGCACAAAGCGGATTTTTTTCAAATATTGTAAAAACATTTTTACTCCTTCTCGATGATGTATCCACCGCCGACTTTCGTCTTGATAAAGCCTTCCAGTCCCGCTTTTTCCAGCTTTTTCCGAAGTCTTCCGACATTGACTGTCAATGTATTCTCTTCGATATAATTGTCTGTCTCCCACAGCTTTGTCATCAGCGTGTCTCTGCTGACCACGCGTCCTTTATTCTCCATCAATGTCTGTAAGATACGAAATTCATTCTTTGTCAACTCAATCTTTTCTCCATTATAGGTCATTGTTGTATCATAGAGGTTCAGGATTGCTCCTCTATGTTCCAACATCGGCACTTTTCCTGACAAATCATACGTTCTTCTCAGCAGAGCCTGAATCTTCGCTGTCAGTACACTTAAGTCAAATGGTTTTGCCACAAAGTCATCTCCGCCCATATTCATCGCCATGATAATATTCATATTATCCGCTGCCGAAGAGATAAAGATCACCGGCACGCTCGATATCTTACGGATCTCGCTGCACCAGTGGTATCCATTATAAAAAGGAAGCGTGATATCCAAAAGCACCAGATGTGGACCGTACTCTGCAAATGTCTCAAGAACCTTTGCAAAATCTTCCACATAACGTGCTTCATTTCCCCACGCTTCCATCTCTTTTTTAATTGCCCCTGCCATCACAAGGTCATCTTCGATGATTAGAATCTTATACATTCTGCGGATTCCCCTTTCGCTCTTATCCACTACTATATATCATAGTATACAGTATTTCAAGAGCACACGGTCATACCGTATCCGGCGAGATAACCCGCTGGATATGGATTGCAAGAAATCCGATCTCTTCTTTTGCGACCGGTTGTTTCAGCTGTCTGGACATATAGTCACACACTCTCTTCGCCGCCTCTCCGGTCCTTGGGTAATTCTGAAAAATGAAATCATTAAAGTCTGCATTCGTCCCTTCACCCTTACGGGTTCTCAGAATCATATAATACATATGACTCATCAGACGTGTACATCCAAGTGATCCGCTCTCCAGCTTCTGATCGAATTCCTGTTCAATCATGGCAATCCCTTCATTTACAATCCTGGTCGCATCCAGAGTCTGGGATACTGCCTCATCAGAAAGGCCTGCATGGATATGTAGCGTAATGAATCCGACTTCATCCTCTGAGATTTCATATCCTGTCAGCTGCTGTATGATTTCCCGCCCTTTCAGGGCCACTTGATACTCCTCTCCAAACAACACACGGATATCCGGTGTAAATGGATTCGGAAGCTGGCGGTTCTCCTTCGCTCTCTTCGCTGCAAGCGCAATATGATCTGCCATCGGAAGAAGCATCTCATGATTGATCTTCTGAAACACGTTCTCTGCTTCTTCAATGATCTTTCCTGTTGCCTCAATAAACTCCGGACGGATTCCATTGACTGTTTTCAGAACAGACTCCTGCTTCCTTCTTGTGACAAGAGAATATACTTTGGCTCCGGGAAGTTTCTCGATCTGTTCTGTAGGTTTCTTTCCAAATCCCACACCGTTTCCGAGAAGGATCATCTCCTTCCCTGTCTCAACATGATATACAAGAATCCCATTATTATTCAGAACTTTAATGACTCGATACATCCCCCCGGAGCCTCTCTTTCTTTCCAAAATATCTTAATTCAAGCTTACGATTTCTGCTGTCTTCTCAAGCTTCTCTACTTTTCCGCTCTTAGACATTCTGATCTCTTCACCTTCCTGAAGACTTGTAAATACAACCATACATTCATCGGATTTTGCATGCTCTTGGATATATTTTATATCAAAACCTATCAGTTTGTCACCCTTTTTTACTCGATCTCCGTCATTTACAAAAGTTTCGAATCCTTTTCCATCCAGATTTACAGTATCCACGCCAATGTGAAGCAGATATTCGGTTCCGTCATCACTAGTCAGACCAACTGCATGTTTTGATGGGAAGATAAAAGATACCGTTGCATCTTCAGGCGCATAAGCCATTCCCTCTTCCGGGCGAACCAGATAACCGTCTCCCATCATTTTCCCTGCAAATGCTTCGTCACACGCTTCTTCGATCGGTGCTACTACTCCTGTGAATGGAGAGCAAAGCTCTTTCTTTACAGTTCCGGCTGCAACAGTTTTGTTCTCATCTTTCTTCGCTTCATCTTTTGTTTCTGCACATTTATTCGTTTCTTCTGCGCTGTTTTCGTTTTCTTCCGGAAGATATTCCACATTCGGAGCTTTCTCCAGATAATCTTCCAGATTGGATTTAATCACAGAAACAGCCGGTCCGTAGATTACCTGGATTCCCTGTCCTTTTCTTACGATTCCGGATGGGGATGTCATTCTTAAGACATCTTCATTTACCAGTTCCGGCTTTACTACCGTACAACGAAGTCTTGTCGCACAGCAGTCTACATCAGAAATGTTTTTCTTTCCACCAAGTCCTCTTGTGATCAGTGCGCTCTTCTGATCTTCCGGTGTCATTTCATTTTCAGAATCTGCATCATTTCCATCTACTTTTGCTTTATAATCAGCTTTTGTATACAGCTTCGTTTCCGCATCATCATCTTCTCTTCCCGGTGTCTTCAGATTCAGCTTCAGAATCAAAGTACGGAAGATGATATAATATAAGAAGAAATAAATAATTCCAACCGGGATGATTCTGATCCAGCTGGTCTTTGCATTTCCCTGAAGGATACCGAAAAGGAACAGATCAATAAATCCACCGGAAAATGTAAGTCCGACTGCAATATTTAACATATGCGCGATCATGTAAGCGGATCCTGCAAGGATCACCTGTACTGCAAAAAGGATCGGTGCCACAAACAGGAATGAGAATTCCAGTGGCTCTGTGATTCCAGTCATCATACATGCAAGTGCTGCTGAAAGCAAAAGTCCACCTGCCTGTTTCTTCTTCTCCGGTTTTGCACACTGATACATTGCAAGTGCCGCACCCGGAAGGCCGAAGATCATGAAAATAAATTCTCCTGAAAAGTATCTTGTCGCATCCGCACTGAAATGTACTGTGGATGGATCTGCAAGCTGCGCAAAGAAGATGTTCTGACCGCCCTGTACAAGCTGTCCCGCAACTTCCATTGTTCCTCCAACCGCTGTCTGCCAGAACGGAAGATAGAATACATGGTGAAGTCCAAATGGAATCAACGCTCTCTTAATAATACCAAAGATCAATGTTCCAATATAGCCTGTTCCTGTTACAAGTCCGCCAAGTGCATAGATTCCATTCTGAACGGTTGGCCATACAAAATAGAGTACGATTCCGACAACCACATAAGTCAATGTTGAAATAATCGGAACAAATCTTGATCCACTGAAGAATGACAGTGCATTCGGAAGCTGGATTTTGTAAAACTTATTATGAAGTGCTGCTACTCCAAGTCCAACGATAATACCGCCAAATACACCCATCTGTAATGTCTGGATTCCGCAGACACTTGTCACAGTTCCTTCCAGAACTCCGGCTCCAAGCGTTCCGTCTGCAAGAAGATCTCCACGGATCAGAAGCATGGCATTCATTGTTGCATTCATTACAAAGAAAGAGATCATTGCCGCAAGTGCCGCAACTTCCTTCTCTTTCTTCGCCATACCGATTGCTACACCGACAGCAAAAATAATCGGCAGGTTATCAAAAATAATACTTCCCGCTTTGCTCATAATTGTGAGCAGGGAATTCAGAATTGTCCCCTCGCCTAAAATTGCCTGAAGATGATATGTCTCAATCATCGTTGCATTTGTAAATGAACTTCCTACTCCAAGCAGAAGTCCTGCTACCGGAAGAATTGCGATTGGAAGCATAAAACTTCTTCCGATTCTCTGCAATACTCCAAAAATCTTGTCTTTCATCTGTAATCCTCCTAGTATCATTTCTTATAGAGTTGACGCATCCCATAGTTTCTTGTGCTGGCACAGTTCTGCAACTTACTTATCCTATACTATAATGCGCAAAAAAGGCATAAACTAATCCTCAATAACCAAGTCCACCTTATCTGGTGAACTTATTAAGGATAGTTTATGCCTGCTTTACCAGTAACACTCTATCGTGCGCTTTTCTCTTTTAACCACGTATAGTATAACCATACTCACTTCCAACAGTCAATCTGTAATATTCAACAATATTTATCCTGTTTTTTTGTTGAATATGTTACTTAGTGATTATTTTAATAAATTAAAGTTTTTCTTTTGATTTAAATTATTTTCTCTTCATTTTACGCTTCTGGATTTTGCTTATTTGCTTTTGTAATATCCAGACGTACATTCACACCAAATGGATTGATTGCAACTCCCTTTGCATCCGGGATCAGTATCTCCGGAATCTTATCCGCCGGGATTGCTGCTGTCTTCATCTTCTTGCCCTGTGCAAATCTGGTAAATTCTATCATATCTGTAAAGATCGGCTGATACAGACTTCCGTCCGGCTGTCTCAGAAGTGGGACCTGATTATCTTCCTGAACTCCTACGATAAAGGTTCCTTTCTTATAATGCGCCATCATCTCTTCCTGAAGTTCCTTCACATTCTCCGGCATCTCCGGTCCGATACTGCGGTGCATCTCCTGCATCAGATACATTGCTGTCAGATGAAGCTCCGGATTCTCGATCAGTTTCTTTCCTTCAGGCAGTTCTTCCTTATTCTTACGAACTACAAGCTGTTCCAGCTGAATCCTGATCTCCTCCTCTGTACCAACATTCACTGCCAGTGCATTCACGCCCATTGTATACAGGTTTGTAAAAAATCCAAGTCTGGCATTCTTTTCAATTTTGGCAATTCCTACATGATAACGATCTTCTGCAAGCGTCTTTGCCTTTTCCTTTGCAGACTCTTCCTGATAATAAACCAGAACCTCGTCATCAAATGTCTCTTCATCACAGAGGACAAACGGCATCTTCGTCACCCCTGACATGATCACATAAATCTCTTCGAGATTTCGCAGATTCACCAATGTCTGCTTCATCTCTGTACTGACAATTACTTTATTCTCATCCATCTCTTTGTTTTCCTTTCTGGTTGCTTTTCTTTATATTACAGTAGTGCAATGAAATGAGGTATAAATATGATCCCCCCTATGATCACAGCCATGATTGCTGTAAAAAGCACTGCACCAGCTGCCGTATCCTTCGCGATCTTAGCAAGTGGCTTTCTCTCTTCTGTCACAAGATCGACAACAGCTTCCACTGCCGTATTCACAAGTTCCAGTGAGATCACCATTCCAAAAAGGAGAAGACAGATACACCATTCCATCGGTGTTAATCCTACAAAGGTTCCAACTGCTGTTACAAGAATCACTGCAAGGCAATGAATCTTCATATTCCTCTCTTTTGAAATCCCTGTCCAGATTCCTTCAAAGGCATAGCCAAAGCTTTTGAATAAAGGCTGTTTTCGATTCTTCATTCGTAGTCTCCTTTCGGATTCGTATCATAGATCAAGCAACAAATCTAATATCTATGATACCACATCTGGCTCCTTATCAAAAGAGGTATTTTCCTATTATTATCAAAAGAAGACTCGGATTTCGAATCCCAGATCCTTTTCACTTATTTACAAGCTTCAACCATACTCTTTACATATTCAGCAACATACGGCACACAGTCTTTTCCGTATTTCTCACACAACTTAACGATTGCACTTCCAACGATCGCACCGTCTGCGCTCTGACACATCTTCGCCGCCTGCTCCGGAGTGGAGATTCCGAATCCGACCGCACACGGAATATCATTTTCCTCTTTTACAAGCTTCACCATTGCTCCAATGTCCGTCGTGATCGCGGATCTTGTTCCTGTTACACCAAGTGAGGAAACACAATATACGAATCCCGATGCTTCTTTTGCAATCATCCGGATTCGGTCATGAGAAGTCGGTGCAATCAATGAGATCAGATCGATTCCGTACTTTTTGCACACGATGTCAAATTCTTCTTTCTCTTCAAATGGAACATCCGGAAGAATCAGACCATCCATTCCGACATTTTTCGCTTTCTCAAGAAATCTTTCTGTTCCGTAAGAGAACACAACATTTGCATATGTCATAAAAACAAGCGGAATCTGTGTATTCTGACGGATTTCTTTTACCATATCAAAGATCTTGTCTGTCGTCACGCCTCCTGTCAGCGCACGCAGGTTTGCTCCCTGTATAACCGATCCTTCTGCTGTCGGATCGGAAAATGGGATTCCAAGCTCGATCAACGCCGCCCCTGCTTTCTCCATCTCATAGACAATCTGTTTCGTCGTCTCAAGATCCGGGTCACCACATGTGACAAATGGTATAAATGCTTTCTTCCCTTTAAATGCTTCCTGTATTCTACTCATGAAGATCCTCCCCTCTGTAACGTGCGATTGCTGCGCAGTCCTTATCTCCGCGTCCTGAAATATTAATTACAATAATCTGGTCTTTTCCCATTGTCGGCGCAAGCTTTCTTGCATATGCAACTGCATGTGCACTCTCGATCGCCGGAATGATTCCTTCTAATTTAGAAAGATACTCAAATGCATCGACTGCCTCATCATCAGTGATTGCTACATATTCTGCTCTTCCCTTATCATAAAGGTCTGCATGCTCCGGTCCGATTCCCGGATAATCCAGTCCGGCTGAGATTGAGTAAACCGGTGCGATCTGTCCGTACTCATCCTGACAGAAATAAGATTTCATTCCGTGGAAGATTCCAAGCTTACCGGTCGCGATCGTTGCAGCTGTCTCTGCTGTATTCACGCCGCGTCCTGCCGCCTCGCATCCGATCAGGCGCACGCCTTCATCTTCAATGAAATTATAAAATGCACCGATCGCATTGGATCCACCGCCGACACAGGCAAGCACTGCATCCGGGAGTTTTCCTTCTTTTTCAAGGATCTGCTCCTTGATCTCTTTAGATATAACTGCCTGAAAATCACGCACGATCTGCGGAAATGGATGCGGTCCCATACAGGATCCGAGTACATAATGTGTGTCATCAATTCTTCTTGTCCACTCACGCATCGTCTCCGAAACAGCATCCTTTAAAGTACCAGTTCCACTTGTAACCGCGTGTACCTGTGCTCCAAGAAGACGCATTCTGTATACATTCAGTGCCTGACGCTCTGTATCTTCTTTTCCCATGAAAACTTCACATTCCATTCCCATCAGAGCCGCTGCTGTCGCTGTTGCAACTCCATGCTGTCCTGCACCGGTCTCAGCGATCACTCTTGTCTTTCCCATCTTCTTCGCAAGAAGAACCTGACCTAACACGTTGTTGATCTTATGGGCACCTGTGTGATTGAGATCTTCTCGTTTCAGATAAATTTTCGCCCCGCCAAGATCTTCTGTCATACGTGCTGCATAGTATAAAAGAGACGGTCTGCCTGCATATTCATTTAATAATGTATTCAGTTCGTCATTAAATTCTTTGTCATTTTTATAGTAGTTGTACGCCTTTTCCAATTCGATCACTGCATTCATTAGTGTCTCCGGAATGTACTGTCCACCATGGATTCCGTATCTTCCTTTTGTCATGGTTGTCTCTCCTTCTTTCTTGTTTCTATTGTTTTAGTAAATTTATTCATTTACTTGTATACTCTTTTATTTTCCAAAAAATGTTTACTGCTTTCAAAATTTCTCACAGTTTTCACAGTTTGAAGAATTTTCCCACAATCTTTCTTTCCATCTGTCTCCACTGCACTGCTCAGGTCAATTCCCCAAGGGTGTATTCGCTGTATTGCCTCCGGTATGTTCTCCGGATTCAGTCCTCCTGCGAGGAAATACGGCCGCTTTGTCCATCCTTCCAAAAGACTCCAATCAAATGTCTCGCCGGTTCCGCCTTTTCCGTGATCGAGAAGAATCAGATCTGCACTGCTCGCTGCCGCCGCATCAAGATCTTTTTTCTCCTGAATCGAAAATGCTTTCATCACTGGATGGTCTGTCAGACTTTTCAACTTCGTTATATATGCCTCATCTTCCTGCCCGTGAAGCTGAGCAATCTGAATGGTTCCTTCATTTAATAATTGTGCGACCTCGCCGCAGTCTTTATTGACAAATACTCCGACCGGGCAAATCTGCGATTCAAGATTTTGAACCAGTTCGCGAACTTTCGAAATGGATACATTTCTCCGGCTCTTTGGCACATCGATGATAAATCCGCAATAATCCGGTTTTGCCTCATTTATATAGGTAATATCTTCCGGGCGGCTCAAACCGCAGATTTTAATCTTGGGCATGTTCATTTTTTCTTGTCTCATACTATATCTTCCGCTAATTCATATCTAGCTGCCTTCCTGTCTGCTGCTTCAACTCCATCAGTGCTGCTTTCCGATCAGATTTTCTCATCAGAAGTTCTCCGATCAGTACCGCATCGGTTCCATTTTCATAAAGTGCTTTCATATCTTCCACTCCGCGGATGCCGCTCTCAGATACGAAAACTGTTTCCGAACTGACCATTTCTCTTAGCCGAATGCTATTCTTGATATCCACTGTGAAATCTTTCAGATTCCGGTTATTTACACCGATAATCTTTGCACCGATCTTCTGTGCTCTTAAGATTTCTTCTTCGTTATGTGTTTCTACCAAAGCAGATAGTCCGAGTTCGTCTGCCAGCTGATGATATGCTTTTAGTCTGCCATCTTCTAATACCGAACAGATCAGAAGTACTGCCGAGGCTCCCATTGCTTTCGCCTGATAAATCATGTATTCATCACAGGTGAAATCTTTTCTGAGTACTGGAATGGATACATTTTGCACGATTTCCTTCAGATACTCATCACTGCCCCGGAACCAAAACGGTTCTGTCAGACAGGAAATTGCTGCTGCGCCGCCTGCTTCATAGTCCCTGGCAATCTCCACATATGGAAAATCCGGTGCGATCAATCCTTTGGATGGAGACGCTTTTTTTGCCTCGCAGATAAAAGACAATCCTTCTGCCCGAAGTGCCTGTTCGAATACTGGGATTTGATCTTTAATTCCTTTTTCTTCCGCCTGTCTTCGGACCTCTTCTAATGGAACTATTTTCTTTTCTTCTTCGATCCGCTCTTTCGTGCGCTCGGTAATTTTCTCGAGTATATTCATACTATTTGTTCCTCTTTTTCTTTCAAGTTGCTTCTTCCATTCTCCCCTGCATAGCCGGGGATCAGACTTTTTATTTATTACTTTCTTCTTTAAACTGCTCCAGCTTCTTCAGTGCAAGTCCTTCGTCAATGATCTGTTCCGCTTTTCTTACACCTGCTTCGATTGAATCTGCTTTTCCTGCAAGATAGATTGCTGCTCCTGCATTCAGGCAAACTGCATTTCTCTTTGCTCCCTGCTCTTTTCCTGAAATGATATCTAATGTGATCTGTGCGTTTTCCTGAGGTGTTCCTCCTGTCAGTGCACCTTTTTCGCATCTCTCATACCCAAACTGCTCCGGTGTGATCTCATAGCTTGTAAATGTTCCTTCTTTAATCTCACAGACTGTAGTCGGTGCACACATGGAAATCTCATCTAACTTATCCTGTCCGTAAACGACCATTCCGCGGACAACTCCGAGATTCGCCATTACTCTTGCAAGTGGCTCTACAAGGCTTTCATCATAAACTCCCATCAGTTCCATGTTCGCTCCTGCCGGATTAGACAGTGGCCCAAGAATATTGAATACGGTACGGATACCAAGTTCTTTACGGATCGGTCCGACATATTTCATCGCAATATGATAATTCTGTGCAAATAAGAAACAGATCTGAATGTCTTTGAGAAGCTGTGTGCTGCGCTCTGGTGCGACATCGATCTTCACTCCAAGTGCTTCAAGTACATCTGCCGCACCGGACTTAGAAGATGCTGCACGGTTACCATGCTTTGCGACTGGGATTCCTGCTGCCGCAATCACAAGAGAGGATGTTGTTGAAATGTTAAATGAATTTGCTCCGTCTCCCCCTGTTCCTACGATTTCCAGCACATCCATGTCATGCAAAAGCTTGATGCAGTGTGCACGCATTCCCGCTGCTGATGCTGTGATCTCATCGATTGTCTCACCTTTCATGGAAAGTGCTGTCAGATATGCTGACTTCTGAACATCCGATGCCTTTCCTTCCATAATCTCATTCATTACTTCTTCTGCTTCTGTATAGGTGAGATTTTCTTTCTTTGATAATTTTATAATTGCTTCTTTGATCATTTCTTAATTCTCCTTCAATGCTTTTGCATAGTTAATAAAGTTCTCTATCATCTGAAGTCCCTGCGGTGTCATCACAGATTCCGGATGAAACTGTAACCCAAAGATCGGATATTCTCTGTGTTCCATCGCCATGATCTCGTTATCTTCGCTTCGCGCTGTCACAACCAGTTCTTCCGGTAGTGTCTCTTCCTTAACTGCGAGTGAATGATATCTTGCCACCTGGATTGGAAGTGTCAGATTCTGAAAGAGGACACTGTCTGTCTTTACGTCTTTCAGCTGTGATGTCTTCCCATGCATCAGCTGTCCGGCGTGACTTACCGTTGCTCCGAACGCTTCTGCCATTGCCTGATGTCCGAGACAAACACCGAGCATCGGAATCTTTCCTTTCAGCTTCTGAATTGCTTCGATACAGATTCCGGCATCAGAAGGTTTTCCCGGCCCCGGTGAGATTACTAGCGCCTCGGGCGCAAGTTCCAGAATCTTTTCCGGTGTGATTTGATCATTTCGAACGACCTTTACTTTTGAATCAATCTGATCTTTTTGTATGCCGCTTATTTCTGATTCTACTCCTGCGATAAACTGATACAGGTTATATGTAAAGCTGTCATAATTATCAAGTAATAGTATCATTCCAATCCTCCTTTCGCAGTTTCCACAGCCTGAAGTACTGCCCCTGCCTTATTTAAACACTCCTGGAATTCATTTTCCGGGATACTGTCTGCTACGATTCCGGCTCCTGACTGTACGCGAATGTATCCATTTTTCTTATAAGCAAGACGGATGGAAATGCATGTATCTACATTTCCTGCAAAATCGAGATAGCCGACTGCTCCTCCGTAGATACCTCTCTTCTCCTGTTCAAGTTCTGCGATAATCTCACATGCGCGGATCTTCGGTGCTCCGGAAAGCGTTCCTGCCGGAAGAATCGCATCTACTACGTCCAGTGCATCTTTATCTTTCCGAATCTTGCCTGTCACGGTGGAACCAATATGCATTACATGGGAATATCTCTGGATTTCCATATATTTATCAACTTTAACTGTTCCCGGCTGGCTGATCTTGCCGACATCATTTCGCCCAAGATCTACAAGCATGTTGTGCTCTGCAAGCTCTTTCTCGTCTGCAAGTAGCTCTTTCTCCAATTCCTGATCTTCCTCTTCGGTCACTCCCCGCTTCCTTGTACCGGCAAGAGGAAAAGTGCACACCTGTCCGTTTTCTAACTTCGCCAGCGTTTCCGGTGAAGCCCCTGCCACTTCAATATCATCACTTGAAAAGTAGAACATATACGGAGATGGATTCGAGGTTCGAAGCACCCGGTAGGTATCAAAAAGACTTCCTTTTGCCTTCGCTGTCAGCGGATTGGATAAAACGACCTGGAAAATATCACCTTCATAAATGTATTCCTTAGCTTTCTCAACCATCTTGCAATAATCTTCTTTATCCACTCCCGGATGGAACTCTTCTTCTAAAACAAGTGGTCGGAAATCTGCCTGCGCCCCACTTCGGATCAATCGTTCCATCTCTTCTAATTCCTGCTTCGCGTTCGTATAATTTTCTTCCAGATCACCTTCCAGCTTCACGCCTGTGATCAGGATCAGCTTCTGTCTGTAATTGTCAAATACGATGACACGGTCAAATAACATCAAGTCCGCATCCCGGAAATCTCTTACTGCCGTTTTTGCTGCTGTCTTTCCTGTAGTCTCATTCTTCTCTTCCAGGACTGGCTTCAATGTCGGTTCTGCATATTTGATGTAGTCATAAGAAAAATATCCGACAAGCCCTCCGGTAAATGGAGGAAGTCCCGGAACAACCGGACTTTTATATGCTTCGAGAATTTCTCTTAGAACCTTTCCCGGATGGTCGGTTAAAACTTCCCGTCTGGTCTTATCCTCATCTTCATGCCCTTCGCTGATGATCACACGCCCATCGGTACAGGTGATCTCCATCGTTGGTGCATATCCAAGGAAGGAATATCTTCCCCACTGCTGTCTGTCCTCCGCACTTTCCAGCAGATAGCAATGCTTGCTTGCCGCCCGCAGCGTCCGCATCACACTAATCGGCGTAAATGCATCTGCATACAGCTCTTTGCTGATCGGAACTCGCTTGTATCTGCCTTGTTCAGCGTAGGATCTGATTTGTTCTAATGTCTTGTCCATGTGTATTCCTCCTTGAAGTTATGCTGCAAAATAAATTTCTCTTTTATCTCGATAGGAAATATATGTTTATGGTAGAAAAAAAGTCCCTGACAGAATATTCCTATTCTGTCAAGGACGGTAAATCTAAATCTTTTCCGCGGTGCCACCTTGATTCACGGGTACACTCCCATGCGCTCTGTAAGATACTAACATATCTCCGGCAACTGACGTATGCCCACACGTCACAGAGTACTCGGATTCTCAAATCCTTTGACTGTGCCCTCAGCGGTCCATTTGGCAACCTGCATCTCGATCCGGCTCTCAGCTTCCCGGACTCTCTGTGCGCGCATAATTACTTTGATCTCCGCTTCATCGGTTTAAAGCGTTATTCCATTTGCTAAGAGTTTATCACTTTAAAGCGATAGTGTCAATGCACTATTTTAATCTTTTTCGCGAAATTGTTGAAAAATTTTCTCAATTTTCTTGTCTTTATTTTCTTTTTCTCTTCCATGCAAATCCGCCAACTCCTGCTCCGAGTGAGGAGAATGCAAGTCCTAATAAGCCAAGAACATTTGCCGGATCACCTGTCTTTGCGGCTTTTGATCCACTTGTTCCTTTGGAAGCTGATCCATCCGTAGTTGTTCCTGCCTTCTTTGTAACAGTTGGAGTTGCACTTCCATTCTGGCTTCCATCCTGTTTTCCATTCTTTACAAGTGCTTTGATTGCTGAATTCAACTTATCTGTTGCTTTATCAACTTTTTCCTGGCTTTCTTTTGCATTTAATGCGCTCTTAGCGTCTGTCAGTGCACTCTGCAATGCCTTCCAGCTGTCAACTGTGTAATCAGCTTCTTTCAGAGCTGCCGCATCACTGATTGCTTTCTCAAGGGAAGAAGTATCAACTGCTGCCGGCTCTTCTATCTTAACAAGTGCTTCAATAGCTGCGTTGAGGTGGCTTACTGCCTCGTCTACAGTTGCCTGAGTTTTTGGATTTTTCAATTCATCTTTTGCTTCCTGAAGTTCCATCTGCATAGATGCCCAGCTTTCCGCTGTGTATTCAGCTTCTTTCAGGGCTTCTGCTTTTGCAATAGCTGCCTCAAGATTTGTTGTTGTGATTGTTTTATCCTCAGATGCTTTTACAATGTTCTCCTCTGTTGCCTGGAATTTGTATGTCACGTCATTATATCCAAGTGCTGTCAGTGTAATGGTCCAATATCCTGTTCCATCCGTTCCTTCCGGAAGTTTACAACGAAGAGAATCTGTCAGTCCAAGCTGGATTCCCATTGCTTTGTGCATCCAGTTATCTGCTGCAAATTTTGTTCCATAAGTGGCTTTTGCATTTGTATATGTGCTGTCATCTCCATAGTAAGTCCATGTAACAGTCTGGAGATTTGATCCAAGATCACCATAATTTCCTGTCAGATCAACTCTTAAGAATTCTCCATAAGATCCACTTGCTTCTTTTACTGTCAGCCCTGCTTTCTCTGCTGTTGGTGCTGTCTTGAGTGCCTGATCTTTGATTCCGGACTCTGATCCATTATTCACTCTTGCAGAGAAACTGAAGGATCCATTCTCATTCTTTGTTGCTGTTTTCAGACCGTTTGTATTCTCTGTTACATTAGCAACCAGTCCTGTATAGCTTACCAGATTCTTTTCTGAATATCCTCCTGCAAGTTCACTTCCGTTTTCGATCACACGATAGCTTGCTTTCAGTGCATCCAGATCAGATGTTTTTACTTTCACCGGCACATATTTCAGTCCGAGTACATCATACTCTGTCATCTTTGTTGTTGCACCGGATTCCTCTGTGATCTCTCCTCTGTTAAATGTAATCTTGCTTCCGTCTGTCAGAACTGCTGTAGTTCCATCTGTCCAGTACTCTACTGCATACTCTTTTCCATTTTCCGCCTTGATTACTGCGTTGCACTGGAAAGAACCTCTGTGAAGTCCATGATTTACTGTAGCTCTTGTTACAGTATCGAATGCACCCTTGTCAGACTCTCCTTTTGAATCCTTTGCATCTGAAGAAGATGTATCTCCTGCTGCCTGCACATTCTCAGCAGCCCAGTACTCTGCCCAGCTAAGTCCTACATATGCGTAAGTATACTCACTCTCCTGGGCTACAGTATAAGTAAATTCACAATCCTTTGCATAGCCTGTTGCTTTCACTGTGATCTTAAATTCCTGTCCATTTTCTGCATTCTTAAACGGAGCTGCAGTTGTATCAATTGTTCCATCTTCTTTAATGATCTTCACTGCACGTTTTCCTGTTGCTGCATACTCTGTTCCGTCAACTGTTACGGATTTGATCTTCTTTACATAAGATGTTACATCATCTGCTGCATATCCTTCTGCCGCTACAAGTGCTGCACTTTCACTATTAAATACAACCGGTACAGCTTCTGTTGTTAATTCAAAATCTGTCTTAAGATCTGCATATTTTCTAGATTTATCAGATACTTTCAGAGTATATTTTCCTATCTCAGCGCCCTTTGTCTTATAGGTAAGTACTCCTTCTTTTACTTGAACATCCTCAAGACCTTTAACTGTATATTCTGCCTGATAATCACCAGGAAGGCCTTCTACAGTTACATTTACTTTTCCACTTTTAACATCTGCATTCTCTGCTGCGACAGTTCCATTGAATTTAATTGGCACATACTGATCTGCATCAATCTCATAGATTCCATTATCTGTGTAATATGTGATTTTATTGATCGTCTGGCCCATCATCTTTTCATAATCTTTTGAGTTCAGTGTATTTCCATGAGATGTTGTCACAAATCCGGTACTCCATGCCAGTTCTTTCTTTTTCCAGATATTTTCAAGATGACGAAGTCCGTAGTTGTCTCCTTCTTTTGTACTGATCACAACTCCGTATACTGTATTAACTGTATCTGGGAGTCCATTTACATCTAATTCATAATCTCCATACTTCGTGTCTGTTGTAAAATCGATTGATGCATCACTCAACTTCTGTGCAGTTGCACCTTTCACTTCACTAAAACTGAATGAACCATCTGCATTTACTGTTGCTTCTTTATAATAGGAAGGAGTCTCACTTAAAATATAGTAAGAATAGCTTGCGCTCTCGAATAACGCATCTTTTCCGTTATATTCTGTTGTTTTTTCCTTTCCTTTCATGTTCACTGTGATAGAAAGCTTGCTGTCATCTGTAATCTGTGTATAGTTTTTCAGCACAGATGCATCACTGATCTTAACCGGATATGTAATACCTGTAATGTCTGTTCCATCGCTGTTCACATGATAAGAACCAGCTGCAAGTGTTGATCTTGTTTTCGCTTTTGTAGCGGAGGATACACTGTCTGCTCCTGCCACCTTATCTGCTGCATAGAATTCAGAATATGGAATATTCATCAACACATACGTTTCTTTCGCAACTTCTGCCTTTTTCAATGCCTTCACTGCTGTATTTAGCTCGTCTGCTGCTGTGTCTACCGCGCTCTGAGATTCTTTTGCTGTCAGGGCAGCTTTGGCTGCTGTCAGCTTCGTCTGCATTGCACTCCAACTGTCTGCTGTGTAATCAGCTTCTTTCAGTGCTTCAGCGGCTGTGATTGCAGCTTCCAGTTTTGTTGTGTCAACTGTTACTGCTTCGTTTGCTGACTTGATTGCAGCAAGTGCAGCTTCTTTCACTGCCTTTGATGTACGTGTTGCACCACTAACAGAATCCCAACCATTAATTGTATCTTCTGTTGCAGCCTTTCCTACAAGCATTTTCTGGATTCCTTTCGATTTTGAAACAGCTTTTGCAAAATAGGAATCACTCTCCGCGTTATATCCTTCCCCTGGAGTCACAGTGATGGCTGAAAACTTGCCATCCTCCACCTTCAGGCTGACTTCAACGTCATACTCATTCCATTCGTCTTCATTTTCGTCATCCTCTGCAGTTCTTGCCACGTGGGCTGTCTTTGTATAAGTTCCATCCTTCGCAGTCTGACTTCCTGTTGCCGCAAAGATGGTTGACGGACAAAGTCCTACTACCATAGACATTGCCACTGCCATGGACATTGCCTTTACTTTCATTTCTTTGTTTTTCATAAGAACCTCCTTTTTAATTAAAATAGTTACATACAGATCCTGCCTGCCGCAGTTCTGCTTTCCTGCTTCCGCATGGATATATTATCAAGTTAGCTTTTGCTAACCTATAACCCCAAAAAATTTTTACATCTATACTGTCCTTACAGCTTCTTTCTTCACAATCGGTAAAATCTTTCCTGCGACAATTCCAATCACGAACCCTGTCACTGTTCCTGCCACAAGAAGAACCGGAAGATAATAAATCAGTTTCAGATTCTCCACCACTGCCATCGCAACAAGAATCTGTCCTATATTATGAAAGACGCCGCCAGTGATACTTACTCCTACAATGGAAATTCCATCCATCTTCTTTACAAGTACCATGGCAAGAAGGCTGACAACCGCCCCTGCCAGACTGTAAATAATCGACATTCCATTTCCAAAAAGAAATCCTGTCAGAAGCACACGCAGTACAGATACCGCCAGTACTTCCGGAATTTCCAGAAAATAAAGACCTGTTACAGTGACCAGATTAGCCACTCCAAGCTTCATCCCCGGCACTCCAAAATTAATTGGGATCAGGCTTTCCACATAACTAAAAATCATTGCTAGCGCAACAAGCATTGCCATATTCGCAAGTTTTTTATTTCTATTCATACATTCTCCTTTACAGTCGAACAATTGATTTATTTAGAAATTGTATCCGGTAGATGTTCCTTTTTACTTTGAGAATCATCAGAATTCTCAACTTCTTCTATTTCTACAACCAGCTTATGAGGCAGGCAGACAATGGCCTGTGTCCGGTTATTGATCTTCCCCTGCTCTTCGCAATATCCATCCGGACAGTCAGCCTCTTCCATATAAGCTTTTCCATCCTCAATCCGGACACGGTTGTAAAAATCTCCTTCCTGCACTTCGATCACCTGATCTTCATCCAAAGAATATCTTCCGTAAACTTCTCCGTCCACCTTGATCACAACCTGTTTTTCCTGATTTTCTTTTTGTCCGCTTTCCTTTGCCTGTACATACTGCATCAGATTCATCACAAGAAACAGTACACATGCCGCAAAGAGGATTCCGCCTCCTAAAAACAGATCTTTTTTCTTCATCTATTACACTCCTGCCCAGATCATAATTACAAGTAACAGAATTGCCCGAAGAATCGTAAACCAAAATTCATTTCCCTTCAGACCTTTGATTCCTGTATGGATATGCTTCTTTGGACAAGTATCAATACATTTCTGGCATTGGAAACAATCTCCCTCGACTTTGAGTGATCCGTCTTCCGGGAGTCCGATCCCGGATGGACATTTCTTCGTGCATCCGCTGCAGCCTTTGATGCAATTTTCTCTGTCGCGGTGCAATGCAAAGAACGGAAGCACCGGAAGTAATGAGAATACTGCTCCCATCGGACACAGATTCCGACAGAAAAATCTTTCTTCCAGACACATCCCCACAATAATAAGAAGTAGTAATATCACTCCCGGCAAATATCCCTGCAAGTGAAGATTTCCTGCATGCAGCATAGAAAAAACATCCCACGGGCTTGTCCCTTTTGCCTTTCCGTATACTCCCGCAAAACAAAGTACTGCGATTACGGTCAACACCAGATATTTCAAATAGCTTAACTTCTCTGTGATCTTTTCTGAAAGTAGCACCGGCTTTTTCTTTCTCTTCTTAAAGCACCAGAGATAAAATGCATGAATTCCATCTCCCAGACTTCCGAATGCACACGCGAATCCACAAAAGAATCTTCCGAAAAGAATCGTATACGCGCAGAGAACTATAAGCACCGTTACAAAAGAGGTCATCCCGATTGCCTCGCCTGCTCCTATCTGTGTGAAAATGTATTTTACACCGGCAAATGCCGCTGTATACACAGATGGCAGAAACAGAAAATAGAGAATCTGAATCAAGGCACGAAGCCAAGTATGCAATTTTTTAATTTCTTTGCTTTTAAATTATGTATATTCAACTTCTTCAAACTACTTTACCGCCTGTTCTAATGCCTGTTCTGATGCATTTTAATTCCTGTCGAACTGAACGTTGCTCCACTTATCGTATCAACTTCTGCGCTCTGCGCCTCTATGATCTTCGGAATGATATCTTCCGCCATCGCAAGATATGCACCGTCTTCCTTCTCAGCGGAGGTCACTTCTACCGCTTCGATCTTTCCATCTTTTACAGTAAACTTCTACCGCAAACCGTTCCGCCAAAATCCTCCGCTTCTCCGGTATAGGTTCCATCCTTGTATCCTGCTCCATCTCCTGAATCACTCCCTGACTCAGAATCACTGCCGGCACCAGATGACTGTACCTCCAACTGTGCATTCAGTTTTGCGATTTCCTCATCCTTCGCACGGACATCCAACACTTCGTTATATCCGAAAAGGACACCGACGATTGCCAGCAGACTAAACAGTCTTACGATAAACTCTTTCATCCTACTGCGCCTCCGTCTCTTCTGGTCTTAAAGCCATTTCCAGTGCCTTTTTGCATCCGTCAATAATCGCATTCGAAGAACAGGTTGCTCTGGATACCGTATCAATTTCTTCCGGCATTCCTTTGGTAATAATCTGAGAAACGACACCTTTTTTACTGGACGTTCCATTTGCCGCTTTTTTGATGTAACTGTCGTTCTCGCTGCCTCCATCTCCAGCAATTTCCGTAATGGATACAATTTTGTCATTGCGGATGGTCACCTTCATGCTAAGCTGATACTCTGCAAAGTCTTCATCCTCATCCGGTTTACACGATACACTCACCTCATAAGTTCCATCGATGTATTTTGTTTTCACTTCTTCCTCTTGATCTGACTTCTTTTTCTCAAGCTGTGCAATTGCAAGGTTCAGATTCTCCACTGCTTTGTCAACAGCCTGCTGTTCCACTTTTTCATTCGCAGCTTTTTCCAACAGCTCTTTTGCATCATTCAGTCGGAGACTCAGAACCGCCCAGCTACTCTGCGTATACTCCTCCATCACAAGTGCTTCTGCTGACTTGACTGCATTTTCCAGTTCCGTTGTATCTGCTTTCTCTTCAATGGATTCTCCATTCGTTACTTTCTCCGCCTGTTTCAAAGCATTCTTTATTGCTCCGAGAAGTCCCTTCGAACTGTAAGTTGCACCAGATACAGTATCTACATCTGTATTCTGATTTTTAAGCACATTTTTCACTACATCCATTGCGCGGTTGAAAAATGCTTCATCATCTGATGTCTTTGTGACTAAAATTGCTTTGATCGTATGCTCCTGGATCACCACAGCTACCGATACCTCTCCACTGTATCCTTCCGCTGTTCCATAATAGATTCCTTCTTTGTATGGAACTGTTCCGGTTGTGGATGTACTCTGATTCTGACTGGAAGAACTGTTCGAGCTATTCGTTTCAGATGAATCCGAAGTCGCTCCATTTCCACTCACTGCCGCCTGACTTAATGCATCTCTTACTGCCTGGATGATTCCAACCGAACTGTACGTTGCTCCGGACACGGTATCTACATTGGTGCTCTGACTACTGATGATCGCATTGATCAGTGCAGAGGCTTTGGAAATGTATTCGCTTCCATCTTGATTCTCCATAATCTGGATGTCTGTGATCTTTCCGCCACTGATCTCAACCTTTACTTTCAGTGTTCCACCAAATCCAGTCCCTGTTCCGTAATAAGTTCCGTCCTTATATGCTGCCGGGTCTTCCACTGTTGCGACAGAAGTAGAACTTCCTGCTGCCGCGCCGCCACCAGACTGTGACTGTCCTGTTGTTCCGCTGTCTTTTTCTCCTGTCAGTGCATTCTTCACTGCACTGATGATTCCCCGGGAACTATAGGTTGCCCCTGAAACAGTATCGACTTCCAATGTCTGTCCTTCGATGATCTTATCGATCACCGCCTGTGCACGTTTGAAAAATGCCGCATCATCCGAAGAACTCAGAATATCGATTGCAACGATCTGTTTGTCTTTGATTTGAACTGCAACCGTGATCTCTCCTGCATAACCTGTTCCAGTTCCCTTATAAATACCATCCGTCAGATCAAAAGAACCTTTTACCGCCTGCTCCTGCTCTTCTGACTTTGTAGTCTCTTCTTTTACAGAATTCGTTTGCTCCTGTGCTGCATAAACCGGTGGCTGATATCCACTCAGGGTGCCTGCTACACAGGATGCCACAACTGCTACCGAAAGTACCGGTGCAAATGGTTTCAGCTTCTTTCCTGTTTCTTTTAAATCCATTTTTCCTCCAAAATCTACTCTGTCTTACACTTTTCTATCGAATGATCTCAACTGTTCTCTCCGTTGAAAAATCATTTTCCAGCCCTTCTGTTACATATAGCGTCCCATCATCACTCATAAGGATTGCATCAAACTCATCTTTATGTTCCCTCCAGAAATCTGCCGCTTTCTCTTCTCCCATAATAAAAAGTGAAGTAGAAAGTCCATCTGCCAGTGTTCCGTCCGTACTTACAATTGTTACAGATACAAGTCCGCTTTCTGCCGGGTATCCGGTCTTTGGATCAATGATGTGATGATACGTCACACCATCCTGTTCAAAATACCGTTCGTATCCCCCTGAAGTGATAACAGCCTTATCCTGAACACTCAGAATTCCCAGATAATCTTCTGTGTCATCGGGACTCTGCACTGCAATCTTCCATTTCGTTCCATCCGTCTTTGTTCCGAGTGCCTGCACATTTCCTCCAAGATTCACTAATCCACTTGTGATTCCATTGTCTTTGTAAATGTCCATAATTCTGGATGAGGTATATCCTTTTGCAATTCCTCCCAGATCGATTTTCATTCCTTCTACGCCGAAAGATATCTTTCTTGTTTCTTTGTCATAAGAAATGTTTCCCGCATCAGTAAGTGGAAGAAGTTGATTCAATGTCTCCTGTGAAGGAACCTGGAAATTCTGTGTCGGGAATCCCCATGCTTCCATCACCGGATAAATCGCAATGTCAAATGTACCATCTGTCTCCTGATAAAGTTCCAATGCGCGTTCCGTCAAATAGCCTGCATCTTCGGAAAGCTCTGCACTTCCATCTGCGTTCAGTTTTGCGATCTCGCTGTCTGCATCTCCTGTCGATAAAAGTGCATCCAGACGCTCAATCTCTGCCTGTGCCGCATCAACAGCTGCCTCTGCGTTTTCTCCATACGCAGTCACTGTCATATAGGTATCCATTGCAAAAACATCTCTGGATGCTTCTTGAATATCATCCAACTGGTTCTGTGCACTTTCTGACGATGTTTCGGATTTATCTGCTGTCTTACTGTCTGTCTTCTGTCCGCATCCGACCAACAGAGCCGATGCACAAAGACAGACTGCAAGTAAACATTTTATATTTTCTAATTTCATGTAATCGCTCCAAGTTATACTTTTCTAACTCATGTTAGTCTAACTAACTTCGTAAGTATACAGGATGTCTATTATCCAGTCAATTGGATTTTTATTATTTGAGAACTTTTCTCATTTATCTGTTTTTAACTTATATATTTTTCTCATTAACAAAGAATGTGCCTCGGCACATTCTTGCGCCTGCGGCGGTCGCTTGCGACACCTACCTTGTACGCCGCAGTGCGCATCCTGAGCGGAGCGTTTTTTATATATTAGGAAAGGACTTTCCTAATATATAAAAAAGAGAGACGAAAATTTCATCTCTCTTTTCCTTTGCTTTATATTCTTTTTTTACTTCCTCGAGAAAATATGTTTCACAAATACATAGATCATAATCACCACTGCCATCAGATATCCGAACGCACCAAGTGCCGGGATTCCCATAAACTTCGGTGTCATATCCGTCGTACAGATAATACTTGAACTGATCAGAAGTGCCATGACCCACAGACCCATAACAATATTCCTTACAAGTCGTCTTAAAAGAAATGCCAGATCTTTTGACACGCGCAGATCCAGGTTTACTTTTGACTGACCTTTCATGAATTCATCCATTAAGTCCGTTGTCATGGATGGAATGTCAATCATCTTCCGCACAGATTTCAAAAGGCTTCTTCCTGTGCTCTTCAATTCCTTCTTAAAGTTAAAATTGTGAAGAAAATCCGCAGCCAGTCTTGCTTTGGCAATCTCCACCATATTGATATCCGGTGCGATATTGGCAAGTACACCTTCCATATGCGTAAGTCCTCTGGCAAGCATCGTCAGTCCATGTGGCATCATGATCTTATTTTCTTTCATAACTTCCATTAAGTCCGTCATGACCTCTGCCACATTAATCTTGCCCATATCGGTACTTCCGTATTTCAAAAGCAATCCTTCAATGTCTTCGTAAAGTTTTCTCTGCTCCGGTCGTTCTTTGAATTCGCCCAATCCGAGAACCGCCTTCAGGATCAGACCAACATCATTGAGTGCAACGCCTTCGATTGCAAGCGTGATCATCTCACGGTCATGCTCTGTCAGTCGTCCCATCATTCCCATGTCGATCCAGACAATCTTTCCATCACGGATCTTAACATTTCCGGAATGCGGATCAGCGTGGAAGAACCCGTCATCCATTACCTGCTTGATATAGTTATCTACAAGTTTGCTTCCGATTTCTTTCAGGTCATATCCATCTTCGAGCAGCTTATCTTTCTCATCAATCCCGCAACCATCAATATATTCCATCACCAGCACGTGAACGGTCGTATATTGCTGATACAGAATCGGTGTCTGAACGAAATTGACCTCCTTATTTCTTCTGTCAAATTCTTCAATATTCGCTGCTTCTGTCAGGAAATTCATCTCATCTCTTGTCACTGACCAGAGTTCATCAAGTACAAGATCAAAATCAGCCATTCCTTTCAGACTGATCGGCGGCATCAGTTTGATCGCTTTACGAATAAACTCAATGTCCCGCGCCATCATTTCATAAATGCCTTTTCTCTGGATTTTAACGACGACCTCTTCTCCAGACTTTAGAACTGCTCTATGTACCTGCGCAATTGATGCAGAACCGATTGGTGTCTCTTCAATCGAAGAAAATACTTTCTTCCAAGAACGTCCGTAAGACTCGTCGATTACTGCTACTGCCTCCTCGAAAGGCATCGGCCTTGCATCTGTACATAGCTCCATCAATTCGTCACAATAGGCTTTCGGAAGAACATCGGAATGAAGTGCCATAATCTGTCCGATTTTTACAAATGTCGGACCGAGATCCTCCATGATCAAACGAAGTTTCTTCGGACTTAGTCCATGTGTGATATTGTGCTTGCGAAGCACCGAAACAATCTCTCTAAATCTTGAACCATTCGTTCCCTTTTCTTTCTCACTCATTCCTCAACAACTTCTACTTCTTCTGCTGTATCGTCTGCGTCCACTTCTTCTGCCTCAGAATCTACAGTTGACTCTTTCTCCTTGATCTGAGCCTTCAGTGCTTCTAACTGCTCCGGTGTCATCTTATCAAGAAGTTCACTCAATTCCTCCGGTGTAGTAACTTTTACCTTCACATTCACATTGTTCTTTACAGTCTGTTTCAGATTGTGCTTGAGTTCTTCATTCAGAACCTTTCCCTGCTCCACTGTAAGCTCACCCTTTTTTACCATATCATCAAGAACATCCTTTGACTTCTCAGCAGTTATAGCAACTGCTCCGATTCCAGCCAGTATTACCTTCTTTAAGTTGTCTGTTAATTTCTCCATAATGCCTGTCTCCTTCCGTAAGTGATCTGTTTCCAGATTCAAAATCTATAATTAGATTTTACAACTTTCTCGTCATCTCGTCTAGTATTCGAATCCATTTTCTGTGCTTGTTTCACAATAATTTAATAAAGACTTTATAATTTTCAAGACTTTTTCACAAAGAAATGCTTAAAATGTTACATTTTCAACCTTTTGTAACTTTTCTTTTTTATTTGTGCTTGTTAAAATAAAGACATAGTACATCGGGAATACCTCTAAAGCTTCCCGAAAATCTGTTTTTAAAAAAGGAGATCGAAAATCATGGCAAACAGAATTATGTTAAATGAAACATCTTATCACGGCGCAGGCGCAATCAAAGAGATCGCTACAGAAGCAAAAGCAAGAGCCTTTAAGAAAGCTTTTGTATGTTCTGACCCTGATCTGATCAAATTCGGAGTCACAAAGAAAGTAACAGATATTCTTGATGAAAATGGACTTGCTTACGAAATTTATTCTGATATTAAAGCAAACCCAACAATCGAAAATGTACAGCACGGAGTAGAAGCATTCAAGAAAGCTGATGCAGATTACATCGTTGCAAATCGGTGGTGGTTCTTCTATGGATACTTCTAAAGCAATCGGTATCATCATCGCAAACCCAGAGTTTGAAGATGTAAGAAGCCTCGAGGGTGTTGCACCGACAACAAAACCTTGTGTACCGATCATCGCAGTTCCAACAACAGCCGGAACAGCTGCTGAGGTTACAATCAACTACGTTATCACAGATGTTGAAAGAAAGAGAAAATTCGTTTGTGTTGACCCACATGACATGCCGGTTATCGCAGTTGTTGACCCGGATATGATGTCCTCTATGCCAAAGGGACTTACAGCTTCCACAGGTATGGATGCCCTGACACATGCAATTGAAGGATATACAACAAAAGCTGCCTGGGAAATGACAGATATGTTCCATATCAAAGCAATCGAGATCATCGGAAAATCTTTAAGAAGCGCTGTTGCAAATGAAAAAGAAGGCCGTGAAGGAATGGCTCTTGGACAGTATATCGCAGGAATGGGATTCTCTAATGTAGGTCTTGGAATCGCTCATTCTATGGCTCATACACTCGGTGCTGTATACGATACTCCACATGGTGTTGCATGTGCTATGATGCTTCCAATCGTTATGGAATACAATGCAGATTGTACAGGTGAGAAATACCGTGAAATTGCAAGAGCAATGGGCGTTAAAGGTGTTGACGACATGTCTGTAGAAGAATACAGAAAAGCTGCTGTTGACGCTGTTCAGAAACTTTCTGTTGACGTTGGAATCCCGACAAAGCTGGAAGCTCTGAAAGAAGAAGATCTGCAGTTCCTCGCTGAGTCTGCTCATGCTGATGCTTGTGCACCTGGTAACCCGAAAGATGCAAGCGTAGAGGATCTGAAGGCGCTCTTTAGAAAGCTTATGTAAATTGATTTCTGGTACACGGGCGAAAATGCTGAAATGTGATAAGGTGTAACTCCTTCGAAGAGTGACGCATCGAATCTGGCTCAGGGTTACGTGTACTGATAATTCTAGGAAAAACTTAAGATTACTAAATACAAAGAAAGGTTTGGAAATACTCGCATGCCGCTCAGACAGCTTCCAAACCTTTACTTTAACGTAATCTTAAGTTTTTCAAGTATTATCAAGCACACTCCACATTCACCATCTTCGATGCATCACCTTTCTGCGGTGATTCACTTTATCCTCTCATTTCCGGATTTTCTGTGGGCTGAAATAGATTTACGGAACGTGCAACGATTTAGAAGGATTCGTATAAATTTTCTGTGGACAGAAATGAATCTTTCTGAATATGAACTACAGTAATCCTCTTTCTTTAAATACCTGACATAATTCTGCGGCATGGATTCGGAGAGGAATCTAGCCAGGGTTTCAGGGGTGGCTTTGTGGTTTCCGAGAACCCACTGGACCGTCATGTAGATGGAGCCCTGGCAGTACATTTCTAACTGGAAGCGAATCTTGTCAGACATCTTTTTCCCTGTATTTCCTTCAATCCGATCGGTGTAGAATTTTGTGATCAGCTCGAAATCATGATCACGCAAACAGTTCTGGTCGTCATTTTTAAATGCCGCACGAAAGAAAAGTGTTTCTTTCTGAATGTATTGGAATTTATTTACAAGGCTTTCATAGACTGTTTGTCCCTCTCCCATATGCTCAAAGGATTCAATCAGTATCTTATCAAAATACCAGTTGATCAGATCGTATTTATCCTGAAAATTCCGGTAAAAGGTCTGACGAGTCACTCCGCATTCTTCTGTGATCTCTTTCACAGTGATCTTCTCAACCGGTGCTTTTTTCATGCATTCTTTCATCGCCTCTGCCAGCCGATATTTTACTTTTTCTCCTGACTTGCTTATTTCTGCCATAATTTTTTCCTCTCCACTCCAAGCAATTCAAGTAATTCATTATGCGGATATTCTTCGTCTTCCTGATAAATATCCACATAGTTCATCGCCGCACCTCCGTCTACGAATGCCGGAAACAGAAATCCACATTGTGGTTCGCCCGGTTCGTATTCCCCACTCAACGGGCAGATTACACACAAAATGTATTCATACATTCTTTCGGATTCTCCCTGACGTATATGATCCAATCCCTTCGCCGGAATGTCATATCTGTCATGAAAAACATAGATCGCATAATCCTCATCTGCCTGATAATGTTCTCCGACAATCTCATAAAAGGTCTCCATCAGAGCATCATTTTTCAGACCGCAGGCACGCATCCCCATTAGAAGTTTCCACATACTGTCCGGATTTCTCCGATCATCACAAAACTTATATTCCTTCAAGTTTTTATTCGTCTTTGCAAACGGTACTTTCTTCGCAAGGGCCAGATTTTTCTCCTGTTCTGCAGGATTTAAGTTTAGAAAACTGGTGTTAAATGTTCCATCTATAAATCCGTCTATATCCATATAGCTTCCGGCGATCCGAGTGATCGATGTCCGTTTTACTGTCATCCGTCTGGTCAGCGCTAGCATATCTTCTCGATTAATCATAGTTTTCCCCTCCGTACTGTTCACTTCGAATCTCTGCTTATGTAGACAATTTCTTTAAAAAGTCTTCTGTCGTATCCTCTCTGTCAATCCTCGAAGCATTAATGGTTCTACTCCACTACTTTTTTCTTCCTCTTTTTCCTCTGCCTGCATGATCACATCACGTACCTTCTGCATTCTCTCGTCAAGAGCTGAACTGATCTGTGCACAATCCATCATCTCTTCTGCAAGATACTTACTCTGTTCTTCCGGAATACTCTTCTTATAACGAAGCTTATGCTCCAGACTCGCCCAGAAATCCATCGCAATCGTGCGAAGCTGAACTTCAACTGTGATCATCTTTTTCCCTTCTTTCAGGAAAATCGGAGTTTTTACAATCAGGTGAAGACTTCTGTAACCACTCGGCTTTGGATTCGCAATATAGTCTTTTTTCTGAATCAGAATTACATCATCCTGGTCAAGAAAGCATTTTGCAAGCTTGTAAATATCATCCTGAAATGCACAGATCACGCGCACACCGGCAATATCCTGAATATTTTCTTCGATTGCATCAATCGTCAATGGAATATTTTTACGACGAATCTTCTTCAACAGACTCTCCATTGATTTCACACGAGTCTTAATGCTCTCGATCGGGTTGCGGTCATACTCCAGGGAATACTGTTCGCTCAGCACCTTGAATTTCGTCTCAACTTCCATGATCGCACACTGATAATAAGCCATCATTGTGTTGACCGGCTTTAAATTCTCCTGTACAAAGTCAATAAATTCATCTGAAAGAAGACTGTTTCTTACAAAGTCCTCTCTTCTTTTCTCGATTCGTTCTTCTAATTCTCGTCTACCCATTTGTTTCTTTCATCTCTCTTTTCTTGCTTTTATAAGATTGATCTAATCAGATACTTCCATTCTGCCAGATATTCTCTAAGCATATTATTCGGCAGATACAATGGATTCGAGCCTGCAGCAATCGCTTCCGCTGATTTCAGCCCCTGTCCTTTTGTGATCTGCATTGCCCGAAACATATGGAAATCATTTGTGATAATTCCAACACTTGCTCCGTCTCTGATATATTTCTTACTGTTTTTATATTCTGCTCTGTTGTCTTTGATTCGTCTTCCAGAATCAGACGGTCTTTCTCAATTCCGGCTGCTTCCATATAATCAGCCATCGCCTGCGCTTCCGTACACGGCTCGTTATACCCCTGTCCACCTGACACAATACAGATTGTCTCCGGATTCTTCTCCAGATAATCGATTGCTGTGTTCAGTCGATGCTTCAGCACCTTACTCGGTCCATCTGCTCTCACCTGTGCACCAAGCACTATGATGTAGTCCAGATTTCCATCTGCCTTCGCATGCATCTGACTAATAATGCATCCTTCGATAATTACAAAGGAAACTACAAACACGAGCAGTATTCCTCTTAATATCCACAACATCCACATCGGAATTCTTGCCCATCCATCCAGAAATGTAATCGCTGCGCATCCTCCAAGCAATGCAGCCAGTACAAACCAGATCAGGAAGAATCCTGTCCCTGATCCATTTCCACTCATCCAGAACCCATAACAGGCAAATAGCACTGCAAATAAAATACATATTATAGTTACTGTCATTTTCCGCTTTGTTCTCACTTTCCACTCTCTCCAAGAATCAGTCGAAGCAGTGTCTTATCAAGCATGATTGTCCGGTTCCATGGGTTCAAAATGATACCTTCAATCTCATTCACCTGTACAGCGGACTGAAATAATGGTTCGATTGCTGTCAAAAAGGTAGACATCACACGATCAGAACCTTTCAGTTCTTCTTCAAAACTTGTAAATGCACTCCACCACTTCTTTCCATCAGCTGTCTTTACTGCCTGTATCTTCAGTTCTTCTGCAACAGAAGGCTCTACCGCAAGAATCAATTGTCCTTCTTCTTTCATTCGTCTGCGGATCACTGTCAACGTATGTGCTAAAAGTTCCTGAGACGCTTCCTGCTGGAGCGCAGAAATTGCTTCCTCAATCTTCTCGTTTCCTTTCAGTCCTTCGTCTTTTGTATCGTTATTCTGTATCTTCATCCTCGCTGCTCCTTATAAATTCTTTATAGTTTAATAAGCATTAATATTCTAACACCAATATGCTCTAATCCCCCTTGTGACGGAGGCAGTAACACATCTCATGCTTTCATGTCTGATATCTTTTTAAGTATATCATAAAAAAAGAGAATAGTGTGATATTTTAAATTTGTTTCACACTATTCTCTCCTTTTTTTACTTTTATTAATATGACTTTGGATTCTTCACATTTATCTAAGACACAAGCTCCTGCATCAGCTCATGCACACTCATCATCTGATTGATCCGTCCGACATTGCTTCCGCAGAATACAAGTCCATTTTCCACATCACCTTTTACGGCATCAATCAGTGCCTTCGTGATACAATACGGAACTTTTACCGGATTACATTTCGCTAAGCAATTATAACATTTCTTAATAGGCTCTTTTTCTTTCTCAACACGCTCGATCAATGCGTTGCGGATGGCTCTTCCCGGCATTCCTACCGGACTTTGAATAATCTGAACATCCTCTTCTTTTGCATTGATATAGGCCTGCTTATACGCCTCTGACGCATCACATTCTTCTGTCGCCACGAACCTGCTCGCAATCTGGACTCCATCTGCTCCAAGTTCCAATGCGTGATCAATATCTGCCCTGTCGAAGATTCCCCCAGCTACAATTACTGGAATCTTCTTCTCGTATCGCTTTTCATACTCTTCCTTACAGGCAATGATCTGACGGATCTCCTCATCATAATCCATCGTATCAATCTCATCTAACTGCTCTCTTGAGAATCCAAGATGACCTCCGGCTTTCGGTCCCTCAACAACAAGGAAATCTGCTGTTCTATCATACTTATGCGCCCACATTTTCAAGATCAGCTGTGCTGCTCTCTTAGAAGAAACAATCGGTGCAATCTTCGTTCTGCAAGTCTCACTGACCAACTCTGGCAGATTCATCGGAAGACCTGCACCGCTGATGATCACATCTGCGCCTGCTGCCACAGCCTCTTTCACATGCTCTGCATAATGTTTCAGCGCAACCATGATATTTACACCGACAAGACCATTTCCCTGCGCGATTTCTTTCGCTCTCTTGATATGCTTGTGGATTGCTCTGTTGTTACATGCAGCCTGATCCTTCTCAAATCCTTCCTCATCATAACCGATCTGTGCTGTCGAAATAATTCCTACTCCGCCTTCTTTCGCTACTGCTCCTGCGAGAGAGCTTCTGCTGACTCCAACGCCCATACCACCCTGGATGATCGGGAGCTTCGCAGTCAGATCACCTATTTTCAATTGATTGTTTATACTCATTTTCAATTCTCCTGTATTTTATTTTGAATTTCAAACTATTTTAAGTATAAACTATTTTGTTGAAATGTCAAGGAGTATTGATTCTACGGATTAATCCGCGGATTAAAACCCCCCGTTTTGATAGGCTCTTGCGATAACATATGATGGTTCATAAAATGCACTGCAATTATAATTATCTATCGTATCGCAGATTTCATTATTATATACGCGGATAATTCCATCTACATAATCTTCTTCCGGAACTAATGTATCAGAAATAAGACGCTGATATACTTTTCCCATTTCTAATGCTGTAGGTATTTTTTCTACCAATTCTTTATCAACTACTGTAATATCGAAATCACCTTCTACCAAACTATATTCCTCGATCCAATCATCCTCAACCTGCAAAGGATTCTCACAATGAAGCACATTTGCTACACTGATCAAATGCACTAGTGACTCCCTTCCAATTGCATTTACCACATATTTATTTCTCTGATGAATTCTTCGGGCAACACGTTCAATCATATAACAGATGAAATATAAATCATTTGTCTGTATTTCTTCATCTGGGAAGTACTTATTTGTCATAATGTTATGCTCCCTTCATAATGCAATGTTTGTAATGCTTCTTCCGTACAAAAAACTATCTGATGGGTAGGATATTTGAATTTAACCAAAGCCCAAAACGCTTCTTTCGAAATTTTATCTGCTGCATAATCCTCCACATAATCCCAAATCTGATCATCTGCCATAGGACCTTCTACAATATCATATGTGTGCATCTTTCCTCTTCGACAATTTACAACAAAATCAAGCCATTCTTCTGTCATTTCAGAAAAACAGAGAATCTTAAGTTCTGGATTTTTTAAGATAACTATAATTATTTACGACAGATGCGCCTTTTTTTTGGTTAATGCCCAGCGTTTCGCTTGTTTTTCTATATTTGTACAATAAAAACCATATCCAAAATCCTTATAGTAACCATTAATAAGTATTTTGGGATTAGATACTTCTACATTACTCCCATGATAAATAATCGTGTTTTTCATTATGCTACCACCTCATTTTCTGCGGAATTATCGGCTCCGTTTTCGATTTCAAAATTCAATATATAAATTATAACAGAAATCTTACGCTAAAGGGATTTTTTCCAAAAAAACGCAAAAACATCGGTTGCTAAATCCGTATCGGAGCAACCGATGTTTTACTCTGTTTCCCATTCATTTCTTATATTTTTAATTAAGTCTAAAACAGCAACTCCCCCTGATTGAAACAGTTTCATTAATTCATTTTCAGCAAAATCCCCCTCTGGAATCGGTCCTTCCCTATCAAAGCCCTTCAATTCCATTCTCTCCCATACTCGTAACCTGGTTCCTTCCTGCAGTAATATTACCAATTCCTTTCTGGAATGGCATCTGAATTACAGGAATGCTCCATACTATATTCTTTATAATTGAACCATTCTGTTTGAGACCTGGACTCATAAATATAAAACTGTTTTTTCAGGATATGAAGAAAATGTCAGCCAGAAACTTCTCTTCTCTACATTCTTCCAATCTTTTTTATGAAACCATATGGAACAGATTTCGTACGGATAAATAACTACCTTTTCCTCTCCGGGTTCTAATTTTTCTACCATAGAACTGTAATGTTCTGAATTTCCCATTAGAAGTTCCCGAGAAATTGCTGTTCCAACGCCTGTTGTTTCTAACGACAGATAAGTGATTGGCACTTCTTTTTCTTCCTCCGTTGTGTTCTTCAGACATACATTCACTTCTATAATTTTTGTATCATAATTCACTTTACTCGTATCTATCCCACTATTCTCATAAATTGCTGCCTGTTCTTCTGTGGACAGCCATTTTACTACATTCGCTGAGATTTTAACTCCATCCAGAAATTCAAGAGATTCTCCCTTTTCTGCTGTCTCAACTTTTCTTGCCGGATATTTTTGATTTATATTTCGATACCCGGCTATAAATCCACCAAATAATACAATTGCCGTCATAATGATGATGATCTTTTTTCTCATACACTCACCTATACTGTCATATGCTCTTTTATTTGTCCCATATCCATTCTAAAAATTTCATCTGAAACTTTTTCTAAAGTCTCCGTTGTATGACAGGATATAAGAATTAATGCTCCTCGTTCCTTTTCTTCACCGACAATCTGCCATAATATTTCTTCGCTCTTTTCATCTAATGCATTCGAAGGTTCATCTAAGATAATCAGTTCTGGTTTTTCCATAATTGCAGCTGCAATCCCTAGTTTCTGCTTCATTCCAAGAGAATATTTCCGATATTTTTTTGTACATTACATCCTGTAGCCCCACTCTCTTTATAACATCTTTCACCTCTGCCCCACTGATTTGTCCTTTAATTGACGCAAGCATCATTAGATTTTGAAATCCACTGTAAGAATCTAAAAAGCCTGGTTTTTCAATAAACACACCCACACTTGGTGGAAATGAAAACTCTTTTCCAAGAATTTTTCCATCAATCTTTACTTCCCCCACAGTTGGAAGTACTAATCCACAGATTACTCGCATAAGCATAGATTTTCCACAACCGTTTTTCCCTTGCAGTCCATAAACCTTTCCTTTTTCCATAGAAAGTGTAATTCCGCTGAGGACCTCATCTGCTCCAATTTTTTTACTGATATCTGTAAGTTCAAGATACATATTTTCCCCTTCTTTCTGTTAAAACAGATCTTTTCTTTTTAAAATTTGATATCCAATTACAGCCATAAAGAAAATAATTCCTACACTAACTGCTCCTTGTGTCAGAAATCCAACATCATCCATAGCAAACATCATCTGACGTATACACATAAAATAATTTCCTATTAAAAACGGATGGATCTGATATACACTTGAAACTAAAATAACAATAGAAACCAAAATTCCAGTTACTGCATTGATTGCTAACGATACAATATACTGAATATAAGTAAGTGCCAGCAATGCCACAAAAAATACAAGAACCATTGAAAAAATACGGAAATTATTTTTATTGATTTCCAGTCCCAGATAATCCTTTAGTAACTCTAAATTTATTCCTTTTACAGCACTCTTCGTACAAAAAGAAAAAACAAGAAATGCTATTGCTGTCACTGCCAGATATCCCATACATTCCAGCCAAATTTTCAAATGACTTTCCATCCACCACTGTTTTCTGTTTTTCAGTCGTAAGAGCATTTGCTGTTCGTATTTTTTTGAGAGCTGTCCTGTCAGTTTTCCTGATCAGTAAAACAAAATAAATCAAATACAAGGACCAGTACGGTGGAATATTAAAAGTCTCTTTTCCTTCCGATTGTGTATAAGGAACTGTCCCCTGAAAAAAGCAGATTACATAATCCCAAAAGTGAAGTTTCCACTCCTGTCCATTCACAGTATTATATTGTTGGATCAGATTACGAAAACCTACACACTGCACGAGAACCAGCAAAATACAAAGCCATACTTTTTCCAGCTTTCTTTAAAAATATTTTCAAGTCAACTTTCCACATGGCCTCATCTCCTATCTCCAGATATCTCTCCGCTCAATCATCTTTTCCCCTATCAGTTTCTCAATGAAGGAAACGACAATTCCAATCAGAATAATTCC
>ENA-OQDT01000194-OQDT01000194.1-human-gut-metagenome-genome-assembly--contig:-NODE-194-length-39625-cov-15.588789_pt1 | contig 39625 bp, 37 predicted proteins | sample MGYA00242786_ERZ504617 | MGnify/ENA primary metagenome ERZ504617 (study PRJEB26092, sample SAMD00036337) | human gut metagenome | host: Homo sapiens | study: EMG produced TPA metagenomics assembly of...
TATGATTTATACAGCTTGACGAAAAAAGCTATGAAGGTGGCATACGAGGCACATCATGGACAGACAGATCGAAGCGGGACACCTTATATCTTTCATCCATTTCATGTAGCGGAGCAAATGGATGATGAACTCAGTGTATGTACGGCACTTCTGCACGATGTGATAGAAGATACAAAGATCACATTTGAGGATCTTACCGGAGAATTTCCGGAAGAGGTTGTGGAGGCGTTACGTTGTCTTACAAGAGATAAGAATATGAATTATTTCGATTATATCCGGAATCTTCGGAAAAATCCGATCGCAAAAAAATGTGAAGCAGGCTGATCTGCTCCACAATTCTGATGTAACACGTCTTTCTGACTGCGAAAATATGTCTGCTGAACAGATATCACGGCTGCACGGAAGATATAAACGGGCTTTGGAGATACTTCATGATGCCAGGTGATATTATTTTCGCACAAGTCATTTATTGACCTTTATTCAGTTTTTTCATGCGCATGGTCCACACAAAATATCCGTGACCTCAGATATTATTGTGGATCTTCTTAGCGGAAGTATGGATTTCTTGCATTGATCTCCATGTAGCATTTGATCACATATTTGATAAATTCTATGATTTTTTTCATTTTGTTTTCCTCCTCTTTTCTTTAACTTACAAATGCATTATAATAAACTCTCGGAAATATTACGTGCCAAAAACACAGAAAAAGTAGTCGAATATTGCGGAGAGAAAAATCTATGTTTCCAGTGTACGAAGAAAAAAAGAAGAATCTCCATATTCATCTGCGGACCTCAGCCCATGCTTCACCCCATCTTCATAACTCCATAGAGTTTATCTATATCACAGAGGGAACTCTGGAGCTTGGTATGGGACAGGAGCTTTATCATATGGAAGAGGGAGATGTCTCTGGATCGGATGGCCAGAGATCTGGGCATCAGCAGGTTCACATTGTCCAGAGTTTTTTCCGGAACCTTTCACCGGAATTTTAATCAGTTTCTCAATGAGCAGCGACTGAATTATGTGACGATCCATCTGGAATGTAGTGATGAAAGTATTACGGATATCTGTATGAATGCGGGATTTGAAAGTCAGAGGACTTTTAACCGGGTATTCCGGGAACGGTACCGGATGACACCAAGAGAATACAGGACATTATATAAGGAAAAATATTTACGAGAGGAACAGACATGATCACAGTAGAACTGGAACATTTCAGCCTTGATAAAATATGCGATTCCGGACAGTGCTTCCGGATGAAAAAGCTTGGAGACGGACATTTTCCATGGTGGCGGGAGACCAGTATCTGGAAATGCATCAGAAAGACGGAGTGGTGGATTTTTGCTGCTCTCAGGAGGAGTTTATCTGTTACTGGGTGCTTTATTTTGATCTGGATACGGATTATGAAGCTTACATGAATGCGGCTAATCCACGGGATAAATATCTGGGCGCCGCAATAAAAGCAGGAGACGGGATACGGATATTAAGACAGGATCTCTGGGAAATGATCGTTACGTTTCTGATATCTCAGCAGAACAATATCAAGCGTATCCGCAAATGTATCGAAACTATCTGCCGGAAATACGGAGAGCGAAAAATTTCATCTGCAGGTGTGGAATACTACGCTTTTTCCGACTGTAGAGGCGCTGAGTCAGGCAACGGAAGAGGAGTTAAGAGGATGCGGCCTGGGATACCGGGCAAAATATATCGCAGTAACGGCCAGGACCATTGCATCCGGCCAGATCTCTCTGGAAAAAATCTATGATATGCGTTACCATCAGGCAAAGAAGGAGCTGATGAAGCTCTGCGGTGTGGGAGAAAAGGTAGCTGAGTGTATCTGCCTGTTTGCACTGCATCATATGGATGCTTTTCCCATAGATACCCACATCCGTCAGGTCATGGACGTGCATTACAAAAGAGGATTTCCCAACCGCAGATACAGAGGAATGCGTGGGATCATGCAGCAGTATATTTTTTACTATGACTTGTACTCATAGACTGCGGATGCTATCATAGGTGAAAATAAAGGAAAAATCCACGGAGGAAAAAGTAATCAGAAAATATTTACTGCGATTGAGACAACCACGTATAAAAAAGAAAGAAAACAGATATTATATCCGGGGCTATAAGGGAACGGAAGTGATCATCCGTACAGATCATGAGATTCTGAAGAGGATTGCCTACAGGCGTACCTGCGTGAAACAAGTCTGCATTCCTGGAAGATATGGAACAGAAACAAAATATATCTATACAAGAAAAGAAAACAGAAGAAGCCGCCCGGTCATAGTTCCGGGCATTCCGACCGGGAGAGAAACTGCTATGCCACGTGCCGTGCGGACAGTGCTCCATGCTCTTTCCTATGGCGGGATCGAAGTGGAGGCTTCCAGAAAGCTGGCAGATCTTAAGAAGATGGATCCTATGAGGATCTTTTACAGGACACTGGATGCGGAAGTTTATAACGGAGACTATAAAGTGCCGATCCGTCTGTTTTTTTCCAACAGAAGAGGACATGGAAAACGGTGCCGCCTCCGGAAAAAAAACCACCGGTGATCCTGTTTTTCCATGGCGGTGGCTGGGTTACGGAAAGTGTAGAGAATTATCAGCGGGTTTGTGCCAGAATGGCACAGTCTACCGGTCAGATCGTGGCGTCTGTTGAATACAGGCTGGCACCGGAATACCGTTTCCCGGTGGGACTGATGGATTGTTATGCAGCTGCGAAGATTTTCTACACCAATCGTTTTCTTCTGAATACGGATCCGGATCGTATCACCATTATGGGAGATAGTGCAGGCGGAAATCTGGCAGCGGCTGTATGTATGATGGCCAGAGACCGCGGAGAATTTTTTCCGAAAAAACAGATTCTTATTTATCCGGCACTGAACAACTGTTATACGGAAGACTCTCCCTTTGAATCCGTAAAAACAAACGGAACCGGCTATCTTCTCACAGCAGAGAAGATGGAAGATTATCTGAAACTCTATGAGAGTTGTCCGGAAGACAGGAGGAATCCATATTTTGCGCCGATCCTGGAGAAGGATCTTCGAAATATGCCGGATACACTGATACTTACCGCTGAGTTCGATCCTCTTCGAGATGAAGGAGAGGCATTTGGTGAAAAGCTGAAGGAAGCGGGAAATCGTGTGGAAGTGCACAGGATCGCAGGTGCGTTTCATGGGTATTTTGCACTGGGAATCAAATTTCTGCATGTGCAGGAGAGCTTTGCATATGTAAATCGTTTTCTGGAAACAGAGGAACAGGAAGAAGGAAAGCATCATGAAGAACGAATATGCACAGTGGAGAAAACTTGACAACGCAGCGCTGGCGTTCCCGGCGGTGACAGGAAAGAATGACACCAGGGTATTTCGTTTTTACTGTGAACTGAAAGAAGAGATAAAAGAAGAAACACTGCAGGAAGCCCTGGAGAGGACACTGGAAAAATATCCTCTTTTCCGTGCAGTTTTAAGAAAGGGACTGTTCTGGTTTTATCTGGAGAGACGTGATATTCCGGCAGTGGTAAAGAAAGAAGCAGGTGCACCCTGCAGCGGACTTTATATTCCGGACAAAAAAACGCTTCTTTTTCGGGTGAGTTACTATAAGAACAGGATCAATTTCGAGGTATTTCATGCGCTGACGGATGGAACGGGAGCCATGCATTTTCTGATGGAGCTGGTGAAAAATTATCTTCAGGAGACGCACCCATCTGCAGAGCTCCCGGAGCTTTTTCCGGATGAGAACATTACGGGCAGGGATATGGAGGAGGACAGCTTTTCTCAGTATTATTCCTCCGATGCGCCAAGAAAGAGCCCTGCCATTCTGGTGACACAGGTGCTGCTGACGTACCGCTATGTCACGGTGCTTCTTGAAGAGGCAAACCGTATGACCCAGGCGTACAGTCTGCGCGCGCCGAATCAGAAGGGTGTTCATTTCAAGGTATGGGGAACACTGGCCGGCCAGCTGCTTCTGCGCAGCATGGACCGCGCAAATGAGGTGTATGAAAGCATGACTTTGCGTGGCTATCAGGGAGAATTTTACTATACAGCGAAGGAGCCGTGCAAAGCGAAGGACTGGCTGTATATGGGTGTGTGGCTTGTACTTTTTGCCGTACTGAAAGTAACGGGATGAAGCGCTGCGTGGGAAGACATCTATTTGCAACAAGTCGGAAGAAGTAGAAAAGCAACCTGGTGCAGTTGCCTGCACGCGGGAAGAGAAAAGAATTGTCGGGAGATATCAAAAATGAGCCATATTCACATCAATTTTGAACATGTTAATTATTCTTACGAAAAATCAGTCCCGATTCTGCAGGACATCACGTTTACTGCACACGAAAATGACAGCATCGGACTGATCGGCGCGAACGGTGTTGGAAAATCGACGCTGCTGAAACTTCTGGTGGGACTGAATCTGGACTACGAAGGCAGCATCCGTGTGGAGGAAATGCCGGTTGTAAAAGAGATGCTTCCCAAAGTGCGCGAAAAAATCGGCTATGTCTTCCAGGATTCCGACAGCCAGCTTTTCATGTCGACGGTATTTGAGGATGTTGCATTTGCTCCGCGAAATTACGGGCTGCCGGAGGAAGAGGTGGAAAAACGTGTAAACCATGCACTGAAACAGATTCACATCGAGCATCTGCGGGACAAACAAATTTACAAAATGTCGGGCGGAGAAAAAAAGATGGCATCGATCGCGACGATTCTCGCTATGACACCGGATATTATCCTGATGGACGAGCCATCGATTGCACTCGATCCCAGAAACCGCAGATCACTGATCCACATTCTGAACGATTTTGAACATCTGAAAATCATCGCATCGCACGATCTCGACATGATTCTGGAAACGTGCAGTCGCGTGATTCTGATGTCCGGCGGGTGCATTGTCTGCGATGGAGATGCAAAAGAAATTTTGACGAACCAGGAACTTCTCGAGGAAAATGGACTGGAACTGCCGTTCTGCCTGCAGAAGCCGGTGTGGTAGAAAAGGCCGAAAAAAACAAAAGAAAACAACACCCGGGGATATCTGAAATCAAAAAATCAGATATTCCCGGTTGTTGTTTTTAAAAAGAATCCGAAGGTCGAATCGGGATTCGGATTTCTGTTACAAATTTTTCTGGATCGCTTGTCATTCCGTTGTCAATTAAGGTGATTTCCTGCGATCGTCTGTCATAAAGATATCTCCAAAGAAAATTTATACAGCAGTACGAATCGGTTTCTTCTTTAAGTACCGAAACACCAGCAGGCAGAGGATAATAGAGGTCAGAGATCCACATGCCGTTGTAATGCCCATCGGGAACAGCGTGTCCGGGAACCAGATGGAAGTCAGATACACACCGGGGATTCTAACAAGCAGAATGGCAATGATATTGTGCAGGAAGGAAAATTCCGACCGTCCGCAGGCACAGAAATAGCCGCTGAAGGTGAAGTGGACTCCAGCAAAAATGCAGTCCCAGATATAACCGCGGATATACTGACCGCCGAGGCGTGCAACCTCCGCATCTGTTGTGAAAAGACCGACCACAGGAACGGAAATAAACTGAATCGTAATAGCGACGATCAGTCCGAAAACGACAGCAATCAGTGCAGCACACCACATGGTCTGTTCGGCACGCTTCTGCTTTCCAGCACCGATGTTCTGCGCGCCGAGCGCCGAAACAGTGGAAAGCATGGAAGATGGAATCAGGAACAGGAAGCTGATGATTTTCTCTACAATACCGACTGCAGCCGCTGCTTCCAGACCGCGCCGGTTAGCGATGATGGTAATGATGATAAAGGCGATCTGAATAAAACCATCCTGCAGGGCGATCGGAACACCGATTTTAAGAATCTGTCCCATCACAGCTGTCTGAGGGGAGAGATCCGACCGGGTAAGACGGATGCCGGTATCACGTTTGCGGATCGCAATCAGTGCCAGAATGACGCTGAGTGTCTGGGAAAGCGTGGTTCCAAGCGCGGCACCGGATGGACCAAGATGCAGGGCGCCCATAAAGAGATAGTCGAGTGCGATATTGGCCGCACATGCGACTGCGATGAAGTACATCGGGCTTTTCGAATCACCAAGTCCACGGAAGATGGAACTGATGATATTATACGCGGTGATGAATGGAATACCAATGAAACAGATCGTCAGATAAGCGACGGTGCCGGAAACGGCTTCGGATGGTGTGGACATCACAAGTACGATCGACTTTACCAGAAGAAGCAGGATTACCATCAGCACGACGGAAACACCGAGAAATAAAGTGATGGTATTTCCTGTGCAGCGTGATGCCTGCTTTTTATCTTTTGCGCCGACGGCCTGCGCGATGCTGACAGTCGTTCCCATGGCAAGTCCCACGATGATAACGGTAATCATATGCATAACCTGACTGCCGATGGAAACGGCTGTTGTACCGGCCGCGCCTTCAAACTGTCCGATGATGAAAAGATCTGCCATGCCGTAGAGCGTCTGCAGAAAATACGATAAGAGATAAGGCAGCGAAAAATAGAAAATATTTTTCCAGATACTGCCGGTTGTTAAGTTTCGTTCCATGATAGGGAAACCTCCTGTTGTAGAATGTTACGATTATAGTAAAGCCTACAATGATTATAGAGTCAAGAATATAATTTTCTGCACTTTATAAAAATACTTTAGATTTATAAGTTCGAACGTTTTCCGTGTGCACTCCTTGACAAATGTTCAAAAAAGAACTATTATACAAAAAAGTTCAAAATAGAACAAATAAGAATATCAAGTTAAAAAAGAAGGTGAAAAAGTATGTTTGATGAACAATGGCAATTTGCAGTGGAGGTAGAACGAAAATACGCCAAGTACCGAAAAAAGGTCATGGTGCGTTATGATCTGTCAGCTGCGGAAGTGGATGTTCTGCTGTTTCTTGCGAATAACAGCCAGTTTGATCTTGCAGTGGATATTGTGCGTGTGCGGAAAATGCAGAAATCGCATGTTTCACTGGCAGTGAACAAGCTGTGTGAAAAAGGATACATTCAAAAAGAAACAGATGCGGCGGATCGCAAGAAAGTGCATTTGAAGCTAGAAGAAAGTGCATCAGAAATTATCCGCTTTGGACAGGATTGCCAGAGAGCGTTTGGAGAATCGTTGTTTTCCGGAATTTCCAGAGAAGACAGGGAAGAATTTCTCAGATTATGCGAGCTGATTCGGAGGAACGTGACGGAAAAATAAAAACGCTGAAAGCCAGAGAGAAGAACATAATAGAAAAATAAGACAAAACAAAAACAGAAAGAGGAGGAAAACAGTCATCTGCCCCCAAATGGCAAAGTACAGGAAAAGTGCAACGGATCTAAGCGGATGACAGAAAAACTATGACAATAACACAACTTATCGTATGTATTGTGGCTGGTCTTGGCGCCGGCCTTGGCACGGGACTTGCGGGACTCTCCGCAGCGGCCGTTGTTTCACCGATGCTGATTACCTTTTTACACATGCCGGCTTATCAGGCGATTGGCATTGCGCTGGCATCGGATGTGCTGGCATCAGGAGTAAGTGCCTGGACTTATAAAAAGAATAAAAACATTGATATCCGCCATGGCGTGATTATGCTGATATCTGTTCTGATTTTTACACTAGTCGGCAGCTTCGTATCTTCGCTTGTGCCAAATGGAACCATGGGCGGATTTTCGAAAGTGATGACACTGTTTGTCGGACTGAAATTTATCATCCGTCCGATCATGACGACGAAAGAAGTACAGGCAAACAAATCAGAAAAACAGAAAATCCAGCAGTCGATTCTCTGCGGTGTTGTGATTGGATTTATCTGTGGATTTGTCGGAGCAGGCGGTGGCATGATGCTGCTTCTGGTGCTGACAAGCGTGCTCGGATATGAGCTGAAAACAGCAGTTGGAACGAGCGTCTTTATTATGACCTTTACAGCTCTGACCGGTGCAATCTCTCATTTTTATATCGGCGGCGCGCCGGACATTCCAATTCTGATTGCCTGTGTCATCAGTACCCTGGTCTTTGCACAGATTGGAGCGAAATGGGCCAACGGGGCAAATGTGAAAATGTTGAACCGCGTGACGGGAATTTTGCTTTGTGCGCTGGGAGTGGTGATGGTGTTTTTCTAACTACGTCAGAAAGTGTTTGATAAGAACAGCGTGTATCTCCCCACAAAAAAGATAGGTAAGAACAATCCCAAGGCTGCCGAAATCGAAGCAGATAACACCGCAAGGCAGGAATGGAACAGAACAGCGGATTTGGCTCTCATATCGGGCATTGAAGAAGCAAAGATACTGGAAATCAAGCAGACCGAAATCCACGACAAAGCCGGTCAGTCCATCCGTGAAAACGGTTGGCTTCCAAACCTGTTCCGAGGTATCGTAGGCAAGGCAAAGGAATTTCTGCAAGCCATCATCCGTGAAAAGGATATGCCACCCAAGCCAGTCCTCAATATGGATATGGACGAGTTCCGCACAATGCAGACCCTTATGCTAAAGGTACAGAAACAGGCGAAAGCAATCAAGAAGATACAGGAGGTCACACTCCCGAATCTGCGACAGCAGCTTGCGGAAACAACGGGTATTTTCAAGGGTAAGGAACGAAAAGCTCTGGAAAAACAGATACAGCAGATCGAAGCCGAACTTGATGAAAAACTGGATAAACTCCCCGATATTCTGACCGATGACGGTTATCCTGATGTACAGGCATTTATGAAAACTTACCGCAAAGCAGAGGCTATTGTGACACAGTATAACCAAGACCTTGCAGAATGGGAGCAGGCAGTTAAGAACGGACAGAAACCTGCCGAGAAACAGCACAGACCGCCCGAAAGACAAAGTGTGCGAAACAGGCTCAGACAGCTTCAGGAAGAGGGGAAACAGAACTCTCAGCCGAAGCAGAGAAAGAAATCCCAAGACAGGGACAGATAATCACGACATAGGAAACATCACCGCAGGGCGACCTGCCTTGCGGTCTTACATATATTTTGACAGTAGAACACCCTGCAAGATTTTTACATTTTGCAGGGTGTTTGATAAATACATATAAAAGTTTTCAATAAACACGTATTACTATATCAATATTTTTTGGATAATGTGTAGGTATAGTAGGTGTCAATAATCAAAAGAATTGCTACGATGCCCATTGTCCACCAGAAACAAGAAAAGCCTTTCGTTAAAAAGCATACTATGATTATAATAACCCCGCCTACAATAAATGAAATACCGCCAAAGCGTTGGCTTTTTTTCCACGTTGTTTCATTTTTCATACTCCATACTGTTCTCAGTCCTGCGATTGAGTTCATTCGTAGTTTTGGCATAATATTGCCTAATATAATCATTGCAACACCAAGCAGTCCAAATAAAAGTTGATTAATATCAAGTGCAATTGAAGAAAGATTTTCAATCGAATTGAAATCAGCATACAAGAAATAACCTGTCATAGCGTTAAAAAGTGTAAGAGATACAATTCCTGCCACAATACATACATTTTCGTTGTTACTCCCATTTTCTTCTTGTTTTGAAGAGAATTTAGCCATACCAAGCATAAAGTAGCCAAATAAAACTGTGATCACAGGGAAAATTAATGTTTCGTATTTACTGCCCCAACGTGTTACTTGATTATTAAAATCATAATGAGCTGGAATTCGCTCTGGTAAGAAATGTAAGGCAATCAAAACAACTATCAATGGCAAAAACATAAGACTATAAAAAATGATTTTTTTCTTTTTCATTGTTGACCTCCACGTAATTTACTTATCCACATAATTGTTTCATCAAGGATAGATAAATTTAATTCATAGTAAATAAAATTTTTATATCGAGTTTCGTAAATCAAGTCTGCCTTTTTTAGCTTTGATAAATGATAGGACAATGCCTGTGGTGTCATATCCAATGCGATAGCTAAATCGCCTGAGCTTATTTTTCCTTCCTGTAACTTTAGCAGAATTTTTCGACGAGTATCGTCTGCTAAAGCAGCTAACACTTCATTTATAGCCAATCTTCCACGCCCTAATCTATTTCAAATAATTTTTAAATAGATTATATCAGTTTAGCATTCGTTTTTCAATGGCTATTTCAAAATATTTTTAAATAGCAAAACAAGAAATACCGTCAATGGTCTTGATGAACAGTGCAAACACTGCCATTGACGGTATTTCTTTATTTTGCTTATGAGCAGACAAGGGCAGTAAGCCAAAAGCTGGCTTACCGCCCTAATTCTTACTATGCGTAGATAATCTCGTTGTAAATGATTTCTCTAACTCTGGACTGAATTTCATTCATTTTCTGCACCCACAACATAGCATTGTCGGCTTTCAGTTGTTCGGTAACATTTTCCTGCTCTGCAATTTGCTTTGTCAGCAGGAGCAAGCGTTCCTGTGCCTGTTTGTCAATGTCGGCAAGGTAAGAGTTCAATGTACCCTCAATAAGCATTGTAGTGTAAAGGAGGTGTTTATGTTCCTTTAGGTACTGCTTGTGGCGTTGTCCCCACAGTCCGATAGGCTGCGTTTCTTCTTCGGAAAGTATCAGACAAGGGATATAATAATCGTCCTGCAATTCATACCATTGACTTTGAACCGGAACCACGCCCCAATCAGGGTGGAACGATTGGGATTGATGTTGGAATCAAAACATTCTATTCTGACAGTAACGGAAATACCGTATCGAATCCAAAATATCTGGAACGCGCGATGCAAAAGCTTGTAAGAGAACAGCGCAGACTTTCCCGAAAACAGAAAGGTTCCCATAACCGCAATAGGCAGCGGATCCGGGTTGCCCGGGTACATGAGAAAGTAACGAATCAAAGGAATGATTTCCTGCAGAAGCAGTCAACGATGCTGGTGCGTGAAAACCAAACCATCTGCATCGAAGACCTGCATGTGAAGGGAATGATCCGGAATCATAAACTGGCAAAATCCATAGCCAGTGTTTCGTGGGCAAAGTTTTTTGAAATGCTGGAGTACAAAGCTGCCTGGTATGGCAATGAACTCCGCAGGGTGCCAACCATGTATCCAAGCAGCCAGACCTGCAGTGCATGCGGATATCAGAATCCGCTGGTGAAAAATCTGCGCATTCGTATCTGGGAGTGTCCAATCTGTCATGCAGTTCATAACCGGGATACGAATGCAGGCATCAATATTCTAAAGAAAGGACTGCAGATGCAGTCTGCATGAAGATAAAAAACTGTACCGCAGGGCATGCGGGAACAGGATAAATATAGCTTGTGGACACTGTGTAAGACATTGCAGTACCGTAAGGTATTTGCCAATGCAGTAGTGGAAGAAACAAGAATCCCCCTGCTTTAGCTGTGGGAAGTGTCAAAAAACTATAGATTTTACGCAGATAACCCCAAAATCAGAAAATGGTGTACAACTGGATGAAAAATAAATCAGGATCTCATCGCACCATCCACGGAAAGAATTTCTCCGGTTACATACGAAGCCATATCGCTTGCCAGGAAGAGGAATGCGTTTGCAATGTCTTCTGCCTCACCAATTCTTCGAAGAGGAATGCGGTTGATGAGTGGATCGATCATTTCTTTTGGAAGTGCGGCAACCATATCGGTACGGGTGATGCCAGGTGCAACCGCGTTTACACGGATATGGAAAGGACCAAGTTCCCGTGCGAGGGACCAGGTCAGACCGTTGACCGCATATTTACTGGATGGATAGGCAACGCCGCCCGGCTGGCCGCAGATGCTGACCATTGAGCTGGTATTTAAAATACAGCCGCCGCCCTGTTCTTTCATAATAGCAACGGTTGGAAGGATGCCGTTCATCATGGCGTTGACATTTAGATCCATGACACTGGCAAAGCGCTCTGCGGTATACTTGTCAATTGGCGTACTGTCTGAGACACCGGCGTTGTTCACAAGAATATCGATTTTGCCGTATTTTTCTTTGACTTTGTTGATCTCATCTACCATGGCAGCTGCATCGGTTAGCTTTGGCCATGCACCGGAAACTTCCCAGTCCGGGTTTTCTTCTTTTAAAGATGCAACCGCTTTTGCAACGGTCTCTTCCCGGGATCCGAACAGGACGACTTTCGCGCCGTTCTGCAGAAATTTGTGCACAATGGCATAGCCGATTCCTCTGGTTCCGCCGGTAACAATTGCAACTTTATCTTTTAACATCATACCATTCACCCGATCCCGTTTTTTATATCAATGAAAACTGATTATGCAGGCTGTAGTTTTTATTTTTTTAACGATTCGGAGAAAAATGAATTTTGCATGAAAAATCATTTGACTTTGAATGACGATTCGTTTTGGAGAATACAAAAAACGGGATATTTCCTTTCTCTTAAATTTTGTTACAAATCCTTTCCTTTACTATACGGGATATCGTTGGTGGACAGTCAATGCAAATTTTTTCAGAAATAAACAGCATTCTTTTCTCAAAAGCAGAAGATTTCTATGGAAAAAGAGAATTGTTACGTGGCTTTTTGAGGGAAAACAGGATATAATAGGAAACAAAAGTATACACCAGGTGTATGCTTTTATAAAATCAAAACGAAAAAAGCGGAAAAACAGAAAGAAAAAGAGTGAAAAAAAGAGAAACAGTCAGAATGCGGGGGAATGATTGGACAAAAGGAAAAACGGGGTGCAACGATGAGAATTCAGGAAGTAATCAAAAAAACAGGATTGTCCAGGAGGACGGTTTATTATTATATCGATCAGAAGATGATTTCGCCCGTTGTTGATGAACATAACGGTTACCATGATTTTTCAGAAGCAGATATTCAAAAACTTTTTATCATCCGCAAGCTGCGCGAGGCAGGACTTTCACTGGCGGATATCCGCGCGATTCTTCACAAGCCGCGCACAACACCATTTTATCTGCATAAACAGCTGAATGCACTCCAGTCGCAGATGCTTACCATTCAGCAGACGATCAGCGAAATGGATCGTCTGAGCGGACAGCTTCCTGTGTGCCAGTCGCTTGACCAGCTTGCGGGGATGCTTGCAGATACCGATTTTTGCCCGGAAGATCCTACCCGGAATCAGATGGAATCCCGGGATGCCCGGCTGCTGGCACAGTATTTGTGGATGGCATATCTGGATACGCCGGTTACGGAATATCAGCAGTTTTTGTGGCAGAAAATCACACAGCATACGATTGAGCACGCAGGTACGGATTTGAAAATGATGTCCCGTTATTTACAGTACATTTCTCCGGAGCAGATTGATGCGACGAATATCAACCAGTATCTGCGCAATCAGAAAATTATCTCTCTGACGGAGGAAGATTATCCGGGTTTTATGGAAGAGCTGAAAGTTTCTTTGCTTGCGTTTGCGGTAGATCCAGTACAGCAGGAAAAATGGCGTCTTCTTTATCAGCCGGTGATCCATCCGACGGCGTTGTTCTGTGTATCCGTGAGCGGATGGATGCGGGAATTTCATCCGGCATACCGCCGCTATTATGAAAACACGCACACCTGCTGCCGGATGCTGAAAGATTTTATGGACAGTGATGAGGGAGCAGCGCTGAATGCGACACTGCGGGAGGCGTTCCAGGGAAATTGTGATGTGCGTACAGGATATTACGGAGAACTGGAAGTGGCGGCAACATTCCATAAAAGTATTTATGCATTGCTGCCGCCAGAGAAGATCCGAAAATTTCTGGAAGAAAATTCAGATGAAAAATGATCTGGTTTTAGGATTCTGTTTTTATCATTCGAAGCGAGGATGCCCGGGGAACAAGTGTCACCGGCAGTACAATTTTTTCCGGTTCCGCCGCAGGGTTTTCCAGTGTGGAAAGGAGAATCCGGCTGGCTTCCCGTCCGATGCTTTCAAAGTCCTGATGAATAGAGGTAATTTCAAGACTCCGGCTGAGACTCGTGTCATCAAAACCACAGAGGCAGAGATCTTCCGGAATCCTAAGGCCAATGGTACGGCAGGCGAGAAAGATGAGTTCGGCAACCTGATCATTTTCTGCGAGAAGTGCAGTAATTCCATTTTGCCGCAGGGTAAGGAGCTGCTGTTGAAAAGGTGTGATTTCTGTTGAAAGGGCATCTTCTGTAGAAAGTGCATGTGGCCAGGTGATAAGCTGCCGGGAATCGGGCATGATTCCGGCGGCTTTTATTTCGTGCAAAAATCCGCCGAAACGATCACGGACCGACGAGGTTTCGGAAAGGGGAGCTGTTGTGAAAAAGGCGATGTTGCGATGCCCTTGTTCCAGAAGGTGGCGGGTGAGCTGCCGTCCGCCATCGTAATTGTCGCAGACAACATTGTTTAAATACGGACAGTCGGTCTGCTTGTCGATGATGACAACCGGGCGGTTTGCAAACAGGAAATCGTTTAACTGTTCCAGGTGGATATTGTCACGCTTGGGATAGTAGACAAGTCCGGCGATATTCTGAGAACGGAGCAGTTCCAGTGTGGCACGTTCCTTCGGAGAGGAAGAGCCGGTGATATGAATGCTTAAAAAGTATCCTTTTTCCGCCAGTGCGGCACTTAAGGAACCAATCGTTTCCGAAATGTTTCCCTGTGTTGTGGCAAAGGGAAGCAGCAGGGAAACCATTTTTGATTTGCTGTCGGTTTCTGATGCGGAGGAGGAAACCGGTGGGATTTTCTGCGAGACAAAGCTTCCAACGCCGCGTTTTCGATACAGGATTCCCTGCTGTTCCAGATCTTCAATCGCCCGCTTTGCTGTGATGCGGCTTACCTCATATTGCTCCGAGAGCATTTTTTCCGTGCAGAACACGGCATCGGAAGAAAACTGTCCGGTGCGGATGCGCTCTAAAAGAGCTTCTTTGATGATTTCATATTTGGGTTTCGTTATTCTTTTATTTCTATCCATGTCTATAAAATTCCTCAAATAGTATGATTGGTGACAACTGTATTTGTAAAAGTGTGATATCGACTTGCTTTGTATTATAATCTCGGGAAAAAGATAAGTCAAACTAAAAATAATATATCAAATAAAAAGAAAATGATATAAAATCATGGAAAAACGTAGAAATACTTGACAGAAGCATTGCGTTTTTTTATGATATGATATATCAAATCAACACGGCAATACAGGAACAAGACTTAATATAGAAAGAGTTTTAAGTTTGAAAATCATTTTTATAACAGGAGGAAACACATCATGAAAACAACTGTTCATATTATTTCCCATTCCCACTGGGACAGAGAGTGGTATCAGTCTTTTGAAAAACACAGAATGAAACTGATTGAGCTGGTAGACAATATTTTGGAAAAAGCAGAGAACGATCCGGAATTTGGCGGATTTTTCCTGGATGGACAGACGATTGCCCTGGACGATTACCTGGAAGTGCGCCCGGAAAAACGCGAGCAGGTGGAAAAATGCGTCCGTGAAGGAAAAATCCAGACTGGCCCGTGGTACATTCTGCAGGATGAGTTTCTGACCAGCGGTGAGGCATGTGTCCGCAATCTTCAGGTCGGCATGCAGGAAGCAGCGCGTTACGGAGCGATCGGAAATGTCGGTTATTTCCCGGATGCATTCGGAAATGCGGGACAGATGCCGCAGGTGCTGAAGCAGGCGGGCATGGATGCGGTTGTGTTCGGACGCGGCGTAAAACCGATCGGACCGAATAATGAGGTAACCGGAGGACAGTATGAGTCCACGTATTCCGAAATGATGTGGGCATCCCCGGACGGAACGAAACTGCCGGGTATTCTGTTTGCAAACTGGTATAACAACGGAGTGGAGATTCCGGTGGATGAGGTAGAAGCAAAAGTTTACTGGGACAAAAAACTGGCCGATGCGAGAAAATTTGCGGCAACACATCAGCTTCTGATGATGAACGGATGCGACCATCAGCCATTGCAGAAGGACATTACCGAGGCAATCCGTGTCGCACGGAAACTGTACCCGGACATTGAATTTATTCATTCGGATTTCAAAACCTATGTAAAGGCAATGGAAAAAGAAATTTCCGAGAATTTCTCTACGGTAAAAGGCGAGCTGACAAGCCAGGAAACAGACGGAAGATGGACACTGGCAAACACCGCTTCTTCCTGGATGGGACTGAAAGTGGACAACCGTGCCGGCGAAACAGCGCTGGAGCGGAAAGCAGAACCGGCGGCAGCCATGGCAGAGGTGCTTGGCAAAGCATACCCGGAAGACCAGATGATTTACAGCTGGAAAAAGCTGATGCAGAATCATCCGCATGACAGCATCTGCGGCTGCAGCGTCGATGAAGTAAATGAAGAAATGAAAACCCGCTTTGCGAAGAGCAGACAGGTAGCGGATGCGATTTACGATGAGAGTGTAGAATATCTGACCGATCAGGTGAATACCGCGGCACTTCCTAGAAACAGCGAAAAGATTCCGTTCGTTGTATGGAATACTTCTGGCACCGCGAAAAAACAGGTCATTGCAAAAGAACTGCACCTGTTCCGCGATTACAATCTGTTTGTATGGGATGGTTATGAGGCGGCCGAGGCTGTAGAAATGCCAAATCTGGTGCTTCGCGATGCAAACGGAAATGCAGTTCCGGCAAAAATCGAAAATGCAGGAATTTCCTTCGGGTACGATCTGCCGGATGACCGGTTCCGTCAGCCATATATGGCAAAGAAGGTGCTGGTAACGTTTGAGGCAGAAGTTCCGGCGATGGGATATGCAACATATTATCTGGAGCAGGCAGAGCCGGATCAGAACCAGGAAACCTCTGCAGATTTTGCGAATGAGCGTGTTCTGGAAAATGAAAACCTGAAAGTTACGGTCAATGAGGACGGTTCCTACCAGATTCTGAATAAGGAAACCGGAAGAACGTATGAAAATCTGGGATTCTATGAAGATACCGGAGATATGGGAAATGAATATATTTATATTCAGGACTCTGGAAAACAGACAGTCACAACGAAAGGCATGAAAGCTGAGATTCGCTGTGTGGAGAAAAATGCATTCCGCACGGTAGTTGAGATCTGTCACGAAATGATGATTCCGTCCGGTATGGGAGAGGAACTGCAGAGACAGCGTGAGATGTGTATTGACCCATATACGCGTGTGGCAAACCGTTCGAAGGAACTGGTTCCGATGGAAGTAAAGACGGTTCTGACACTGGAAAAATCGGGAAAAGGTCTGCGTGTCGCAACGACGATCTGTAATCAGGCAAAGGATCACAGAGTCCGCGTTGTAATGCCGACGGGTCTGAATACGTCTACGCATCTGGCAGATTCTGCCTTTGAGGTTGTGAAGAGAAATAACCGTCATAATGGTACCTGGACGAATCCTTGCGGATGTGAAAGACAGCAGTGTTTTGCTGCAATGGAAGATGAGACAAATGGTCTTCTTGTGGCAAACCGCGGATTGTATGAATATGAGGTTCTGGCGGATGAGGAGAATGCGATTGCGGTAACGCTGCTTCGTTCCGTTGCGGAGATGGGTGACTGGGGTTATTTCCCGACGCCAAAGGCGCAGCAGATCGGAACGTTTACCCTGGAGTTTGAAGTTGTGCCGTATGCAGCCGGTAAGACGGGCGAGGCATTTACCGAGGGTTACGCATTCCAGCAGGATCTGACAGCAGCACAGGCCGGTCTTTCAAAGGCATGGCTCAGAAAGCCGGGTCAGGTAAAACCGGAACTCGTATCGGGCGAGATGCCGCTGGAAATGAGCTTCCTCCGCTTTGAAGGGGAAGGAATTCATCTGACGGCGTTTAAGAAGGGACTTGCAAAGGACGATCTGTTTGTGCGGTTTGTGAACAATATGCCGCAGGATGAGGTACTTTCCTTCCGAAAGGAGAGCTGGATGAAAGAGGTTTACCGCAGTAATGTAGTGGAAGAGAAGGGTGAGGTACTTTGCCCGGATGAGAACGGGGTGTATCATGTGACACTCCGGGAGTTTGAGATTGCGACGTTTGGGGTTGTGAAATAACGGCTGGCGCGTGAGCTGGGAGTGAGAACGGGAGGAAAGTCTGGATCCGCCTGAAGGGCGGATCGGCGCAAGATGGTTGAAAAGAATAGGATGGAAAAAGCAAGAATGTGCTGGACTTTAAAGGGGACAAGTTATATGCTGGAAATATGAGAAAAATTTCCAAAGGAGGGTTTTTAAGATGCAGAAATGGACGAGCAGGATTGAGACCCCGATCAAGGCAGAGCTGATTTGTTATGATGTGAATGGAATTCATATTGTGTTTGGGGTGACGGAAGAGAATCAGCTGAAGCTGTTTCATTTTTCACATGCACCGTTTGACGCGGAGAATCTTTGCCGGAAGCCGGATGGAGTGTGGATGATGGAAGGAATGCGGGAAGCTCAGATTAAGGAGAGCTTCCAGCTGGTGCAGGTGAATTTTTCGGGGTATAACCGGCCGTATGAGAAGCATGGAAATAAGTATATTGTGACGGCTCCGGGATTTATGCTGAAGTTTGATTCCATTTCCGAGGAGAGAAATGAGAAGGGTGATGTGCTGCGGATTGTGCAGTCGGACGATGTGACAGGTGCGAAGGTGGAGTCTGTGATGCAGTTTTTTGATGGGATTCCGGTTGCGAGAATGTACAATACAGTGACGAACGAAGGAAAGGAAGACCAGACACTGGAGTACATTTCGAGTTTTAGTTACTGGGGTATTGAGAAGGAACAGAAAGAGGGAATTCCGAAGTTTGTCAGCTCGGATGACAAGATGTCGATGGTTGTGGTTCACAATGGATGGCAGAAGGAGCTGACGGTGAAGAAGTACCGGTTTGCAGATCTTGGCATGGCGCAGACGCAGCCGCATAATTATCAGAGAACTTCGAAGACGATTGAGATTACGAATACGGGCAACTGGTCGGCGAAGGAATATGTGCCGATGGGATATATTGGAAACAGTGCGGCAGATTCGAGTCTGTTTTTTGAGATTGACCACAGTGGTTCCTGGCATTATGAGATCGGAGATCAGAACTGCCATTTTTATCTGGCGGTGAGCGGTCCGACAGAGATTCAGTCACACTGGTCGAAGAATCTGAAGCCGGGAGATTCCTTTACAACGGTTCCGGTGGCTGTCGGCGTAGGTCATGATGATTTCGAGGAAGCGATTGGTACTTTGACGAAGTACCGCAGAAAGATCCGCCGTCCGAACAAAGATAATGAAAATCTGCCGGTTATTTTCAATGATTATATGAATTGTCTGTTTGGAGATCCGACCACAGAAAAAGAGTTCCCGCTGGTGGATGCGGCAGAGAAGGCCGGATGTGAGTATTTTGTCATTGATGCCGGCTGGTATGCGGACGGCAACTGGTGGGACAGTGTCGGTGAGTGGCAGGAGAGTAAAAAGCGCTTTCCGAATGGAGTGCGTGAGGTGACGGATTATATTCGTTCGAAGGGCATGATTCCTGGTGTCTGGCTGGAGCTGGAGGTTATGGGTATCAACTGTAAGAAGGCTTCCATTCTGCCGGATGAGTGCTTCTTCCTGCGCCACGGCAAGCGTGTGTATGACAGAAGCCGTTATCAGCTGGATTTCCGTCATCCGCTTGTGATTGAGCATGTGACCGAAGTCATCGACCGTGTGGTACGGGACTACGGTGTCGGCTATATCAAGATGGACTACAATATTGAGCCTGGTATTGGCACGGAAGTGGATGCGGACAGTTTTGGAGACGGTCTTCTGGAGCATGAGAGAGCGTATCTGGCATGGCTGGATGGCATCTACAAAAAGTATCCGGATCTTGTCATTGAGAACTGCTCGAGCGGCGGTCTTCGGATGGACTATGCGATGCTGGCGCGAAACAGCATTCAGTCGACGAGCGATCAGGAGGATTACCGCAATTATGCGACGATCTCGGCGAATGCAGCCATCGGCGTGACGCCGGAGCAGGCGGCGATCTGGTCATATCCGCTGCGGGACGGCACAAAAGAGGAAGTTATTTTCAATATGGTTAATGCGCTGCTGCTTCGTATTCACCAAAGCGGCCATCTCGCAGAAATTTCGCCGGAGCGGTTTGAACTTGTAAAAGAGGGAATTGACTGCTACAAAGAGATCCGCAGCGGCATCAAGGACGGCGTTCCGTTCTGGCCGATGGGATGGGCAGACAATGAAGAAAAACACCTCGCAGCCGGAATCCGTGTGCCGGGAGATGTAATTTATCTTGGTGTGTGGAGACGCGGCGGAGAGGCTGATTTTGAAGTTCCGCTGAACCGAGCATTCCCAGGGAAAGAGCTGGAGGTTTCCTGCGTTTACCCGAAAGCATGCGGTGATGTGTTCCATTACGATGACTACAGCAAGACGCTGCAGATTCACTTCCCGGAGACGTATATGGCGCGTCTGTTTCAGATTAAAGTGAAATAAAATTACATAAATCCCCGCCCGCGGAATAAATTGTATCGGAGTGTATCTGATAGGATTTTTCTGGGGAGGGGATTTTTTGCGTTTTCTTTCGGCGCTTTCAGATCTGATGGTTCCCGTGCTGATTTTTTACGTGGTCGGACTGGGGCTTTTGATGAAACAGGATGTGTTCGGCGATTTTCTGAACGGGGCGAAGGACGGCATGCGGACAGTGATCGGTATTGTGCCGACTCTGATCGGGCTGATGGCAGCGGTCGGTGTTCTGCGGTCATCGGGATTTCTGGAGGAATTTGGAAAACTGCTTGGAACCGTGCTGGAACCGGCGGGAATCCCGTCTGCGCTGGTACCGCTCGGTGTTGTGCGTCTCTTTTCCAACAGCGCGGCGGTGGGTCTTCTGCTGGATCTCTACAAAGAGGCGGGCTGTGACTCCTTTGCCGGACGGGCGGCTTCGATTATGATGTCGTGCACGGAGACGGTTTTTTATACGATGGCGGTCTATTTCGGAGCGGTCCACATCAAAAAAACGCGGTATACACTGGCGGGTGCATTGCTCTCTTCCCTGGTCGGAATGGCGGTCAGTATTGCCCTGGCAAAGGGAGTGTAAGGATTTTTTCTAATCATACCAGTGAAATGTGTTGACATTTCCATCCAACTGGAATAAGATGGAACCAACTTAAAACATACAAACTCAATAGGAAATAAGGAAATAGAGAAAAGAGCGCAAAAGTAAGGAGGAAATCAACGATGGCAAAGGTATATGACAGCATTCTGGATCTTGTAGGAAAAACTCCGCTGGTAGAACTGAAACGAATTGAAGAAAAAGAAGGACTGCAGGCGAAACTGATCGCAAAAGTAGAATCCTTCAATCCGGCAGGAAGCGTCAAAGACCGTATTGCAAAAGCGATGATTGAGGATGCTGAAGCAAAAGGTCTCTTAAAAGAAGGTTCCGTTATCATTGAGCCGACTTCCGGAAACACCGGAATCGGACTGGCAGCGGCAGCAACCGTAAAAGGCTATCGCATGATCCTTACCATGCCGGAGACAATGAGTGTGGAGCGCCGCAATATTGTAAAAGCATACGGCGCAGAAGTTGTTCTGACCGATGGAACGAAGGGAATGAAGGGTGCAATCGAGAAAGCCGATGAGCTTGCCAAAGAGATTCCGAACAGCTTTATCGCAGGCCAGTTTGTGAACCCGGCAAACCCGGCAACCCACAAAAAGACAACAGGACCGGAGATCTGGGAAGACACCGACGGAGAGGTTGATATCTTTGTTGCAGGTGTCGGCACCGGCGGAACCATCACCGGAACGGGTGAATATTTAAAAGAGAAAAAACCGGAAGTAAAAATCGTAGCAGTAGAACCGGCATCCTCCCCGGTACTGTCCGACGGCGTTTCCGGACCGCACAAAATCCAGGGAATTGGCGCAGGCTTTGTGCCGGATACCCTGAACACCAGCATTTACGATGAAATCATCAAAGTAGAAAATGAGGACGCTTTCGAGACCGGAAGATATCTGGCAGCCGAGGAAGCGATTCTCGCAGGAATTTCCTCCGGAGCAGCTCTGTATGCAGCAATCCAGCTCGCAAAACGAGAGGAAAATAAAGGCAAAACCATCGTTGTGCTCCTGCCGGATAACGGAGACAGATACTATTCCACAGCCCTGTTTGCCAAATAAAAGGGAACAGCTTCAGATTTTAAAATAATAGATATCAGCGAACACTGCCATCCGCGGCATTTTCTCTCCACCGCGAATGGCAGTTTCGCATATTAATTTATACCAGAAAGGGAACTTTACTTATGACATTACAACAGCTTCGCTACGTAATTCGGGCCGCAGATTCCAGATCCATGAATGAGGCGGCAAAGGCACTCTATATTTCACAGCCGAGTCTCTCCGGAGCAATCAAGGAGCTGGAAAAAGAGATTGGAATTGAGCTGTTCAAGCGCAGCAGCCACGGAACAGTACTGACCCCGGAGGGCGAGGAGTTTCTGGGTTACGCACGTCAGGTCACAGACCAGTATCAGCTTCTCGAGAACCGCTATATTTATCGCACCAAGGGAAAGAAAAAATTCAGCGTGTCGATGCAGCATTACAGTTTTGCCGTAAAGGCGTTTGTGGAGCTGGTGAAGCAGTTTGGTATGGATGAGTATGAGTTTGCGGTTTATGAGACGAGAACGTACGATGTGCTGATGGATGTAAAAAACTTCAAGAGTGAGCTTGGGATTTTGTATCGGAATGACTTTAATGCGAAGGTGCTGAACAAGCTGCTGAAGGATAATAACCTCGAGTTTCACGACCTGTTTTCCTGCGGAACGTACGTCTATCTATGGAAAGATCATCCGCTTGCGGATCAGGCGGAGATCACCATGGAGGAGCTGAAGGAATATCCATGCCTGTCATTTGATCAGGGAAGCAACAATTCGTTCTTCCTGGCAGAGGAAGTGCTTTCGACGTATGAATATAAGAGAATCATTAAGGCAAATGACCGTGCGACCATGCTGAATCTGATGGTCGGACTGAATGGTTATACGCTTTGCTCCGGCATTATCTGTGAGGAATTAAACGGCAGTGACTACCGCGCTGTGCCGCTTCACGCGGAGGAAAACATGATGATCGGTTATATTTCTAGGAAGGGTATGTCGATCAGCGCACTGGGACAGCAGTATTTGGAAGAAATTCGGAAATATAAGGAGCTTGTGCTGTAAAAAAGGAGAAACAAGAAGACTTTAACCGAATCAAGTAAGTCCCCTGCTTCCATTGCGAAAAGCAATAAGCAGTGGGTGGGGACTTGCTTGTATCAGGAGTGGTACAAGCCACTCCTGATAAGCTGCGAAGCAGCTATTCGGTTATGAGCAAGTAGCGAAGCGGATTGCGAATATCCGCTTTGACTCTCTGGAGTGTGTTTGAAAAAGGCTTTTCGCAAGCTGCGAGTCCCATCTTGTGGGAGATGAATTGCATTTGTTATCTTGTTTTATGCAGCATGATTGGATATAGAAATTTCAGAAGAAAAAATATTGGCGATAAAGAATAGCTATAGGAAAACCCTATAACCAGCCATCAATTTTCTATATTGGACAAAGCAGAAGACTGTCGCTATAATAATCCTTGTAAACAGATAGGAAATATCACCAAAACGAGAGGAAGCGAAGTGAATGAGAGCAGTTTTCGCAGAGAATCGAATTGTGATCTATGATGTCATGTGTTGCAGTGTAAGCAGATAAAACCGAAAGAAAACGGAGCCGCATTGCAGCATGGACAAAACAAGATGGCAACCGGTTCCGATAAATAATAGAAAATCGAACATGAAAAGAAATAGAAAAACGAAAAACAGAACAGGAGAATACAATCATGAGCAAAAAAACAAGAGCAGAAAGAAATCTTAAATTTGAAACCTTACAGCTTCACGTAGGACAGGAAAATCCGGATCCGGCAACCGGAGCAAGAGCAGTGCCGATCTATCAGACCTCTTCTTTCGTATTCAACAACTCCGATCACGCAGCAGCAAGATTCGGACTCCAGGATGCAGGAAACATCTACGGCCGTCTGACCAACCCGACCGAGGACGTTTTCGAGCAGAGAATGGCAGCACTGGAGGGCGGCGTTGCGGCACTTGCAGTAGCTTCCGGAGCAGCAGCTATCAACTACACCATCATCAACCTGGCACAGAAAGGCGACCATATCGTATCTGCAAAGAACATTTACGGTGGTTCCTACAACCTTCTGGCACACACCCTTCCACAGTACGGCATCAGCACCACATTTGTTGATGTATTCGATCTGGATGAGGTTCGCGCAGCCGTTCAGGAGAACACAAAAGCAATCTACATCGAGACGCTTGGAAACCCGAACTCCGATGTGGTAGATATCGAAGCACTCGCAAAAATCGCACATGAGAATAAAATCCCGCTGGTTGTAGACAACACCTTCGCAACTCCGTATCTGGTTCGCCCGATCGAGTACGGCGCAGATATCGTTGTACATTCCGCAACCAAATTTATCGGCGGTCACGGAACTACCCTTGGCGGTGTGATCGTAGACAGCGGTAAATTCGACTGGGAGGGATCCGGCAAATTCGCATCCCTGACCGAGCCAAACCCGAGCTACCACGGCATCAGCTTTACAAAAGCAGTTGGACCTGCTGCATTCGTTACAAAAGTACGTGCGATCCTTCTTCGTGATACAGGAGCAACTCTTTCTCCGTTCAATTCCTTCCTGCTTCTGCAGGGACTTGAGACACTGTCTCTCCGTGTAGAGCGTCATGTAGAGAACGCGCTGAAGGTTGTAAAATATCTGGAGAGCCAGCCACAGGTAGAAAAAGTACATCATCCGTCTGTATCCGATGATCCGGAGCAGCAGGCACTGTACGCAAAATACTTCCCGAACGGCGGCGGTTCCATCTTCACCTTCGAAATCAAAGGTGATGCACAGAAAGCAAAAGATTTCATCGACAATCTGGAGCTGTTCTCCCTGCTGGCTAACGTTGCCGATGTAAAATCTCTGGTGATCCATCCGGCAACCACTACACACAGCCAGTGCACCGAGGAAGAACTGCTGGATCAGGGAATCAAACCAAACACCATCCGTCTTTCCATCGGTACCGAGAACATCGACGATATCATCGAGGATCTGGATGAGGCATTTGAGGCAGTTCAGTAAAAAGGATACAAAGTAAAAGAGAATATAAAAAAGCATACAAAAAAAAGAAGCGTGTTTGAAAAAACAAACATGCTTCTTTTTTGGGCTTAGATAAACCGCATGGGAAATTATGATGCCAGAGCGTATTATGAATCGAATGCCAGTGCCAGTACATGACGCTGTTTGCACCGGAGGCAAGATGGCTGTAAGCCTGCTGGCGGAGCTGGCCCTTGTATGGCATCCATCCTGGAAATTCCTGTGCCTCGGTTTCCATAACAAGATAGTTGTCGTTTTTCAGAGAACGAATCATATCACTGCCAAAAGCGATTTCCGCACCGGTCAGATCGTCCTGGATCGGATGGTAAATATCGGTTCCGGCGATCGTCAGACATTTTACCAGCTATTTTTGTTTTTGCCTGCTATTAACCATAGGTCTGTCTCATGCTGCGTCAGCGTTACGCCGCTGGCATGTTTGAAAGCACCAGAAGCGTGTTTTTATACGGGATTTTGAATAAAAAAGACAAATGATTTCAGCGTCTGTGCAGAGATATTTCCCGGCTTTTTTGATGCTTTCATTTTGAGCGGATACGCGGCACCGATCACAAGAGGCGGTGCGTCGCGCAGAGGAACGGCGGTGACGTTTGGGTGGTGGAACAATGCAAAGTTACTCCCGGCAAACAGGCTTAAGGCTTCGCCGACTTCCACGGAGCTTATCATGGATTCCAGGCGGGCAGTGCGCAGGATGTGCGGCTTTTGGTCTGCCTTTTCAAATAGTTGCATACAGAGCTGATAAATCGAGGTATAGGGATGCATAAGAATCAGAGGTTCTCTGGCAATGTCAGCGATTGTCAGGGAAGATTTTTCTGCAAGCGGATGATCGATGGGGAGCATCACACAGAGACGATCCTTTGCGAGAGGTACAAAGTGATATTTCTGCGGTGAAATCATGGAATCCCGTGCAATGACAAGATCAAAACGACCGGACTGCAGACCGTCCATCAGCTCGTTTTCTTCACACTCTTCCAGCATCAGTTCAACCTCCGGATGCGTATGTGCGAAAGCGCGGATGCGGGAGGTGAGATGATACTGCGTCAGAAACGGAAGAGAGCCGACGCGGAGCGGCTGGCGTTCCGACTCTTTAAAGTGGCGCATTTTCTGCAGCATCTGATGATACTGGCGGGAGAGCTCTGAGGCTTCCTGGCAGAACAGCTTGCCTGCCGGAGTCAGAACCGCCTGGCGGCGGGTGCGGTCGAAGAGGGTGAGATTCAGTTCGGATTCCAGCTTCTGGATCTGCTTCGAGAGCGTGGACTGTGCGATATGAAGATTTTCTGCAGCTTCTAAAAAAGTGTCGCATCGGACGGTCATCAGAAAAAAGTCGATCTGTTCCATGGTCATAAGAGAGAACCTCCTTTTGAAAATCATTCCATTTCATTCATTCCATTCTGGAAACAATTGTACCACAGATCGAATTGATTCCACAAAGGTTTCTTTTTAAAATAAAAAAGGATAAAACATGCAGCAGGGAAAGTGGATGGAGAGGATCCGATGGATTTGCTGGCTGAATGGAGTACAAAAAAGAACATTCTATGAGATAGTTTTGATTTGGGGAATAAGGAGAATGATTATGGCTGAAAAAGTAAGAGATCTGCGCAGTGCGCTGGAACGATTGAAAAATATGCCGGGACAGCTTGCCGAGACGGATGTTGCAGTTGATCCGATGGCGGAGCTTGCCGGAGTTTACCGCTATGTCGGCGCGGGCGGAACGGTAAAACGTCCGACGAAAGAAGGACCGGCAATGATTTTCCGCAATATCAAAGGCCACCCGGACGCAAGTGTTGCGATCGGTGTCCTGGCGAGCCGGAAGCGTGTGGCTGCACTTCTGGACTGTGAGCCGGAGAATCTTGGGAAAATGCTGTATCACAGCGTGGAAAAGCCGGTTGCACCGGTGGAATTTCAGGGTGCGCCGCCGTGTCAGGAGGTTGTGCATCTGGCGACGGATCCCGATTTTGATCTGAACCGCCTCGTCCCGGCACCGACCAACACGCCGGATGACGCAGGCCCGTACATCACGCTTGGCATGTGTTACGCTTCTCACCCGGATACCGGGCTGCACGATGTGACGATTCACCGTCTCTGTATTCAGGGAAAAGACGAACTTTCGATTTTCTTCACGCCGGGTGCACGCCATATCGGCGCGATGGCAGACCGTGCGGAGGAGCTTGGCCAGAAACTGCCGATTTCCATCAGCATCGGCGTCGATCCTGCGATTGAGATCGGTTCCTGCTTTGAGCCGCCGACAACACCGCTTGGTTACGATGAGCTTTCGGTTGCAGGTGCGCTGCGGAAAGAGCCGGTGGAACTGTGCCATTGCGTTTCGGTAAATGAGATGGCAATTGCGAATGCAGAGTATGTGATCGAGGGCGAGGTTATCCCGGGCGTGCGTGTGCAGGAAGATCAGAACAGCCACACCGGTTACGCCATGCCGGAATTTCCGGGTTATACCGGTCCGGCGAGCGATCAGTGCCGCCTGATTAAAGTAAAAGCGGTAACACACCGGCGAAATCCGATCATGCAGACCTGCATCGGACCAAGCGAGGAACATGTTTCCATGGCGGGCATTCCGACGGAAGCGAGTATCTATGGCATGGTAGAAAAAGCAATGCCGGGACGACTCCGGAATGTGTACTGTGGTTCTGCGGGCGGCGGAAAATATATGGCTGTTCTTCAATTTAAAAAGCTTGGTCCAAGTGATGAGGGAAGACAGCGTCAGGCGGCGCTGCTGGCTTTTTCTGCATTCAGTGAACTGAAACATGTATTTCTCGTGGATGAGGACGTGGACTGCTTCGATATGAACGATGTCCTTTGGGCAATGAACACACGATTCCAGGGCGATGCGGATATCATCACGATCCCAGGTGTCCGGTGTCATCCGCTCGATCCGTCAAACGATCCGACGTGTTCGCCATCGATCCGCGATCACGGAATTGCATGCAAGACAATTTTTGACTGTACCGTGCCGTATGATCAGAAGAAAAGATTTGTGCGGGCGAGGTTTCTGGAAGTTGATCCGAAACACTGGCTGGACGAGGAATAAAAGCATGTTTTGCAAAAAAATGTTATATTGTGTTCTAAAAAGTATATTTTGTCAAAAAAGGAGAGTAGCCTGGTATGCTGAAATTTGAGAAAAACGATTATACAATAGAAGAAGTAACACTGTGTGGCGAGACGATCCGGTTTCGGGCGTTCCGCGACCTGATTTATGTGGAAAAACCGGTTAATGAAGAGTTTCAGAAGATGAATCTTTTTGTGCCGGAATGCTATTATGAGGGAGCATCCCTGCATGGCTATGATTTAGGGAGCGCGCCGGTTTTCATGCCGAATACGGTCGGCGGCTACATGCCGGGTCCGGCGGATGAGCCTGGAACGAATCCATTTTTACAGGGCAGACCCAACACGATTTTTCGTGCACTGCAGCACGGCTATGTTGTGGCATCCCCGGCAATCCGCGGCAGAGTGCAGAAGGGGGCAGATGGCCGGTACAACGGAAAAGCACCATCCTGCGTGGTTGATTATAAAGCAGCCGTGCGATATCTCCACTTTTTCGCGGATGAGCTGCCTGGCGATGCGAGCAAAATTATCACCAATGGAACGAGTGCCGGAGGTGCGCTGTCATCCCTGATGGGAAGCACGGGAAATCACCCGGACTATGAGCCGTATCTGCAGGCACTTGGCGCGGCGGATGCCGGAGATAACGTGTTTGCGGCTTCCTGCTACTGCCCAATCACAAACCTTGAACACGCAGACATGGCGTATGAATGGGAATTTTGCGGAGTAAATGATTTTCACCGTGCCAACATGAAAATGGATGAGGGCGGCCGCCCGGTTTTCACACCGGTGGATGGCGAGATGACGAAAGAACAGATCCTTGTTTCGGCAGAGGAAAAAGCAATGTTTCCGGCATATGTAAACAGCCTTGGATTGAAGGATGAAAACGGAGATCCACTGACACTTGATGCAGACGGAGAAGGATCCCTGAAGGAATATGTAAAACGCGTTGTGATGGAATCTGCGCAGAGAGCGTCTGACCAGGGTGTGGATTTATCAGATAAACCATGGCTGATCGTCGAGAACGGCAAAGTGCAGGGCATGGATTTTACCGCTTATGTCAAAGACATCACCCGGATGAAAACGGCACCTGCTTTTGATGCGCTGGATCTGGAAAGCCCGGAGAATGATCTGTTTGGAAACGAGACGACAAACTGCCGTCACTTCACGGAATACAGCACAGCACACACGAAAGCACAGGGCGCGTGTGCGGAAGCAGAAGTTGTGAAAATGATGAATCCAATGGAATACATTATGGACGAAAAAGCAGAAAAAGCACAGCATTTCCGCATCCGCCACGGCGAGTGCGACCGCGACACCTCTCTGGTGATCTCGGCGATGCTGGTATTAAAACTTCGTGAGGCAGGCTGTGAGGTGGATTACCATTCCCCATGGAATACACCGCATGCGGGCGACTACGATCTCGACGAGTTATTCGCATGGATTGACGGAATCTGTGGATAAAAGGAAGGAACGAGACGGATGGCTGTGGAAAAACGGATTGTAGTTGGCGCTTCCGGGGCGAGTGGAATGCCGCTGCTGATGAAGTGCCTTGAAATTCTGCGGGATAGTGAGGAATACCGTTCCCTTCTGGTGATGAGCCGCAGTGCAAAGCTGACGCTGGAACAGGAGACAGACTGGAGTGTTTCGCAGGTGGAAGCGCTGGCAGATGAAGTACTCGAGCAGGACAACATCGGTGCAGGCCCGGCGAGCGGGTCGTACCGGACGGAAGGCATGGTGATTGTGCCGTGCAGCATGAAAACGGCGGCCGGTATTGTAAGCGGATACACCGACAATCTGCTGCTGCGCGCGGCGGATGTGACCATCAAAGAAAAACGTCCGCTCGTGCTGGCAGCGCGGGAGACACCGATGAGTGAGATTCATCTGCGGAATCTGTACGAGCTGTCACGCATGTCAAATGTGTGGATTGTTCCGCCAATGATGACGTTTTATCAGAAACCGGAGTCGATTGACGATATGGTGACGCATCTGGCGGCGAAGCTGCTGTCGCCGTTCGGCGTGGAAGTGAAGGAGTATCGGAGATGGAAGGGATGCTGACGAAAAAGGCAACAGCCGCAGGATGCATGATGGAAGTGACGGTAATGAAGATTGGTGAGGACTTTCAGATCTGTCTCGCCGGAGGAGAAAAGCCGCATATCGGCTGTGTAGTGCAGGCCGTACCACGGGAATCGCTGACCGGAGACGGGAGCTGGAGTGCGACTTCCTCGGTGTGGAACCGCACCGGACATAAAGATGAGGTACTGTGCCGGATGCTGGCGGAAAAAATCTGTTGTGCCTGCCGTACCGTGACCGTCTGCACCGGTGGCGTGCATATCGATGAAATTACCGGAGAGCAGATCCGGGAGATTGTGGATGCGGTAGAGAAGATGGGAGAAGAGATTGCGCAGGATTTGAGATGATAAGTAAGCATGGAAAGCGGATAAAAAGTCATTGCATTTTTCGGACATGCTTTGGTTTTGTGTTATATTTCCTATTGAATATGTAGAGAATATGGGATAAAATAAAAGAAAGTATTTTTATCATGACATATATTCGGAGGAAATAAAATGAAAGTTTCGACAAGAGGACGGTATGCGCTTCGTCTGATGCTGGATCTGGCACTCAACAATACCGGCGAACCGGTGCGTTTGAAAGATGTGGCAAAGCGGCAGGAGATTTCGGAAAAATATCTGGAACAGATCATCTCGATTTTGAATAAAGCTGGTTTCGTAAAAAGTGTGCGCGGCCCGGCGGGCGGTTATTCCCTGAAACGAAAGCCGGAAGAATATACCGTGGGAATGATCCTGCGTCTGACCGAGGGTAGCCTTGCGCCGGTGGACTGTGTAGAAGACGGCGCCGACTGCGGCAGGGAAGATCAGTGCGTTACGGTGATGCTCTGGAAAAAACTGAACGATGCCATCAACAGTGTGGTGGACAATATTACGCTGGCAGATCTGGTGGAATGGCAGATGCAGAAGTCGAATGAGTATGTGATCTGACGGCAGACAGAATAAGCGATAACGTCCAATGAGGGAACAGAAGAGGGAAAATGGTGAAAACATCATTTTCCTCTTTTTTACCGGTAAAAATCTGGGAGCACGGCATTTACAAGCAAAAAAAAATTTGTTAAGATAAAAAACAGGGCGCATTTGGAGAAGAAAAAAATCAGGATGCGCAAAAGTGAAGAAAATAAAAGATAAGGAGTTTCCCCTTATGAAAAAACAACAGGAAAGCCTTAAAAATATGGTATATCAGGCCATTTTGAACGGCATTTTTACCGATGAATATAAACCCAATCAAATTATCAACGAGCAGGAGCTGGTACAGAAATTCGGCTGCAGCAAGACGCCAATCCGTGAAGCACTGGTGACGCTCTGCAACGAGGGAATTCTCCACAGCTTCCCGCGCTTCGGCTACCAGGTTGTCAGCGTGTCCCGCGAAGAGGCACAGAATATTCTGGATTTCCGCCTTGTTCTCGAGGGCGGATATCTTCGTCAGTCGATCGGACATATCACCGAAGAAAATCTGGCGGAGCTTGCCGAGATTGATGAGAGATGCAAGCAGAGCACCGACAGCGTCTGGGATCACTGGGAGGCAAATACAGCATTCCATCTGAAGCTGATTTCCTTCTCCGGCAACGCTTACGCATATCAGGAGCTTGAACGCACCATGAACGTCTTAAAACGCGCTTACGCCCAGTTTTACTGGCAGACCTGGTCCAACGTAAACCCGGCACTGGACATTGCGCATCATAACGATATTATGCAGAGTATCCGGGAGAAAGATCTGGAGAAGACGCAGAACTATCTGAAAGAGGATCTGGCGGATTTTTGTGGGTAAGAAATGAGACAGAGTGTATGGAAACGAAGAATTCCAATACACTCTGTTTTTTTGTGCGCTGGAGACCTTTTCCAGGCACGCTCCAGGGCTCGTGATTATCCATGAAAATGCTTCTCCCGATACTGCTGCGGTGTCACTCCACTGCTTTTCTTGAACTGCCGGTAAAAGTAGGAAACGTTTGCGATTCCGATCTGGTCACAGATTTGCTGGGGGGAGAAGCTGGTGGTGGCAAGCAGACGTTTTGCGGTTGTCATACGTTCGTCCATGATGTAGCTACTGAGCGACGCTCCTGTTTTCGTACTGAAAATGTGGGACAGGTAGTCCGGGTTCATGTGGATTTTCTCGGCGATGGAGGTGCGGCCCAGTTCAGGATCGGAAAGATGCGAACGGATATAGTCCTTGATGACGCTGATCGGGTCCGAGGCATCGGTGGAGAGGTGCTCTTCCATATTCAGCCGCTCTTTCTCATACCATGCATTTTTTTTTCACCTCCTGCACAGCCGCCGCCAGCTTTTCCATAAGCTGATCCGGGTCGATTGGTTTTAACAGGTAGGAGAAAATATGTAAATTCAGCGCTTCCTGCGCATAATCAAATCGCTGATGGCCGGTCAGAACGAGTACGATGGGATGAAAATTGTTCTCATGCAGCCATTCCACTAACTGCAGACCGGTTTCGCGCGGCATTTCGATGTCAGTCAAAAGAATATCAATATAAAAGATACCGGAAGAATATGTCATCGACTTCGTAGAACGCCATCGTTCTTTCTTTGAGACTCTCGATCCTTCCTTCTTCGAACTGACTTCCAGTATGGCATTCGATTATTTCCGTGCCGAGAAGGTGGATTATGCCGTAATCGAAGTGGGCATGGGCGGTCGTCTGGACAGTACCAATATCATCACTCCCATCCTAAGTATCATTACGAACATCAGCCTGGATCATACCCAGTTCTTAGGAGATACGGTCGAAAAGATTGCCTTTGAGAAAGCCGGAATCATCAAAAAGGATGTCCCGGCGTTGGTCGGAGAAATAGACCGGCACAGTGTGGCACAAGTTTTTGCAGACGCAGCAGTCAAAGCCGGCACATTGGTTTATTTTGCCCAGGACGAAGGGCTGCTGAAAGAGTCGTATCTGATGGATACAGGCGAATGGTATCTGGATTCTGCGGAATACGGACAGCTATTCGGTGAACTGGGTGGCGTCGTGCAGTTCAGGAATGCCACAACCGTATTGGGGGCCATTAATTTGCTGAATACAGTAGGTGTAAACATTCCGACCGAAGCGGTACGGGAAGGTTTCGAACATGTGGTCGAATTGACAGGGCTGATGGGGCGTTGGCAGGTTTTACAGGAGAATCCGAAAGTCGTATGCGACACTGGACACAACGTCGGAGGATGGCAATATCTGAACATCCAACTGGAAGAAGAACTGAAGCGGCATAAGCACCTCTTTATGATCGTCGGCATGGTCAACGACAAAGATATCGACGGCGTGTTGGACCTGATGCCGGAAAAAGCCTTTTACTTCTTCACGCAAGCATCCGTGCAACGGGCAATGCCTGCGGAAGATTTTGCAACAAAAGCAATCTTCCACGGTTTATCGGGCACAATCTGCGATTCCGTGCAGGAAGCCGTGGAAAAAGCATTGGCGCGAGCCGGACAAGACGACATCATCTTTATTGGCGGAAGCACTTTCGTCGTGGCGGACGCCCTACCCTTGTTCTTGAAAAGAGACAAATAACATAATTCAAAAACAAATATCATGACAGAACAAATTCAGAGAAAACTGAGCGAATCGAAGACGGCAAGATGGTCCGTACTGGCGCTCGTCGCATTCACAATGCTCTGCGGATACTTCATCACGGACATGATGGCTCCGCTACAGGACTTACTACAAACCCCCGTCGAAGGCGGCGGACTGGGATGGACAGCCAATGAATACGGTAAATTCACCAGTGCTTACGGTTGGTTCAATGTATTTTTCCTGATGCTGATCTTCGGAGGTATGATCCTGGACAAGATGGGCGTACGCTTCACTGGTTTGATGGCGACCAGCATCATGCTTATCGGCGTTTTCATCAAATGGTTCGGTATATCACACAACTTTGACGGTGCAACCGTTACCGTTTTCGGTTCGGAGTATGGATATCCATTGGTAATTGCGTCATTAGGATATGCTTTGTTCGGCGTAGGCGTTGAGATCGCTGGTATCACCGTTTCCAAGATCATTGTAAAATGGTTCAAAGGCAAGGAAATGGCCCTGGCAATGGGGCTGGAAATGGCTTGTGCCCGTATCGGTACAGGGTTAGCTATTGGTGTTACGCCTTTGTTGAGCCGCGCATTCGGCAATTCCATCAGCATGCCGATCTTCATCGGCTTGATTCTGCTTTGTATCGGCCTGTTATCCTTCATCGTATTCGTAGTTATGGACAAGAAACGTGATGCAGAAGATGCAGCCGGTGCTACCGGAGAAGAAGAAGCAGAAGAGCCGTTCCGTTTCGGTGATATCTTGGATATTATTACATTAAAAGGCTTCTGGTATATGGCACTCCTTTGCGTACTGTTCTATTCAGCCGTCTTCCCCTTCTTGAAATATGCCCCGAACCTGATGATTAACAAATTCGGTATCGATCCCGAATGGTCCGGTGTCATTCCGGCTTTTGCTGCCATTCGGCAATATTCTCTTACTCCGTTCTTCGGAAACTTGTACGACCGTAAAGGAAAAGGAGCCACTATCATGATTATTGGTTCCATTATGCTGATATTTATCCACTTCACATTCTCCATTCCGATGCTGGACAACTGGCTGGTCGCTCTGATACTGATCCTGCTGTTGGGCATCGCATTTTCGCTGGTTCCTTCCGCCATGTGGCCTTCCGTTCCAAAGATCATCCCGGAAAACAAATTGGGAACAGCCTATGCGCTGATATTCTGGGTACAGAACTGGGGATTGATGGGAGTTCCGTATATAATCGGTATCGTTTTGGATCAATATTGTATTTCCGGAGAGATCAACGGTAAACCGACCTACGACTATACGATCCCGATGTTGATCTTCACTGGTTTCGGAGTCTTAGCACTCGTAATCTCCCTGTTGCTGAAACGTGAAGACCGTATCAAAGGCTACGGCCTCGAACTCCCGAACATTCAGAAAGATGCTGACAAAGTATTGGCTGAAGAAATGATTGGCGAAGGGCAGAGATAAGGATAAATCTTTATCTAAAAGATTATAAGGAAGGTGTTTTGGAACACCTTCCTTTTTTATTACCGAATTACGATCTTATACGTCTTCTCTCCGATCTTCACAAGATACATACCTTTACTCAAATGTATCTGAACACTTCCTGCGGATACATCCATCCCTTTATCGCTACTTCCATTCGTATTGGTCGACGTGATCGTTGTCGATGCACCTGTAATGGTCAGGATTCCGTTGTTCCGGATAGCGTATTGGTCGGCATTTCCTGTCTTTACTTCCAAGCTGCCGCTAAAAGAGACGTTCGCTCCGTTCTCGATTGTCAGAGCCGGAGCCGCGGTCGATGTCGAGTTGATCTTTGCGCTCTCATAGATCAAAACACCCTGTGCGGTGTTATCGATCAACATGCGTTTACCATCGGCAAGAGTGTTCTTGATTGTACCGTTGAAAGAGGTTGCTGCCGTAGCGGTTTTTGTAATGGCGGCTTCCGTATATTTCCAATCATCACCATCCTTCGAGATCGTGACATCATTGCTCCGCTGGGACAAATCCAACGGTTGGACTTCTGTTTCCACCGTTATATCAGCATCAGCGGACAAGGTCAGTTTTTCACCGCTCGTTATCGTTTGACCGTTATTTTTGAGGATCGTTGTACATGCTCTCACACTCGGCAGCAGTGTACTTGCTCCCTTTGGCTGCCCTTATCCGGCAAAGGTCTTTGATAGAGCGATTTGCGACATAGGTTACATTGCATGTGAAGTCGTCCTCACGTTCGGTCAGTACGTTGGCTACCAATTTGCCTGTGATACTGCGCTTTTTAGGTTCGTTTGCCATGATATTTTAATTTAATTAGTTCGTTATGAACTAAGTCGATTACTAAAATTCAAGACCTGATATGACTCTTGAAATCGGCTACAGTAAAGAGAATGGCGATAAAAAGCCAACGGGTGATCACCCTTATTTATACCATAACCGGCGATTCTAAGTATAATTTAATTCACCCATAGGTAAAGTAAATTCAAAAAATGCTTGATAAATAACAACTATATATAAGTAGTTACAGGATATTTAGTATCTTTGTCAACCGTATAACCATAGTTCATAACGAACTAAGTCATCATTCCACCATCTGTAAACTTACCAGATTTACATCCACCAGCCATAATTTGACACAGTTGCCCCATGATTTGTATGGAAAAGTTTGTATTAATACTTACATTTGCCAATCATTAAAAAAGAAACGTATGATCAGTTTTCCTAATGCCAAAATAAATCTGGGGCTGAATGTTGTTAGCAAACGTCCCGATGGCTACCATAATATCGAAACTATCTTCTATCCGATCCCGGTGAAAGATGCGCTGGAAATAGTCAGAGCCGATACATTCTCTTTCACACAAACGGGAATACCGGTAGATGTTCCAATAGAAAAAAACTTGGTTGTCAAAGCACTGAATCTGCTGAAGTCACGGTACAAAATCCCGGAACTGGAAGTCCATCTGCTGAAAGCCATTCCCTTCGGAGCCGGACTTGGCGGAGGCTCGGCCGATGCTGCCTTTATGCTGAAGTTGCTGAACGACTATTGCGGACTTCATATCCTGGAAGACAGCTTGGAAGAACTTGCCTCCTTCATCGGAGCGGATTGCCCGTTCTTTATCCGCAATACGCCGGTATTCGCATCCGGCACGGGAAATATCTTCGAAACGGTGGAATTGTCGCTGGCAGACTACCATCTCTGTCTAGTCAAGCCGGATGTTGCCGTCTCGACACCGGAAGCCTATTCGATGGTGACGCCCGCAGCTCCGGCAATCTCTTTGAAAGAAATCATCCGGAGACCTGTCGGAGAATGGAAAGAATTGATGGTAAACGATTTTGAAAAAAGCGTATTCCCGAAACATCCAGTCATTGCAGGGATTAAAGAAACGCTGTATGAAAAGGGAGCCGTCTATGCATCCATGTCCGGTTCCGGCTCTTCCGTGTTCGGTCTGTTCAAAGAGGCGACAGACCTCAAAGGCTTGTTTGCCGATTGTTTTGTCTGGGAGGGACAATTGCCATGAACAAGGTGGCGGACTTCTTCGACACCCTTGCCGACCGGTGGGATGAGCTTTGCTACCATGATCCGGAAAAGCTGAACGACATCCTGCAACGGACCGGCCTGCGGAAAGGACTCCGCATATTGGACATAGGATGCGGGACAGGCGTATTGGAAAGTTATCTCCTGCCCTATTCCCCCTTACAAATCGTGGGAGTGGATATCTCTCCGGGAATGATCAAAAAGGCACGAAGCAAATACGCGACACCTATCGTCGACTTCCGTTGCCAGGACGTACGGGACATACGGGGAGAATCTTTCGACTATATCATCGCCTACAGTGTTTTCCCCCATTTCCAGAAACCAGAGAAACTGATCTCCCATTTAGCCGGACTACTGCCGGTTGGCGGCGAACTGGTGGTCTGCCACAGCGAAAGCCGCGACAGGATCAACGGACACCATGACAAGCATGCCGGAAAACTCTCGGAAGGATTGCCTCCCGTGGAAGAATTGGCACGCATGTTATCCCCTTTCTTCACTGTCAACACGATGGAAGACAGTGACCGGCTCTATATGATCAGCGCCACCCGCAAACAGACATTCTAAATATACATGATACATGAATCAGAAGATTAAACTTATCCCGTTACTCCTCTTTTCGGCTTTCGCCACACAAGCGGCAGAAGACGTTAAAGTGATGCAGTACCTCCATGCCGGGCCGATTACGGTCAACAAACCGATCCTGACAGACAGCTTGAACGTCGATGGCAAACCTTTCGAAGCGAAAAACCTGGTCAAGTCGACTATCCCGTTCGGCCACGCCCTCGGCAATGCTGCCGTTATCGACGCGGATACCGCCGGACTGATTACCGTCCCGACGCCCGAAAAAGGATATGCCTTGCATCTCTATTCGTTCTACCTAAACAGCGACCGCTACACGAAAGGTTCGCTGGAGGTTTCCGGGGCGGGTACATTCGAAGTGTTCGTCAACAATAAACCGGTCGGCGCCACTTCCGAGTTGGCTTTGGAACCGCACCGTTATGAAGTGGTAATCAAATATCTGACAGCCGGCACCGATACCTGCCCGTCCACGCTGACAGCCAAATTTAAGAGCGAAGAGGAAGCAGAGGTCATAGCCTCCCTCAATCCTGAAAAGCGGTACACACCACGCGATATCCTGGAAGGAACGCAATTCCGGGGAACGAACGTTTCACCTGATGGAAAATATGTATTGGTAAAATATTACACCCGTATGGAAGGTGGGAAAAGCGAACAATATGCCCAATTGCGGGATGCTACAACCGGACGGATTTTATTGCAGGACAAAGGGTTTATCTTAACTGCCGACTGGATGCCGACGAGCAGCAAGATGTATTTCACCCGTACCGGAATGAACGGGAAAGAGTTGGTAACCGTTGACCCGGTTACCATGCAGGAGGAAATCTTGGCGGAAAATCTGCCGGAAGGCAGCTTCAGCTTTACTCCGGATGAAAAGACATTGCTCTATACCATCCAGGAAGAGGGACCTAAAGACGGACCGGATATGCTCCGTATTCTGGAACCGAACGATCGTCTGCCGGGGTTCCGCAACCGTTACTTGATCTGGCGCTACGATCTTCAAACCGGTTTATACGAGCAGTTGACATACGGGCATAACAATACCTTTATCAATGATGTCAGTGCCGACAGCCGTTACCTGCTGTTCAGTACCAATGAGCAGGATTACACTTCACTGCCTCACTCCAGCAATTCCATGTATAAGTTGGATTTGCAGAGCATGGCGGTCGACACCTTATGGGAAAGGGCCAAGTACATCAATGGGGCTACCTTCTCACCGGATGGCAAGCAGTTGATGGTATTCGGTTCTGGCAATGCCTTCGACAATATCGGCCTGAACATCAAAGAGGGACAGATATCCAACACTTACGACGGACAGCTTTTCCTGTACGATCCGGCAACGCGGAAAGCGAAAGCACTTACCAAAGACTTCAATCCGAACGTCACTAGTGCACAATGGAGTAAATTTGACGGACAGATCTATATGTTGACGGAAGACCAGGATTATCAACGTATCTATACCTGCAATCCAGCCAATGGGAAAATCCGCCGCCTCGACCTGCCGGAAGACGTCATTTACAATTATTCGCTGGCAGAGGCCGCTCCGGTCATGTATTACTACGGACAAAGCGTATCCAACGCCAACCGTCTGTACAGCTACAACACCAAGAGTAAGAGGACACAACTGATCTACGACTTGTCGGCCGACAAACTGAAAGACATCAAGTTCGGAGAAGTGCACGACTGGAATTTCACCTCTACCGACGGGACCATCATTCAAGGACGCTATTATCTCCCGCCCAACTTCGACGCATCCCGGAAATATCCGATGATCGTCTATTATTATGGCGGAACCTCTCCCACTAACCGTGCGTTGGAATTCAGCTACTCCATGCACATGTATGCAGCCCTCGGCTATGTGGTCTACACTCTGAACCCAAGCGGTACGACCGGCTTCGGACAAGAGTTCGCCGCCCGTCACGTAAACGCCTGGGGAGACAAGACCGCCGATGAAATCATCCAGGGAACAGAACAGTTCTGCAAAGAACATTCGTTCGTCAACCCTAAGAAAATCGGTTGTGCCGGTGCCA
>ENA-OQDT01000196-OQDT01000196.1-human-gut-metagenome-genome-assembly--contig:-NODE-196-length-39557-cov-6.407253_pt1 | contig 39557 bp, 37 predicted proteins | sample MGYA00242786_ERZ504617 | MGnify/ENA primary metagenome ERZ504617 (study PRJEB26092, sample SAMD00036337) | human gut metagenome | host: Homo sapiens | study: EMG produced TPA metagenomics assembly of...
GTAGCGTCCCCTGTCTGCGGCAAAGCCGCCAATCGTAGCGCGGGGTAAAATCCCTGTGCTTAAGATAAAGCCCTCGGCAGAGCGCACACGCCCGTTAGGGTGTATAAGTGCGCCCTTAGTGTCTAAGTTCAACGGCGGTGTGGAGGCTCCCTACGAGGGTGAGGACCGCTGCGTCATCCCCAGCCCGAAGGTTGCCACCTACGACCTGCAGCCCCAGATGAGCGCCCCTGAGGTGGCTGCTGAGTGCGTCAAGCGCATCGAGAGCGGCAAGTATGACGTGGTCATCCTGAACTTTGCCAACTGCGACATGGTCGGCCACACCGGCGTGTTCGATGCCGCTGTCAAGGCCGTTGAGGCTGTGGATACCGCTGTGGATCAGGTGGTCACCGCTGTGCTGAACGCCGGCGGCTGCGCCTTTATCACGGCTGACCACGGCAACGCCGAGAAGATGATGAACCCGGACGGCACCCCCTTCACCGCCCACACCACCAACGTGGTGCCTTTTGTGGCCGTTGGCTGCGGCGATGTGAAGCTGCGCGAGGGCGGCTGCCTGGCAGATATCGCCCCACCATGCTGCCCTATATCGGCCTGCCTGTCCCCGCTGAGATGACCGGCAAGAGCATCATCGTGGAGTAAGCACTCCGCAAATCGCTTTCCTGAAACGCAAAAGACCTCCCCGTGCAGGTGCTGCCTGCATGGGGAGGTCTTTTGCTGTATCGCTTAGTAGTGCAGCTGGTCAGCGGTCAGTGCTTCCAGTACCGGCAGCATGGCGGCTGCCTCGGCCTTGGCGGCGGGCAGATCCATATCGCGGTAGTTGCCGCATTCCACCTCGCTGGCACCGGGGATATCCCCCTCAAAGGCGGCCATGAAGCGGAAGGAATCCACAGTCAGCGCCAATGCCTGCGCCGGGGTCAGCCCGCGGGTGAGCAGGTAGAAGCCGGTGCGGCAGCCCATGGGGCCAACGTAGATCACGCCGTCCTTCACCGCGCTGTTGCGGGCGTAGGTGGCAAACAGGTGCTCCAGCGTGTGGGCGGCACCGGTGGTCAGGTAATCGCCCTGGTTGGGCTTCTTCATCCGGATGTCCCAGGTCAGCACATCACCGTCCTGGCGGCTCAGGTACATGCCCCGGTCCAGTTTGGTGTGATCGACACAGAAGCTTGCAATGCGTTCCATGATGTTCTCCTTCAGGATCAGGCCTGCAGGCGCTGGACGCTGCCGTGGACACAATCCACAGCGATATCCAGGCCATCGCGGATGTGGCTGCAGGCACCTGCAGCACCCACGATGGTGGGCTTGAGCAGGGAGTTGCCCACGATGGCAGCGTGGCTGTTCAGGCCGGGCTCCTCGACCACCAGAGCGGCGGCATCACGAACATAGCTCAGCATCTCGTTGCTGGTGGAGGGAACGACCAGCACCATGCCGGGGCGGAACTTTGCCTTGACCTCCTCCAGAGTGCGGCAGACGCAGGCCTTGCCGCTGGCGGAAACCAGATCGGTCTTGCCGCGGCCCACGCCTACACCGGTGGCCAGGCAGTTGCCCACCATGTGGATCTTGATCATGTTGGTGGTGCCGGAAACGCCCACAGGCACGCCTGCGGTCACAACGGTCAGCTCGCCGTTGTGCAGGTAGCCGTTCTTCTCGGCCAGAGCGGTGGACATCTCGATCAGCTCATCGGTGCTGTGGGCGGGGCCCATCAGCAGGGAAGTGATGCCCCAGCTCAGGGACAGCTGACGCTGCACCTGCTCGTCCATGACGCAGGCAATGATGGGCTGCTTGGGGCGGTACTTGCTCAGCAGGCGGGCAGTGTTGCCGGATTCGGACACGGTGACGATGGCGGCAGCGTTCACGTCCTTGGCGGTCAGGCAGGCAGCGTGAGCGGTTGCATCGCTGACGCTGATCTGGATCTCGGCGTGGCGCTGGGGGCGGTAGTGCTCCTCGTTCTCGGTGCGCTCTGCAATGGCGGACATGGTCTTGAGGGCCTCCACGGGGTAGTCACCGGCAGCGGTCTCACCAGACAGCATGATGGCGGAGGTGCCATCGTAGATGGCATTTGCCACGTCGGAGATCTCAGCACGGGTGGGGCGGGGGTTGATCATCATGCTGTCCAGCATCTGGGTGGCAGTGACGATGGGCTTGCCGAAGGAGAAGGAGCGGTCGATGATGTCCTTCTGGATGCCGGGCAGCTCGGTGAAGTCGATCTCAACGCCCAGGTCACCACGGGCCACCATGACGGCATCGGCTGCGGAGAGGATGCTGTCGATGTTGTTCACGCCCTCGCGGTTCTCGATTTTGGCAATGATACGGATGTTGGAATCGTACTCATTCAGCAGGTTGCGGATGTCGTACACATCCTGTGCGGTGCGCACAAAGGAAGCGGCGATGAAGTCAAAGCCGTTCTGCACGCCAAAGATGATGTCCTCGCGGTCCTTCTGGCTCAGGTAGGGCATGGACAGATGCACGCCGGGCACATTGACACCCTTTTTGGTCTTGATCTTGCCGCTGTTCAGCACGGTGCAGATGATGTCGGTGTCGGTGACCTGCTCAATGTGCAGCATGATCAGGCCGTCGTCCAGCATGATGGTGCCGCCGGGCTGCACGTCCTGGGGCAGATCCTTGTAAGTGACGGAGCAGATCTCCTTGGTGCCCTCCACCTCGCGGGTGGTCAGGGTAAAGGTCTGGCCGGCTTCCAGCATCTCCACACCGTTCTTGAACTCCTTCAGACGGATCTCGGGGCCCTTGGTGTCCAGCAGGGCGGCAACGGGCTTGCCCAGCTCCTCACGCAGCGCCTTCAGCTTTGCCAGACGGCCGCCGTGCTCCTCGTAGGAACCGTGGGAGAAGTTGAAACGGGCCACGTTCATGCCGTTTGCGATCAGGTCGCGCAGGACATCGCCCTTATCGGTAGAAGGGCCCAGGGTGCAGATGATCTTCGTTTTTCTCATAAAATACCTCCAACGTTCACGCTATATATCTTGACGCAGCAGCCCAAGCTGGCTGCTCTCTGGCGGGCAGTGATTGCTTTGCGCCCGCGGCGGCAGTATACGCCAATATGGCTGTTTCAACAAACCATACCACTATACATTATAAGCTCTTGGATACAATAGCGCAAGAAAAATCTTTGCAAAGAAACTGCTAAGATTTCATCAGGTTTGAACAAAAAACTTTCCACCACAAATCGCTTGCATAACCGGTGGGATTTGCTTATAATGAAGGTAAGCAAAAGTGCGACTGTTCCGGGGGCAGCCCCGGAGGAAAATGGAGTGAAAACGTATGGAAAAGCGCGTATTTCTGATCGTGCTGGACAGCTTTGGCATCGGCGCGGAGCCGGATGCAGCCGCCTTTGGCGACGAGGGCACCAACACGCTGGGGGCCATTGCAGGGCATCCCAATTTCAACTGCCCCAACCTGAAAAAGCTGGGCCTGTTCAACATTGACGGTGTGACCGCGGGCGAAAAGACCGACGCGCCCGCCGGTGCCTTTGCCCGCCTGCAGGAGCAGAGCATGGGCAAGGATACCACCATCGGCCACTGGGAGATTGCCGGTGTGGTCAGCCCCAACCCGCTGCCCACCTTCCCCAACGGCTTCCCGGAGGAGCTCATTCAGGAGTTTGAGGCAAAAACCGGCCACAAAGTCCTCTGCAATCTGCCCTATTCCGGCACCGAGGTGCTGAAGGACTACGGCGAGCAGGCCATGAAGGAAAATGCCCTCATCGTCTACACCAGCGCCGACAGCGTGTTCCAGGTGGCTGCCCACGAGGAGCTGGTGCCCGTGCACGAGCTCTACCGCTACTGCGAGATCGCCCGCGAGATGCTGAAGGGCGCGTACGGCGTGGGCCGTGTCATCGCCCGGCCCTTCCTGGGCAGCAGCGCCGAGACCTTCTACCGTACCACCAACCGCCACGACCTGAGCCTGAAGCCGCCCCGTGCCACCATGCTCGACCTGCTGAAGGAGGCCGGCAGGGATGTCATCGCCGTGGGCAAGATCTTTGATATCTTTGACGGGCAGGGCGTGACCGAAAAGATCAAGACTACCGGCAACACCAATGGCATCGCCTTCACCAAGGCATTGCAGACCCGGGATTTCGAGGGTCTGGCCTTTGTGAATCTGGTGGATTTTGATATGCTCTACGGCCACCGCCGCGACGTGCCCGGCTATGCCGCCGCCGCCACGGAGTTTGACCGCTTCCTGGCCGACTTCATCCCCGGGATGCGGGAGGGCGACCTGCTGATGATCACCGCCGACCACGGCTGCGACCCCTCCTACACCAAGACCACCGACCATACCCGCGAGTATGTGCCGTATCTGGTCTGCGGCAAGGGCGTGAAGCCCGGTGTGGACCTGGGCACCCGGCTCTGCTTTGGCACCATTGCACAGACCGTGTGTGAATATCTGGGCGTGGATGCTTCCAGCCTGGACGGCCACAGCGTGCTGCAGGAGATCCTGAAGTAATATGAGCCCTCTCCGTCATGCGACAGCGTGACCGAGAGGGCTATTTTTTGTGTAAAGTCTTGAACAATATAGTCAGTTGTGGTAGACTAGCACATGCACGCCCGGTGCGTACAAAGTTTACGCCGGGCGCAGGAATTGATATGGTTTCAGAATAGAAGGAGACTATCACATGAGAATCAATCGTACTCTGGGTCTGGCACTGACCGCTGCTGTGCTGGCTGTTGCCATGACTGGCTGTTCCAATAGTGCATCCTCCACCGCATCCTCCGCTGCTTCCAGCGAGGCTGCTTCCTCTGTGGCCGCTTCCAGCGAAGCTGCCGAGAGCGAGGCCGCTGCCGCCAGCGTTGTCAGCACCGAGGATCTGGACGTGAACGGCACCACCTACTCCGCTGACTGCTACGGCGAGTTCACCCTGTCCAACGGCGACACCATGAAGCTGTGGAAGGTGAAGGACGCTTACGCAGACCTGAGCGCTCTGCCCATGAAGGGCATGGCCGAGGAGTTCCCCATCGAGGCCGAGGCCGAGCAGATCTATGTTGCTGACGTGACCAGCAACGGCGAGACCACCCGCCAGTATCTGCGCACCGACAAGGCTGGCCGCAACGGCACTGTCTCTGTCAAGACCTTTGAGCTGGGCGACGCTGAGTAATCGCGCTTCCCTGTAAGATCAGCAGACAACAAGCCCCGGACCTTTTGCAAGGCCCGGGGCTTGTGCTGTTTTATCCTGTTTTATTCTCCGCTGCTGCTGGAACTGAACAGGGCATCCAGCACGGTGGAAGCGGCCTGATGCAGGGAGTTGGCAGCAGATTCCACCTGCTCCTGCGTGGGCAGGGAGATAGAAGGTGCTTCTGCTCCGCCGGTGGATTCACTGCTGGCTTCACTCTCAGCAGGTGCTTCGGTGGAAGCCTCGCTCTCGGCAGGCGCTTCGGGGGTGGGTTCTGCGGGCTGCTCATCGGCAGGCTGTTCCGCAGGCACGCTCTCGGCAGGTTCCTCCACAATGACGCTGTCGGGCGATTCCTCCACAGAGGTGCCCGCGTTGGGATCAGCCGTGGGGGTGTATACCTCGGTCTTTTCGGGGGTCTGCTGGGTATCGCTCACGGTGCCCTCGCCGCCCAGAACGGATGCGATCAGCTCCTTGGCCTGGTTGACGGAGTTCTCATCCGGCTTCATCACATAGAGGCTCTGACCCTTTGCGGAGTAGCACTGGGAGCTCTTGCCGCCGGTGCCGGTCACGGTATAGCTCTGGATGTCCCAGTCAGACAGGCTTGCCAGCTGCATCCGCACCAGCGCGGAGATCTGCTCCTGAGAAAGGCTGGTCACAAAGCAGTCGGACACAGCATCCATCAGCTTGGAGAAGCTCATCAGCACGGTGGGGGATTTGATCTTGTTCATCATGGCATCGATGACTTTCATCTGGTTGATGCCGCGCTGGATATCGCCGGAGGCAAAGGCGTGACGCTCACGGGCAAAGGCCAGAGCGCTCTTGCCGTCCAGATGGTTCCAGCCCTCGGCAAAGGTGGTGGGGTCATAGTAGCCGGGGCTGCCCACCGAGGTGAACGCCTGATCGGAGTAGACATCCACGCCGCCCACGGCATCAATGATGCTGATGAAGCCCGCAAAATTGATGCGGAGGTATTGGTCCACATTGACCCCGTACAGGTTGCCCAGGGTTGCCATGCTGGTTTCCACGCCGTACAGACCGGCATGGGTCAGTTTGTCCTTGCTGTTGGTACCCGCCAGATCAACGTAGTAATCGCGGGGGGTGTTGATGAGCGCCACCCGTTTGGTGGAGGGATTGACCACGGCGAGGATGTTCACATCGCTGCGGGCCTTTTCGGTCAGTTCGCCGCGGTTGTCCACACCGCTCAGGTAGACCACAAAGGGCTCCTTGGTGATCTTGTTGGCTTCGGTGCCGGTGACAAGGCCGGAGGTCACGTTATCCAGTGCACTCAGGCCCTGCTGCGCCCAGACACAGCCCAGCGCCAGAAAGGCGCACAGGAACACCGAGAACACCCGGGATACCTTGCGGGGAGCGCTGTACTCCTGGCAGCGCTTGACCAGCAGCCAGAACAGCGCCAGCAGCGCCGCAATGATGACCAGATACAGCGCGGGCAGCATCTGGGTGCGCCAGAGCTGGAAGAAGGCCGCAATGCTCAGAATGGCTTGTACGATCAGCAAAACAGTACCTCGTTTCGGGTTGGCCGCGCCGGTATTTGCATCCGGCCTGCGGCGGGGGGGCTTTGACTCCGGGGCAGGCCCGCCGGTATGCTTCGGCGGCTTGGGCGGTGCAGGCGGCGGGGTGGGAGCGGCAGTTTCCGGCGCAAAAAAGGCCGCGCTGTCTACCTCCACAGTCTTTTCTTCCGGTGGGCGGTGACCCCGGTGGATGTGCCGGGTGCTGTCATCGTCCGTGTGGGAACGGGAAGTTTCATCAAACATAGGAATTCTCCTTTTTGACATGTCCTCAGGCAAGGGGCACGATGGTCAGAACGGCCCGTGCCGGCAGGCAGGTGGCCGTCTGATCCTCCTGCGAGATCCAGCCAAAGCTTTCGCAGATGTGGTCAGGGCAGGGGGAATCAATAAACCGTGCCGCGCCGTCCTTGACCTCGATGTGCACCGTCAGATAGCCGGTGTCGATGTCATAGACGGCATCCTTGTCCAGGGAGATCTTCTGCACCGTGTTCGCATCGCCGTAGATCAGCTCCGCGCCCAGGGTGCTGCCGCTCTGCCCGGCACTGCGGAGGTAAAAAAGCACCCCCGCGATCACCAGAACAACAGCGGCGAACAGTAAATTGACCCAGAGATTTTTTTTCTGCTTCATGGCTCAGGCATCCTTCTGGGGAAACAGCTGTTCCAGCTCGGCCAGCCACAGGGCGGCGCAGGCATCGCTGGGCATCCGCCAGTCCCCGCGTGGCGAGAGGGTCACGCTGCCGATCTTGGGGCCGTCGGGCAGGCAGCTGCGCTTGAACTGCTGGGCAAAGAACCGCCAGTAGAAGTTGCGCAGCCACTTGTAAAGCACCGCGTCCGGGTATTCCTCCCGGCCCGCAAAGGCTGCCCTGGCCAGCCGGAAGATCTTTGCCGGGCCAAAGCCGAAGCGGAGCACATAATAAAGGTAGAAGTCGTGCAGTTCATAGGGGCCCACCAGATCCTCGGTGCGCTGTGCGATCTCGCCGTTGTCCTTGGCGGGCAGCAGCTCGGGGGACACAGGGGTGTCGAGGATGTCCAGCAGCACCTCTTTCAGGGCCGGGGTGGCGGGCGATGTCGGCTTCGTACCGGACAAGGTGGCGCACCAGCGTTTTGGGTACGCCTGCGTTCACGCCGTACATGCTCATGTGGTCGCCGTTGTAGGTGGCCCAGCCCAGGGCCAGCTCGGAAAGGTCGCCGGTGCCCACCACCAGGCCGCCGGTGCGGTTGGCAGTGTCCATCAGCTCCAGCGTGCGCACGCGGGCCTGACCGTTTTCATAGGTCACGTCCAGCACGCTCTCGTCCTGGCCGATGTCCCGGAAGTGGCTGTGCACCGTGGCGGCAATGTCGATCTCGGTAAAGCTGACGTGCAGCTCGTCACAGAGGATCTCCGCGTTGCTGCGGGTGCGCTTGGTGGTGCCAAAGCAAGGCATGGTCACGGCCAGCACATCGGTGGTGGGGCGGCCCAGCTGCTTCATGGCGCGGACAGCCACCAGCAGGGCAAGGCAGCTGTCCAGACCGCCCGAAATGCCGATGACGGCTGTTTTGGCGCGGGCGTGCTCAAGCCGCTTGGCCAGGCCATCGGCCTGCATCTTCAAAATCAGCTCACAGCGCTCGGCGCGCAGCTGCTCGTTGTGGGGATAAAGGGGGTGGGGTCTACCCAACGGGTCAGCACGGTGTCGGTCAGGGCCAGGTCGAACTCCACAGTCTGGTAGCCCTCGGTGCTGGGCTCAAAGCTGGTGTTGCGCGCCCGCTCCGATTCCATCCGCTGGCAGTCCAGCTCTGTCTCGGCAAGGCCGCCCGCAAAGGGTTTCACTTCAGCCAGCAGGGTGCCGTTCTCGGCGATCAGGTCGTGGCCTGCGAACACCATGTCCTGGGTGCTCTCGCCGTGGCCTGCCGAGGCGTACAGGTAGCCGCAGAGCAGGCGGGCAGACTGGTTCTCCACCAGTGCCCGGCGGTACTCGGCCTTGCCCACCGTCTCATCGCTGGCCGAAAGGTTGGCGATGACGGTAGCGCCTGCCAGTGCGTGGAAGGTGGAGGGCGGCAGGGCGCTCCACAGATCCTCGCAGAGCTCCACGCCCAGCACAAAGCTGGGCATCTGGCGGCAGCGGAAGAGCAGGGAGGTGCCAAAGGGAACATCCTGCCCGCAGACATTCACCCACTCCACCTCGGTGGAACCGGGGGTGAACTGCCGCTTTTCATAGAACTCGCCGTAGTTGGGCAGGTACGTTTTGGGAACCAGACCCAGCAGCTGCCCGCGGCAGAACACGGCAGCGCAGTTGTACAGCTTGCCCCGCACCATCAGGGGCAGGCCCACAAGGGCCACGGTGTCCAGCTCCCGGCTGGCATCCAGCAGCTCCTGCAGGCCGGTCAGGGCTCCCTGCTGCAGGGTGCGCTGCAAAAACAGGTCGCCGCAGGTATAGCCGGTCAGGCAGAACTCGGGGAACACGGCCAGCTTTACGCCGCGGGCGGCGGCGGCACGCAGCTCCGTGAGGATCTGCCGGGTGTTGTAGGCGCAGTCCGCCACCCGAAGCGCGGGCGAGAGGGCTGCTGCTTTCAAAAAACCATCTTTCATCGGAGGATTTCACATCCTGTCTCTCTTGTTTGCCCACGGCGAACAACTGTGCTCCCGTGGTGAGGATAGTATACCACACTCTGGCCAAAACGAAAAGAGGGCTGTTATCAACCTTCTCTGCCCCTGCGCCTGACGGCGGGGCAAAGAAGGGTTCTAACAACCCCCTGCAGATACACCAAATGGAAAACGAGATGGACCGTAAGCCGGGTTCTGTATTAAACGACGATCTGTCTAGGCCTGCCATTGCTGACAGGCTCGTGCCGCCTTCGGGACACGCGAGCAGCGCTGTACGTCCCATATAGGCGTTGCTTCCGGTAGGGTTTACAAAGCCGCATGGTCACCCATGCGCTGGTGAGCTCTTACCTCGCCCTTTCATCCTTACCGCATTGCTGCGGCGGTTTCCTTTCTGTTGCACTTTCCCTGAGGTCACCCTCGGCTGCCGTTAGCAGTTACCGTGCTCTGTGAGGCCCGGACTTTCCTCAGAGCGGTCAAAGCCGCCCCGCCGCCGTATGTTCCACTCGTTTTCCGTTCCCCATGATACCATAAAAAAACAAGATTTGCAAGTGACGATGAAATTTGGTATAATAAATCTAAATATGGCGTGAAATTTTTGGGAGGGACAAAGGATGCAGCTGCTTTTCAATGTCCCGCCCGAAGCCGATGGCGTGCTGCTGCGCGGCTTTCTGCGCCGATGTGCCGTCTCCACGGAGCTGGCCCGGACGGTCAAATTCCATGGCAGCGGCTTTTTTGCGGACGATGTTCCCATTCTGGCCAACCGCCGTGTGCAGGCAGGGCAGGTGATCCGCTTTTCGCTGCCCGCCGACGGCCCCGGTGTGGAGCCCCAGCCTGAGATCCCGGTCAGGGTCGTATACGAGGATGCCTTTGCCGTGGTGCTGGAAAAACCGCCCCATCTGGCGGTCCACCCCACACTGAACTACCCCCGGGATACCCTGGCCAACGGCTATGCCGCCTGGGCGGCTGCCCACGGCGAAAGCCCGGTGTTCCGCCCGGTGAACCGGATCGATAAAGACACCAGCGGGCTGGTGCTGGCCGCAAAGAACGGCTATGCCGCACCCCTGCTGGCCGAGGGTGTAGAGAAACTCTATTACGCCATCGTGGAGGGTGAACTGCCCCTTGGCCCCGGAGTCATCGATGCCCCCCTTGGCCGGAGAGGGGACAGCATCATCGGGCGGTGCGTGACCCCCGAGGGCAAGCCCAGCCGCACCGAGTATACCATATTAAAGGCAGCGCAGGGCCTGAGCCTTGCCGCCTGTGTCCCCGTGACGGGCCGCACCCATCAGATCCGGGTACACTTTGCATCCATCGGCCACCCGCTGGCCGGGGACGACCTTTACGGCGGACACCGTGACCGCATTGCCCGGCAGGCGCTCCATTGTGCCCGGCAGAGTTTCCGGGTGCCGGCTTACACCAAGGTGCCCGGCGGCATCCGGCTGGAAACGCCGGTGGAGGAACACGCCCGCACTGTTGCAGTGGAGAGCCCCCTGCCCGAGGATATGCGGGCATTGCTGGATGCTGAAATATGAAAATACGGTGAAACCTCTGTGAAAGCTCTGCCCAAATTCTGTGACAAGCCTTGTATCGGCCCGGGCAGAGTGTATAATTGATATGAATTTGTAACTTTCGACCCAAAACGTCAGGAAGGAGCAACCCCTTTTGATCGAAGAAAAAACAAAGGAGCCGCAGAGCCAGGCTCCTGCAGCGCCGGTGAAGGGCAGAGAAAAACTGCGAAGCTTCTGGGCAAAGGTCCAGATCTCCGGCCTGCTGCGGCGGCACCGTTTCCGCCGCAAAACGCAGCGGCACATGAATGATGTGGCCAAAAAGCTGCGGGCCAGTGCCGTGGTGCTGGCAGTTGGCGAGGCACTTTATGCACTGGGCTTTGCGGCAGAGTACATGGTGGTGCGCACAGGGCGCGGCATTGCTGCCGTGGCCCGCAGACTGGCCCGCTGGTGCAGGAATGCCCTGCATACCATCATTGCAACAGCCTTTCCCGGTGCGGCGCAGATGTTCAAGGATCTGCTGGCACCGCTTTACCTGTTCTTCAAAGGCCTCGGCGCTGTGGCGGCCCACGCCAACGATGTGCGCCGGGAGCGGGGCTTTGGCGCTTCCGTAAAAGCGGCCGGGCGCTATTTTGTGGGCGGGCTCAAGCGCAACCTGAGCCTGCTGCCCCGGACAGCAATGTACATCCTGCCCCTGTGTATGCTGGCCGTGTTCGTCACGGTCTGGAACAGGACCATGGCCCAGCCCTATGCGCTGGCCGTGCAGGTGAACGGCCATACCGTTGGCTATGTGGCCAATGAGGAAGTGTTCAACCTCGCAAAAGAGGATGTGATGCAGCGCATCAACTACGCCGGTTCGGACAAGACCGAGCTGACCATCGAGCCGACCTATACCATCTCCGTGACCCACAAGACCATGGACGAGAGCGAGACGGCAAACGCCATTCTGCAGAGCGCCAGTGACCAGATCAGTGAGGGCACCGCCCTGTATCTGGATGGAGAGCTGACGGCAGTCTGCTCCGATGGTGACACCCTGCGCAGCTATCTGGAGAGCCTGCTGGCCCCCTACGAGGATCAGGCAGACGAGAATATCAGCGTGGGCTTTAGCAAAAATGTGACGCTGGAAGATGGAGTCTATTTCAACGACAGCTTTGAGGATGACAATTCCATTGAGAATATGCTGACCGGCGTGCAGCAACAGGAGAAGATCTATACGGTCAGGGCGGGCGATACCCTGTGGGCCATTGCCCAGAAGAACGACCTGACCTTCCGGGAGCTGTGTGCCCTGAATACGAATTTCAAGGGTGCTCCCCTAGCCGAGGACTCCAATATCCAGGAGGGCGACCAGCTGATCGTGACCAAGCAGGAGGCTCTGCTGGAAGTCCGCATCACCAAGGTGGAGACGCGGGAGGAGGAGATCCCCTTCAGCACCGAGACCACCCAGTCCAACGAGTACACCAAGGGAACCACCAAGACCCTGCAGGAGGGCGAGAACGGCCTGCGCCGCGTCACCATGCAGAACGTCTACGATACCAACGGCGTGCTGCTGGAGCAGACCATCCTTTCCACTGAGACCATCCGGGAGCCGGTGAACAAAAAGGTGGTCGTTGGCACCAAGAAGGTCACAAAGAACGGTGCGGCGGCATACATCGGCGGCAGCGGTCAGTTTATCTGGCCGGTCCCGGGTTACCGCAACTGCTCGCGCTGGTATGGCAGCGGCCATAAGGGCGTGGATATCTGTGCCTCTGCCGGTACGCCCATCTATGCATCGGCGGGCGGCACCGTGACCAAGGCGGGTTATAACAAGGCCGGTGCCGGTACGGGCTATGGTTATTCTGTGATCATCAGCCACTCCGGCGGCTATACCACGGTCTATGCCCACTGCCTGTCTCTGGCGGTCAGTGCGGGCCAGACCGTACGGCAGGGCCAGCTCATCGGCTATGTGGGCAGCACGGGCCGCTCTTCCGGCAACCACTGCCACTTCGAGATCCGCCGCAACGGCTCGTACATCGCACCGCAGAGCGTGTTCTCCGGAAAGCGATAAATCAGAACAGAACCTCTCCGGCAATGCGAAGCATAAACTTAGCTCCCCTATCAGGCAACAACGACGACCGCCGCCAGTGGCGGATGAAGGGAGGCGTTGTTGGGGCAGCGGCCAGCAGGACACGAGTGCAATACTTTGCACGAAGTGGACGCTGGGAGCCGCAACTCGTATGCTGGCGTGAAGCGCCTGAGAGGTTTATTTTACAAACAAAAAGGAGAATGATTATGGCAACACCCCACATCAGCGCTGAAAAAGGCGATTTCGCAAAGACCGTCCTGATGCCCGGCGATCCGCTGCGGGCAAAGTTCATCGCGGATACCTTCCTCGAGGATGTCCGCCAGGTCACCGGTGTCCGTGGAATGCTGGGCTTTACCGGCACCTATGAGGGCCGCCCCATCAGTGTGATGGGCAGCGGCATGGGAATGCCCTCCATCGGCATCTACTCCTACGAGCTGTACAAGTTCTACGATGTGGACAACATCATCCGCATCGGTTCTGCCGGCAGCTACACCGACAAAGCCAAGCTGTTCGATGTGGTGCTGGCCGCCGGTGCCGTGAGCGAGAGCAACTATGCCCGGGTCCAGAGCGGCTTTGAGGGGGACCTCACCCTGCCCAGCCAGACCCTGAACGACAAGCTGCGCGCCTCCGCCGCAAAACAGGGCATCCCCCTGATCGAGGGCAACATCCATTCCTCCGATGTGTTCTATCGCCAGCCCTCCGATGAAAAGCCCACCTACTGGGAAAAGCTGCGGGATGAGCGCGGCTGCCTGTGTGTGGAGATGGAGAGCTTTGCCCTCTTCGCCAACGCTCAGGTCCTGGGCAAGAACGCCGCCTGCCTGCTGACCATCTCCGACAGCTTCGTCTCCCCGGAGATCACCACCGCCGAGCAGCGCCAGACCAGCTTCACCAACATGATGAAGGTCGCTCTGGGCGCGGAGTACTGATTTGCATTCACAAAAAGGGTTGTTGTCACACGACAACAACCCTTTTATGTTTTAAGTGTCACTATAATGTCCGAAACAGGATGCGATAATGATATTGCCGTCCTGCTCTTTATAAACAATGCGGTGCGTATCGTCGATGCGGCGGCTCCACCATCCACTCAAATCACCTTTTAAGGGCTCGGGTTTTCCAATGCCCTCGTAGGTGTTCCGCTGGATGTCTTTCAGGAGTGTGTTGATACGCTTCAGCAGCTTTTTGTCTCGCGTCTGCCAAAGGCAGTAGTCCTCCCATGCTTCCTCTTCCCAAAGCAATCTCATTTAATCTACCTCGATCAGGTCGTGCTCAGTGAGCTTGGCTTTTCCGGTATCGATGTCGTGGACGATCTGGCGGAGATGATTGATGTTGCTTTCCGAGTAGAACGGGTCGGCGGAAACCTCAAAGGGAATGCGGTGCTCCCGGGAAACTTTTTTGGCGAAAATCGTGAATGCCGTTGTCATAGAAAGTCCCATCTCGGCGCAAACCTCTTCCATGTTGCGTTTCAGGTCTGGGTCCATCCGGAAGTTCACATTGACTGCATTTGCCATTCTAATACACCTCTTTCTTGATTCTATTATATGCGTTTGTAATGAAAAATGCAAGAATTTTCGTTACATAATAAATGAACAACGAGAAATCTCTTGAAGAATTTGAGAACACGCCGTATAATTGAAGTGCAAAAGAGGGGATGAAAGATGAACGACTTTCAACCAAATCAGGATATCTGCCTTGTACCTTATTACCCAGCCTATGAAATTGCCCTTCCGTGGTATCAGGACGCAGAACTGTGCCATCATGTAGATAATCAGAATCGCATTTATGACCTGTCTATCCTGAAAAATATGTACCAGTATCTGGATAGTCATGGTGATTTATTCTACATTGAATATAAGGGCATTCTGTGCGGAGATGTATGCTTGCAGACAAGCGGAGAAATTTCGATTGTGGTCTGCAAAGAGTATCAGAATCGGCACATTGGGAGAACAGTGATTGGGAAGATTCTTGCACTGGCAAAAGAGAAGAAGTATCCGCAATGCTATGCAGAAATTTATTCTTTCAACAAGCAGTCCCGTAAAATGTTTGAAAGTATAGGATTTGTTCAGAACGACGCAGAAACGTTTGTTTATACTTTAGAATAAAAAGGAGGCCCCTATGACCAATCTGACTTTAGACGAAAAGAAAGCCCTGATCCGGATGGCGCTGGAAGCCCGGGAGCAGGCCTATGCGCCCTACTCCGATTTCATGGTGGGTGCCGCCCTGCGGGCCGAGGATGGCCGCATCTTCACCGGCTGCAATGTGGAGAACTCTGCCTTTACCCCCACCAGCTGCGCCGAGCGCACGGCCCTGTTCAAGGCGGTGAGCGAGGGCGTGACCCGCTTCACCGATATTGCCGTGGTGGGCTCCCGCCGCGGCGAGGTGAACAAGCAGATCACCTCGCCCTGCGGGGTCTGCCGTCAGGCGCTGTTTGAGTTCGGCGGACCGGAGCTGAATGTCATCATGGCAAAGACTCCCGATGATTTCATCGAGCGCAGCATGGACGAGCTGCTGCCCTTCGGCTTTGGCCCCTCCAACGTGGCGGGCAACAAAGTCGTGGAAGAATGAGGCGGGAAGCGGATATTTTGCCAAAATTGGCGAAATAGTACGACTTTTACGCGAATTTTACAAAAAATCTGTAAAGATTTTGTAATCGGAAATGCCTTGCTTTCCTCACATGACCCGGCTATACTTGGGTCAGTAAATGTGCAAGTGTGCGCATTCCCTTTTTAAAGCGCAATTTTTAATGTATAAAAAGGAGAGTTTTCTTATGATGATTTCTCGTCGTAACTTCCTGGCTGTGGCTGGCGCTGCAGCTGCTGCCGCTGCTCTGACCGCCTGCGGTGGTTCTTCCTCTTCCACCAGCACCGCTTCTTCCACTGCTTCTTCTGCAGCTTCTGAGGCTGCCAGCAAGATCACAAAGGTCGCTCTGACCTGCGATACCGGCACGATCGATGACGAGAGCTTCAACCAGGCTTGCTGGACTGCTGTTTCCGGCTACATGGGTGACAACTGCCAGTACTACATCCCCGAGGCTGACGCTTCCGATGAGGATCGTGAGACCATGATCCGTCAGGCTGTCAACGACGGCGCTGAGGTCATTGTCTGCGTCGGCTACCTGTACGGCGCATCTCTGGCATGGGCTGCTGAGCAGTACCCCGATGTCAAGTTCATTGCTATCGATGTCACCCAGGGCGATATCGGCACCGATGAGATCCCCTCCAACTGCTACTGCATCACCTTCAAGGAGGAGCAGGCAGGCTATCTGGCAGGTTACGCCATTGCCAAGGACGGCAAGACCAAGCTGGGCTTCCTGGGCGGCATGGCTGTTCCCGCTGTCATCCGTTACGGCTACGGCTTTGTGCAGGGCGCTGATGCTGCTGCTCAGGAGCTGGGTCAGAACATCGACATCAACTACTTCTACGGCGGCCAGTTCTACGGCGATGCCAACATCACCTCCCGTATGGAGGGCTGGTACTCCAACGGCACTCAGGTCGTCTTTGCCTGCGGCGGCGGTATCTACACCTCCGCTGTTGAGGCTGCTCTGAAGAACAACGGCTACGTCATCGGCGTTGACGTTGACCAGAACTACATCGGTGCAAACGGCGTTGCTGATGGCACCTATGCTTACAACCCGTTCATCACCTCCGCTATGAAGGGCCTGTCTGAGGCTGTTTCTACTTCTCTGTCCGACATCGAGGCAGGCGAGTGGAGCACCATCGCAGCAACCAACGGCAACTTTGGTCTGGAGGACGGCGATTACGTCGGCCTGCCCACCGCTGAGGACAGCTGGAACTTCGAGACCTTCACGGTTGAGGAGTACGAGGAGCTGAAGCAGAAGATCGCTTCTGGCGAGATCGTTGTTGACAACAGCTCTGACGATGCTACCAAGCCCACCGTCAGCGAGTTCACCAACGTCACCTACATCCAGTAAAATTTGAACAGTCCGCAAGGGCTGCAGGGAACGACCCTCTCCGTCATTGCCGCCAGGCTTTGACGGAGAGGGTCGTTTTTGTCTCGCGAAAAATCGTGCAGCTTGCACAAAAGTAATACTTATAAGAGTACATCCCGCCAAAAATCAAAAAGAAGTGTGCAAAACCGCAAAAATACGGTATAATGGTACACAGAATAGTACAGGTGTCGATTTGACACGAAAGGAGAGTGAGCAGATTGGCAGAGGATTTTGTGATCGAGATGCTCCACATTACCAAGGAGTTCCCTGGAATCAAGGCAAACGATGATATCACCCTGCAACTGCGCAAGGGCGAGGTACATGCCCTGCTGGGCGAAAACGGCGCTGGCAAAAGTACGCTGATGAGCGTGCTGTTCGGCTTGTACCAGCCGGAGGCCGGTAAGATCCTCAAGAACGGCAAGGAGGTCGCCGTCCGCAACCCCAACGATGCCAACGCACTGGGCATCGGCATGGTGCACCAGCACTTCAAGCTGGTGGAGTGCTTCAGCGTGCTGGACAACATCATTCTGGGCGTGGAGCCCAATAAGCTGGGCTTTTTGCAGAAGGCTGAGGCCCGCAAGAAGGTCGTGGCCCTGAGCGAGAAGTACGGCCTGCGTGTGGACCCCGATGCACTCATCAGTGATATCTCTGTTGGTATGCAGCAGCGTGTGGAGATCCTGAAGATGCTCTACCGCGACAACGAGATCCTGATCTTTGATGAGCCCACCGCTGTTCTGACCCCGCAGGAGATCGACGAGCTGATGGAGATTATGCGCGGGTTCAAGAAGGAAGGCAAATCCATCCTCTTCATCACCCACAAGCTCAACGAGATCATGGCAGTGGCAGATCGCTGCACGGTTCTGCGCAAGGGCAAGTATATGGGCACTGTGGACATCAAGGACACCACCAAGGAAGAGCTTTCCCGCATGATGGTCGGCCGCGATGTTCAGCTGCAGGTGGACAAAAAGCCCGCTGCCCCCGGTGAGGTGGTGCTGGATGTGCAGAACGTTACCATGCACAACGCCCAGCACAAGAAGGATGCCGTCAAGAACGTCTCTTTCCAGGTGCGTGGCGGTGAGATCGTCTGTCTGGCGGGCATCGAGGGCAACGGCCAGACAGAGTTTGTCTACGGCCTGACCGGTCTGGAAAAGTTCAACAGCGGCAAGGTGCTGCTGGACGGCAAGGAGATCACCAACGAGAGCATCCGCCAGCGCTCCAAGGACGGCATGAGCCATATCCCTGAGGACCGCCACAAGCATGGTCTGGTACTGGATTACAGCCTGGAGAACAATATGGTGCTCCAGCGCTACTGGCAGCCCGAGTTCCAGCACAACGGCTTTATCCGCAGTGAAAAGGTGCGGGAGTACTCCGATAAGCTGATCGCCCAGTATGATGTGCGCAGCGGCCAGGGCAGCGCCACCATCGTGCGCAGCATGTCCGGCGGCAACCAACAGAAGGCGATCATTGCCCGCGAGATCGACAAAGACCCCAAGCTGCTGGTGGCAGTGCAGCCCACCCGCGGCCTGGATGTCGGTGCCATTGAGTATATCCACAAGCAGATCGTGGATGAGCGCGACAGGGGCAAGGCTGTGCTGCTGGTCAGCCTGGAGCTGGACGAGGTGATGAACCTTTCTGACCGGATCCTTGTGATGTACGAGGGTGAGATCGTGGGCGAGTTTGACCCCAAGACCACCACAGTCCAGGAGCTGGGCCTGTACATGGCCGGTGCCCGCAAGCAGGGAAAGGAGTAAGCAGAAATGAAAAACAAAAAACTTTCCCACAACGGGCTGCAGGGTTCTGTCACCAGCGTGATGGCTGCCCTGCTGTGCATCCTGATCGGTCTGTTTGTGGGTTTCCTCGTGCTGCTGGCCATCAACCCGGCCCATGCATGGGCAGACGGTTTTGTCCGCATCCTCAAGGGCGGCTTCCATGATGCCCCCTATGGTGTCGGCAAGGAACTGGCCAACGCCGCGCCCCTGATCATGACCGGCCTTTCCGTGGGCTTTGCCTTCAAGACCGGCCTGTTCAACATCGGTGCCGCCGGTCAGTACACGCTGGGCGCTTACGGTGCCCTCTACTGCGCCATCATGCTCAAGCTGCCCTGGTTCGTCTGCCTGCTGGCTGCGGCTATTCTGGGCGGTCTGTGGGGTGCCATCCCCGGTTTCTTCAAGGCCTACTTCAACATCAACGAGGTCATCACCTCCATTATGTTCAACTGGATCGGCCTGTACCTTGTCAATGAGCTGGTCTACCAGAACGGCACCGGCCCCATGTATGATGTGCGCAACACCCGCACCCTGAACCTGGGCAAGAACGCAGATCTCGCCCAGTCCGTCATCCCGGACTTCGGCCTGAACAAGCTGTTCCAGACCAACAGCACCACCATTGCCATCTTCCTGGCCGCTGTGGTGGCCATCCTGATCTGGGTGGTGCTGAACAAGACCACCTTTGGCTATGAGCTGAAGGCGGTCGGCCTGAATAAGAGTGCTGCCCGCTACGCCGGTATCAACGAAAAGAAGAACATCATCCTCTCCATGGCCATTGCCGGTGCGCTGGCAGGCTTTGGCGCGGGCCTGTTCTACCTGTCCAACGTGGGCCAGTGGAACCCCCTGAACTCCACCAGCCTGCCCGCCATGGGCTTCAACGGCATCTCCGTTGCCCTGCTGGCAAGCTCTAACCCCATTGGCACCATCTTCTCGGCCCTGTTCATCTCCCACATCTCGGTGGGCGGCACCTTCCTTTCCACCAAGTATTATCCCACGGAGATCGCCGACCTGATCAGCGGCATCATCATCTACCTGTGTGCATTCTCCATGCTGTTCCGCGGCAAGATCCAGAAGCTGCTGTTCAAGAATGCGGACAAGACCAATGTGAACGCAGAGCCTGCCCCGGCGGAAAAGGCCAACGCGAAGAAGGAGGGCAAGTAAGATGCTGCTTTTGATCAAATATACCCTGCTGTATGGCATCGTCCTGATGCTGGTGGCACTGGGCGGTATGTTCAGTGAGCACTCCGGCATCATCAACATCGCGCTGGAAGGCATCATGGTCATCGGCGGTGTGGCGGGTGTTCTGACCCTGACCATGCTTCCGGCCGACATGTCGCCGTTCCTGGTGGTGCTGATCTCGGTCCTGGTGGCTGCGCTGGCCGGTATCGTGTACAGCCTGCTGCTGGCCTTTGCTTCCATCAACCTGAAAGCGGACCAGACCATCGGCGGCACGGCCCTGAACCTGCTGGCCACCGCCATTGCCGTGGTCATTGCCAAGTATTTCAGCGACAGCGGCAGCGCCAAGCTGAACTATTCCAACAAGCCGTTCCTGTTCAGCATCGGCGGCCTGGAGCTGAGCATCTTTGTGCCGTTGGGCATCGTGCTGCTCGTCATCAGCTATGTGGTGCTGTACAAGACCCGCTTCGGTCTGCGCCTGCGCGCCTGCGGCGAACATCCTCAGGCAGCCGATTCTGTGGGCATCAACGTCTACAAGATGCGCTACGCGGGTGTGCTGCTTTCCGGTGCGCTGGGCGCTATCGGCGGTCTGGCATATATCGTGCCCCCGGTGCAGACCTGGAACTTTGAGGTCGGCGTGGCTGGCGCGGGCTTCCTTGCACTGGCTGTTATGATCTTTGGCCAGTGGAAGCCCTTCAACATCTGTGCCGCCGCCATGTTCTTTGCCGTGTTCAAGAGCCTGGCAAACATTGCGGACTCCACCTTCCTGGCGCAGCTCCACTGGTCCAGCAACATCTATAACATGATGCCGTTCATCGCATCCATGATCATTCTGGCCTTTACCTCCAAAAACAGCATGGCCCCCAAGGCTGAGGGCATCCCTTACGACAAGGGTTCCCGCTGAGCGAGGTTTGTTCCAAGGGCGCAGCTGCTTTTCCGGGCAGCTGCGCCCTTGGTGTTCAAAACCCGACAAAGGAGACGGAATGTGGATTGCCTTTGTCAAAAAGTCTGTTATAATGGAATTTACTGAAAGTCATACTGTCAGACAGGAGAATTGCGATGCGTATTTATGATCTGATCGCGAAAAAGCGCGATGGCGGTACCCACACCCGGGAAGAGCTGGAGGCCATTGTCAACGGCTTTGTCAGTGGGGAAGTGGCCGATTACCAGATGGCTGCCTGGATGATGGCGGTCTACCTGCGCGGCATGACCAACGAAGAAACTGCCGAGCTGACGGACGTGATGGCCCACAGCGGCGTGATGGTCGATCTTTCCCCCATCCCCGGCATCAAGGTGGATAAGCACTCCACCGGCGGCGTGGGCGATAAGACCACCCTTGTGATCGCCCCTGTGGTGGCGGCCTGCGGTGTAAAGATCGCCAAGATGAGCGGCCGCGGCCTGGGCCATACCGGCGGCACCATTGATAAAATGGAGAGCGTGCCCGGCACCAGAACTGCCCTTTCGCAGGAGGAGTTCTTTGCCCAGGTGAACAAGATCGGGCTGTCGGTCATTGGCCAGAGCGAGGGCATTGCCGTGGCGGATAAGAAGATGTACGCCCTGCGGGATGTGACCGCCACGGTCAGCTGCATCCCGCTGATCGCCTCTTCCATCATGTCCAAGAAGCTGGCCTCCGGCTCCGATGCCATCCTGCTGGATGTGACCACCGGCACTGGTGCCTTTATGAAGACCGTGGACCAGAGCATTGAGCTGGCCAAGCTGATGGTCGCCATCGGCACCCACCATGGCCGCCGGGTGGCCGCCATGATCACGGATATGGACACCCCGCTGGGCCGCAACATCGGCAACAGCCTTGAGGTCATGGAGAGCATGGACGTGCTCAAGGGCAAGGGCCCTGCCGACCTGACCGAGGTCTGCCTGCAGCTGGCCGCCAATATGCTGGTGCTGGCAGGCAAGGGTACCCCAGCGGAGTGCCGTGCCATGGCACAGGCTGTGATTGCGGACGGCTCTGCCTTTGCCAAGTGCAAGGAGATGTTTGCGGCCCAGGGCGGCGACACCCGTGTGCTGGACGATTACAGCCTGTTTGAGCAGCCTGCAGCCAGCTTTGAGCTGCTGGCCGAGCAGGATGGCTACATCGTGGCCAACGATGCCGAGAAGATCGGCTCCGCCAGTGTGCTGCTGGGTGCTGGCCGCCAGAAGAAGGGAGACCCGCTGGACTTTGCGGCCGGCATCACCCTGCACAAAAAGCGCGGTGACTATGTGCACAAGGGCGAAAGCCTGGCCACCTTCTACGGTGCGGCAGATAAGTTTGAAGCCGCTGCTGCGGAGTACTGCAGCGGCCTGGTCTATGGTGCGGAAAAGCCCGAGGAGGCCCCGCTGGTCTACGCCCTGGTCACCAAGGACGGCGTGGAGCGCTACTGAAAAAGCATCCTTCCCGCAAGGCGGGAGGGACGGAAAGGACATTTTCTATGAAGATCATTCTGGTGGGCTGCGGCAAAGTCGGCACAGCGCTGGCACGTCAGCTCAGCGAGGAAGGCCACAATGTCACGGTCATCGATACCAACAAGGCCCGTGTGGAGCATATCAGCGAATCCTATGACGTGATGGGCATTACCGGCAACGGCTCCTCCATCACAACGCTGTCCGAGGCGGAGATCGAGGAAGCGGACGTGTTCATTGCGGTCACCGGCTCGGACGAGCTGAACCTGCTCTGCTGTATGTTTGCCAAAAAGGCGGGCCACTGCCACGCCATTGCCCGTGTGCGCAACCCATCCTACAGCCATGAGCTGGACTTCATCAAAAAGCAGATCGGCATTTCGGCCATCATCAACCCGGAGATGGCGGCGGCGCGGGAGATCTCCCACCTGCTGCGCTTCCCCGGTGCCAGCAAGATCGATACCTTTGCGGAAGGCCGGGTGCGGCTGATCAAGTTCACCCTGACCGAGGCACAGGCACTGGACGGCGTGGCCATCCGGGAGATCCCCACCCGGCTCAAGAGCGATATCCTGGTCTGCGCCGTGGAGCGCGACGGCGGGGTCATCATCCCCAACGGTAATTTTGTGCTCCAGACCGGCGATCAGGTCACTTTTCTTGCAACGCAGGAAAAGGCCCACGCGTTCTTCCAGCGCATCCATCTGGCCGTGCGCCCGGTGCGCAATGCCCTCATCGTGGGCGGCGGTGCCATTGCCTTTTACCTGAGCCAGGAGCTGCTGGAAAACCATGTCCGGGTGCGGATCGTGGAGCGGGACCCTGCCCGCTGCGATGTGCTGGCCCAGGCCCTGCCCGAAGCACAGATCCTGTGTGAGGACGGCTCCAACCGCGAGTTTCTGCTCTCCGAGGGCCTGACCTCCACCGAGGCCTTTGTGGCCCTGACCAACATCGACGAGGAAAATGTTCTGCTGACCCTGTTTGCCAAGAAGCATTCCAACGGCAAGCTGGTCACCAAGATCAACCGCCTGGAATTTGATGATATCCTGGCCGGGCTTGATCTGGGCAGCATCGTCTACCCCAAGTACATGACCTGCGATTACATCGTGCAGTATGTGCGCGCTTTGCAGAACGAGGCAGGCAGCAACATCAAGACCCTGTACCGCATTCTGGACGACCGCGTGGAGGCGCTGGAATTCACGGTCCATGAGAAAAGCCGCGCCACCGGTGTGCCCCTGAGCCAGCTGCACCTGAAAAAGAACCTGCTGCTCTGCTGCATCACCCGCGGCAACGAGATCAAGATCCCGCGCGGCGGCGATGAGATCCAGGTGGGCGACAACGTCATCGTGGTCACGCTGGAGCACGGCCTGCATGACCTGCGGGACATCGTGGAAGATTAACGGAGGCGCGGCATGAATTATGCGATCGTTCTGCGGCTGCTGAGCTACATCCTCTATTGCGAAGCCGCGCTGCTCCTGCTGCCCGCCATGGCCAGCCTGATCTACGGTGAATGGATGGTGCTGGGCGTGTTCCTGCTCACGGCAGCACTTTCTGCAGCGGCGGGCGCACTGCTCCACCGCATCAAGCCCAAGAGCCAGATCTTCTATATGCGGGAGGGCTTTGCCACCACGGCGCTCTGCTGGCTGCTCATCAGTGTGGTGGGCGCGGTGCCCTTTGTGCTCACGGGCAGCATCCCCCAACCCGGTGGATGCCATGTTTGAGACCGTTTCCGGCTTCACCACCACCGGTGCCAGTATCCTGCCCGCCGTGGAGGACCTGCCCAGGGGCATCCTGTTCTGGCGCAGCTTCACCCACTGGATCGGCGGCATGGGCGTTCTGGTGTTCCTGCTCTCCCTGCTGCCCCTGACCGGCGGTTCCCATGTCAACCTGATGAAAGCCGAAAGCCCCGGCCCGCAGGTGGATAAGCTGGTGCCGAAGGTGCAGTCCACGGCAAAAAATTCTGTACGGCATCTACTTCCTCCTGACGGTGCTGGAATTCATGTTCCTGATCGCCGGGCGGATGCCGGTGTTTGAAGCCCTGCTGACCTCCTTTGGTACAGCGGGCACCGGCGGCTTCGGCTTCCGTAATGATAGCTTTGCCAGCATGTCGCCCTATGTACAGTGGGTCGTGACCATCTTTATGATCCTGTTTGGCGTGAACTTCAACGCCTATTTCCTGCTGCTGATGCGCCGCTTCCGCCGCGCTGCCGCCAGCGAGGAGGTGCGCGCCTACTTTGTGATCATCGGTGTGGCTGTGGTCATCATCACGGCCAATATTTACAGTATGTACAACGGCTTGGGCGAGGCCCTGCGCCACGCCGCCTTCCAGGTGGGTTCTATCATCACCACCACCGGTTTTTCCAGCTGCGATTTTGACCTGTGGCCCACCCTCTCCAAGGAGATCCTTGTCATGCTGATGTTTGTGGGTGCCTGCGCAGGCAGCACCGGCGGCGGCATAAAGGTCAGCCGCCTCCTGCTGATGGGCAAGACTGTGGGCAAGGAGCTCAAGCAGGCCCTTCACCCGCAGGTGGTGGCCCCCGTCCGGATGGACGGCAAGGTGGTCAACCATGAGACCATCCGCGCCACCAATGTCTTTGTGGCCGCCTACATCTTCATCTTTGCGGCATCCTTCTTCCTCATCAGTCTGGATGGCTTTGACATGGTGACCAACTTCACCGCCATTGCCGCCACGTTGAACAACATCGGCCCCGGCCTTGCCCAGGTGGGCCCCATGATGAACTTTGGCAGCTACTCCAACCCCGCCAAGCTGGTTATGATCTTTGACATGCTGGCGGGCCGTCTGGAGATCTTCCCCATGCTGGTGTTCTTTATGCCGGATACCTGGCGGCGGTTCTGAGCAAAATAATAAAGCGGATGCGCTCCCACCGGAACGCATCCGCTTTTTGCTGTATCAGGATCTCTGCGGCTTTTTCCCCAAGAGTGCCACGCCGCTCAGCATGATGGCCCCGCCCAGCAGGGCAAGGCCTGCACCGGCCTGCCCGAAGGCATCGCCGACGGCACCCACCAGAGGACTTGCGGGGATCATCAGCAGGCTGTAGGCCATGCCGTCCACGCTGATGAGGGTGGCCCGCTGGTCACTGGGGATGGCATCGTTCAGCTTCTGGCTCTCGTGGAGCAGGTAGACCTCCAGCACACCCTGCACCAGCATCATGCCCAGGATGCCGCCCCAGGCAGGCGCGGCACCCACCAGCAGAGTGCCCACACCGCAGAGCAGGGCACAGGCCGAGTAGAGCCGCCGCATGGAGCGGCATCTCACCCTGCGGCCGACCTCAGTGCCGGCAACGCAGGCCAGACCACCCAGCAGCAGGGGAAGGAAGAGCAGCTCCGTGGGCCAGCCCAGCTCAACGAGCCGCTGCTGCAAAAACATCTTGGTTAGGTAGCTGGGCACGCTGATGAGGGCGCTGGATGCGATAAGCTTTCCTGCCATTGGGCAGGTGTGCAGGACATGTAGGCTGTCCCGCACCAGCTGGCGGAACTGTTCGGGCAGAGTGCGCAGCGGGTGCTTTTCCCGGTTGGCCTGGGCCGCAGTGACAATGGGTTCCGCTAGCAGCAGGTTGGCGAGAGCGGAAATGCCCCCGAAGGCGGCGTTCAGCAGATAAAAGCCTGCATAGCCGAGAAACCGGTTCAGAATGCTGGCCATGGAGCCCACGGCGTTGGCCAGCATGGAGATCTGAGAGCTGTTTGCAGAGACCTGAATGTATTTCTCCTCGCAGCCCTCCTGCTTCAGGCTGTCGTAGAGCAGCGCCGTGGTGGTGCCGGAGAACATGGTCATGGCCAGCGCGTTCAGCCCCATGGCAAAGCAGATGGTGAACAGGTCTGACGCAAAGGCCATCAGCAGGCTTTGCAGGACCATGCACACGCCGCCGGATACGAGGGTCTTTTTCCGGCCCAGCAGGTCTGCCGCCATGCCGCTGGGCACCTCACACAGCAGGCTGACGATGTGGAATACGCTCTCAGCCAGACCGATCTCCCACAGGGAGAAGCCCCGGGCCGCCAGCAGGGCCACCCATACCGCATCCGTGATGCGCAGACCGGAGAAAAAGTCGGAGATGTAAATGCAGCGAAGCTGCTGTTTCAAGTTAAGATTCTGATTCATGGGGAGCACCCTTTCTATTACAATGGATAGGACTGTGTGCCCATTTTCAGGCAAAACAAAAGCGCCCCACAGCAAAGCTGCGCGGCGCTGAAAATCATGCTCCACGTCTTGCTGAAAGGTTTCCTCGATTTAGCTCCCCTACTAGAGGAGCTGGCTGCGCCAAAGCGCAGACTGAGAGGTTTTGTTTCCAATAAAAGGGTACACTTCGAGCCGGAACGTATTAAATCTGACCTTTTTTGAAAAAGATGTAGCCATTCCAACCCATCTGAGTGTACCCTCCTTTCAGTAAAACGTTACGCTTACAATACCATACTTTCGGCCAAAACACAAGCAAAACCGTAAAATTCAGGGAAAAAGTGCCGCCCCGGCTTGCAAACAGGCCCAAAGTGTGGTAAGATGATATCCGGTTATGAAACCTGAATATCTTGAAAACGCAGCGACGGAGAGAGTACGCATGCAGTTCCACAGCAAAGAGAGAAGCTTCACCGGCTGAAAGGGCTTCCGCGTGGGTGTGTGCCGAAGTTCGCTCCTGAGCGGCCTGCCCGAACGGCTTCTATTAGGACAGGACGGTGCGCCCCGTTACGGCGTTTGAGAGCCGCCCTTCTTTGTGCAGGGCGGAAACCGGGTGGTACCGCGGAGCATTGGATTTGCAAAGGCTTCGTCCCTTTTGTCCGGCCAGAAATGGCCCGGCAGGGGACGGGGCCTTTTTTGCTGCCCCGCTTTGAAAACACGAACTGAGAAGGAGAGAATTTCCATGCAAGCAATGATCGACGAGCTGGCCAAACAGGCCGCAGAGAGCCTCGGTCAGGTCTCTTCCAAGGAGACGCTGGCCTCGTTCTGGCAGGAATATCTGAGCAAAAACGGCAAGATCCCCGCGCTGATGAAGAATCTGCGCTCTGTCGCACCCGAAGAGCGCCCCGCCATGGGTAAGATCATCAACGAGCTCAAGCAGAAGGTGCAGGCTGACTACGATGCCGCCGCCGCCAAGGTGAAGGAGGCCGAACTGGCCGCCCGCAACGCCGCTGAGACTGTGGACATCACCCTGCCCGCCAAGACCCGCACGGTGGGTGGTCTGCACCCCCTGACGCTGGTCACCAACCAGATCATCGACGTGTTCTCTGGCATGGGCTTTGCCGTGGCCGACGCACCTGAGATCGAGGACGACGACCACAACTTCACCCGCTTGAACGTGCCCAAGGATCACCCCGCCCGCGACATGCAGGATACCTTCTACCTTTCCAACGAGTTCCTGCTCCGCACCCAGACCTCCGGCGGCCAGATCCGCACCATGGACAGCCAGAAGCCGCCCATCAAGGTGCTGATCCCCGGCCGTGTGTTCCGTTCCGATTCCGATGCCACCCACAGCCCCATGTTCCACCAGATGGAAGGTCTGGTCGTGGATAAGGGCATCACCCTGGGCGACCTGCAGGGCGCGCTGAACACCTTTGTGCAGAAGCTGTTCGGCAAGGACACCCGCACCCGCCTGCGTCCCTCTTACTTCCCCTTCACCGAGCCCAGTGTGGAGGTCGATGTCAGCTGCTTTGAGTGCGGCGGCAAGGGCTGCCCCCTGTGCAAGCACACCGGCTGGATCGAAGTTCTGGGCGGCGGTGTTGTCAACCGCAAGGTGCTGGAGAACTGCAACATTGACCCGGATGAATATTCCGGCTTCGCCTTCGGCATTGGCATCGAGCGCATCGCCATGCTGAAGTACGGCATCAACAACATCGGCCTGATGTTCGAGAACAACCTGCAGTTCCTCAAGCAGTTCCATGAATAAGAGGGGAGAGAACAGACAATGAAAGTACCTTTCAGTTGGTTAAAAGAATTCGTTGATATCGACGTTACCGCTCAGGAGCTGGAGGAGAAGCTGTTCTCCTGCGGCTTTGAGGTGGAAGAGCTGATCCCGCTGGATGCAGGCATCAGCAAGGTGGTCGTTGGCAAGATCGTGGAGATGGAGAAGCAGGAGGGAACCCACCTGACCAAGTGTGTAGTGGACTGCGGTGATTACGGCCACGACATCCGCATCAGCACCGGTGCCGCCAATATGAAGCTGGGCGACTGTGTGCCCGCCGCTCTGGATGGCTCCACCCTGCCCGGCGGCATCAAGATCAAGGCCCGCAAGATGCAGGGCGTGGAGTCCAACGGAATGCTCTGTTCCGGCGAGGAGCTGGGCCTGAACGATGACCTGTTCCCGGGCTCTGAGGTCTATGGCCTGCTTATCCTGCCCGAGGATTCCGTTCCCGGCACCGACATCGCACCCGTTGTCGGTCTGGATGACTATATCTTCGATATCTCCATCACCGCAAACCGCCCCGACTGCCAGTCCGTGCTGGGCATTGCCCGCGAGGTCGCTGCCATTCTGGGCAAGCCCCTGCACATGCCCGCCATGGATTACAAGGCTGTCTGTGAGCCGGATGCTCCCATCACCGTCCAGGTGGAGGCCCCTGACCTGTGCCCCCGTTATATGGCGCACTACGTCCGCAACATCCGCATGGGCGAATCTCCCCGCTGGATGAAGCGCCATCTGGCCCTGTGCGGCCTGCGCTCCATCAGCAATGTGGTGGATATCACCAACCACACCCTGCTGGAAATGGGCCAGCCCATGCACGCCTTTGACCTGAACAAGGTCGCCGGCCGCACCATTGATGTGCGCCGTGCCCACGAGGGCGAGAAGATCGTGACCCTCGATGAAAAGGAGTTCACCCTGAACCCCAACAATCTGGTCATCTGCGATGCCGAGAAGCCGGTGGCTCTGGCCGGCATCATGGGCGGTGCCAACTCCGGCATGGATGAGAACACCACCAGCCTGCTGTTCGAGTGCGCCACCTTCGCCCGTGACTGCGTCCGCAAGACCAGCCGTGCCCTGGGCCAGAACAGTGATTCCTCTGCCCGCTATGAAAAGGGTGTGGACCGCAACTCTCCCGAGCTGGGCCTGGCCCGTGCCCTGCACCTGATCCAGGAGCTGGACTGCGGCGATATCACCACCCTCGAGTATGACCTGACCGATGGCCGTCCGCTGGAGCGCAAGCACATCGTGACCACCCCTGCCAAGATCTGCGGCGTGCTGGGCATCACTGTGCCCGAGCAGACCATGATCGATATCCTGCAGCGCCTGGAGTTTACTGTGGATGTGCAGGCCGATGGCAGCTGGGATGTGTCTGCTCCTCTCTACCGTGAGGATGTGGAGAGCTTCCCCGATCTGGCGGAGGAGGTCATCCGTGAGTACGGCTATGACCACATCAACCCCACCTTCCTGAACACCGCCTCTGTCACCAACGGCGGCCTGAACTACGCGCAGAAGCAGCAGCTCAAGACCAAGCGCCTGCTGGCTGCACAGGGCTTCTATGAGGCCTCCACCCTGGCCTTCTACTCCAACGCGGAGCTGGATATGCTGCACATCCCCGCTGAGGATGCTGCCCGCAAGGCCATCCGCATCCTGAATCCCATCAGCGAGAACCTGTCCATCATGCGCACCCTGCTGACCCCGTCCATGCTGAATGTCATCGTGGACAACCTCAAGAAGGGCAATGCCGAGGGCCGCCTGTTCGAGATGGCTCCCGTCTATCTGGCCAAGGAGCTGCCCATCAGCGAGCATCCCCATGAGCGTCAGACCCTCTGCATTGGTGCCTTTGGCCCCGAGGAGGACTTCTTCACCGTCAAGGGTGCAATGGAGGCGCTGGCCGCAGGCTTTGACCTGACCTTCACCTACGAGCGCGAGACCACCCCGTGGCTCCACCCCGGCATCAGCGCCGCTGTCTACTGCAACGGCAAGCGTCTGGGCGTGTTCGGTAAGCTCTCCAATGAGATCAACGGCGAGCTGGAGATCGCAAAGGACCAGAAGGACAGCCAGAACATCTATCTGGGTGAGCTGGACTATGAGGCTCTGATGTCCTGTGTGGACGGTGAGCTGCGCTATAAGCCGCTGAGCCCCTACGCTGCCGTCAAGCGTGACCTGGCCCTTGTCTGCGAGGAAAAGGTCACCTGCGGCGAGATCGAGGACACCATCAAGAAGGCAAGCTCCCTCATCACCGAGGTCAAGCTGTTCGATATCTATCGCGGCGCAAACCTGGGCGAGGGCAAGAAGAGCATGGCCTTCTCCCTGACCCTGTCTGACCCCAGCGCGGAGATCTCCGCTGAGCAGGTCGAGCGCACCGTCAAGAAGGTGCTGGGCAACCTGAAGTTCAAGCTGGGCATTGAGATCCGATAAACGGTGATCTATACACAGCACTATGAGTCTCCTCTGGGCGGCATCCTGCTGGCCGCTGATGACACCGGCCTGACCGGCCTCTGGTTCGAAGGGCAGAAATACTTTGCCCGCACCCTGGATGCGGTGCATCAGGAGCAGGAGACCGCTGTGCTCTCCGAGGCCAGACGCTGGCTGGATGTTTATTTCGGCGGGCAGGAGCCGGACTTTACCCCGCCGCTCCATCCCGCTGGCTCTGCCTTTCAGCAGGAGGTGTGGGCGCTGCTGCGCCGCATCCCCTACGGCCAGACCACGACCTATGGTGCACTGGCAAGGCAGCTGGCTGCAGAGCGCGGCCTTTCCCGGATGTCTGCGCAGGCTGTGGGCGGGGCTGTCGGACACAATGTGATCTCTATCATCATTCCCTGCCACCGCGTTGTCGGAACAAACGGCAGCCTGACCGGATATGCAGGCGGCATCGATAAAAAAGCCGCGCTGCTGAGACTGGAAATGAAAATGACGCGGTAAGAAATACGGCAAACGAAAAAATCCGAACCTTTTCCCGATGGGAAGAGGTTCGGATTTTTCTTGTGTGGTGGAGGCGATGGGAGTCGAACCCATGTCCGAAAAGAGTTCAGCGTAGGTGTCTCCGGGTGCAGGCGATCAACAACATTCCCTCCGCGTCACGCCGGTCGCCAGGCTAACGCATTGGTAGCTTCATGAGTTCCTGCCGGTCCGCAAAGCTTAGGTCCGTTCAGGTGCTGTGTCTAAAGGACGCCCCGGCCCCACACGACACAAGAGTGGGCGGAACGCGCAGCACTCAGGCTGCGAGCAACTGATAATTATTGTTGTCAGTTAATTTTTTGGAGGAGTTTAGAGCAGGTCCCCCACTGCTACCCGCTGCCCAGGCCTCGCTCCCCCCGTCGAAACCTTTACGCCCCCATAAAACACACCTTGCGGTGTGGGTAAGCTTTGAAGTTTCCGGGCAGGAATGCTGCCTGAAATCAATAGTAAACGCCGTTGGATTTAACGGCCCGGTCGATGGAGCGCTTGGCATCGCGCTTGGCGGCATCTGCGCGCTTATCATAGAGCTTTTTGCCCTTGCACAGGCCCAGCTCCATTTTGACGCGGCCATGCTTGAAGTAGAGCGAAAGCGGCACAAGAGTGTAGCCCTGCAGCTTGCACTGCTGGTGCAGCCGTCGGATCTCATTCTTGTGGGCCAGCAGCCGCCGCACCCGCATGGGGTCCTGATTGAAGATGTTGCCGTGGTCGTAGGGGGTGATGTGCATTCCCTTGACCAGCAGCTCGCCGTCCTCAATATCGACCCAGCTGTCTTTCAGATTCACGCCGCCGGCACGCAGGCTCTTGACCTCAGTGCCTTTCAGCTCAACGCCGGTCTCCAGCGCTTCCAGAACGAAATACTCGTGGCGCGCTTCCCGGTTTGTGGCAATCGTCTTGGTTGCCGGACGCTCTTTGGTCGGTGCCATTCCGCGCGCCTCCTTTCTATCGCTTTGGTATCGTTACGTTAGTATATCATATTTTTGTGGATTTTCAAGGTCACTTTTTGAAGAAACTGTAAATCTTTCCCGCAAAAAGCGCCTTACAGCTTTTTATAGCCCGCCGGTTCGTCCGCTGTACACCGCCGCTCCATCAGGTAGGTGTCCAGCCAGCGGCCGTGGCAGTCCCGGGCAATGCGCTCCCGGCGACCCACCACGCGGAAACCGCATTTCAGGTGCAGGCCCCGGGAGGGGGCGTTATCCTGCAGCACCGTGGACTGCAGCGTCCAGTACCCGGCCTGTTCGGCCTCGCGGCAGAGCGCCGTGAGCAGGTGATAGCCCAGCCCCTTGCCCCGGAATTTCTCCCCGACATAGATGCTCACCTCGGCCACGCCGCGGTAGCACCAGCGGGGGTCTACCCGATGCAGGGCTGCCCAGCCGGCCACGACCCCATTGTCCAGCACCACCAGGCGGCATTCCCGGGTATGGGATGCGTCCCAGGCGGTGTAGGGCGGGCAGTTGGTCTGGAAGGTGGCGTGCTCGGTGGCAATGCCCTCCAGATATATTTTGGACACGGCAGTCCAATCCTCCGGCATCATGGGCCGGACTGTGATCTCACTCATATTTCCTATCCTGACCGGAGCCGCAGTGCTCCGGTTTCCCCTCATTGCATGTGCAATATCTCTTTTCAGTATAGCAGAATCTGCTGCAAATCACAATGGAAACCTGTTCACCTCAGACCGGGCAGAGTGTCCGGAATCTGAATACCCGGCCCCCGGAAGCGCGGAGATCACAACGCATGGATTTTGCGGACAGATTTGTTTTGACAATACCGGCGGGTGTGATACAATAGAACAAAAAACAACCGGTGTCGCCTGTGCAGCCTCATATTATAGTCCTCTGTGCGGGAAAATGCAATCAGGGCGGTGCCGGGGGAAAGGAACGGAACATGAAACAGGCAAAACGAATCGTCGCGATGGTGCTGTGTCTGCTGGCACTGCTGGCCCTGCCCGCCGGTGCCGTGATGGAAAAGGGAGAGCCCAACATCACGGCCCAGACCACCATGAAGGAAGTGCGCAACAACCCGGGCATCAAGAACTCCGGCTTCTACACCTACTCGCAGGATAAGGACTGCCCGCCGGGTCAGGCCCTGTGGGAGATGACCACTGTGGAGGGCTACACCAACGAGTATGTGGCCGAAGGCTGTGCCAAGGGGCTGAATCTGGTCATTGAGAACTACAACAATGGCGTTCAGGTCACCCACTCGATCTACACGGATGCGGAAAAGGCGGAGGACCGCACCAAAAACAACACCGGCCTGTTCTATTTCCCGGCCAAGGCTGAAAATGCCAGGTTTGCGCTGATCCTGGCTGGCAGCGGTGCCAATGAGAGCGCCGAGCTGGAGGAGGGGGCCTGCACGGCCTGGCAGCTGCATGAACTGGGCTATGCCGCCTTTATTCTGCGGTATCGCGTCTGGACGGATGCTTCCGATGACGCTCCGCTGGAGGACATCGGCCGGGCCATGCAGTACATTGAGGAACACGCTGCGGAGTTTGGCATCCAGCCGGAGCAGTACGCCATCGTGGGATATTCCATGGGCGGCCACCTGACGGGTCTGTTCGGCACGGAATCGGTGGGGTATAAGCATTACAATGTGCCCAAGCCCGCTGCCCTGCTGCTGGGCTACCCCATCAACGATATGACCTACATCAAGCCCATCTACCATGTCATTCAGGATATCGGCGCGTACGGCCCCAAATACTATACCCGGAATCTTTCGGATGAGATCACGCCGGACTACCCCGCCACCTACCACTGGCACGGTGTGAATGACACGCTGCTGAAAGAGCTGGTCTACTGGCGGCAGGGACCGCAGCTGGAAGCTGCTCTGCAGGCCAATCACGTCAAGCATGTTTACCGGGTGTTCAACAATGCACCTCACGTCTGCGGCATCGGCACAGGAACAGATGCCGAGAACTGGCTGGTGGAAGCCACTGCTTTCTGGGAAGAGCAGTGCGCCTGAAAGAAAGGATGAAACAGGATGAAAAATCTGAACGAAGCATTTGTACATCTGAACGTCGGTCTGCCCGATGATGTGGAGCGGCTGAAGGCCGCGGGCTATTACAAAGAAGCCATGGCACGGATCGATGAATATCTGGCCGAGGACTGGACGGAGACCCAGAACAGCCCCCGCAGTCAGGGGTTGGAAATGCCGGAGTACGAGCAGCCCGCCAACCCTGTGCCCCACGGCGTGGACGCGCTGCGGGATGCCCTGCTGGTGCAGAAGGAGATCATGTGCCGTCTGCCGCAGGAATACTGCTGGAACGAGGCACAGGCCGTGGCCCGGATGCAGGGCCTTGTGCGGGATTTCACGGTGGAGGAGTTCCGCCAGCTGGTGCATGAGGGCCGGGTGGACTGGCGGTTTGTGGAAGGGGAGAAGCACTACCTTGACCGCTTTGCCGAGACGCTGATCGCCACCCACGCCGACCTTGCCGCCCGTCAGCTCGACCCGCCCGCCCCGGCCACGCTGGCCCGGGAGCGCCGCCGCCGCATCCATGACCAGATGGAGCGGGAAGGGCAGGCCAGTGCCCGCATCACGCTGAAGACCAGCGTGGGAATGTCGGATGAGGCCTTTGCCGCCGCTCTGGCCAAGGCAAAGGCAGAGGGCCGGGAGAGCGTGCACGTCCGCGCCTGGCTGCCCATCCCGGCAGAATGCCTGGCCCAGAGCGAGATCGAGCTGCAGAGCTTTACCGAGCAGCCGGGCCGCATCGCCGATGCAAACGCCCCCCAGCGCACGGTCTGCTGGGAGGCTGACCTGACCGAAAACCGCCGCTTCGGGGTGCAGTACCGTTACAAGACAACGGCAGTCTATGCTGACCCGCTGGACTTTGTGCCCGCACCGGAACAGCCGACCTTTGATACGGAGGAGCAGGCCCCGCATATCGTGTTCACACCCTATCTGCGGGCGCTGGCCTCACAGCTGACCGAAGGGATCACCGACCCGGCGGAAAAGGCAAAGCGCATCTATGATTACGTTACCCTGAACGTGCGGTATCACTATCAGCCCGCCTACTTTGTGCAGGACTGCCTGCCCGACCGCTGCGCACGGAACCGGCGCGGTGACTGCGGCATTATGGCCCTGACCTTCATCACCCTCTGCCGTCTGGTGGGCATTCCGGCCCGCTGGCAGAGCGGCCTGTCGGTGTCGCCCACCGGCGTGGGCTGCCACGACTGGGCCATGTTCTACATTGCCCCCAAGGGCTGGATGTATGCCGACTGCTCGTTTGGTGCCTCCATGGCACGGCAGGGCGAGGAAGAGCTGCGCCGCCACTACTTCGGCAGCCTGGACACCGGGCGCATGGTGGCAAACCGCGCCTTTGAAGCACCCTTTGACCCGCCGATGTACGGGTTCCGCTCCGACCCCTATGATAACCAGTCGGGCGAGTGCGAGGTGGACGGCGTGGGCCTTTATGGCGATGCGCTGGATACCCGGAAAGAACTGGTCGATTTCGAGGACTTATAATCAATGGAATTTTTAGCTGGATTGTACACCCTGCTGCTGGTCACCATCTGCCTGCTGCTGGCAGTGGTGCTCTGGAAACTGAACAAGCCCCGGAACGGGGGAGACTACGAGGAGCTCAAGCGCTGGATGCAGCAGCAGCTCGATGCACAGGCAAAAGACTTTGCGGCCAGACAGGCGGCAATGGCGGAGCAGAATTACACCGCCATCCGCAGCGTCAGTGAGACATTGCAGACCTCAGTACAGAGCATGAGCACCACGCTGGCACAGGGCCAGAGCGGCCAGCAGCAGATCCTGACCCAGCGGCTCCAGAGTCTGGAGGCCGCCAACACCCAGAAGCTGGAAGAGCTGCGCAAGACCCTTGCGGAAAACATGACCGCCCTGCAGGCCGAGAACGCAAAAAAGCTGGATGAGATCCGCCACACTGTGGACGAGCAACTGCAGGATGCCCTGCAGAAGCGGGTGACCGAGAGCTTCAAGGCTGTGAACGACCAGCTGGAACAGGTGTACAAGGGGCTGGGCGAGATGCAGAACCTTGCCGCCGATGTGGGCGGGCTGAAGCAGGTGCTCTCGGGCGTTAAGACCCGCGGCATTCTGGGTGAGATCCAGCTGGGGGCCATTCTGGAAGAGATCCTGGCCCCGGAACAGTACGAGACCAATGTGGCCACCATCCCGGGCAGCACCCAGCGGGTGGAATATGCCATCAGGATGCCGGGCACGGACGGCGGCACGGTCTGGCTGCCCATCGACTCCAAATTCCCCGGCGACACCTACGCGCACTTGCAGGATGCCCAGGCCTCCGGCGATGCGCAGGCGGTGGAGAATGCCCGCCATACGCTGGAGCTGGTGCTGCGGAGCGAGGCAAAGGATATCCGGGAAAAGTATGTGGAACCGCCCTACACCACGACCTTTGGCATCCTCTTCCTGCCTTTTGAAGGATTGTACGCCGAGGTGGTGAACGCCGGTCTGCTGGAGGTGCTGCAGCGGGATTATCAGGTGAACATTGCAGGCCCCAGCACCATGGCGGCTCTGCTCAACAGCCTGCAGATGGGCTTCAAGACCCTTGCCATCCAGAAGCGCTCCGGCGAGGTCTGGCAGCTGCTGGGTGCCGTTAAGACGGAGTTCGACAAGTTCGGGCAGGGGCTCTCCAAGATGCAGCAGCGCCTGCGCCAGACCGATGAAGAGCTGGACAACCTCATTGGTGTCCGCAGCCGGGCCATCAGCCGCAAGCTCCGCAGTGTCCAGAGCCTGGATGATGCCAGCGCGGCAGTCCTGCTGGAGCTGGACAACGAGCCGGGCCGGCCGGTGGCGGCAAGACTGCCGGAGGAGCTTGAATAATCTTTAACAATGTGCTATACTAGGAACCGCTATTAGTATTATGCTGCCACTTTTCCGGCACAGCAATATGGATAGAGAGGATGTCTGCTATGAGCGTGAAAAAGATCAGCGAAGCCATTCTGGGCGTGGGTGTGGACGATACCACCATTGACCTGTTCGAGAGCCAGTACCCGGTGCCCACCGGCGTGAGCTACAATTCCTATGTCATTCTGGACGAAAAGACCGCCATTCTGGATACGGTGGACAACCGTGCCACGGAGCCCTGGCTTGCCAACCTGACCGAGGCACTGGCCGGACGCAAGCCGGATTACCTGGTGGTCAGCCACATGGAGCCTGACCACGGTGCCAATATCGCCAGACTGGCCGCCCTCTACCCGGAAATGCAGGTGGTGGGCAACGCCAAAACTTTCCTGTATATGGATCAGTTCTTTGGGGCGGATGCCGTTGCCAAGGAGCGCCGCGTGGTGGTGAAGGACGGCGAGAGCCTGAGCCTGGGCACCCACACCCTGACCTTTGTGCTTGCCCCCATGGTGCACTGGCCTGAGGTCATGGTGAGCTATGAGAGCAGTGAAAAGGTGCTCTTCTCTGCGGACGGCTTTGGCCGGTTTGGTGCAGTGGCCAGGTTTGACGAAAACGCCGACTGGGCCAGCGAAGCCCGCCGCTACTACCTGAACATCGTGGGCAAGTACGGTCCGCAGGTGCAGGCTCTGCTGAAAAAGGCCGCTGCGCTGGATATCGCCACCATCTGCCCCCTGCACGGCCCCGTGCTGACCGGCGATCTGAGCAAGTACCTGAACTACTATGACCTGTGGTCCAGCTACAAGGCTGAGGAGCCGGAGAAGATCCTGGTGGCCAGCGCTTCCATCCACGGCCACACCAGAGCCGCCGCCCACACCATGGCTGAGAAGCTGCGCGCCAAGGGTGCCAAGGTGGTGGAGATGGATCTGACCCGCACCGATGTCTCCTATGCCGTCACTGAGGCCTTCCGCTGCGGCCGGATCGTGCTGGCCTGCGCCACCTACGACGGCTTCCTCTTCCCGCCGATGGAGAATCTGCTGACCCACCTCAAGACCAAGAACTTCCAGGGCCGCACCGTTGGCCTGATGGAGAACGGCACCTGGGCCCCCATGGCTGCAAAGCTGATGCGTGCCGAGCTGGACGGCATGAAGAACATCACCGTCTGTGATGCCGTTGTGACCATCCGCTCTGCCGCCAATGCCGCCGCTGAGGCACAGATGGATGTGCTGGCTGACGAGCTGATGGCAAAGTAACGAATCGACCCCATAAAAAGAACGAACGCCTGCCGAGTGAGAAAAGCCCGGCAGGCGTTCGTTTTGTCTATGCGGGAGGTATAGCAGAGTAGCATCTTCGCACGGGGGTAGGCGGCAAAGTCTTTTTTGTGTGGAGTTCGCCTTTCTTTGTCAGAACAAATCGTACTGCTTCATAGTTTCAGCTTTTCGGGAATCATGCTTCTCGTAGTAGCCGATCAGGGTACCGTCCTCGTCCCGCAGGGCAACCATGTAGACATCACGGACATGCTTTGGATTGTAGTAGGTATAGACGATGTTATGGCCTGCATCAGCGGCAAACCAGTCCACCACCTTGCGGATGGCTTCCACCGAATGGGGGTTGTGGCAGGCCAGAAGGCTTTTGCCCAGCAGGGCGGCTCCGCCGTATTTGCCGTAATCCACCACAGCGGCAGGGTTCATATAGAGGATGGTGTGATCCAGGTCGCAGATAACCACGGCCTCGCGGTCCTGGTCGATGATGCTTTTGAAATAGGCGTTCAGGTCTGCCATGATGTTGCTCCTTCTTTATTTTTATCCAGCGCGTCGAACTGCTTGAGGATCTGGGGGTCTTTCAGCTTGATGACCTTGCCGGTGAGGTAGTGCAGGGTGTTCTCCTCCGGGATATCCAGGAAGCTGATGCGGACGGCGCAGAGAGCCTGCGTCCGGGTGCCGGTGCGCTCGTTCATCTTGCGGTTGCCGTATTTGATGTCGCCCAGCACCGGCTTGCCCAGATAGGCCAGATGCGCGCGGATCTGGTGGGTGCGGCCCGTGACCAGGCCGATCTTGCACAGGGCAAAGGGCCCGGCGGTGCGCAGCACGTCCACATCGGTGATGATCTGCTTGCGGCGCTCATCCTGAGATTGGTGGGCATGGATGCTGACCTTGTTGTTCTTTTCGTCGTGCTCCCACCAGGCCGTGAACCGCCCGCTCTGGGGGATGCCCACGGTGATGGTGTAGTATTCCTTTTTGAGCAGGTCGGTGCGGATGATCTCGTTCATGTCCCGCAGGGCGGCGTAGCTCTTGGCAGCGATGACAAGGCCCTCGGTGCCGCGGTCCAGCCGGTTGCAGATGCCGGGTTTGAAGCGATTCTCGCCGCCCGCATCGTACTCGCCCTTCTGGGCCAGATACTGGGTGAATGCGTCCACAAGGTTGGCATCGCCGGTGCGGTCGCTGTGGCAGAGCAGATGGGTGGGCTTGTACAGCACGGCAATGTTCTCGTCCTCATAGATGACGGTCACCTTGGGCTGGTTCTGCTGCTTTTTGGGGGCAGGCTTGCGGGCTGCAGGCTTTGCGCCCTCGGGCGGGAAGAATTCGTCGTTGATGTACAGCTCAATGAGGTCGCCCGCCTTGAGCCGATCCTCGGGTGCGCCCTTTTTTGCCGTTGACCTTGACCCGCTTGTTGCGGAAGCTCTTGTACAGCAGGCTGGTGGGGAGATCGCGCGTCACGCTCTGGACAAAGCGGGAAAGCCGCACGCCCTCGTCGTTTGCAGTGGCAGTAAATTGTTTCATAAAATCGTTCCTTTTATCAGATGAAGGACAAGCCCTCTCCGTCTTTGCTTC
>ENA-OQDT01000198-OQDT01000198.1-human-gut-metagenome-genome-assembly--contig:-NODE-198-length-39355-cov-4.869838_pt1 | contig 39355 bp, 40 predicted proteins | sample MGYA00242786_ERZ504617 | MGnify/ENA primary metagenome ERZ504617 (study PRJEB26092, sample SAMD00036337) | human gut metagenome | host: Homo sapiens | study: EMG produced TPA metagenomics assembly of...
AGCGGCTTTGCTGATATAATATCCACAAACTGCTTCGAATCTACAGTCAGAGGATTATATTTATCCTCCTGAGTCGCGGGGATGGTGTAGGCTCTGCCCGGAAGCACTTCACGCACAGAGCTTACGGCCATCGTTTCAAGAGAAGATGGTTCAGGAACAAGAGGAGCATTCATTGAACTTTTCGGGATTGAAGAAAAGAAAGACGGCGAAAAAGTTGATATGACAACAGATGATGCACAGATCACGAACAGCACATCTGTAATGCTTACAACAGTAGCCGGAGATGATTATGCAATCGGTTATGTATCACTCGGATCATTAAATGATACAGTAAAAGCTTTAAAGATTGACGGAGAAGAAGCTACAGAGCAGAACATCAAAGATGGAAAATATAAAATCTGCAGACCATTTAACATTGCAACAAAGAAAGGTGCAGATAATGAAGTGGCAAAAGACTTCATCGCTTATATCATGAGCAAAGAAGGACAGCAGGTGATTTCAGACAACGGATATATCGGAGACGATTCAGCAGAAGCTTATGCGGGAAGCAAGCCATCCGGGAAAGCTGTTGTCGGCGGATCCTCTTCCGTATCACCGGTTATGGAAAAACTGATCGAGGCATATAAGAAAGTTAATACAGGAGCAGAGATTGAGCTTCAGACTACAGACTCTACAACAGGTATGACATCAGCAATCGACGGAAGTTATGATATCGGAATGGCATCACGTGAATTACAGGATGAAGAAAAAGATAAACTGGACAGCCAGGTAATTGCTACAGACGGTATTGCAGTTATTGTAAATAAAAACAATACAACAGATGAACTCAGCAGTGATCAGGTAAAGACAATTTACACTGGTGATGCAACCACATGGGATGAGGTAGTGAAATAATATGAAATCAAAAGCATGGACAGAGAAATTCATGCAGGGAGTGTTTGCAGTTGCCGCCTGTGCTTCAGTACTGGCGGTTGCACTCATTTGTATTTTCTTGTTTGCAAATGGAATTCCTGCAATGAGTAAAATCGGATTCGGGGAATTCCTGACCGGTGAATTATGGAAACCAAAGAATGACATATACGGAATCTTTCCGATGATCATTGGAAGTCTGTATGTAACGGCTGGCGCAATTATCATCGGTGTACCGATCGGAATCCTGACAGCAGTATTCATGGCATTCTACTGTCCGAAAGTAATCTATAAACCACTGAAAATGGCAACAGAACTTCTGGCAGGAATCCCATCCGTTGTCTATGGATTTTTCGGTCTTGTAGTTCTCGTACCGTGGGTAAGAGAAATCGGAAGAACACTTCATCAGGGGGGAAACGGAAGCAGTATGATCACAGCATCCATTCTTCTGGGAATGATGATCTTACCAACGATCATCGGACTTACGGAATCTGCGCTTAGAGCAGTTCCTACACAGTACTATGAAGGTGCGGTAGCACTTGGCGGAACACATGAAAGAGCAATCTTTACCGTTGTGTTACCGGCAGCCAAATCCGGAGTAGTGGCAGCTATTGTTCTTGGAATCGGGCGTGCAATCGGAGAGACGATGGCAGTGATCATGGTGGCTGGTAATCAGCCGAGAATGCCGGAAGGAATCTTCAGAGGAGTCAGAACACTGACAGCAAATATCGTAATTGAGATGGGATATGCATCCGGACTTCACAGAGAAGCACTGATTGCAACCGGCGTAGTTCTCTTCGTATTTATCCTTCTTCTGAATTTCTGTGTAGCACTTTTGAAGAGGGGGAAGAATTATGAGTAGTAATGAAGTAACATGGAAAGATAAGTTAAAAGCATATACCAGAACTCCTGGATCACTGATCGTAATGCTTCTTGTCATGCTTTCTGCAATTATGACATTTGCAGTACTTATATTTCTGATCGTATATGTGCTGGCGCATGGTGTTCCGTATTTGAAACCATCCATTTTCTCACTTCATTATACATCGGAAAATGCCTCGCTGATGCCGGCATTGATCAACACAGTGATCATGACCTTGTTATCACTTCTGATCGCAGTTCCATTTGGGATCTCTGCAGCGATCTTCCTTGTGGAATATGCAAAACGTGGTAATAAATTTGTAGAAGTGATCAGACTTACAACAGAGACGCTTCAGGGAATTCCATCTATCGTATATGGACTGTTTGGTATGCTGTTCTTTGTAAATACTTGTAAATGGGGATTTTCGATTCTGGCAGGAGCGTTTACTCTTGCGATCATGGTATTACCGCTGATCATGAGAAGTACAGAAGAAGCATTGAAATCCGTACCGGATTCTTACAGGGAAGGAAGCTTCGGACTTGGCGCAGGAAAATTGCGTACAGTATTCCGGATCGTGCTTCCATCAGCAATACCTGGAATCCTTGCCGGTGTGATCCTGGCGATCGGACGAATCGTCGGAGAGACAGCAGCACTGATCTATACAGCAGGTACTGTTGCGAAGGTGCCTGAGAATGTATTGAGTTCAGGAAGAACTCTGGCAGTGCATATGTATAATCTGTCAAGTGAAGGTCTTTATATGAATCAGGCTTATGCAACGGCTGTAGTACTGTTGGTGCTGGTAGTTGTGATTAATACCCTGTCTGGCATGATTGCCAAACGGATTACAAAAGCATAGCAGCTGTGCAGAGATAAATCAGAAAAAACAGGAAGGAATCATACATGAGTAAAATAAGTATCAAGAACATGGAACTTCATTACGGTGATTTCCATGCTCTGAAAAATGTGAATCTTGAGATAGAAGCGAATAAGATCACAGCATTCATCGGACCATCCGGATGTGGAAAGTCTACATTATTGAAATCCATCAACCGGATGAATGATCTAATAGAAGGATGCAGGATCGATGGCCAGATTCTTCTGGACGGACAGGATATTTTCCATGATATTGATGTGAATCTGCTTAGAAAAAGAGTGGGAATGGTGTTCCAGAAACCGAATCCATTTCCAATGAGCATTTATGACAATGTTGCATATGGACCTAGAACCCACGGAATCCGTTCGAAAGCAAAACTGGATGACCTGGTAGAAAAATCCTTAAGAGACGCGGCAATCTGGAATGAATGCAAGGACAGATTAAAGACCAGCGCACTTGGAATGTCAGGCGGCCAGCAGCAGAGACTTTGTATTGCAAGAGCACTGGCGGTGCAGCCGGAAGTGCTCCTTATGGATGAACCGACATCGGCACTGGATCCTATCTCGACATCTAAGATAGAAGACCTTGCGATGGAATTGAAAAAAGATTATACTATCGTTATGGTAACACATAATATGCAGCAGGCGGTACGTGTGTCTGATAATACGGCATTCTTCCTGTTGGGAGAAGTCATTGAATATAATGAAACAGAAAAATTATTTTCGATTCCGGCAGATAAGAGAACGGAAGATTATATCACAGGGAGGTTTGGCTAGGATATGCGTAATCGGTTTGATCAGCAGCTGGAGTTACTTAATGAGCAGCTTATACGTATGGGTGAATTATGTGAAGTTGCAATCGGAAAAGCAACAACAGCATTAAAAGAAGGAAGTATGGAACAGGCACAGAAGGTGATCGAGGCAGATGAAGAGATCGATCAGGCAGAGACAGATATTGAAAGACTTTGTTTGAAACTGCTTCTCCAGCAGCAGCCTGTGGCAAGAGATTTAAGACAGATTTCAGCGGCATTGAAAATGATCACAGATATGGAACGTATCGGCGATCAGGCTTCGGATATTGCAGAGATCATCATTACAGAGGAGAAGTCGGAAGCGCAGGACATTCCAAAGATCATCAAAATGTCCGAAGCAGCCGGAAAGATGGTGCGTGACAGCGTCAATGCATATGTGGAAAAAGACCTTGAACTTTCCAGAAAAGTTATACAAGATGATGACGTTGTGGATGAACTTTTTGAAGAAGTGAAGACAACACTAATTGGCTTTATTGCGGAAAATAAAGGAGCACAGGGCGTAGAGGCAATTGACCTGATCATGGTTGCAAAATATCTGGAACGTATCGCAGACCATGCAACAAATATCGCAGAGTGGGTGGAATTCTCTATCACAGGAATCCACAAGGCTTCTGTAGTATAAAGAAGGAGAAAAAGGAATGATTTTTTGTGTAGAAGATGACAGTAACATACGGGAACTGGTGGTGTATACCCTGGAGAGCACAGGGTTTCAGGCGCACGGATTCGAAGATGGAAGTTCATTCCTTGAAGCTCTGGCATTAGAGACGCCAGAGCTTGTTTTGCTTGATATTATGCTGCCGGGAGAAGACGGAATGGAGCTTTTGAGAAAGTTAAAAGCATCTAAGAAAACGAGAGAGATTCCGGTCATCATGGTTACAGCCAAGGGAGCAGAATACGATAAGGTAAAAGGATTGGATGCCGGTGCGGATGATTATGTTACAAAACCATTTGGCATGATGGAGTTGATCTCACGTATCAAGGCTGTATTAAGACGCAGTGCAAATGGAAGCATATCCAGTGAGGATACATTTGAGATCGGAGAGATCCGGCTGAATCCGAAGAAGCATGAAGTGACCGTTCACGGAGAAGTGGTGAACCTGACACTGAAAGAGTATGAATTATTGAAACGCCTGATGAAGAATTCGAATATTGTCCTTACCAGAGACCAGCTTTTGGAAGATATCTGGGGATATGATTTCGACGGGGAGACGAGAACCGTGGATGTGCATGTCAGAACTTTAAGACAGAAGCTTGGAGATGCAGGCGAACAGATTGAGACGGTCCGCGGAGTCGGATACCGTATGAGCAGGTAATAATATGAAACAAAGTATGAGAAAAAAGATCCAGAGCAGTATGATTCTTGTCATTACCCTGACGATGCTCATAGCTTATGGGATCACCACGCTGGTTGTATACCGCCAGACGATCCGTATCATGGAAGGGGAAGTAAGACAGGAAGCGGACTATATTAACGTAGCACTCGACACTTCCGGGGAGTCTTATCTGAAGACGATGGATAACGTGCATGTGGACACGAGAATTACCCTGATCGATCCGGATGGTAATGTGAAATATGACTCAAAAGAAGATGATGTAACCCTTCAGAACCACAAGAACCGGCCGGAAGTAAAAGCTGCGCTGAAAAACGGAAGTGGTCAGGATATCCGTGAATCAAATACATTGAATAAAGAGATGTTCTATTATGCAGTGAAATTGGAAAACGGAGATATCCTGCGTGTATCAAAGACGGTAGATACTGCATTCCGGACAGCAATGAAGGTATTCCCGGCAATGGGGCTGATCGCACTGATCATGCTGGCATTTGCAGGAATCCTTGTAAAATGGCAGGTAACGAGACTGATCCGCCCAATCAACAGACTGGATCTTGAGAATCCATTGGAGAATGACGTGTACGAAGAATTAACACCTCTTTTACAGAGTATCGACAAGCAGAATAAAGAAAAAGATGCGGTTGCCAATATGAGAAAAGAATTTTCGGCAAATGTATCCCACGAACTGAAGACACCGCTTACATCAATTTCGGGTTACGCAGAAATCATGAAAAGCGGACTGGTAAAGCCGGAAGATATGAAAGGTTTTGCGGAAAGAATTTATAATGAAGCAAGGCGTCTGATCACGTTGGTAGAAGATATCATCAAGTTATCAAAACTGGATGAGGGTAATGTGCAGCTGGAAAAAGAAGACGTAGATCTCTATAAGCTGACAAGGGAGATTCTGACCAGACTTTCACCACAGGCAGCGAAGCGGAAAGTGCATGTAGAGGTGACGGGAGAATCGGTTGAGTATGTGGGAATCCGCCAGATTCTGGACGAGATGATCTACAATATCTGTGAAAATGCGATCAAGTATAACAAAGAAGGCGGAAAATTAACTGTCTGGGTAGGCAATACCCTGCAGGGAAAGAAAGTCTGCGTTACAGATACCGGAATCGGAATCCCGGAGAATGAGACGGATCGCATTTTCGAACGTTTCTACCGTGTAGACAAAAGCCATTCTAAAGAAACAGGTGGAACAGGTCTTGGACTGTCTATCGTAAAGCATGGAGCAATGCTTCATGGGGCGAAGATCCATGTAGACAGTAAACTGGGTGAAGGTACAAAGATAGAACTTATATTTTAAAGAATGACAGAAGTTTTTAAGAAATCTTAAGAATTATTTGCGTATGTCTTTAAGAAACGAAGCCTACAATAGCATCAAGAAAAAGATGAGGAGGCTTAGTGTTATGGACAAGATCAGTATTATCATCCCGTGCTTCAATGAAGAAGACGCATTGCCAATCTATTATGACGAAATGAAAAAAGTCATGGACATCATGAAGAAACAGTCCGATTTTGAATTGATATTTGTAGATGACGGATCATCCGACAGAACATATGAGATTATGAAAGAATTACACAGAAAGGACGGAAGATGTCAGTATCTTTCCTTTTCGAGAAACTTTGGAAAAGAAGCTGCGATCTATGCAGGACTTCAGAATGCAGGTGGCAATTATGCTGCGATCATGGATGTGGATCTTCAAGATCCGCCGTCACTTCTGCCGGAAATGTACCGGATATTGAAGGAAGAAGCGTATGACAGTGTAGCTACCAGACGTTCGACCAGAAAAGGTGAACCAAAGATCCGTTCATTCTTATCTAAAGAGTTTTACAACGTGATCAATAAGATTTCCAGGACAGAGATTGTAAGCGGCGCCAGGGATTACCGCCTTATGAATCGTAAGATGGTAGATGCGGTACTGGAAATGAGTGAATATAACCGCTTTTCCAAAGGAATTTTCGGATGGGTCGGGTTCCGCACCAAATGGCTGGAATATGAGAATATTGAAAGATCTGCCGGAGAAACAAAATGGAATGTAAAGAAATTATTCATTTACTCGTTGGAGGGAATCACGGGATTTTCTGTAGTTCCGCTGTCGATTGCAGCGTATATGGGAGTTTTGTTCTGCGGATTATCATTCCTGATGATTGTTGCGATCGTAGTCCGTACATTAATCTGGGGAGATCCGGTGGCCGGATGGCCATCGATGGTTTGTATCTTGTTTGGCGTGGGTGGTGTACAGCTTCTGTGTACCGGAATTCTGGGACAGTATCTTGCCAAGACATACCTGGAAGTAAAGAACCGGCCTGTATACCTGTTAAAGGATTCCAGTAAAGAAGAACAGCGGATCATGATGATGCCATTATCACAAAATCTGCGGAGGAAGAGTTATGGACAAGGTTAAGAGATACATTCCTTACCTGCTGCTTACAGGCTTAACACTCTTTTTTTGCCGGATGTTTGTGGGCAGATATGGAATCTTTGGAGCAAAGGTAGACTGGCTCAGTCAGCATAGTGTGCTGCCGGATTATTTCCGGCAGCAGTTTTATGCAACCGGAAAGTTATTTCCCGAATTTGCGGCGAATCTGGGCGGCGGCCAGAATATTTATCATTTTGCTTATTACGGACTATATAGTCCGTTGATTCTGCCGTCGTATCTGCTTCCGTTTGTGAAAATGTCGGATTACATCATGGCGGTCAGCATAACAGGTCTGACTGCTTCGGTACTGCTGTTTTATTACTGGCTGAAAAGCAGAAAGACGGATGCAGGCACTGCTTTTATCCTGTCACTGATGTTCCTGCTGGCAGGACCGATGATCGGTCAGTACAGCGGGCAGATCATGTTTGTGGATTATATGCCGTTCTTATGTCTGGCATTCATAGGTGTGGACCGGTATTTTGAGCAAGAAAAAAGTGGCCTTTTTACAATCAGTGTATTTCTGATGATCATGACCAGTTTTTATTTCAGTATTGGTGGAATGCTGGCATTGGTTCTTTATGGCCTGCACCGGTATTTTGAACAAAGAGAAGAATGCAGGGTTACGGTCAGCACTTTTTTGATAGATGGATTGTGTTTCGTGCGACCAATGCTTCTGGCAGTACTTATGGGCAGTTTCTTTCTGGTACCAACGGCACTTGCGCTGACAGGAGGGAGAAGTAAAGGACAGAATATATCGCTTGCTTCCTTTATTATTCCGCAGATCACAGTAGAACGATTTGCTTACAGTATCTATGGAATCGGACTTACGACACTGGTGATCACAGTTCTGCTCACGGGATTGTTGTATCGGAAAGTATATGAAAAGGTACTCACATATGGATGTGTGATCGTACTTGCGATTCCGGTATTTGCTTACTTATTGAATGGCGGACTATATATCAGGGATAAAGTCTTTATTCCGTTGCTGCCATTGCTTTGTTATCTGATTTCCATTTATCTGGAAAAGTGCAGAAAAAGAGAACTGTCTTTTATTGCAGGAATCGTTCCATATATCATCACAACGATATTCGTTTATATAGCAAGGAATCAGTTTGTTTCGAAAGGCATAGGGAAAAGTATATGGAAAGTCCTGCTTGCAGAAAGTATTCTGTTTCTGATCTGTTACGTGCTGTATTGTGTGATGAAGAGATACCACAAAGAGGCGAAAGAGATTCTGATGCTGGCTCTGCCGTCGGTGATATGTCTGGCAGTCACGATGAACACTTTTTATCAGATGAATCCGGACAGATATGTCAGCCGCAAATTGTACCGGGATGTTGTGGGAGAACAGAATAGACAGGCGGTAAAAGAAGCATTGAAAGATGATGATGGATATTACCGTACAGAACAGATGGGAAGTGATGATGAAAATGCAGCAGATTTAAACCGGATCTGGGATGTGGATCAGAATATTACTTCCATCTATTCATCGGCATACAATCCGGACTATCAGACATTCCGTCAGAAGACATTTAGACTGGAAGAACCGTTCCGCAATGGGATGATGCAGTCTGTTTCGAAAAATCCGGTATTTCAACGGATGATGGGAGTGCGGTATATCGTATCAGATTCGGATGTGCCAGGATATACTCTGGTTAAGAAATGCGGCACAACCGGTATATATCAGAATAAAGACGCAGCACCGGTCATGTATGCAACAGATCGTGTGATGACGGAAGAGGAATATAAGAAACTTGCATTTCCATATAATCAGACGGTATTTTTGGAATATGCAGTTGTTGGAGAACATACGGAATCTTCAGACCAGAACATAATGACAGCTTATAAGCCTGTTAGCATGAAAAAGGCTGATACTCAAGATGGTTGGAGAATTCATGCAAAGAAGATGAAAAATGACAACATTTTCCATCCAACAGCTACAGCAGAAAACAACGCAACAAGGACAGTGTGGCATGGAAACGGCACAGGGAAAAAAACCAGAAGAATCGGGTTCTTTTTCTGAAATTACGGGTAGACAACGCACATCCGAATAAGGATGTAGCAGTCTGGATCAACGGAATCCGTAACAAATTAAGCGCGAAAGATCATGTATATTATAATGAAAATAAGATATTTATCTATGCAGTGCCGTTAAAGGATGGAGAAGATAATATTTCTGTGACATTTGGCAAAGGGAAATATCGATTAAGGCATGTACAGGCATATCTCGGCAGTCTGCCGGAACGGTCAGAATTGTTATATCAGTCAGAAATCCAGGTGGACAAAAAGCAGACAGAAGATAACGTGATCCAGGGGACAATTCGTGTAAAGAAAGATGGATGGTTTATTACGTCCATCCCTTATGATAAACATTTTAAGATTTATATTGACGGAAAAGAAACAGAGATACAAAAAGTAAATACGGCATTTCTGGGGTGTAAGATCGAAAGTGGTAACCATGAAGTGAAGATCATCTATCATGCACCGGGAACAACAACAGGAAAAGTATTGTCACTGATTGGAATAGCCGGATTCGTGTTAGTGCTTGTACGGGAAAAAGAAAACAAAAAAATACAAGGTAGTATACGTTGATATCTATATACAGCAGCAGATTTGCGGAAAATTGCTGCTGTATATTTGCATTTTATAAAAAAGAAGAGTATGATGTTAAATGTTTTTTATACTTGAATAAGGAAGAAAAATGGAAACAGACAACAGGGTAAGACGAGGATGAGAACATGAAGATCATAGAAACATATGGAAATTATATAGAAAAATGGAGTAATGAGGATCCGGACAGAGCCAGATGGCTTTTAAAGACCGGATGGAAGGCACAGAATCTGAAGTTCCGGTTTGCCCCGGACAAAAGACTGATGCCAGCAGACCGGTATCTTGCCAGACTTATGATGGATACGATGCTTATGCCTTTGGAAAAACCACAGGAGAGTGCAATAGTCAGCATCTTTACTCCTTGCGAACTGTTGCAGGAGGCAGGAATCCATCCGTATAATGTGGAAGGATTTTCCTGTTATCTTTCTGCATCAAAGGCAGAAAGAGCATTTTTACAGCAGGCAGAAAATACAGGAATTTCTGAGACACTTTGCAGTTATCATAAGACATTTATCGGGGCGGCACAGAAGAAAGTGCTTCCGAAACCAAAGTGCATTGTGTACACGAACCTGACCTGTGATGCAAACCTTCTGACGTTTAAAAAGTTGGCGAAAATGTATGAAGTGCCAATCTTTGCAATTGATGTCCCGATGCAGCAGAATGAGGACAATGTACAGTATGTGGCAGACCAGCTTCGGAAGCTGAAAGAGTTTATAGAAAAATGTACGGGTAAAAAGGTTACAGACGAGGCATTAACAGAACGGCTGAGAAGAAGCAAACGGACACTGGAGAAGTTTGCACAGTATGAGAAAGAAAGTGCAGATAAATATGTTCCGGCAGATCTGGTTACGCCTCTTTATGTGGGAATGACCAACAATCTTTTGCTTGGCACAAAAGAAGAAGAGGATTATGTGGACCGCCTTTTGAAAGACGTAAAGAATGCTCCTGCAAAAAAATGGAAAGAAAATCTACTGGATGCATACGATCCCATTCTGGTCTGATGCGGTGAAGAACGAGCTATGCTTTCAGGAAAAAGCACAGATTGTCGGCTGTGAACTGAGTCACGTCTGTGAGCCGGATTTTGATCCGGAGAAGCCTTATGAGGCAATGGCGAGACGTATGGTATATCATGCATTAAATGGAAGCGCGATCAGAAGAATCGAAGCAGGAATCCGTCATGCAAAGGAGACAGGAGCAGACGGTGCTGTTTGGTTCGGACACTGGGGATGTAAGCATACCCTTGGAGCAGCACAGCTTGCCAAGCGCAAATTCGAAGAACAGGGAATCCCGCTTCTGATCCTGGACGGCGATGGATGCGACAGAAGTCATGGCGGAGAAGGGCAGACATCTACCAGACTCGGGGCATTCTTAGAGATGCTGAATACAGAAACGGATGAAAATACGGACAGACAGGAGGAATCGCACGATGAATAAAACATATTATGTCTGTAAATATACCCCAATCGAACTCTTAGAAGCGTTCGGCGGGGAATGTCAGAACCTGAATGAGATGCCGCAGGGCTTTGACCATGCGGATCAGATAGCGCATCCGAATATCTGTGGATTCGGCAAGGCCCTGCTGGAAGCTGTTATGAGTGGAAAAGTAAAGGAACTGGTGTTGGTCAACTGCTGTGACACGATTCGGAGTGTGTATGATATTCTGGAAGACAGCGGGAAACTGGATTTCTTATATATGATTGATGTACTTCACTGTGATGCAGAATGCAGCAGGGAACGTACAGCAGTGCAGTTAAAAGGTCTTGCGAAAGCATATGGAGAATATAAAGGTACCAGATTTGATGAAGAGAAGTTCCGGCAGGCATTCAAGAAGCCGGAACGCATCGTAAAGCCGCATATCAGTGTGCTGGGTGCACGTATGGGAAATGAACTTTTTGATATGGTACAGAAAAGTATGCCATATCCGGTGGAAAATGATACCTGTGTCAATAACCGTTCGGTGGGCGAGGCAGAGCCGCCAAAAGATCTGGAATTCGATGAGCTGATGGCATGGTATGCGAAAGAACTTCTCGGACAGATTCCATGTATGCGAATGATGGATCACAGCGGAAGAAAGAGATTATATAACGATCCCGGATTAAAAGGAATCATTTATCATACTGTGAAATTCTGCGATTTTTACAGTTTTGAATATGCACAGATCAAGCAGAATGTGACCGTGCCGCTTCTGAAGATCGAATCGGATTATACGGTGCAGAGCAGCGGGCAGCTTCTGACAAGATTAGAAGCATTTGCAGAGAGCATGAATATGGAACAACTGGAAGGGAAGGAACTGAAGATGGGAAAAGGATATTTTGCCGGAATAGACAGCGGATCAACAAGTACAGATGTAGTAATTCTTGATAAAGACCAAAATATCGTGACAGGGATCATCCTGCCGACAGGTGCGGGAGCAGCAATCGGAGCAGAGCGTGCACTGGAAGAAGCACTGAAGGATGCGGGACTTCAGAGAGAAGACATCGATGCAATGGTTACAACCGGATACGGAAGAACGGCCATTTCTGATGGAGATAAGAGTATTACAGAGATTACCTGTCATGCAAGAGGGGCACATTTCCTGAACCCGGAAGTCCGTACTGTTATTGATATCGGAGGTCAGGACAGCAAGGTCATCCGTCTGGATGAGAACGGGGCTGTAGCCAATTTCGTTATGAATGATAAATGTGCTGCAGGAACAGGAAGATTCCTGGAAATGATGGCAAGAACGATGGAAATGAGCCTGGATGATATGGGAAAGGCAGGTCTGTCATATAAGGAAGACATTACGATCTCCAGTATGTGTACCGTATTTGCAGAATCCGAAGTCGTATCACTGATTGCACAGAATAAGGCTACTGATGATATCGTACACGGACTGAATAAAGCCGTTGCATCCAAGACGGCAGCACTGGCAAAACGTGTCGGCGGCGAGGAACGTTATATGATGACCGGAGGCGTGTCCAAGAACCAGGGATTGGTGAAGACACTGGAAGAGAAGCTTGGTACAACATTGGTGATCAGTGATAAGGCACAGCTTTGCGGAGCACTGGGAGCAGCATTGTTTGCAAAGGATATGGTTATAGAATAAAGAATCTTAGCAAGATCTTAGCGAAAGAAAAATAGATAGGATTAGAATTTTGTGATAATATAATGAATATATTGAATAGTCAGAAAACTGTAGAAAAATTAACACAGAAAGGCATGAATATTTATTGAAATTATATTGGACAAAATTAATGGAGAAATTAAAAGAGTCATTGGAAGCGGTGGTGCCGATCATTGTGATCGTATTGATTTTAAGCTTTACGATCGCACCGGTGCCGCCGGGCATTCTGATGGCTTTTATTATTGGAGCAATCCTTCTGATAGTAGGAATGATGTTCTTTACACTGGGTGCAGAGATGTCGATGACACCGATGGGAGAGAGGATCGGAACCCGGATCGCACAGTCAAAAAGGCTGCCGGTGATCATCGGGTTGTGTTTTGTACTTGGATTTATCATCACAATATCGGAGCCGGATCTGCAGGTGCTGGCCGGGCAGGTACCTTCGGTATCAAATATGACACTGATTCTGGCGGTTGCCGTGGGAGTTGGAATTTTTCTGGTGGCCGCTGTATTGCGTATGTTATTTTCAAAACCGCTGTCCTATATGCTGTTGATCTTTTATCCGGTGGTGTTTATCCTGACATTTTTTGTATCGAAGGACTTTCTGGCGATTGCATTTGATTCGGGCGGCGTGACGACCGGACCGATGACGGTGCCGTTTATCATGGCACTGGGAATCAGATTCTCTGCGGTACGTAGTGATAAATACGCAGAGACGGACAGCTTCGGTCTGGTATCGTTGTGTTCGATCGGCCCGGTGCTGGCGGTACTGCTTCTTGGTATTATCTATCATCCACAGGGCGGCAGCTATTCCGAGACTGTAATACCGGATGCAGAGACATCTGTAGCATTGTGGAAATTATTCGAGTCCGGAATCCCACATTATATGAAGGAAATCGGTGGCTCACTGCTTCCGATCATTCTGTTCTTCACATTCTTTCAGGTGGTATCCCTGAAATTAAAAAAGAAAACGCTGATCAAAATTTTGGTCGGTATCCTGTATACATATATTGGACTGGTATTATTCCTGACAGGGGTAAATGTAGGATTTATGCCGGTAGGTAATTATCTGGGACAGGTGATCGCAGGGCTTCCTTACCGCTGGGTGATCATCCCGATCGGTATGCTGATCGGTTACTTTATCGTAAAGGCAGAGCCGGCGGTATATGTGCTGATGGAGCAGGTAGAAGAGCTGACCTCCGGAGCAATACCGGGAAAAGCAATGGGATATAGCCTGTCGCTTGGCGTTGCATTTTCCCTTGGATTGGCGATGATACGTGTGCTGACAGGTATCTCGATTTTGTGGTTTCTGGTTCCGGGATATGCACTGGCGTTGGTTCTGACGATATCTGTGCCAAAGATATTTACGGCAATCGCATTCGACTCAGGTGGTGTTGCTTCCGGACCGATGACGGCAACTTTTTTACTTCCGTTTGCACAGGGAGCATGTGAAGCGGTTGGCGGAAATGTGGTAACGGATGCATTTGGAGTGGTAGCAATGGTAGCAATGACACCGCTTATCACGATACAGATCCTGGGTGTGCAGGGTGTTAATTGCGCAAATGCTATATGTATTTCCCCCAGACTGATTAGGGGATTTAGAAATGTGTGAGATTAGATAGCCTTTCCCTCCGATTCCACACTGTACACACTGGAAAATAAATGTTCCAGTTCATTTCCGAAGTTATAAGTGATTTTGATTTTGCGGTTTTCATAGACTTTTATTTCGCTTATCATTTCCACCACAATGTCTCTATCCAGTGTTTCAATGTCTTTTAATTCCAAAAGCCTTTTAAGCCAAGGCGTTTCAAAAACATCTTCTGTCACATTGTCTTTCTTCTTTTCTTCCAGCGCTTCAATCTGTTTGGAGTAAAGTTCTTCTTTTTTTAGATAATCCTCTCGGTAAGAAAGAAATTCTTCTTTGGAAATCAATTCTTCTCTGTAATCTTCATATATGGATTTTTTAAGTCTTTTCACACGTTCCAATTCTGCTTTGATTTTACTAAGTTCCGTATCTGCAATCCTTTTAACTTTTGAAGCTGTGAAGCTCTGCGATTGTACTAACTCTTTTAAGTTGTCTACGCTGTCAACGATTGCTTTTAAATCACCCAGTACAATATCTTCCAACACTGCCATAGGAAGCGTATGGGGCGTACAATACTGTTTCCCGTTTCTCTTATATGTTCCACAATAAAGACTGTATGTTTTACTTCCATCTGCACGACGCCACATATTTTTTTGTCATTGCCCTGCCACAATCACCGCATTTTCACAAAACCAGCGAAGATATTTTTATTCGTTTCCAAATCCAACTCCCTTGTCCTTTTCTGTAAAAGAGATTGAGCCTTTTCCCATGTTGCTTTATCTATAATTGGCTCATGGGTATTTTCAACGATTATCCATTCTTCTTTTGGCATTTTCTTCTGCTTGCTTCTCATGCGCTGGTGCTTTGTTCCCTGTACCATGTTCCCCACATACATTTCCCTGTGGAGAATACTGTTGATTGTGGAATACGACCAGTACGTTGTGCTTTCCAGACGGTTACAGTTCTTGTAATTCTCACCATTGACCTTTTTATATTCTGCCGGGCACAAAATACCCTCTGCGTTCAGCAGTTTTGCGATTCTCTGTTTTCCATATCCCTGTATATATAAGGAAAAGATTCTACGGACAACATCAGCAGCGTAATCATCAATTACTAATTTGTTTTTATCAACAGGGGATTTCTTATAGCCATAACTTGTAAACGCCCCTATAAACTCACCAGCTTTTTGTTTTGATTTTACAGTTGCCTGTATTTTTTTGGAAATATCTCTTGCATACTGCTCATTGAAAATATTCTTGATTGGGAGCAGCATATCATATGCCTGTTTCATACTGTCAATACTGTCTGTTACAGAGATAAAACGCACTCCCAATTCTGGGAAATATCGCTCTAAGTATCTTCCAGTATCAATGTAATCACGCCCGAATCTTGATAAATCCTTTACAACAACGCAGTTTACCTTTCCATCTTCAATATCCGCAATCATTCTTTGGAAACTAGGTCGGTTGAAATTTGTTCCCGAATAACCATCATCAACGTATACGTCGTACAAAATAAAATCATCTTTTTTCGCAACATACTCTGTTAAGAGTTTTCTCTGATTTCCTACACTATCGCTTTCTTCCTTATCACCATCTTCTCTTGATAATCTGATATAAATTGCAACATTGAATAAGTTCAATACCTTTTGAAGTTTCATATATCCACCCATTCAACTGTCGCCCTATCTATAATAAGATTATACCACGCTTTACCGCAAAAAATCAGCCGTTTTCTGTGGATTTACCATTACCAGACTACCCATTTTGAGCCTTATTATTAAGGTGAGATTTGATGATACGGACAAGCAATTCCTCTATGGTAAATTTTGACAAAAATTCTCTTTCCACTGTATATTGGATTGGTTCTTTCTTTTCCAAACTTTATCGCCCTCCTTGTTTCAGCTATCTATTCTCAACATACGCAAACAGGCTTATCCAATATACCTGCCTGCGCTGCTTTTTCTCAATAATCAAATGGCTCTGGCAAGCTCCACAGGACTTTCACCTTTCCCATTCTGATGGGCGAACCGTGTCATACGGGTGTATCATTATTCTGATATACAGGTCATGGCAACAACCTTTCCAACAGTTGTTCACAGATCACTGGCGTGGTCGCTCACCTGTTTTCCCTCCTTTCGCGGGTCATAGCGTTCCAGTCTGTCGGCTCACTGCATATCAAACGTATTTGATTATTGTATTCAGTTGTCAAAGAACTACCGACTGTATTTGCCAGTCTATGAAAATCCACTACCTAGATAATGGACTTTCATAGATTGACAAGCGGAGCAGAGGAAAGGGGAAATGCTCCGCCCGTCAGAATGATTAGATTACGACAATCTCAAAGTTTGCAATCATATCCATGACCGCCGCCTGTATTCTGCCTTTTAATTCAGAATCCACCACCATGTAGACATTACCGTATTCGTCATACAATTTGCGTAAGCTCAACTTTGATATGTATCCGTCATAGAAATCTAAAATTTCCTGTATTGCAGCTTCATCACCATTGGTAGCCGCCACAATCACAGCAAACGGTATATGTTTTTGGTCTTTATCCATGCTATTCCTCCTCCATCATTTTTCGTAATTCTTCCAGAGTGCTTGTCCTGTGACGGTATACAGTGGTGCGTACCACGTTCATAAGCTCTCCGATTTCTGCGTCAGACATATCCATAAAGTAGGACAACAAAATTGATATTGCGTTTTCTCTCTGGTAAACATTTGAGCGCTTTGCTTAACTGGTCGTCCGATACTTGTACTTCCATGCCAAGAACATTAAACGCTGTATAATCGCTGGAATATCTGTCATAAACGCCTGCTTTGTTCAATTCCAAATCTGAAATTTCAGAGAATGGAACTTCATGTTTCAAGCGTCTTGAAATATCACGGTTATACTTCATTGCTGCTCTTTTTATGACTTTCTTTGTAAGGCAATCAAACTGTGCTTGAATAGCCTGTTGGAAAGAAGATGACTTCATGCTGATTCACCTCCTTTCTGCGTGAGAGTAGATGAGGTTGTTTTCCCTCTATCCCCCTTTCCGCACAGTAGCTACCCACGCAGCAGCTATTTGTTGCGCTTTCAGAAAAGATAAAAGTCAAAAAATTTTTTTAAGCAGCAAAAAAGCACAAGAGCATAAAAGAAATGCTGTTCTTGTGCTTTTATAGTTATTCCTGCTATGTAATGTGAAAAACCATATTCAAGAGTATATTGCGCCGCTTTGAAAGCTAATAATTTTTTTGACAATAACAGATATGTTGAAGATTGTCGATTACACAGGTTTTTCAATGCGGCTACCTCCCAGAGCCGCTAAACCAAACCAATATGCTATTTTTCATTGTTGGAAAAATCGAGTAGGGGAGATTTTCCCTCCCCTCTCACACCACCAGTACGTGCCGTTCGGCATACGGCGGTTCAATATAACTTCAAAGCATGACGTTCATTGTAATAATCAAGACAGCTTATAAGCCCTGCTTTGGTAAATACGTCTTTAGAAATCGCCCTGACTACGCATGTCTTAGTCGCTACCCAATAATAGCGGTCACCACAATACGCTGTCACCCTCGCCAGGTCTTTTCCAATCCCTAACTTCTGCAATCCCCATTGCCGCTTCTTCGGCACTTTCCACTGTTTCCAGATGATAGCTCTGAGTCTTGTTCTTAGATGCGCGTCTATCTCTGTCATTGCTGTTTTCATGGAACCAAGAGCATAATAATTAATCCATCCTCTTGTCACCTGGTTGATTTTCTCAATCTTTCCCGTGACTGTGCCCGGCATTCTCCTACAAGTCAATTCTTTCAGTTTTCTTTGAAATTTCTTCACAGAATCCTGATACGGCCTGCACTTCCATTCTTTTGCCTTATTGTCCTTGTAAAATCCAAATCCAAGATATTTCAGCTTTTGTGGCCTTGTGGTGTGGGTCTTAGTCATGTTGACTTTTAACCCCAGTTTCCTCTGTATCCAGTCTGACACCGTCCGCATGACTCTTTTCGCACTTGATTCGCTCCTGACTGCTATGACGCAGTCATCGGCATATCTCGTGAATCGTAGTCCTCTTGTTTCCAGTTCCATGTCCAGTTCATTCAGCATGATGTTTGATAGTAGCGGTGACAGATTTCCTCCCTGTGGCGTTCCGAGTTTTGTTTCCTCGTAGCCCTGTGGTGTCATAACCCCTGCTTTTAGATACTTGCGGATAAGGGATTCCGTATCGCCATCTTTAATAATGTCGTGAACAAGACTCATCAGCTTGTCCTGTGGTACGTTATCGAAAAATTTCTCCAAGTCGATATCCACTATCCATTCGTAACCCTCGTTTAAATATATGAGCAGTTGCCTGATTGCCATTTCACAGCTTCTGTTCGGTCTGAAGCCATAGCTCCACTCCGAAAACAAAGGCTCACACATGGGGCTTATCACCTGCACGATTCCTTGCTGGATTACCCTGTCCATTACGGTCGGGATTCCGAGTTTTCTCACTCCACCGCCAGGTTTGGGAATCTCCACCCTCCTGACTGGCTGGGGTCTGTACTCCCTGCTCCTGATTTGTTCCCTGATACCATCCCAGTTCTCTTTGATATAGTCTCCGAGTTCTTCAATCGTCACCTCATCTACTCCGCTTGCGCCTTTGTTGGCACAGACTCTTTTGTATGCGGTATTCATGTTGTCATTGGATAGTATCTTTTCTAACAACTCTGACATTGCTTTGTGTGCTTTCTCCTTTCCGTTCCCATAGGTTCGCCTTAAGTTGTACAGTACCTGCTCATTTACGTTTTGCCTTTCCTGCTGTCAGGTATTCCATGGGGCATACATTTGATTACACGGTTACATTGTTCAGCCCTTTAGCAACGCCCATTTCAGGGCTTTGCCTACTACGGCTTCTGCTGACTTCTCACAGTTCGTTGTTACTACGGTAAATGCCACCGCCTGTGAGACCTCACGGGATAAGCCTGTCAGTCTTTCCTCGTCTACCTGCCTGATTTACGCACATGGGTTACGGTTGCCTTTTGGATTTCGCTGTTTTCTGCCAGCTTGTCCGCCGTGTACGCCTTGTATCAGGTTTCTGTCCGTCAAGCTACGATTTCGCTATCCCTTCTTCTCGCCTGTACCTCACGATACAAACCTTGGGAGTCGCTATGGGGTTCGTTGGCAACTACGCCCCTTGTGGATTTTCACCACAGACTGACGACATGCCCGTCATACAGAAAAAAGAGACATTGCCGATAGCAGTGTCTCTTTATCATTATTTTACAATACCAACCATATCTTTCACGGATTCAAATCCATTTTTCTTCATATATGCTTCGATTCCGTCAATGATCTCTATTGTTGCATTTGGATTATAGAAATTCGCGGTTCCCACAGATACTGCGGATGCTCCTGCAAGGATCATCTCGATTGCATCTTCCGGTGTAGCAATTCCTCCCATTCCGATAATCGGAATATTGACCGCCTGCGCCGTCTGGTATACCATACGGACTGCGATTGGATGTACAACCGGTCCCGATACGCCGCCGGTCTTATTAGCTACCGCAAATGTTCTGCGATTGATATCGATCTTCATCCCCGTCAATGTATTGATCAGCGACAGGGCATCTGCTCCGCCAGCTTCTGCCGCCTTTGCGATCTCTGTAATATCCGTAACATTTGGTGTCAGTTTCATGATGATCGGCTGTTTTGCGATCTTTTTGATCTGAGCCGTCAGTTCTTCTACATGCTTTGCGTCCTGTCCAAACGCAAGGAATCCCGCATTTACATTCGGGCACGAGATATTGATCTCCATCATATCGATCGGCTCATCCGCCAGCCGCTCAACAACCGCAAGATATTCCTCCGGCGCATGCCCGCAGACATTCACAATGATCTTTGTATCATATTTCTTCAGAAACGGAATATCTCTTTTGCAGAACAGATCGATTCCCGGATTCTGAAGTCCAATCGCATTCATCATCCCGCCGTAAACTTCAGCTACACGTGGTGTCGGATTACCCGGCCACGGGACATTTGCGACTCCCTTGGTCGTCACCGCTCCGAGACGGTTCAGATCGACAAACTCACCGAATTCTTCTCCCGAACCAAATGTACCGGAAGCCACTGTAACCGGATTCTTCCACTCTACGCCGGCAATATTTACTTTCATATCCATTATAAATCCACCTCCGTAGATAAGAATACTGGTCCGTCTTTACAGATTCTCTTGTTATTCACGTTGCTGTGTGCATCTTTTTCCTTTGTCTTGCAGACACATGCCAGACAGGCTCCGATTCCGCATGCCATTCTCTCTTCCAGAGAAATATAACATTCGATCCCCTTCTCTTCTGCATAAGTCTTGATCGCCCGCAGCATTGGTGTCGGTCCGCATGCAAATATCATATCTGCATCCAGATTCTGCTCACGGATAGCATCCATGACATTCCCTTTTGTTCCTACACTTCCGTCTTCTGTGGAAATATATAAGGTCCCGTTCTGTTCAAATTCGTCTTTCAGGAATGTATGTGCATCTCTGTAGCCGACAACAATCTGCTTTTCTTCGCACTGCATCTGTTTGGCAAGTTCCAGGATTGGCGGAACACCGATTCCTCCACCCATCAGGAATACTTTCTTTCCTTCTGCTTTCTCATATGGAAATCCATTTCCCAGAGGTCCGATCACCGGCACAGTATCTCCTGCCTTTAATTCCGAGAACTGTTTTGTTCCGGTCTTTTCTCCGGTTACACGGTATACCAGTCTTAATTTTTTTCCCTCTTTATCTATTTCACAGATACTGATCGGACGCGGAAGTAATTTGCTTGCATCTGCCGTGTATACAGATACAAACTGTCCCGGTCTGGCAGTCCGTGCTGCTTCTGTCTCAATCCACAGACTGTAGATCCCGTCTGCCAGCATCTCCTGTGACAGAACTTTCGCCTGTTCTTTCTTTTTCTCCATCTTCCTTTATCTCCTGTTAAGATTACTCTGTCATACGTTTTTATCTGTCTTTTTTGTCAGATAAGACCTTATCTGTTCTCAAGTGCTCCTTTGATATCTGCTACCATAGTCTCAACTGCTGCTCTGGATGCATCACCAAAGTTCTCAGCTCCAAACTTTGCATACTGCTCCTGCTTGTATGCCGCAATGATTCCTCTTGAAGAGTTCACGATTGCTCCAAGTCCATCCTCATTAAAGAAGTGTACCAGATCTTTTCCTTTTCCCCCCTGTGCACCGTAGCCAGGAACCAGGATATATGCCTTCGGCATTACTTTTCTAAGTACTTTTCCCATCTCCGGATAAGTTGCTCCAACTACTGCTCCTACATAACTGTACTCATCACCCATGACTTCTGATCCCCATGCAGCCACTTTCTCTCCGACCAGTTCATACAGCGGACGCCCATCAATCTTCTGATCCTGGAATTCTCCACTGGATGGATTGGAAGTCTTAACAAGTACAAAGATTCCCTTCTTTTCTTCTTTACATACATCCAGGAATGGATTGACTCCGTCTGAACCAAGGTATGGATTGACTGTTACAAAGTCTTCGTCAAATGGTGCATATGTCTTGCTTCCTACTTTCACTTTTCCAATATGACCAACCGCATAAGCTGCAGATGTAGAACCAATATCTCCTCTTTTTATATCTCCGATGACAACCAGTCCTTTTTCCTTACAGTAATCTACCGTCTTCTTAAATGCCGCAAGTCCCGGAAGACCGAATTGTTCATACATCGCGATCTGTGGTTTTACTGCCGGGATCAGATCATACGTCTTATCTACGATTTCTTTATTGAACTGCCAGATTGCTTCAGCGGCACCTTCCAGCGTCTCACCATACTCTGCAAACGCTTTCTGCTGAACCTGTTCCGGAATGTAGTTTAACATTGGATCCAGACCTACTACGATCGGTGCTCCTGTCTTCTTTATGTTGGCTACTAACTGATTAATCAATGTCTTTTCCTCCTATTTTACATGTATCATCTTAATTTTACATTATTTATATTTTACCATAAGGCATACTAAAAGGGAATGCCTAACTGCATTCCCTTCCAAACTCTTCTTCTGCCATGTCATTGCCGGCACACCATTACTTCATCTGTGCCTTTACTGTCTCTACTGCTTTTTCAAGCTGGTTATCTGCATCCGGATTTTCTTCATCGCTCTGGTACTTGATTTTTACATCCGGTGTAATTCCTTTTCCATTAATGCTTCTTCCCTTTGGAGTAAAATACTCTGCAATCGTAAGTTTTACAGCTGTTCCGTCATCCAGATCAAAAATCTGCTGTACAACACCCTTTCCATATGTCTGGGTTCCTACAATCTTACCGATTCCATAATCCTGGATTGCACCGGAGTAGATTTCTGATGCGCTGGCACTGTTACCATTTACCAGAACTGCCAGCGGCTTGGTAAACTGATGCTCTTCATCAGATTTCATCTCTGTCTTTTTGCCATCTTTGTCTTCTGTATAGACGATCATTCCCTTTGGCAGCATCAGATCCAGCATATCACATACCGTACTGAGTGAACCTCCCGGATTATTACGCAGATCCACCACTAATCCTGTCATTCCCTGCTTCTCAAGATCATCCAGTGCTTCTTTGTACTGATCATAGGTTACTGTATCGAATTCAGACACTCTGATATAACCGATCTTGTCATCCATCAGCTTATACTCTATTGTCTGTGCCTGCACAGTGTCTCTTGTAGCAGTCACAGTTACCTCCTCCGCATTTTCTCCTCTTAATACGGTAAGTTCTACTGTTGTTCCTTTTTCGCCTTTTATTTTACTTACAACTTTCGAAAGGTCTTTTCCTGTTACTTCTTTTCCTTCTACCTTATATAGGATATCATTGTCCTTAAGTCCAGCTTTTTCAGCCGGAGAATCCTTATATATCTGAACCAGGGTAATCACTCCTGTCTCCGTGTTCTGAGACATCACAGCACCGATTCCGGAATATTCCCCACCGGTCGATTCATATAATTCTTTCGTCTCTTTCTTGTTATAATATACCGAATATGGATCATTCAGCCCATTGATATAGCCTTTATAGATTCCATCTTCCAGATTCTTCTCTTTTACGTCCCCCATATAATGCTTCCTGACCAGGTTCTGTAATTCCGATATCTTATCCTCTGTTTTGGATGTGATATCGCTGCTTCCACTATTTACTTTTAATCCGCAGGACACAAGTCCCGCTGCCAATAACATAGCAAGGGCGCCACAAAGCGCCCCTTTCAAAAAACTATTTCTGTTTTTCATTTATCTGCCTCTTACTATGATCTGTCTTTTATTACAGATAGTTTGCCGGATTGACCGGTGTTCCATTCAACATTACCTGAAAATGAAGATGCGGTCCGGTCGAATTACCAGTTGTTCCCACTGCCGCAACATTCTGTCCTTTGCTGACTTTCTGCCCTGCACTTACATAAATCTTACTGCAATGCATGTAATATGTCAGCAGACCGTTACCATGATTGATTACCAGCAGATTTCCTGCATTTCCTGCATATCCTGCTGAGATCACAGTTCCTGCTGCCGCTGCATAGATTGGTGTTCCTGTTGCAGCTGCAAAATCAATTCCTTTATGATTCGTGCTTGCTCCTGCAATCGGCTGTGTTCTATAGCCAAATGGACTTGAGATATACCCGGCCGGACAAGGATGGGTAAACGTTCCATTCCCTGATACAACCGGCGAACCGGCAGAACTTGAAGATGAACCTGTATTCTTAGATGCCGCTGCTGCCTGCGCTTTTTTCGCTGCTGCCGCTGCTTCGGCTGCCTCTTTTTGTTTTTTCTCAGCTGCGGCTGCCGCTGCTTCTAACTGAGCCAGCTTATTCTTTGTATCGCCAAGTTCACTGTCCAGCTTCTGTATCTCGCTTTGTTTGCTCGTCAGCAGTTGATTGACATTATCCTGTTTTGCGATCAGATCATCCTGCATTGTCTGCAGTTGTTTGTATTCTTTCTTAAGCTCTGCTTCCTGATTCTCCACATCTGTTACAACCTTCTGAAACTCCACCAGCATATTTCTGTCATAACCAGATATCGTACTGATATATTCTGCATTATTCAAAAATTCTCCGATTGATTTAGAAGAGCATAGGATTTCAATAAATCCGGTATTTCCGTTCTCATACATAAAACGGATTCTCTTTTTCATGCTTTCATACTGATCATTTTCATTTGCCTTTGCAAGAATCAGCTCGTCTTCTTTATTCGAAATTTCACTTTCCTTATCCGAGATTTTTTTCTTTGTCTTTTCCATCTCATTTACCAGATCATTCAGTTGATTGGCAAGAGATGTCTTCTCACTCTCGGCAGTTTTTTTCTTGTTCTCCAGCTCTTCTGCTTTTTTTCTTTGTGTCATCTATCTCAGTTGCATACGCCGGCATGAACATTCCACATGTAAATGCCATTGTCAGCAGAAGACTTATCATCTTCTTTCTATTTATCATATGTCGTTCCTTTCCGGATCAGAAACATTATACCTTCAAATGCTTGCGGATTGTAAAGAAACTTCCAACAAAACCGATTCCCACACCTAAGGCGATTCCGATTGGAAGCAATGTTCTGTAAACAGTTGCTACCGGAAGGAAGTCTATAATGTTATTCAGCAGGCTGAATTTTGTCATAATATATGTAATTACTTTATCATACATAAAGTACAGAAGTACCAGCGGAATAACCGCTCCTACAGCTCCAATGATCAGACCTTCGATTACAAACGGAGCACGGACGAATCCGTCTTTTGCACCGATATACTTCATGATCGCAATCTCTTCACGTCTTACTGTAATACCCATAGTAACTGTATTACTGATCAGGAAAACAGATACTGCAAGCAGAATTGCAATAATTGCTACGGACACATAGCCCACCAGCTTATTCACGCTCGACAACGTCTTTGCTACCACATCTGATTTGTTGACTTTACGTACGCCTTCCAGTGATTTTGCAAAAGATACAACGCTCTTCTGCTTTGACACATCCGAAAGATACACTTCATAGTTGTCAGAATTTGCAAGCGGGTTATCACTCTTAAATCCTTCCGCCAGATCGCTGGACTCTCCAAAGTACTGACCTTTGAACTTGTTCCATGCTTCGTCTGCACTTACATAATTCACTTTCAGTACGCCGTCCTCTTTCTTAAGCTGGGCACCAATCGAATCTTCTGTTCCTGTGTTGTATCTTCGTTGAAAAATACTGTGATCGCCACACCTTCTTCTGCTTTTTCCACGATATAATTAAAGTTCATTACCATGGAATAGAACAGTCCAAACAGGAAGATGCATGCCGCCATCGTTGCAATCGAAGCAATGGAAAACATCTTATTTCTGCGGATGTTCTTAACTCCTTGTTTCATCGAATATCCTATTGTACTAATTCTCATGCTTGTACCCACCTTTTTTCTCGTCGCTTACAATGACACCTTTTTTCATTGTAACAACCCGCTTCTGCATTTCGTTCACGATTTCCTGGTTATGCGTAACGACCAGAACCGTAGTTCCTCTGTCATTTGCCTCTTCCAACAGTTTCATAATCTCCCATGAATTTGTTGGATCCAGGTTACCGGTAGGCTCATCTGCAAGCAGAATTGCAGGTTCATTCACGATTGCTCTTGCGATTGCAACTCTCTGTTGCTCACCACCGGATAATTCCTTTGGAAATGCCTTGTATTTTTGGGCAAGCCCTACCAGTGACAATGCCGCCGGTACTTTTTTCTTGATAATTCTTGTAGATGTCTCTGTGACTCTCTGTGCAAACGCAATATTTTCATAGATATTGCGATCCTTTAACAGACGGAAATCCTGGAATACAACACCGATATTTCTTCTGTACATCGGCACTCTCCGATGTTTCATACGGCTTAAGTTATTACCATTTACGATAATTGTTCCAGATGTAGGCTCCAGCTCTTTCATGATAAGTTTAATCAACGTAGACTTACCAGATCCGCTGTCTCCCACGATAAACACAAATTCACCCTGTTCAATCTTCAGATTGATTCCATTCAGGGCTGCAACCCCTTTTGAGTACTCTTTCGTTACTTCTCTTAGTTCAATCATAAGTTCCTCCTGATTATTAATACTCCAGCGACTCCATATACTTCATATACTTCACTACCATAAGTGCGATTTTAAATGTAATGGCGTCTTCAAACACACGCAGATCCAGACCGGTACTCTTCTGCAGTTTATCCAGTCTGTATACCAGTGTATTACGGTGTATATATAATTGTCTGGATGTTTCTGATACGTTCAGATTATTCTCAAAGAATTTATTGATCGTTGTCAATGTCTCCTCATCAAAATCATCCGGCGATTTTCCCTCAAAAATCTCACGTATGAACATCTTACAAAGTGGAATCGGCAGCTGATAGATCAGACGTCCAATTCCCAAAGCACTGTATGCAATAACGCTGCGTTCACTGAAGAATATCTTACCAACATCAAGAGCTAATTTGGCTTCTTTATATGATTTTGAAACTTCTTTGATATCACCGACAACTGTTCCATATGCTATCAGAATATCTTCTTCTCCATCTTCTTTCAGGAGCGTATACATATTCTCCGCAATCTTCTCCAGTTCCGCATGGCCATCATTCGGTTCCAGTTCCTTTACCACGATAATATTCTTCTCATCAACAGCTGTCACAAAATCCCTGGTACGGTTACCAAGAAGTGTTCTCACGTTGTCGAGCGCATTCGTATCTTTTTCATGCTTTGTTTCAATAATAAAGATAACACGTCTTACTTCTGTGTCAATATGTAATTTCTTAGCACGGTTGTAAATATCTACCAGCAGCAGATTATCCAGCAACAGGTTTTTAACAAAATTGTCCTTATCAAATCTTTCTTTATATGCGATAAGAAGATTCTGAATCTGAAAGGCCGCGATCTTGCCTACCATGTAAACATCATCACTTCCCCCATTGGCAAGAAGTATGTATTCCAGCTGATGTTCATCAAAAATCTTAAAAAATCTGATATCCCTGCACGACCTGACTGTCTGCCGGGGATTCAACAAAGGAAAGTACCTCCTCTACGTAGTTCTCCTGTTCTGAGAATGTGCTTGCAAGAGATTTACCGTCTGTGTCCATCACGCAAAAGTCAATTCGTGTAATCCCTTTCAATCCTTCAATTGTATTTTGAAGTATTTGATTAGATATCATATTCCATCTCCTCCACTCTTTTCAATATGCATTTTACACAACAAATTCACTACAATAATCTACAAAATACATATCGTCAAATCTTATCTTAATATATATAACCAAAAAAATAAAGAGGAAATCACACTTTTTTGGTGATTTCCTCAGTTTTTTTACATTTTGTACATATTTATTGCATAGACATAGTGACGAAATAACTTTCTTATATTTTTCTTAGGATTTCATTTTCAGCTTATTTTTTTCCATTTCACGTCTGAAAATGTGATTCAAGAGATACTTTGCAATTTTCCCCTGACCGAATCCCGGCTTACGTGGCGAGAATATCTTCTTTCCAACTCCGATCCAAACTCTTGCATCCAGAAGATTTCTGTTTTTTGCAATAAAATCTTCCTGTAATGGAACCGATAATGCCGAAAGGACACAATCCACTTCACTTCCGTTGATCGCATTCACCAGCATATCATCCGCTCTGCCTTCTGCAGATACCTTCGCCAACCCCAACTAACTGAAACCCCCTACTATATGCCTTCTGCAGATACCGGAATGCCTCCTGCCCTTCTTCTTCTGACTCTACCAGCAGATAGAGTCTTTTATGGTTCTTATGCAGATAGCGCATAAACATCTTCAGATACAATTTCATATTAATCTCTTCCGGCAGTTCCGGTTCTTCCGCTGCTTCAAGGATCAGCTTTTCCCCCGGCAATATCATATCAAATTCATTCATCTTTTCTTTCAGTTCCGGGAGATCGTTCATCTGCATCAGCGCATCTACCGATACAACATCTATCACACTCACAAGTTCAGATTCCAGAAATGCAATTGTTTCCTTCATGGCTTCTTTCGCTGTAAAACTGTCTATATTTACACCTAAAACATTAATCTTCTCGTTCATATCCTCACCTGCTAACTCTTTTACCAGTTGTTCGATTATAGCAAATGGATATTTCCTTTTCAACCTTTATTACATAATATTCATACTAATTAACATTCGTAATATTTTTGTCATTTTTTTCATTGTTGCCAGTCTGACGCTTCTTTTTCGTGATCAGACCGCCGATTTTTCCTGTTTCTTTTGATGTAAGTGATTTCCATCCGTCCTGCATCACTCTGTCTAACAGACCAAGTTCTTCAGCAATTTCATATTTTACTTTTTCATCCGGAGTAAGTTCTTCCAAACGGACGGGATGTTTCTTTTTTGCCGGCATAATGATTGATTCCTTTCGTTTTTCTTTCATTATGCCCTGATTTCCTTTACCTATACATTTCTGCTGCTTTAATCTTCATCTGGTATAATGATCGCCGCTATTATATATGCAAGAATCCCCGAACCTGCTCCCATTGCAATCAACACAAATGCCAGTCTTACCAGTGTCGGATCAATATTAAAATAATTTGCAATTCCGCCACACACACCGCATATCATTCTGTCTTTTTTTGACCGGTATAATCTTTTTCCATCCATTTTGTTACCTCCTGTATCTCCTTCTTTTTTACATCTGATTCATATATTTAACAGTAATCTGTCCAATACCACATTCGATTTCCATATTTTTTGCCGCATGATTGTCTATCGTATAGTCTTTTCCAAATCCAGAATAGCTCTCATCTGCACATCTGATTTCTCCAATACCACATTCCAGATCGTAATTATAATCTTCTTTTACACCTTTTAAATTCAGCAAAAGTTCTCCCACACCACAGTCTGCTTCTAATTTCTTTCCGGCATCTCCTGATGCTGTGACGGATCCGGCACCACATACAAATTCTGCCTCCTCTGCCTGAAACTCAAGGATATTCACTTCTCCTGCTCCGGCATTTACCTCCAGATTTTTCGTTCTGATCTGATCCGCTTTTAATTTTCCGGCTTTCATATTCAGTTCTATTTCGTTAAATGCCATGTTTTTCCGGGATCGTCACGGTAATTGTGCCTTTTCCAATGTTATTACTTTTTTTAATCTTTTTTATTTGAAGTCAAATATAAGATTCCATCTTTTTCAAATGCACGAAAGCCCAGTTTTTCATTAATATCTATGCTTTTCTACCGTTATTTACATCCGTATCCGTCCCCTTTTTCAAATGAATACTTCCTGTATAAACATTACTCTTAATCGAATTGATATCTTTATATGAAGCCTTTCCGTTGTTTTCAAGTATATTTGCTATACCATTCATATTATCACGTCTTTCGTCATCATCATCCCAGTCATCCTGCTCATCATACCGGTCATCATCATCCCAGTCATCATCATCCCAGTCATCATTGTCCCAGTCATCATTGTCCCAGTCATCATCATCCTGGTCCCACTTATCTGTGACGATATATTTTGTAACTTTTGATCCCCATTTCATTTCTTCCGGGAATCCATGCATGATATCATCCATTGTTGTCCCAATTCCCCACGCTGCGCCACAGCATATGATCCCGATCAGGAAACATGTGCCACATACGATCCAGAATATTTTCCATCTTTTTTTCATATCTTACGCCACCGCCTTCCTGTGAAATGGTTTTCTGAGAATCCATACAATTCCTCTGATCATCCCTGGAAATACAATGATACAAAGTCTTATCCCTGCCACGGTTCCGATCGCACCAACAGCAATCAGTATCATACCGGCTCCGAATAGTGCAAGACCGACTCCTATATTCACAAACATACTTCCAATACCTGCTGCCGTCAGAACGATCGCCACGATCACAATTGCCGCAAAACCTATCACAATTGTGACAAAGAATGTAAATGCTGCAATGAGGATTCCTGCAATTGCTGCCAGAAGGCCAATTGCTACAGGAACGATAACCGGACACCCAATCAGAATGATCGCCACGATCAGAATCATTTTTAACCATTTATTCGTCCATGGTTTATTTTCCTGCTCCATCGGCATTCCAGCTTTTTCATCTTCCGGATCCTCTCTGTCTGCCTTGATCTTTGCAGCCACTTTTTCAGGACTTTCCAGTTCGTCTATCACATTCTTTTCATTCTCTGCTCCTGCATCATCAAAATAATCGTTGTAATACTTTAATGCATCCATTCTGTCCTCTTCCGGAATGTCCTGCAAAAGTCCGGATAATGCTTCCATAAACTCTATTCGATTCATTCTAATATCCCTCCCTCAAATAATTCATTAATCTTCCCGGAATATTCTTTCCACTCTTTCCGGTACATGATAAGCTGGGTTCTTCCGGTTTCTGTAACTTTATAATAACGTCTGTTTCTTCCATCAAACTGCCTGTCATAGACTTCCAGATATTCCCCTTTCTGCAGCCTTCGAAGTACCGGATATAATGTAGATTCTGATACATCGATTGCTTTTCTTACATCCTGCGTAATCTTGTATCCATATGTTCCTTCATCTTCCCGCGATACTACCGCCAGCACAATTGCATCCAGAAGAGCTGCACCTGTATTAAAAACCATGCCCTCACTCCTTTTCGCACTATGATTTCATATTATTTTGTTACATATATTATACGTCATATAATATAGTGTGTCAACATATATTATGTATGTTACAAAATTGTAAGATATCGCAAAAAAAGTACACCCGTGACTTCGGATGTACTTCCCTGTTTCTGATATATTCCCCAATATACTATTCTATATAAATCTCTTTTTTTAAAGTAAATGAATAGATGATCTTTTCTTTTACTTTTTTCCCAGACATCTGTTCCAGTGCCTTCGCATAATAACGTAACTGCTCCTGATATTTCTCTGCCAGTTCTTTTCCGTTATTCACCTTATCCGTCTTATAATCCAGCACAACCAATCCATCCGGTTCTTCAAAATAAGCATCTATGATTCCCTGTATCAGGATCAGTTCCCCGTCTTCTTCCTCAGGATACAGCTCTTTTGCATCCACACCGAGTACAAATGGCTGTTCTCTGTAAAGTTTCTGCTTTCGGGCTGCTTCCTGCATCCGCTTTCCCGAATTACATTGCAGAAATTCCAGGATATCTGCCTGCCGGATACATCCTGCTGCTTCTTCTTCCAGCCTTCCATGCCGCACCTGTTCTTCCAGCCAACCGCCGAACCACTGCTTATTCCCGTATTTCTGCATCCCTGCAAAATCTAACAGCTCCATCACCCGGTGGTATGCCGTACCTCTCGGTGCCCCTGTCAGACCTTCTTCCTGCCGCATAAACCGGGGCAAAAGCGGCACCACTTCCGGTTCTTCATAGAAACATTCTCCCTGTTCCTCCTCTCTTTCGTCTGATGCAATCTCATAGGCTCTTTTTTTTCAGTTCCGTGACAGTGAATTTCAGCTTCCTTTCACTGCTCTTTTCATAGGGATAGGAAAATGCAAACTGTTCCTGCATCATCTCATGCAAGCCAGGCTCATAGATTTCTTCTACATTCCAGTTTTCAAGAACAGTTCTTGAAAGACCGCTCTTTTCTTCTTCCTCTATGCTTTCTTTTTACCACATCCGCTATATGCAGGATCTGTATTCTGAACAGCTCCTCCCTGCACTTTAACACTGCTGGCAATATCCAGTCCCAGTATGTGGAGGCATGACTAAGCTGAGAAAATGATAATGTCCCTTCTGTATCTTTCCTGAACATCTGATACCCGGCAATCTTATCCTCTGGTTTTGAAAGCGTTCCTGTAATGATCAGTTTCTCTTTCGCACGCGTCAGGGCTACATATAATACACGCAATTTCTTCCCCGAGACTCTCTAATGCTTCCTCCTTTTGTATCACTTTTTTGATGATACTTGGAATCTTCGTACGGTATTCCAGATCCACTGCATCCAGCCCGACTCCCATACCGGCATGGAGTGCCACCGCACTTCTTGCATCCTGCATATTGAAACGCTTTCCCATTCCGGCTGTGATCACGACAGGAAATTCCAATCCTTTGCTTTTGTGAATCGTCATTACCCTCACTGTATCCGCATATTCATCTTCTATGCTCGCCTCACCATAATCCACGTCATACTTTTGTAGTTGTTCGATGTATCTCACAAAATGAAACAATCCTTTATAACTGGTTGCTTCATATGCTCTGGCTTTTTCAATCAGCATATCCAGATTCGCTCTGCGCTGTGCTCCACCAGGCATTGCTGCCACATAATCCCCATATCCCGTTCTGTCCAGTATCTTCCATAAAAGTTCATGCATCGGTGTATATGGTACGATCAGGCGTAATTCGTCCATCTGTCCCAGGCACTTTTCCAGCTTTTCCCGGATCTTTTGTTCACGCCCATGTACTCTGTACTCTGCCACACTCTCAAAGAACGGCTTATCCGGATACATACACCTTATCTCTGCCATCTCTTCATCCGACATTTCTGCAAATGCAGAACGCAGCACTGCTGCCAGCGGAATATCCTGTCTCCGATTATCCAGAACCCTCAGATAATCCAGAAGTACACCTACCTCCTGTGTCTGAAAATACCCTTCACTGGGTTCCCGCATAAGCAGGGATACCTTCACGGTTCAACACTTCTGTAAATACATCGGCAAATCCTTTGATACTTCTTGTCAGGATCACAATATCCGAATAACGCACATTTCTGAGTTCGCCGGTCTCCTTATCCACGACTTTCTGCGAACGCAATAGTTCGCGGATACGCATGGCAATCATACGAGCCTCCAGTTCCCTTTCTGAGGCAATTCCTTTTGATGTATCCCCATCCGTTTTCTGATATTCATCCAGGTCACTGTCCATTAACAGAATCTCTGTCTTAAGATTCTCTGTCTCCGGATATTCTGCCCCCGGATACAATGCCGCCTGCTCATCATAGACGATCCCGCCCAGCTTCTCCGTCATGATCTGCCGGAATATCGCGTTGGCACTCTCCAGCACTTCCTTCCGGCTTCGGAAGTTTCTGTGCAGATCAATTCTCTGAGTCTGACTTTCTTCTATATTATATGTATAAAACTTTTCCAGAAATAATTCCGGTCTCGACAGACGGAATCTGTAAATACTCTGCTTTACATCTCCTACCATAAAGATATTATACCTGCCGCTTCTGCAGGTTGATACACTGTTAAGGATTGCTTCCTGAATCAGATTGCTGTCCTGATACTCATCGATCATAACTTCATGAAACTGGTTCTGATATTCTTGCGCTATTTTTGATGGTACAAACCCATCTTCTGATTTTTCTGTCAGGATACGCAGTGCATATTGTTCCATATCCGAAAAATCAATGATGTTCTGTGCCCGCTTCTGCTCTTCAAACTTTTCTCCAAACAGCCGCACAAGATTCCCCAGCTCTTCCATCGCCGGAGCACACATTTTCAAATCCTCCACCAGTTCCTGCGGACTTTCATAAAAATACTGCCCGCTGATATTCTTTACAATTCCCTTTACAAGTTCCCGAATCTTCTTGACTTGTTCGATCTTTTCTTCTAATACTGTCTGATCTTTGTTTGCCGCAATCCTCGCCCATTTTACATTCGTAAATGCTTCCGCCATCTTCTCATAAGACCGGATAGCTGACAATTCTTCAATCACCTGCATATCCTTATCCAACGTTGCTTCATACACCGCCGGACCATCCGGACTTAACGCAATCATCTCTGCCTGAGCCAGCAATTCTCTGGCATCCTCCAGATTCTTCCTTATATCTGCCATTACTTTTTGCATGAAGCTGCTTTTTTCCAGTGTCTCGACATCCGGTATCCTGTACGCTTCCACACAGGACTCCAGCCACGCTTCACTGTCCGGATAGCTTCTGGAAAACTCATAGATCTTCAAGATCAGATCTTCAATCTTTTTATCATCTCTCCCGGTACTGTAAGCTGCTGCAAAATCAAGGAAGCTCTTACTTCCTTCCTGATATTTTTCCTCCAGCATTTCTTCCAGTACATCATGTCTTAGCAGTTTCAGTTCCCCTTCTTCACCAATCCGGAATCCCGGATCGATATCAATCGCATGAAAATGATCACGGATCACTGAAAGGCAGAAGCTATGAATGGTTGTGATCTGTGCATTATGGATCAGTGTTGCCTGTTGTTTCAGATGCTCATCTTCCGGGTATTCCAGTAGTTTCTTCTCAATCGCCAGACGTATTCTTTCTTTCATCTCTGAGGCCGCCGCCTCGGTAAATGTCACGATCAGAAGTTTATCTACATCCACCGGAGGGTCATCTTCTGTCAGCATCGTGATGATACGTTCTACCAGAACAGCTGTCTTTCCGGAACCTGCTGCTGCCGACACCAGAATATTACGATTTCTCAGTTGTATGACCTTCTGCTGTTCTTCTGTCCATTTCACACCCATTCCTGGTTTCCTCCTTTCCTGTCATTTTCAGATTCACGCTGTTCTATCCGCATTGCCGCCATGGCCTCTTCTTTTCCCATTGTTCCGATATCACGGTATTCATATCCCGGAATTTTAACATCGAATCCACAGACATGCCTGTATGGACAGTAATCGCATCCACTTTCCTGCCCACGCTTATAAGGAAGGGCTCCTGCTTCACCATTCAATATCTTCGTTCTTGTATCTTCCATCTGCTTTTTGGCATGAGTCATCATTGCAGAAAAATCCTCTCCCGCAACCACTTTGGAATACCCTGATACGCTGCCGTTCTTATTATATTTTACCGGAACTGCCAGAGATTCGCCCGAAGTATTATGATCCAGATGTTTTAATATCTCTGTCCCAAGCGGAATGATACCATCCGGCTTCAACTGCTTTAGAACCGCACGCTCTGCTTTTTCTTTGTCTTCTGTCTTATCTACCAGAGGATCCTGAATACGGTAATAGAACACACCAGCCGGGATTACCTCCTTATCCGGATGGCGCTTTTTCTGAAATTCGACTGCTGCATCCATATAGATCATAAGCTGTAATTGTAAGCCATGATACAATGCAACCACGTCAAATGCCTTACTTCCGGTCTTGTAATCCATAACTTTGACATATATCTGCTCTTCCGTCTCACATATATCAATGCGGTCAATCTTTCCTCCGAAGAAACGCAGTTCATATGCCTCCGGCACAAAGTCCCCGGCTTTCAGCTGGTTCGTAAGTGCCCATACTGTTCTCTCCAGCATCTGCTTCATGCGCACGATCATCTGTTCATTTCTTGCCGTACTGTATAATACAGAATTGCCATAATCTGTAATTGCTTCTTCCACACTTGCATCGATCAGCTTTTTTCTTTCTTCTTCCGGCAATACTGTCCAACCGCCCGCCTCCGATGCCTTTTTCGAAAACAGTTCCAGGGCCCTGTGACAGACATTTCCCAGATCGACTGCTTTAAATTCATACAGCGGCCGTTCCTTCAGGCGGAGCCCGTAAGCAAGGAAATGTGCACACGCACAGGTCGCATACCGTTCCATTCTCGTGATGCTTCCTTCGAAATTCTCTCCATAAAGTTCTCTTGCTACACGTTCCGATAATGGATCTTCCGGACGTCTGTAGTACCATGCGCGCAAAATCCGGTCCACCGCAGCTTTCCATTCCGGAGATTTCTGATACCAGGTATATAATTCCTGCCAGGTGAGGTCCAGATTCTTCTCCTGCAGTCCACGGATCAGATAAGCAACTCCACTTTTCTCCGTCAGTTCTTTTTCCTTTAGTTTTTTTGCTTCTTCATCCTGAACCTTTAACTCCGGATACAATCTTGATAATTCCTGTATCAGATAAGACGGACGCTGTGCTTTCCCTCCTGCAGACACTTTACTATAATAAATCTTCAGTTTCTCCGATGGCTTAGTCAGGTTCATATACAGGTAAAACTTTTGGACATATGCTTTTTCCTTTCCGCCTGCCGCCAGCGCATGATCCGCCTGCCGGAACTTCTCTCTGTCCTGTTCTGTTAACAGACCGGTTCTCATAAGTGCTCCGGGAAGGAAGCTGTCATTGGCTCCAAGAAAAAAGAGTGCCCTGATGTCTTTTAATCTTGTTCTCTGCATATCTCCTGCCACTACCTGATCCACACTTGGAGGAATTACACCGACTCTTGCCTCTTCCAGTCCTGCATCCAGAAGCTTACAATATTCGTTCAGTCCCACCGGTTCCTCACCCAGAAGTTCTACAAATTTATCAAATAATTCTATAATGATCCGGTAGACCTGTGAATATTCCTTCGCCAGTGCCAGCTCACCTGCTTTCTGAAATTCTTCTTCTGTTCTTTGCAGGCGTTCCTGGATATTTTCCTTCACCATGAACTCATATACTGCCATCGTGATATCTCGCACCGTTTTCCTCTTTTGTTTTAATACAAACATCAGGTTATCCACTTTTTCTACCAGTTGTACACGGTAATGATTCAGCCGGTCCAGTTCCTCTTCTTCCATCCCCTTCAATCTGCGGATCCAACGGTTCTGCCAGCCTTTATATCCCCTGATTCCCAGTCCGAGCACATAGTTTTCCAGTTCATCGACTTCCTCGCAGGCGAATCCTGCAAGATTCGTTCTTAAGAAGCGGAATACACTTTCATAAGAGAAATTCTTTTCCGCCATATTCAGAAGACTCCTTATATATTCTACAAATGAATTCAACAGGATGCTTCTCTTATGATCCATAAACACCGGAATCCCGTAATTCTCAAATGCCTGTTCCAGATAGTCTCCATATACATTCATATCACTGACGATCACACCGATATCTCTGTATCTGTACTGCTCTTTACGTACCAGTCTGCGGATTCCCTCTGCCACTGCATCTGCTTCCTGTCTTGGGTTCCCTGCTGCATGGATTTCCAGATTCTCCACAGCTTTATCATACCTTCCAGACCCGTACCGGAAGATATTTCTCTCCAAAAATGCAAGTTCCTGGTTCTTTTCAAATCGTTTCACCGGATATCCATACAGGCAGACCGGTTCTTCTACCTCTATATGATCTTCCCCCGCCATTCTGACCAGTGTCGTTACCATCTGCTTACTCAGTCCAAACAGCTGATATGGATGTTTATAAGCATACGGATTCTCCCGTTCATCCATCGTAACTGTCACCCAGACTTCCTTGCAGCACCGCATAAGTTCCAGTATCAGCCGGTTCTGCACCGGTGTAAATCCGGTAAATCCGTCAAGAACTACAACACTGTTTTTCAAAAGTTCTGATTCTTTTACCTGACTGTTCAATACATCCAGCAATTCTTCCTTCGTGATATACCGCTCTCTTAAGTAATCCTGAAAACCTTCATACAAAAGCCTGATATCTTTTAACTTGTAATACAATCTGGAGTCTTCATCCAGATGATCCAGCATCTCATCCATCTCTTCTTCCCCGATATCATACTGTGTAAATTCGGATATCACGGATTTTACCTCACTGATATAGCCAAGTTTCTTAATATTCCCTTTCAATACCGTCAGTTTGTTCTCATAATCCCCTGCAATCTTTCTGAGGATCAGGTTTTTTCCCTCATCATCCAGAACCTGCATCTGCTTTGTACCGGTCTCTTCAAATACCCGGTAAGCAAGTCTTGCAAAACTCAGTACATCGATATTCATGATACCGTGTCTCGGATGCATACTGACCAGATCCTTCTGCGTCTGCATTGTGAACTGTTCCGGTACGAGCACTATGAAATTCTTCAGTGGGTATTTTTCTGATTCTTCTATGACATGCTGATATAAATAAGTTGATTTTCCTGAGCCGGATGGCCCGAATACAAATTTTAAAGGCATAAGGTTTCCTCCTTATGCCCTAGTATAACACGAATATATGTTTGTGTATAGCCGTAAAACCTGCTTTTATACTGTCATTCACGACAGCTTTTGCAAGATTTCCCCGGTATCTTATAATGCACGCAGTCTCTCTGCAAATTCATTACTAAGTGTCATTTTCGCAACGTAGAACACATCTCCTGTCATGTATACATTCCAGTCATCTTCTACTTCTACCTGGAGTTCTCCTCCCGGCATATGAACGATCACTTTACTGTTCGTAAGTCCCAGTTTGTACGCTACACCTGCTGCCGCACATGCTCCGGTTCCGGATGCTCTGGTGTATCCTGCACCACGCTCAAAAATCTCGATCGCAATATTCTCTTTATCCATCACCTGCATGATCTGTGTATTGATTCTGTTCGGGAAATATCTTGCGATCTCGGAATAATCACCGATCTTGCATACCAGCGGTTTGGAAATCTCACGCATAGGGATCACGCAGTGTGGATTACCGATGGATACACAGGTAACCGGATACAACGTCCTTCCGAATACCATGTCCTCGTTGATCACTTCACGCCTCTCGCCGATGACCGGGATCTCATCACTCCAAAATGATAATTTTCCCATAGATACACGCAGCCGGCTTCCATCTTCATTTAAGAATGTCACTTCCACCGGACCGTTTCCTGTATATAATTTGAAATTCTTTTTCTGTACGTAACCGGCATCTTTCAGATATTTTGCAAAAATACGGACACCGTTTCCACTGGTCTCTGATTCACTTCCGTCCGGATTCCATACTTTTACATGCATACCGTCTTCTTTCAGGATCGGTCCTTCCAGAACTCCGTCAGCGCCAAGCCCCTCATTACGATCACAGATCATTTTTACATTTGCCTGATCCAGTTCTAATTCATTATGATTCGGATCAAATACAAGATAATCATTCCCCAATCCATGATAACGTTCCAATACTACTTTCATCTTTCTTCCTCCTGATTTTTAATCCCCGTCTTTAATTACATTTAAAAATTTCTTCTGTTGTGTTTTTATTTCTTTTGACTTGTATCATAGTTCACACAGAGTATTCGCCGCTTACTTGCATCTGTTAGCTGCATCTTT
>ENA-OQDT01000202-OQDT01000202.1-human-gut-metagenome-genome-assembly--contig:-NODE-202-length-38931-cov-7.270539_pt1 | contig 38931 bp, 40 predicted proteins | sample MGYA00242786_ERZ504617 | MGnify/ENA primary metagenome ERZ504617 (study PRJEB26092, sample SAMD00036337) | human gut metagenome | host: Homo sapiens | study: EMG produced TPA metagenomics assembly of...
CAAAAGGATACGTACCGCCTGTCCATCTCTATCCAGCACTTCACAGGTCACAAGCGGTGCTGCCAGCACTTCCGTATTATGTTTTCCAAATCAGCCGTAAGTTCCCATTCTTCCCCTGATGCTGCATCGTAAGTATCGTTTCCTTCCAGGCTCATAACCTCCAGAAGGGAATCCTTTGCAGAGGATGCTGCAAATGGAATCATATAGGCATATTTTGCATGATCTGCCAGAACAATACAGCCATAAAATCCTGTTTCCGGTTCTTTTCCCGTCAGCGGGATCCTGAAACTTCCGTTTCCTTTTTTCAGTGATACATTCTCATGCCCCTGCATGGCAATTCCGGATCCCTCTGCAAAGTCTATCAGTCTATCTGTTTCCGTCACCAGAAACAGCAGCTGCTGCAGACTCCAGGAATCTTCAGCCCGATACCAGGCAATCTGCACATTCCCGTTATTTCTTGCCTGATAAGATACTTCCAGTTTCCGGCTGCCGTCTGCCTCTTTTTGTACCACTGCCTTTTCAAAAGCCGCATCCGTCGGCTGGTCGGCTGTCGGCAGAAAAATCTTTTCACTGTCGGACGGATACATTTTCATATGATTGGCAACGCAGTGATTCTGGACAAACGTTTTCATTTCATTAAACGTAATAGCTCCATCGCCGTTAAAATCTGCCGGAGAAACGCCAAGGGATACCTGTGCTGCGCCAGCTTCTGTTTCTGCCAGCTCCGCATTGATCCCGCTTCCATATACCAGTGCACCGGTAAAGATGCCATAGGAAGATGCCAGACCCTCCGTTTCTCCTTTCCTTATGACCTGATTGGAAACTTCCTCACTCTGTGCGGCTGTCAGGATACGGAAACGTTCGTTATTAAGTGCTGTTCTGCTCTGTCTGCCCGCCGCCTGTTTCTCTGCCTGTACAAAAGCATCTGTAAAGTTCTCCACAAAGTCTGCCGTCTCATCCCGATAAGAAACACTCTCCTTCAGGCTCCTAAGTCCAATGCTCCTTGTCTGACCGGTCATAACACCGCTGTAGCAGCAGTCCAGGATCAGGACATTTTTTCCTTTGATACCCTCAAAACAGTCATACAGTTCCTGCGCGGAAAGACTGGTTTTACTTTCAAGGCTGAGCCCATCTTCCTGACCATGGCCGGAATAATAGAAATAGTTGATATCATCCTCGGCGGCATCTGCAAAAGCACTCTGGATCTGCTTCCTGATCCCCTCTTTTGTTGTTACGCCATCCTTGTCTTTTACCGTGATGGCAACCTGGCCGCTTCCATACGCTTTCTGGAGCATACGGCTTATATTGACACCATCGTTCTGCGGTCCCGGTGTCAGATCCTCTGTGGGCCCTTTGTACTCACCGCGTGTTACCAGAAGTGCCCGGTACTGCGGCTCTGCGGCATGACCTTTCATGCCCGGAAATGCAAATGCCGTCAGCAGACATCCTGCACCTATCATCAGCTTCTGTAGTGTTTTCCTTTTCATTTTTTGCCCTCCTGTGGCTCTGTCCTCATATAGGTTTCTTTTATCAAATGTCTCATCAGGTATTTCCATATTCTTCTGATCCGGGCCGTATGAACCCACATCAGCGCCCACAGACGATGCTTCCGGTCGTTGACCCGTATGATTTTATCGCCTCTGACTGTATCTGTAACAATGCCGATCATCTGCTCTGTCCGTATTCCATATTCATTTACAAACTGATTATCCCCTCGAAATACATAACCATCTTCTTTTTTCCCGATAATCCGGTGTAATACAAATGCGCCATTTTTTCTTTTATAAAGTATAATATCATATTTCTTAATTTTATCTGGAAGTGGTGCAAGTACGATTTTATCCCGCTCCTGTATAAAAAGCGGTTCCATACTGCTTCCCCTAGGATAAAAAGAAAAGCTCCCTCCTGCCGCAAGGACTTTTCTGATCGTCTCTTCCAGCTGTTCCAGCTTCATATTCTGTTTTGGCATATCCATCTCAGTCCCTTTTCATTCTCAAAACCGGCATAACTGCAGTAAACCATTAACGTCACTGTAGCAAAAAGGGGGATGCTCTGCATCCCCCCCGCTGGTCTAAAACTTTGCTGGCCAAAAGGTGCTTTCCAAGATCCTGCTGCTCATCAGGTCAGGATTGGCGATTCTATTTACTAGACATCCACACCATAATCAACATCACCGCCTTCAGGTGGACTGGAAAGTATAATATTTTCAACTTCTATTTCTAACAGTTCCATTTCTGGTGTCTCATATTTTTTCATATTTTTTCTCCTCTTATTCTGCAGGATGTGCAATTGTTTTGATATCTGTGTAGACAGCATGGATATTTCCCTGTGCGTCTTTATACGTGATATATCCACGTGCATACAATGTCTTAGCTTTGCTTGCAGTACCGATCTTCAGGCTTCCTGTAAAGGTACCGCTGTTCGATATCTTCGTATATTTTCCATTCTTTATAGCAGTGCTGCTGTTGTCCAGAACCAGATTGTCCTCGGTTGCCTGCGTTGCATCATACGTTCTTAATGTTCCGATCGATACGATCTGGCAGCCCGTTACACCACTCCAGGAAATAACCATCTTCACCTGATCTTTATCTTCTGCAGTCAGGAATTTTCTGCTGCAGTCTGTGAAACTTACCACCGGCTTGACTTCAGTGCTTCCTTTATCTGCATAAACAGCTGTCAGGTTCATATTCTTTTTCACAATAAAGGAATAGGTTGCATTAGTGCTGACTACCATGCCATCGCTCTGCCATTCTTTAAATTCTTTTCCTTCTTCTGCTGCATCCGCAGTAACGGTGACAACGCTGCCTTCTTCGTAATTTCCGTTTGCTGCTTTGCTATCTTCACCTTTTATAGTGCCCTTTGTAACATTTACGGTATAGGTTTCTTTTTCAATCTTGTATACTGCCAGCAGTGTCCTTACCCCTTCTGTTACTGTATATTTGGCATCTGCTTCGGCCTGGGTTCCTGTGATATCTGCCACGCCGTCTCCGTTGCTGTCCCATCCTTCAAAAGTATAGCCATAATAATCTTTGTGTGCCGGAACTGTAATCTGGTCTCCTACCGCTGCCTGAACAGGTTCACCGCAGATCTGGTCTGAAAATCTATCCCCGGTCTTAAAAGTAATCGTTACCTTATTTGCTTCCGATACCGGTGTACACACGGCTGTCAGTGTAATATTATTTTCTGCAAGCATGGTATATGCCGCATCTTTTGATACTATACTTCCATTTTCATCCTTCCAGCCTTTGAACTCATATCCTGTTTCCGGTTTTGCCGACAGATTTACCACGTCACCAAATGTATAAGTTCCAGCTCCTGTACATGTCACATGCTCTCCTGCTGTTGCAACCGTTATCTGGCGTTTTGCAAGGCTTCCTTTTGCCGCATCCATATCATCCATTGCATTGAGGATCAGCCAGTCTCTATTATACATTTCTGCTTTTGCATTATTTACAAGCTGCCGCAATGCATTCCAACCTGTCAGTTCATAACCATAGGCACTAATTTTTCCATACTCTGCAGTCTTTGCCTGTAATGCTGTTTTTACATCCTCTGTCACTTTATCATTTTCATTTTTCAGATTTGTTACAGCCTCTGCACTGGCTACATTTTCATTACCATAAATACCATTTGTCACAACTACTTTGCTGATCGTTCCATCAAAGTCTGAAAGTTCTCCATTGTTATCATAAGTCAGATCTACTCCTGTTGGTTTCTTACCGATAACTACTTTTTCAGCATTCCATTCGTGACTGTCAAGGAATTTCTTTCCAAATGTATCCCACGCGAGTTTTCCATCCATATTAATTGCACTGTTATTTTTCTCCGCTCCATTTACAGAACATATCATATACAAGTTTCCATCGTTTAACCATGCCAGCGAAAAGCTTGCCTTAAAGTGCCTGCCCGCCTCCGTTATTCCTACATTTCCAGTCCACACTGTACCTTTATCCATACCTGTACTTGTATAGCACATAGTACCTTTATATGGATTATACCAGACAGTAAAATAATTATTGTTGTTACCTTCCAGTGTAAATAAGCAATATGCCTTATTAGCTTTTTCCTTCACCTTTCCAGTTACTGTCACAGTAAATCTCTTAAGGTCATTATAGAACTCCAGCTCATCTGTACCGGTATATTCACCAGCCGCTGTATACTCTTTTCTTGTTGAGCTGATGCTGACTGTCAGTTTCACTGTTCCATCTTGCTGTTTTGCCAGAGCTGCTCTTTTTCCATTCACTGTCACTGCTGCGTCATCAGAAATAACAAATCCCTCCGAAGCAGACAATACGGTCTCTAAAGTTACCTTTTTAGTTGCATCTGGATAAGTGCTGATTTCTTTTCCATCTATCGTCCATTTTGTGCCAGATGTTGTTATATAATCTGATACGGTTTCTCCATCGGTTGTCTGTGCGTTCACAGTCAGTTCAGGTACAGCCGCATTCTCTGTTAATTTTCCAGTCAGGGCAATCTGATTGATTTTCTTGTGTTCAAAAACAGCCTTGTAGGTATGAGTCGTTTTTCCATTTACTTTAATCGTATAGGAAGCTCCTGCATTCTCAATGGCATTTCCGCTTTCGTCAACCCATTTTACAAATTTGTATCCTGTATTAGGGGTTGCTGTCAGTTTAACCTGTGAGTCAATGCCATCCACAAGCTTCTTAACAGATGTAGATACTGTTCCCATTGCAGCACATTCCTCAGCTACCGTTACAGACGGAATATCAATAATGTCCTTACGATCTTCATCAGATGCATACATTGCAATATTGGACGCTGTAACATACGCACTCTCACTCTGTTTATGCACGGACAGTACTTTCAGACGTATATGTGTTGCTGTCACTGATACCGGAAGAAGAATGATCTGATCCTCTTGTGACTGCTGCAATGTGCCTGAGCATACATAAGCAAACTCTTCGTCTGCCGGCATTGCTTTTGGATCACTATTATTCGCAGCCCAGATTTCATAATCTTTTGCGCAGTTATTATTCGAACCTTGTCTGCTGCGGTATACAACTTCTCTTACATTTGCTGTTTTATTAAATCCTGCTGTAATCGAAATCGGATTCGTGTTGCTTACCTCACCTTTTTCCTCTTTGTTTTGGTCATGATAATCTGTATGCCAGTGTGTAGTCGTATTTGGAGTCCCGTCAGCATTTTTATCAAAAGCGTACCATGCCGGACCATCATTTGGATTATCCGTGTCCGTATACTGATTTGATGCAGTGATGTTCGGCACTGTACTTGTCTTGTCTCCGGAGACTGCTCCATCCAGCGGAATATCAATCTCTGTAAGAGAGGAGAAAACTGCCTTATACGTTTTATTTTCTGCCTTATCCACAGTTATCGTATAAGAAGCCCCTGCACCCTCAACATCTTTTTCCGTTCCTTCACTGACTTCAACCCATTTTATAAATCGGTTACCTGGTTTTGGTGTTGCTGTATAGGTAATGTTCATTCCTTCTACTGCTTTTCCTGCAGATCTTGACACCGTTCCCCTGCCTTCATGACGCACTGTCCACTGCCACTGCAGGAGCATCAATCAGATTTTTCACTTCGCCGCCGTTAAATTCATACATCTCAATATTTGACGCTGTAATAAAATCATTTTCATTCTGTGTCGAAAGTACTTTCAGACGTATGTGCGTTGCCTTCACCGTTACCGGAAAATCTACTTCCTGTGCTTTTTTTTCAGGTTTAAATTCGCCCTCACATACAACTGCAAAATCCTCATCTTGCGGTGTCTGTGTCGGAGTTGACATATTTGCTGCCAGGATCTGATATTTTTTTGCACAGCAAGAAGCGGCAGCACTACTTTTTCTGGTCTGATATGTAATTTTTGAAACATTTTTCGCTTCATTAAATCCAGCCTGAATCCAAATCGGGTTATTTGCTCTGACCCTTCCCGGAGATGTTGCCCCATTATTGCTGTAGTCGGAGTGCCAGTGCGTATTTGTGTTTGCCGCTCCATCACTGTTCCGGTCAAATGCATACCATGCTCTTCCATCCGTGTCGTTTGTACTTGTTGCTGCCCGATCACTGGAAGCTTTGATATTGTCAGGATTACTACTGTTATAGGTCATATTACTGCCCAGCGGAATCTCAATTCTTGCTGAAGTTCCACTTTCAAACGTTGCAGTAAGTGCCGTATCTTTTTCAAGAACGGTTGTATAAACTCTGTCACGGCTGACAATATTCCCTTGTGCATCCTGCCATCCTGCAAATCTTCCTGTTGTTCCATCCGTAACGGTTGCCTGATATTTTACTGAAACCCCCGGCATGACCTGGACTGTATCTGCCTTTGCTTTTGCATCAGAAACATCTGCCATTGCCGTTCCCAGTGCTTCATTTCCTGATACCGCTGTTGCCGTCACCATTTCAGTGCCTTCCGGAGCTGTCATGATCCGCATCTTCTTTATTTGTCAAATGGTTAGATGCGCCAGCATAATACGTTGTAACTGCATGAAACTTTACATCCGTCACATTGGAAACAGGCGTAAAAATCGCCGTATGTGCATTGTTATCTTTCGCCCATGCTGTTTCATTTTCATAAACAGTCTTGTATTCATCACTGTCACTGGTCTTTATCTCTATTTTTACCGTTTTTGCATATCCATTGTCCTGACCCTTTGTCAAATAATAAGTAAGACCTGCTACAGTCTGTGGTTCTTTAAAATGGAAATTCATCCATGGTCTACCATCTGTATTGCCATCTAAATGAAAAAAATGCATTATCATCGTTTGTCAAAATATTCATGGCTACTGGTGTATCAGATTTATTTGTTGTCACTGTAACATTATCATTTACTGTCAACTGCAGATTTTGGTACCCATACGGTGCAGGCATTGCATCTTCTGCTGCCAGAGCACTTATGCCTTCATCACTTGCTCCCGTATCAGATAGAACATCTGTTTCCGCGAATACTGTAAAACCAGCATTCGGAACACCTGTCATCACCAGCGTTGCTGCAAGTGTTCCCGCTAAAATTTTTTTCAGTTTCATACTCTCTTCTCCTTTTTCATCTGGAATTTTAAATATATTGCTTAATATAGTTTAAACACTTTCTGTTTTTTTAATCAATGATTTTTAAGCATTAATTTCACTTTTTATGAGACAGTCTCCACTCCTTTCCTACATGGACATAGCCTGTGCCGGAAGTACTGTGACTGCCATTTCACAGGTCAAATTAATACTAAGACTTTTCTTTAAAAATCCTCTTTTGTTTTTCAAAATCCCCCCTAAAAAGAAATTTATGCTCTGTTTTTGTTATATTTATCAAAATCAAGAACCATTCTTTTTTGTTTACTGTATTATTTTATTATACCATTCACATTTTGTCCATATTTATTTTAAATTTTTTTGCATTTTTTGTTGATTTTATTTCTTTTTTTGTGTTTTATTACGTATTTTCCAAAACTAAAGTTGGCTCATCCAGAATAACGAAGTGCCTCGATCAGCTGCGTTCCCGCATAAGTATTTAATACCACAACATACGTGTGGTTATCCACGTCTGCTTTAGTGCGCATCTTGTTTGCTGCGATCCATTTCTTCTTTTTGAATACTTTTTCATATGAACCTTCTGTTCTTCTGCCATACTTTTTCATCTGAAATCCATGATAACAGGAGGTTGTGTCTGGAATTTGGGTGCAAACTGAAATTAAGCTGAAACTTTTTAAGATGCCAGGGTCAAACATTCAAAATGCCATAAAGAAAAGACATGATCCTACGATCATGCCTTTCGTTTCTTAATCCCGTGTCCTACAGTTCTTACAGATTCTCTTTAAAGAATTTTTCCATTGCTTCTGCTGCTGCATCTTCTTCTGCACCTTCGCAGGTAACTGTTACTTCTGCACCCTGTTTTACGCCCATGCTCATGATTGCCATGATTCTCTTCACATCAGCCTTTTTTCCATTGCTGCTGATCTCAATGGTCGTATCTTTGAATGCTGCAGCCGCTTTTACAAGCAGGCCTGCCGGTCTTGCATGGATACCCATAGAATCCTGAATTGTGTAAGTAAACTGTTTCATCACAAATCCCACCTTTTCTTTTTGTTAAATATAGTGCTTCACTAATGGTGCTATCATATCAAAAGTTATAGAAAAAGTCAAGATTTCACCTTTTTTATATACTTTTGTCTGATACATCAGATGACCGCTTCTTCTGCCTCATACCTTCTAAGTACGTCTGTCAGGGCAGCATACTGTTCTTCTGCTTTTGCAAATAGTGCTTCGGTTCCTGCAGTCTCATGTCCGCGCAGCGTTTCTGTCAGTTCCGCACTCACTTCATACAGGCGGTCAAACCCAAGATTCAGGCAGACACCTTTTAAGGTATGTGCCGCACGGAAAGCCGTCTCGCCATCTCCTTCTGTCAGTGCCTTTTTCAGCTCAGCGAAGGTGCCGTCTTTTAAAAATTTCAGTGCAAAACGCCGAATCATGCTTTCACTGCCAAATCTCTTTAAAATACTTTCATAATCCGAACCCGTCTGTTCATAACATTCTTTGATCGTCATGTTCTTTCCTCTTTTCCTGCCTTCTCCGGATGGTATGTTGGTACTACCTGTGCCACAAGCTCTTTGATCTTTTCGTTTTCACGGAATGCTGCTTCATCCAGCTGCCGCAGTTTTTTCTTAAATACCGTATCATCCATCTCGATCGGTTTTCCGATATGGATCAGTTTGTTCGGTGTCTCCTGCATGCCTTCTTCCGCCATCAGCAGTTCTTCAAACAGCTTTTCGCCCGGGCGCAGCCCGGTGTATTCGATCCTGATATCCACATCCGGTGTATAGCCGGATAAGCGGATCAGGTTTCTTGCCATATCATCGATGCGCACCGGCTCACCCATATCAAGGATAAAGATTTCTCCGCCTTTTGCATAATGTGCGGCCTGGAGTACCAGGGATACGGCTTCCGGGATGGTCATAAAGTAGCGGATGATATTTTTATCGGTGACTGTCACCGGCCCGCCTGCCTCGATCTGTTTCTTGAACAGTGGTATTACGCTTCCGTTGCATCCAAGCACGTTTCCAAAGCGTACTGCCACAAAATCGGTATTTGAACACTGGCGGTTCATCATCTGTACTACCATCTCGCAGAGACGCTTGGATGCACCCATGATGTTAGTCGGATTGACTGCTTTATCGGTAGAAATCAGTACAAATTTCTTTACGCCTGCCCTGGCGGCCGCAACGGCTGTTTTGTAGGTACCCATCACATTGCTTTTGATGGCTTCGTTCGGGCTGTCCTCCATCAGCGGTACGTGTTTGTGTGCTGCCGCGTGGAACACGACATCCGGTCTGTAGGTCTGCATCACACTGCGTACCCGGCCGGTATTGCGCACCGAGCCGATCAGAACGGTCAGATTCAGCTTGCTGCCATATTTGTGTTTCAGCTCCTGCTGGATCTCATAAGCATTGTTTTCATACATATCAAAAATAATGAGCTGCTTCGGTCCTGCCGCTGCGATCTGTCTGCAAAGTTCGCTTCCGATAGAACCGCCTCCGCCTGTCACCAGCAGGGTCTTCCCTTTGATGGAAGAGAAGATCTCATCCATATTTACCTCTACCTGTGCCCGTCCCAGAAGATCAGTGATCTCTACGTTGCGCAGCTTGCTGATACTGACTTCCCCATTGACAAGCTGGTAGACACCAGGAACCGTCTGCAGCCGGCAGCCGGTATCCTGACAGATATTGAGGATTTCTTTGCGGTCTTCACCGCGAACGGTCGGAATCGCATAGATAATGCGGTTTACTTCATATTTGCCGACCATTTTTGGAATATCATAGCGGTTTCCTACGACAGGAATCCCTTCCAGTACACAGCCGTTTTTATTTGGATTATCATCAATAATGCAGACCACCTGCGTATGGATCTTTTTGGAATTGATCATCTCTTTGATCAGCGCCTGTCCTGCTGATCCTGCACCGATGATCATGACACGGTCATGCTCCTTATTGTCCCTGTACTCTGCATGGCTGTTTGTATAAAAACGCAGCAGACGATAAGAAAAACGTATGCCTGTTGTCATACAGAAGCTCAGTACATATCCGATAAAATAATAGGATCTCGGCATCTGCATATCCATAAACAGCATACCCGCAGAATACACGACTGCCAGTATCATATACGCAGTCAGAGTCATCTGAAGCTCTGCTACGCTGGCCAGTTTCCATATACTATGATACAGTCTGCATAAATAGAATACTACGATCGTACTTATGATCCAGAAAGGCATGGACCATGCATAAGCAACGATATATTCTGTCGGAATACTTGAAAACACAAAATCAAACCGGAGCAATAATGCCATAAAATACGCTGCCAGTACGGTCAGTACATCAAAAAAGACCAGCAGCAGGATTTTGTTCATCCATAATCGACTTGTTTCTTTGTTCTTCCTATTACTCATAAATAAAACTCCTACTTCACTCCAGTTTAGCATTTCTGTATATTTATTCTTTTTCAGGATCTGTCATCGATCCTTCATCGCCGTTTAAGCCGAAAAAACTGACTGTTTTTCAACAGCCAGTCTTACTTTTATCGAGCTGCATAATGTCTGAGCAGAAATGTCATGATCCCTGCCAGTACCGCTGCCACCGCAGCGATCACTGCATGACTTCTGTTAATCACCACACCCGTCACATCACCACAGCTACCACTTACTTCCGGAGTGCAGCCCAGCACTGCAAGCACGATCACTGTCAGAACACACACCAGTATCGCTGTCGAATGCCAGCACATCTCCTCTTTTTCTTCAGCTCATACCTTTTTTCTTCCTTTGTCATACGGTCACCATTTTTGTTTTTCCAAACCTGTTTTTTCTCTTTTGACCTAATTATACATCATAATCTTTATTTAAGCAAGCTAATGCAAAAATTTTTCTTATTTTTTCCTTATGGTTAAATACAAGATATGTTTTCATATTTTCTATTTACAAAAGCAAAAAAACATGCTAATATAATGGCATCCATATTTTTATATTTCTCATAATGGTGAATCAGGAAGCCGCAGTGATGCACTTCCTGATTTTTTTGTTTTTAAATAGAAAGAGCAAAAGTATCCTGAGCTTTTGCTCTTCGTATTATTTTTCTGTTTTCCATTGTCTCAATGTTTCCATAAGCTGTCGGCTCTTCTCTTTCTGCTCCATATGCAGCGTAAAATTCTTAAGAATGTTCATGCTTTTGACACAGCAATACTCTGCCTCTTCGTATTTTCCCTGAAACATCCGGATCATTGCATTTACATAATGTGATTCTGCAATCCGGGCATCATTCTCAATATACAGTCGCTTTTTGATCCGTAACGCTCTGTCGGCTGCTTTGGATGCATACAGAAGATTACCGTTTAAAATCCCCTGATACCATGCTGCTGCCGTCAGAAACATCGCTTCCTGCACTTCATTTTTCTCCATGCCATCCAGGATTCGATATAACTTATCACCTGTCTGGCTTCTTCCCGGTGTAATTTCCAGATCCATCAGAAAATAATTATAATATACTGCAAACAGCTCCTTTTTCTGTTCCTTTGAAACTTCTTTCACCTGGCGAATGGATGTCTCAATATAATTTAATGCTCTTTTTTCATTTCCTCGTTTCCATTCACATTAAAGCAAGTTTGCTGTAAATGCGGAGTTTCGTTAACAAAAATTTCTTCATATTCCTGTCTGTTTTCATTATGATCACTCAGATACAGTTCCAGAATCTTTGCGTATCCACTGTACGCCTTATCATATTCTTTCTGATAAAGTTCTGCATCTGACAGACCATTCCATATTTCCAGCTTTTCTTTTTTGGAAAGTTCCCGTCCTCTTGCCTCGATAGAACCTATCATATCTTTATAAATATTCTGTGCTTTTTTATAATTTCCCTGTGTAATCGCAACCCTCGCCAGTGTCAGCAAAAGTCGCCAGCAGAATGCTTCTTCTTTTTCCTGTGGCTTTTCTGCCTGAATCTGTGTATTGTTCCATACTTCTTTTACATATTTGTACACTTCACTCTGCAAACGGTCAAACTGTTCTGCCGTAACAAGGATATGCTGATATCCTTCCAGTTTCTGCACAATATTATCTGCATTTTGAAGATTTTTCTTCAAAATCCTCTGCATTACCTTTGTTTTCTGATATTCCTCATCTGGCAATATATATTCAAAATAACTTGGATATTCCCGGATATATCGTTCTTTAAACTGAAAATAGTCATATAAATTAGGTAAAGATTCCTGAATATATCGTTCTGCATACAATGGTACGATAAAAATACAGCACCCACTTTTCTTCCATAATAAATCCCTGCCAAGATTCACCTTTTCCAGCAAAATATACATGTCCTTTTCTGACAAATCCATTTCCAGAAAAAGTACTGTTTTCTGCTTATCTAAGGAATTTAAGATTTCTGCATAATTTTCTCCGGTTACGGTATAAATCTCCGGTCTGGTCTCATGTTCCACATATCGTACTATATTTTCTGCAATCCTCCACTCATTTACCGTTAATAACGCAAAACCATTTTGCGTATATTTCAGAAAAAATTCCAGTTTCTTTGCTGCCCTTTCCTGCTCCTGCATCAGATTTTACCTTTCTCTTTCAGAAAATCTTCAACCGCCGGATGGATTCCACACCATCTTTCCCCGTTATATTCCAAAATCAGACCTTTCAGCAACAGTTCCATCATGGTATCATCCGTAGTTAAAAGTTGTGGATCACGATACACCTGTACCAGTTTTTCCACTTCGCTGTCATTCCGGATCAATCGTTCATTGCGACTTTTGAGCTGATAATATGCACTTTTCGCTTCACTCATTTCAATCTTATCTTTTTCGATCAGCATGCTTTCAAAAGAAGCATCCTGAATCATCTCAAAAAGATCACGAATCGCTCCTCCTGATTTCTTTATCATAAAATGCAGTGCATCGTCATCGATCAAAGATAATTCTGCTCTTTTTTCAACAATTTTACTTAATGTAGCAATTCCCTGCTCGTAGTCTGTTTTATCTGCCTTTTTCACTTTAATCATACTGAGCATAACTGCCTTGTCAATATCTTCGTTGATCATATTGTACTGGGAATTGTATGCCATGAAAATCGGAAAGGTTAATATCATACGTACATGAAGTTCCAGCCATATTTTTCGATATGTAATAAACAGACTTTCTGCCGTATCGAGCGATATCTTGTCCAGATCTTCAATTACCAGCAGCAAACCTTTATTTGTCAGTTTACTGTTGATTTTCTGAATCAACTGGTTCATCATCAGAATCAGTTGCCCTGTTTTCGGCTCGATTTTCCGTCTTATGGAAACTTTTGATTCCTTTCCTGTTTTCAGGATTCCGCTTCCTTTCACAGCTATTTTTTTCAAAAAAGACAGCTTGGCATCAAAGCTTGCCGAAGCTTCTCCATAATCCATTTCTGATTTTTCGATAATTTTTTCTCCATACCAGTATTGATACAGTTCATCAATATCACTCTCATCCAAACCTATTTCCGGCTTCTTTTCCACATATTTGATAATCTGAGCCATAATAGCAAAAATAAAGTCAATATAAGTCATATTTCCCGTATCTACTTCATTATAAATATGAAAACTGATAATATCAAATTGCCCTTCCATCTGTTTTTTTGAGCAGTGAAAGCTCCGTGGATTTTCCTGAACCTCTGTGACCCATAAACAGCATTTTCATATATGGATTTCTGCTGATCTGCAATGTCAGCGACATCAACTTCACTACATTTTTCCCACGTGCATCATATGTCTCCACAAAAAAATTCCTGAATCTCCCTGGGATTGTCCAGCGGGTATGGTTCAAATGCAGCATATATATCTTGTATCCTCTGCGCTTTTGTCATATTGTATACATCTCCATGTTCATAATACCGAATCATATCGTTCCTGCTTTCTATTTTAACACTTACAGCAGCATGTGACAATAATATATATTAAGTAATCTTGTAAAAAATTCCTGATTTTTTTACATATCTTTGCATTGACATTGTCGTTTAAAATTGCTATTGTTAATATATTCAAATCAACCAGCAATCATTTATTGCAAAAATGTAATTATTTATATCATTTGGAGACTGCTATGAAAAAATTATCTATCAGAAAAATGGCTGATACGATCATCAGCAAACGAAAAGACCTGAAAATTTCACAGGCAAGACTGGCAGAAATGACCGGCATGAACCGTGTTATGATCAGCCGCCTGGAAAGCTGTATCTATACTCCTTCCATCGACCAGCTTCAGGCTATTGCAGAAGTACTTGGTTTTGAGGTTGTTGACTTATTTGAGGAAGAGAAAGAAACGGTGCAGAAAGCAATTCCGGACAAAAAATATAATATCGCCGTTGCCGGTACCGGCTATGTGGGACTTTCCATCTCTACACTTCTTGCCCAGCATAATCATGTAACCGCTGTTGATATCATTCCCGAAAAGGTCGAACTGATCAATAACAGAAAATCCCCGATCCAGGACGAATATATCGAAAAATATCTTTCCGGAAAGGATCTTGATCTGACCGCTACTTTAAACGGTGAACAGGCATATAAAAATGCCGACTTTGTGATCATTGCAGCACCGACAAACTACGACAGTCAGAAGAATTTTTTTGACTGTTCCGCAGTAGAATCCGTTATTGAACTGGTATTAAAAGTAAACCCGGAGGCTGTCATGGTCATCAAATCGACCATTCCTGTCGGATACACTGCGTCTGTAAGGAAAAAATACCATACAGAAAACATCCTGTTCAGTCCGGAATTCCTCCGGGAATCAAAGGCTCTTTACGACAATCTCTATCCTTCACGGATTGTTGTATCCTGCGATGAGAAATCCAGAGAAAAAGCCGAAACTTTCGCCGCCCTTCTTCAGCAGGGTGCCATCAAAGAAAACATTGATACGCTCTTCATGGGATTTACCGAAGCAGAAGCCGTCAAATTGTTTGCAAATACTTATCTCGCGCTGCGTGTTTCTTACTTCAATGAACTTGATACTTACGCAGAAACAAAGGGGCTGAATACCAGAGAGATCATCAACGGTGTCTGCCTTGATCCCCGCATCGGCACACACTATAACAATCCAAGTTTTGGTTATGGCGGATACTGCCTGCCAAAAGACACCAAACAGCTCCTTGCCAACTTCAATGACGTTCCACAGAATATGATTTCCGCGATCGTAGAGAGCAACCGGACCAGAAAAGATTTTATCGCCGATCAGGTCCTGAATATGGCAGGCTACTATGATTATTATCAGCGTGGTGATTATGCTCCTGAACAGGAGAAAAAGTGTGTGATCGGTGTCTACCGTTTAACGATGAAATCCAATTCTGATAATTTCAGACATTCCTCCATCCAGGGAGTCATGAAACGGATCAAAGCCAAGGGTGCTGCGGTGATCATCTATGAACCAACCCTGAAAGATGGCGAAACCTTCTTTGGATCACTCGTTGTAAATAATCTCGAAGCTTTCAAAAAGAAGAGCCATGCTATTATTGCCAATCGCTATGATTCCTGTCTGGATGATGTTTCAGACAAAGTCTATACACGCGATATCTTCAAACGTGATTAAACCGCAGGTTTTGACCGCTTTGTCCACTCATCTTTTCCCATGCCATCTGTGCTGCCTGATGGGAAATATTGCACTGCATCCGGTACAGCGGGATATGTTCTGCCGTCTGTTTGAGCAGACTGAGCGTTTTCAGCATCTTGTCCCTGTCTGCCGGACGATATGTCTGACGGTAGAGAAATGGAAATGCATCTGCCACAGAGATTTTTTCGATATGGTTCTCTGTGCCACGTTCCAGAATACAGATCCCCCCGACCGGCACCTTCCGGTTGGTGTCCAGGTTATGTTTGCCGTTCCATGGTGTGCCGCAGACATAAACCGCATCCTCCCGCACCTGGAGCAGAGGCTTGTCATCATTTACCATCACTGCACGTTCACCAAAGACTTCACGCCACAGCCGTGTGTGGGTTGATTTTCCGGTGCCGCTCGGAGCGGTGAACAGATATGCCCTGCCATCTACCGCAACTGCGGAGCAGTGAAACAAAAAAAGTATCATGCTCAACCATGATTTCGGAAATCTTACGGTATACTGCCAGACTCTCCAGCATTCCCTTCGAGCTTTTCACATCCGGCAGGTTCTCCCTTTCGATCTCCTCTTCACTGACCGCGATCCGGATCCCCTCTTCTTCCACTTCATACTCTCTGCACTGCTTCTCCAGATATGGATACTGCATCTGTAATGTAAAAGTAACATCTGCAAACCGGTAGTTCTTCGTCACCATCTTTTATTCCTCCAGCAGTCCCTTTGTGCGAAGTTTTTCCAGAAACTTCTGCACATCGGCTGTCGCTTTCTCTTCTTTCACATCGTATTCAGATGTCAGTGCTTTTACAAGATCTGCCTCTGTTGTTCCGCCCTGAAGCTCCTCCCACAGAAAAGCTCCCACTTCATTCAGCCTGATCAGCCCTGCCATTCCTCCGTCATTTACTGTGACCGGCACAGCCATCTTCTCGCCGCCGATCGTATCTAAAAAATAATCTCCCTTAATTTTCATATCAATTTTCTCCTATAATATCTTATTATCACCCTGAATATGGAAACATTATTTATATTGCTCATATCGGATCGAACCATTAAGCCGCAAAATATTCCGCATTTCCTGCTTTACAATTATAGCAATATTTGTCATTTTGGTCAACATGGCTTATTTCTCATTTTTATTCAGCTTCTGTTTTTCCAGCTTCTGTTTTTCCAGCATCTGATCTTCCTGTGATGCTACTCTCAGGCAGCAGTAGAGCATAAAATTAACTGCTGCAATAATTGCCGCAGCCGCTATGATCAATACCTGTTTCAAAATATATTCTCCCTTCTTTTTTCCTAGTATTAACCAAAAAGAGAACATTTATGAATCCAGGATTGCTATGACTTCTACATTTAAAAATCTATTCTTTTCCTTTAAGGAAGAATAATATACACATTACCCCATTTTCAAGTACGGTCTCAAATATTTTATCAGTACATGTACTTTTGTCCCTGGTGCCGAATTTGCCGGAGGTTTTCCTTCATTCATTGCATCCAGCCGTTCAGCATTTGCTATTGCAAAATCTATGAAAGGCCACAAAATTCGGAACATGTCTGTCCTCCCCTTTGAATATTCTCCCTGTCCAATGTTCTTTAACCATTCAGATAATTTTGGCCAGTAATCGCTTCTATGAATATCTGACTGGAAGAAACTAAAATGTAATAAAAACCAAAGTTCTATGCACTGATTCGACCAAATGGCATGATATTGTGTTTCCTCTGTAGAGAGATTAATGCATAATTCACTTCTGACCAAATTCATTGCCATTCGCCTCCTGCCAGCATATTTGTAAGATATGGATCTGCTCCATAACGGCCTTCCAGATATTGCTTATCATAAGCTGCAGTGCTATTTACTCGTTCGTTGTTTTCTCTTCTGATCTCATACAGAGAATATATCTCGCTTTCATGCCTTTCATTTTCTGCTGCAAACCAAATTTCATCTCGTCTGAAAACCGTATTTTTCATTGTCGTCATATCATGTGATGTAAAGAGTAGCTGTGCTCCCTTTTTATTTACATTTCTATTCTTAAACAGGGAAATTACATACCGAAGCAGTTTCGGATGAAGTTTTGCATCTAATTCATCAATAATCACCAGGCGTCCTTCTTGCAGTGCAAGTAAAATCACAGGCAACGCTGCAATCATTTTCTTTGTTCCATCTGATTCATCCCTGAAGCTCAATTCATAAATCTTTCCCTCTATCTTACGTTGTGTATAAAGTTCATGATTTTCTTCATCATACCGATAACCAGTCACATCAATGTCAACATCATTAAGCGCACGGACAATTCTCTTTCGGTATGCTTCATCATCGGAAAGCATGATTTGCCTGTCTGCAATCGGATTTGCATAATTTCTGACAATACATGACTCGAACCACTTCTGCACTTCTACAATGACCGGTATATCATAGTTAATTGCCAAAAAAAGATAAATATGGCATTTTAGGATTTACAGAACGGTTAATGCTCGCCTTATTGATGCTCGCTCCCAATGTGATCTCTGAACCTTCACGGTCAAAAACCATACCTGTTCTTTTTCCTCCAAATTGCCTTCCAATACAGAGATTCTTCAACAACTTCATCCCCGAATATGCGACAAATTGTACCGGTATTCATTTTTTGCCTGTCTGAAATACACTTCAAACTCTGTCGGCATTTCTTTCGATATTCCATCAAAATAAAATGGTGCCGCACTTACCTTCTGTTGAATAATAATCTTTTCTCTTGCCTTCTCCAATTCATAGATTGGCTTAACTACAGTAGAAATCAAACAGGAAAGTGCTAATAAAAGGTTTGTTTTTCCTCCACCGTTTGGACCATATATAACACCCACCGGAAGAAGTGCATCTGCTTTTTCGCTCATTAACAACGATTCTGAAAATTCTGGAATAGATGTTGCTTGAAAATCAAAAGTTGTTATTTCTTTATATGATTTAAAATTTTTAAAAGAAAACTGACACAGCATTCTGGTATTCCTCCTTCTGAACTATTTCATTTGCTTTTATTATATAATTATTATATCTGTTTTTCAAGTTTTATATTCATATTTCATAAATTTTATTTTTGAAATCAATGTATAAAAATCTATTTTCTATTTTTATCTGTTATTAACTGTTTCATTTTGCGTTTAGCTGAATTGGAATCCGAGGTTCCAGTTTGCAAAAGTAAATCCTTACTCCAGATAATTCTTGCAAGAGTAAATTCCGGATATTCGATAAGGAGAAAAATAATTGGAAGTTACAATTCCAAACTAGAAGTTACGATTCCAAAGTGGAACTTACAAAACCAAATAGATTGAAATACCAGCAGAAAGCAGGTAAAATGGCATCAGATCAGCCTTTTTCGATGAAAAAAGCGCAATCTAACCGGAGGTCGAATTTATCGTTTGTTTTTCGCAAAAGTAAATTCCACCCCTAAGGTGAGGTTATGGACGGTTCGGATGGCGTAGCGGTTTTACTTCTTCAGCAGCAGAGGTGTAAGGATGATCTCCTTAGAGGGAATTAGGGTTATCCCTAACTTATTAAGAAGCCCCTCATCGTGAAGAAAGCTGAACAGCTGGTATGCGGACCGGTTGCCCAGCTTTTTTCTTTTGTAGGAATTGATGTGGCTCATCATCAGAGACACGTCGTCCTGAGTAAGGTTGTCGAAACTTGTTTTCTTCGGTAGTACGCGGCGAATCATCTCGTGGGTAACTTCGATGCCGCCCTTCTGATCGGAACGCTGCGGGTCACAATAAAACACATGTGTCCTACGCTCGCTGTTAGCATTAAACTCAATGGAAAGAGGATCCGTAAATTCGCTTCCCCTGTCCGTCAGAATGACCGGAAACAATGCGGTGAAGACTTCGTGCCCTAACAGTTCATAGAGCCTGGTAAAGACCTCTGTAACGCTTCTGGCAGTGTTGTGGTCACGGATGAATGCAAGCATCAGCGAACAGCTCCTAAAATAGATTGTAAGGAACACTTTGCCACCCTTACGTCCTTCTACAGAGTCCATCTCAACGATAGCAACATCGGGGTTGGCGGCGATGAATTCCTGAAAATCATCATAGGTACGCCCTACATGGCACTGCTTATCGACACGGACAGGCTTTTTCTTCTTACGGACTCTGTAGCGCACCTTCCGGGGAAGGTCAATGTTACCGACGGACAGAAGTCCTGCATTGATGTAGTTGTAGATGGTTTTCTCATCAAGCATGATGTCATCCGCATTCTCGATGCAAATGTGATGAATTGACTGTCCCTGCTTCACGAGAGGAGCAATGATCGCATCTATACGCTTAAGTTCCTCCTCGGATATGGCAAAGCCCTGACGACTTTTGCTGAGCGTTGCCTCGTATTCTTTATGGGCATACTTGGCGTCGTACAGATGCCTCTGAAGTTTACAACCATGTCTCTCCGTACAGCCATTGCAGACATACGGAGGCTTGAGAATGAGCCTGCAGTGTTTCTCATCAAAATCAGGGCAGGTCTTGTAGCAGTCTTCACCACAAGTACGACAGTTCTGACTGTACTTCTTGCTACAAGGTTTGCAGACATCTCTGTTATGAGTGCAGGTCTTGCGGTGCAGACAAGGATTGAATGATCCCTTTGCTTCGAACTTGAGGTGACCTTTGACCTCCTTAGCAATCGTAGAGGGATCCTTCCCCAGGATCAGTCCTATTGCCTTAAAAGAGAGACGATCTGCGAGAGATGATTGAATCGTCAACCTGTCATCATAGGTTAAATGTGCGTTCTTAGCCATAGTGATAGCTCCTTTCTTGATTACGGACTTAGATACGCCATCCGACCTAAAGCTGCAGGATAAGATTATACAACAAGAGTCCCTGCTTCTTCCCCCCTGTAGGTTGTCGTTTGGGGTTCAGAAGGAGCAATATAAAAAGAGCAACACCCAGTGCTGCTCCTTCAAACAAGTAACAATAATTATGGCTGGTATCAATACCATGCAGGGATATTTGGAGAAGTTAATTCCACCCCGTATCCTTGCAATAGTAAGTTCCAGTCAGAGGCATAGGGCAACTGGAATTTAGTTTTCCAATTGACCGGTGCGGAAATGAAAGTACGGTACAACAAACTTTGGAAACTTCTGATTGACAAGGGAATGAAAAAGAGTCAATTACGAGAAGCGGTCGGGGCAAGCAAAAGTACATTTTGCGAAACTCGGAAAAAATGAAAATGTTACCCTTCCCGTGCTGTTGAATATATGCGAATACTTAGAGTGTGATTTTGGCGACATAATGGAAGCCGTACCCGAAAATGAGGTGTAGGATCAATGAACAAGAAGATTTTAATTGTGGATGACGAAAAAGAAATCGTTGATCTGCTTGAAGTGTATTTGAGTAACGATGGTTATTCAGTATATAAATGTTATAATGGGTTAGAGGCGATGAAATGTATCAAACAGTCGCAGATTGATTTAGCGATACTTGATATTATGCTGCCGGATATTGATGGTTTTCGACTTTGCCAAAAAATTCGGGAAAAGTTTTACTTCCCTATTATTATGCTTACCGCCAAAATTGAGGATAGCGACAAGATTATGGGGCTTACGATTGGTGCGGATGATTATATAACGAAACCGTTTAATCCTTTAGAGGTTGTGGCAAGAGTAAAGACGCAATTAAGGCGTTATCAGAGCTATAACAGTCCTAATTTGAGCCAATCCGAAGAAAAAGACGAGTATGACATCAGAGGTCTACTGATAAACAGAGTCAGCCACAAGTGCTACTTGTATGGCAAAGAAATAGCCTTGACTCCGTTGGAGTTTTCTATTCTGTGGTATCTGTGCGAACATCAGGGTAAAGTTGTCGCCTCGGAGGAATTATTTGAAGCCGTGTGGAAAGAAAAGTATCTTCGCAACAGTAACAATACGGTAATGGCGCACATTGGGCGGCTTCGGGAAAAATTGAATGAACCTTCAAAAAATCCGAAGTTCATTAAAACTGTTTGGGGGGTAGGGTATGAAATTGAATAAAAAAGAAAAAAACTATCTGCTCTCTACCTTGTTCAAAGGGTATGTAATTCAATGTGCGATTTGCTCTGTGCTTATTTTTGGCGGTACTTTTCTTTTAGGAATTATGGCAGAGGAAATTCTCCGCAAGTATGTTTTGTATTATTACTTGTATTACAGAACAGTATATCTTTATATAGTGGCTGTAATCGTGTGGGGTGGCTGTATTATATACATGACATACCTACTTTTGAAAAAAGTAGTCGCCTATGTGTACGAGGTACAGGCTGCGACAGGAAAAATGTTCGATCAGAATGTCAGTTACATTGAAATGTCCCCGGAGTTGAGTGAAATCGCCGCTAACATCAATCAGTTAAAACAAGAGGCTGAAAGTAATGCAAGGCTTGCAAAAGAAAATGAGCAGCGAAAAAATGACCTGATTATGTATCTTGCACACGATTTGAAAACACCGCTTTCTTCTGTAATCGGGTATCTTACTTTACTGCGTGATGAGTCGCAAATCTCAAAGGAACTTCGAGAAAAGTACCTTTCAATCACTCTTGGTAAGGCAGAACGGTTAGAGGATCTGATTAACGAGTTTTTCGAGATAACACGATTCAATATATACGATATTACATTACAATACACGAAAATCAATTTAACTCGCCTGCTGGAGCAACTTGTATATGAATTTAAGCCTATGCTCAAATCAAAGAATTTGCAATGTAATCTTTGTGTTGATGATGATATAATGCTTCGATGTGACGCAGACAAAATTCAGCGTGTTTTTGATAACCTTTTGAGAAATGCGGTTATCTACAGTTTTGAAAATACGGATATCACGATCAGCGCACAATGTCAGGAAGATACGGTCAGCATTATTTTTTGTAACCACGGCGATACTCTGCCGGAAGAAAAGTTAAACAGGATTTTCGAGCAGTTTTATCGGCTTGACGCAGCGAGAAGTACAAGCAGTGGAGGAGCTGGATTAGGTTTGGCGATTGCAAAGCAGATTGTTGAACTACACAATGGTACAATCGTTGCAGAGAGCCAAGAGGATCAAAACAAGTTTTCAATTACTTTGCCGTTGGCGTAGGAAAATTGTAAGAATTTGCATAGAAAAAAAGAGGAATACCTTACGAGCAATCAAGAAAATACGGGCTTCTGTTTTGGTACAATAAAAGTATCAAGATAGAGGCTCGTATTTTTTGTGATACAGCATAAGGAGGAATGATGAAGTTGCTAAGAAAACAAATGCTGCTATGTTCTATTTTGTTTCTTGTATTTACGCTATCTGCCTGCTCTGCAATTGGGCAGACAGACGAAAACAATCTTACAGATAGCGCAACATCCGCAGAAAAAACGGTATCAGTTGTACGAGGGACAATTACTCCAACCGTTTCAACGCAAACGACTATTGTTCCGGCAGTACCGTTTATTATTTCCTCACCCGAAAATGGCATATTTAATACAGCGGTAGAATTAGAAGAAAAAATCACTGCCGGGCAAATTATTGGAACTGTGAACGGCAAAGAATTGAAATCTCCGGTGGATGGTACAATTACCTCTATTGCCCCATCCAATGAAAGCGTACCGAGTAATTATCCCGTAGCGATAGTGCATTATACAGGATTTGCCCTCAATGTAGAGGCAGATAATTTTTTGAGTACCTTACCGGAGTATGCAGAGTTGAAAGCAAAATTTCAAGTATATGATGGTGTAGGACCAACCGATATGATTGCCGTGGTGTCGCCTGCCGCAGATGAAAATGCGTTTACGGGAATCGTGCCGCAAGAGGGCATTCTGCAATGCTTGATCAGTCAAACAGTCGATGTGAAATCGGGGCAAAGTGCAACGGTAGTCATAACGGCGACAACGAGAAATGATGTCCTTATATTGCCGCTGTCGGTAATAGCGGGTAGACAAGGGACGGGATTGGTTACTGTAATTACTCCGAATGGAGAAAGAGTGGAAACAAAAGTGACATTGGGTGTGACAGACGGAGCCAATATAGAAATACTGTCCGGCTTAGAGGAGGGCGATGTAGTTTCTGCTACTCCGCCAAACCTTGATCCGAGGGGGATTTGATAAAATGAAAGGAATTTCCGAAAAGACTTTAATCAAAATAAAGGATTTGAAAGCAAGTGTCAAATTGAATAATGGCGATATGCTGACAACAGTAACCAACGCTAATATGGAATTGCAACGAGGGCGCAGTTATGCCATTGTCGGAAAGTCCGGCTCAGGCAAAACAAGCCTTATATCCATTATTGGCTTGTTAAATCGGGAATATGAGGGCGAGTACCTTTATGATGGTATATCTATTTCTGCTTTGAAAGACCGTGATCTGTCTATACTGCGAGCCAATAATATCGGATTTGTATTTCAGAACTACTCTCTGATTAAGCACTTGCGGGTATGGGAAAATATCGAATTACCCCTACTCTATGCCAAAAAGTCGTTTACCGCCAAACAGCGTCACGAGATAATTACAGGCTTGCTAAAAAGTGTCGGCTTAGAAAGCAAGGAAAATGATTACCCAATCAATTTGTCCGGCGGTGAACAACAAAGAGTTGCAATCGCAAGGGCGCTTGCAGTATCTCCGGAAGCCATTTTATGTGATGAGCCTACGGGAGCGTTGGATAAAAAGACGGGAACGCAGATTATGGAACTGTTGCACAGCGTCGTAAAAGAAAATGGAATTATGCTGCTGTTGGTTACGCACGATCCTGATATTGCAGATACCTGTGATACGATTTTTGAAATGGATGGAGGGAGGATAACTTGTGCTAAAAATGATACTTAAAGACCTTCGTCTGTCTCCACTTAGAAGTATTCTGACAAGTGTTTCAATGCTTGTAGGCATTATCGCAATGCTTGGATCGGTATTAGTTGGTACGCTTGGACGGGAGTATTTGATTTCCGTAAACGCACAGGTATATGGCTGGTCACCTACTTACTCATTCGTGATAACGGAATCCGATTTTCACGATAGAAATAAAATGGAACAATTATTCCAGAGATTTGAAGCCATTGATGATGTAGCCGCTGTTACTTTTTCTATGGGAGAAGATATTCGATTTGCACCAATGAAAGATTTAACGCCAATACCGCCGAATGATGTTTACCAAAACCTGATGGCTTTTGATTTAGTTTGCACCACGGAGGCATATAGTCAAGTCTATAATCTTCCAATGACATCCGGTAGATGGTTAGAGCCTTCGAGTGAGGGCGGATCGCTTGAAGTGGTCATAAACAAAGAAGCTAAAAACTATTTTAATGATTCGCCCTATGCTGCAGGAAATGTAAAAAGCACACTTTCGTTAACCCCATTCAATATTGTCGGAGTAGTAAACGATGGCAGGGATTTTCCGACTATCTATGCGGATTCTGCGGCGATCCTCAATTTCGCACCAGCAATGTGGCAAGTACAAAATGCAAATGTGTATTGGCATCCCACAACAGGACTGACAATCGAACAGATACATTCTGCCCTTGGCGACATTTTGACTGATACCATTGGCGGTTACTGGGAAAGTGCTGGGCGGAGTGATATTGGAGATACCTATGATTCGGTATTGTCCATACTGCAATTAGGGCTTTTGGTTACTTCGCTTTTGTTGCTGTTTGTTTCCGTATTAGGGCAGATCAATATCGGACTATCTTCATTGGAACAGCGCACACATGAGTTGCTGATCCGCAGAGCGATAGGTGCTTCACGAACAAATATTGTGGCATTGGTTTTAGGCTCACAGTTGATTTTATCAATATTCGTTTGCCTTGCAGCTATTTTGATTTCGCTGATTTTGGTGCATTGTATTGGAGCGTTGCTCCCTGTGGATTCCCCGGTGGGAACACCGAGTTATCCAATCAGCGTTGCTGTTGTTGCAGTTGCTGTGTCTGTGCTTACAGCATTATTGGGCGGATTATTACCAGCATTGAAAGCAGCAAAATTAGAGCCTGCATTGGCTCTTAGATAATAAAACTCAATTCAAGGAGGAAACAAAATGAAACGAACAATCTCAAAATCCGAAAGACCGTACAGACTGTTATTGTGTGTTATGATTTCTTTGCTGGTGATTATGCTGGCAGGCTGCTCCACTTCTTCGGACTCCGACACAAACACAAGAGGTTTCACGGACTTTGCTACCATTGAAGAAGAATACCTAACGACCATTGAGAGTTTGAATTGGCCGGAGGGCTTTACGCCGCCTGATGCTTTGGAAGGCGAAGATACGGGAGCGTCTTTTCAGATAGGATATGGCGATACAAGAGCATCTAACCTTTGGGAATATTCTTGGATGCAGGAATGGCTTGATACTTACAATACGGATTCGGAAAGGGCGGCAAAAGCCTTAGCTGAACTCGAAAAAGCCTTTGATATGCCTTATATGGGAACAGATCGCTGTGATGACGCCACACGCAAATATCTTCGTGATAATATTGATAAAGCTAAGTTGGGAGATCCGTCTGGATTTACAGAGTGTATTCAGGCAAATTATGCCGATTAAAAATGGCACATAGGAGTTTTGGTGTTGGGAGGTGAGCACATATATGCAGAGAAAACGCCGTAAGAAAAAACGATTTGGAGTATTTTTGTTTTTGCTTGTAGTTTGTATCGGCATAGGTATAATGTTTGTGCCGTGGGCAATGCAGCCGGAAAATTTCAGAGAGGTAAAGAATAAAATAAATGGTTTTCTCTACAAAGAAGATTTTCCTGACTCTTATAATGCAAAATCGCTGATTTTGGTGGATTGTTCTGATGATGAAATATTTGTTTCAAAAAACGAGAACGAGCCACAAATTCCTGCAAGTTTAGCCAAGCTGTTTGTTATTGAGTATGCGTCAACTTTAGCAGACCTTGATAGTATCGTTGTTGCAGACTATGGTGCTATTTCACTCACGAAACCTGGCTCGTCTGTTGCTCAAATCAAGGAAAAAGAATACTTTTTACACAATCTATTTGCGGCAATGTTAGTACCGTCAGGGAATGACGCAGCTTATGTGGTTGCTGATTATTGTGGAGGATTACTTTCGCCGCAAGCAGAAAGCTGTCAAGAGCGTGTGAGGATTTTCATGGAGAACTTAAACCTGCATTTGCAACAGCAGGGGTACTTAGACACAGTTTTATATGATCCGAGTGGTTTTGATATGGAGGCACTTACCACCACTTTAGATTTGAAAGAAGTAGTATATCGGTTGTTGGAATACTCGTGGTTTAGAGAAATTGTATCTCAAAACACTTATACGGCAACACTGCCTGATGGCAGTACACAAATATGGCAGAATACAAACGCCTTCCTTGATCCGACATCCGAATATTACAACGAAAATGTATGCGGAATTAAGACTGGCTCTCTGTCTGACGACTATAACTTGATTGTGCTTTATCAGCAGCACGGAAAAGAGTTTTTGATATGCAGTTTAGGCTCTCAGTCCGATTCCTCTCGTTATGACGATGTGAATTTTATTCTGAAAACGATTGATGAATCGTATTATCTCACGCAATAAATCTTATGTTGTCCAAGACAAAAAAACTAACCAAGGGGGGTGATAATATCGGACGAATCGTAATAATGGAGTTCAAAGCACAAGACTCAACAGCCTTTGACGATATGCTGGCTTTTGTAAAACAGCACCCTGATTTTGAAAAATTAGAGATTTCATATGAGCCGACATTATCCCTTTCCGGCTTAGAAATCAATTTGAGCCGGCGCAGAGTTATCAATAACGGTCAGGAAATTGAACTGACCGTCAAAGAGTACGATATACTCTGCTTGCTCGCAGCCAATAAAGGTCGTGTTCTTACATACGAGCAGATTTATGATAAGGTGTGGGGCGAAATATCAGCAGGCAATGAAAAGGATACCGTAGGCTTTCACATTCGGAATCTTCGTAAAAAACTTTGTGATACAAACTCTCACTTTTCCATAGATAGTGTTCGTGAGATCGGCTACCGCTTTAACAGTCACCTAAATCCGTGAAGTTCATTGCACCATAACAGGTAAAACGCTTGATTTTTCAATGGATTCATTAAAATTTTATCGTTTTATAAATTCACCTGCTTGGTGAAGCGTTTTTCAGGTATAATCTTCTTAGAAATTCACTTTCAAAGGAGATTATGCCATGAAAAATATTAAAATCGAATTTACCAATGAACGAATCATTCCAGCAAGCGGCTTGGCTGTTGTAGGAGCAATCCTTGGAAAAAGCGATTTTGTTAAGCACTGCAATCGAATGGATGTAACACCGAACCGTTCACAGCATCAGATTAAAAATGGCGATATTCTCCTCACGTACATCGGTATGTTATACATGGGCAAACCGGATTTCCAGGCTGTTCACGAAATGGATGATGACCGGGATTTTTATAAAACTGCGCTCGGAATTGCCTACAACATTCCATCAGAAGAAACCCTTCGTCAAAGGATGGATGTCATTGGCTCTTCCCTCCGGGAATATATCCTAAAGGAAAATGTAGAACTTTTACGTACTAATGGCATTGTTCCCTCCAAGCTGTCTAACGGTTTTGTTCCGGTTGACATTGATGTAACTCCGTTTGATAATTCCAAGACGAGGAAAGAGGGAGTATCCGTTACCTATGCTGCGGTTATGCCTATCTTATCTTCTGTATTTTCTTTTATAATTCTCTCTTCCATCCTGTTCTCCTTTTCTTTAAATAGCGGCGCACTAAGGCCGCAATCGTTGTTGCTTCGCAAGTTAGCAAGCAGTGCCCCCGTACGTACACGGGCGCGTTTTGCTTGTTGGAGGCACATCCCCAATCCCCTTAGAATGTCATCTTCGATGACAAACTGCGCCCTCACTTCGTGAGTGCTGATACATTCCTGCTCTGCCGGAATATAAAAAAGAGGGCAACCACCAATTTATATTTTTTGATGATTGCCCGTATGCTTATCTCTCCTGCTGCCTTTTCTTTCTCATGTCTTCCTCTATGTCCCAGCTCTGCTGAGCAGCATAGAAGGATTCCACATTTTGCTTCGCTATCTGATAATCCCGCATTTCTTTTTTATTTTCTTGTATTCGCTGTAAGCTGCCTTTTTCTCTGAAAGCAGTCTTGCAAATTCTTCATTCAGATCCTTTACCTTTGGAATCTTTCCATCCGGCAGTTTTGAAAATGCTTCCTTTGCTGCCTTATGAAGGGTAATCTCATCCCGGTGTGCCTCGTAAAATTTCTTACTGTATCCTGATTTTCGGTAGGCACTATATGTTTCCCTGGTCTTGGCATAATTGATAATGTGAGTCTTGATCACTTTATTTGCTGCCATCTTCTCCTCTGCATCTTTGATGGTTTTCATAAGCTCATGGTATTTTGCAGAGCTCCCGTCCACTAATGCATCCAGCGTTTCCTTATCGTGAATATCATGCTGCTGTAAAAACAGAATAGATTCCGCAAACTGTTTCACATTATATTTTTTCGCCCACTGGACATAGCCGCCGTTCTTTCCCTGTGCCATTTTTTTCTGAATATCAACTACCAGATCAAACTTGCGCTTTTCCGGTTTTGCTTCTTTCCGTTCCGGTATTTTTTCAGGAGGCTCCTTCTCTCCGGCAATTACTTTTTTCAGATTTTCCTCTGTAAAATCCTCTCCAAGTGAACGGAACCGGATGAAACGTTTCTGTTCTTTCCCACAGACTGCGGTATGCTTGCCACGCTTGATTTCATATCCTTCTGCCTGTAAAAATTTCAGAAGTTCTTCAAAATCTGCCGGTTTCTGATCCAGGCATTTCAGAATATCTTCCCGGATGACATCCCTCATGCTCACACGTTCCGGGTACTTTGTTCTCCGCTGCCTCTCACTCGGCTTTACCTTTGGAATAACAGAAAGCCCATGCTCCAGACAGATAATGTCGCTAAGTCTCTGCAATGCTATTCCTGAAAACCAGAAATCCCGGAACTTCCGGTCACACTCCAGATTGGTGGAATTGAAAATGATGTGGTTATGAATATGCGCCCGGTCCACATGCGTTGCCACAATAAATGCGTGCTTTCCTTTTGTGAATCTCATACCGGTTTCATATCCGACTTCGTTTGCTTCCTCCGGTGTGATTTCTCCCGGCTTGAAGGACTGGCGGATCTGATATGCAATCACATCTCCCTTAGGCTGCCGCCATGTCTTATGCAGATATTCCTTTTTTGCCTGAGCAAATTCCAGATCAACCAGCTCCGGATTACATTGATAAGATGAAATATATTTTCCCTCATCCGTTTTTTCTCCATTCATGGCATAATCGGTCCTGTCCTTCAGACACCGCATCACACTCCGGCCTTTATTCTGGTGCATTGCTATCAGTTTTGTTGCCGCCATCTTCTCACCTGCCTTACATAATTGTTGTCAGTCTGTCCAGCACTTTTCTCATTTCCTGCAAAATCTCTTTCTGATTTGTTCTCAGTTCTTCGATATCCTCATGATAAATGCTGCCTGTTTCGTTTGCCTTTTTTGCATACTGATTCAGATTATTGCCGGATATCTGTAAAAGGCGAAGGACTTCTTTTAAGTCAGAAAGATCCATCACAATGACATACCCATGAAGTGCCATCCGGATCATATATGCAGTGAGACTGGAAATACCAGCCTCCTGCATACGCTCATGAATCTGCCTGAGTTCATCTGCTGTCACTCTCAGCTCAATTCGTTTTGATCTTTCTACCATCCCTGAAACTCTCTTTCAAAACAACATCCCGGAACCGGCTTTCTATCAGAAACAGGCACAGGGGCCTGTACCTGCTTACTCTGTTCCTTTAGTTTCTCCAGCACGGATTTTTTATCATCCTGTACGATTGCCAAAGTGCCTGCTGCCGGTTCCACTTTCACATTATTGATCACACCATCAAAGCTGTTGTCGTTCTGCTCCACCATATCCTCGATGCTCCTCATCGGATTTCTGCTGATGGAAGGGCTGGCTCCAGCCACCTCTTCCGGCTCACATCCTCCGGTATTGTCCGATACTTCCACCTCATGCTCTCCGTGTACTTCATCCCATTTTTTAATCTTTCTTGTTTTTGCTTTTTCCATATTTGCCTGCTCCCTTCTCAAAATTCAGTTCAAATACTGCTCTCTGGTTCTCATCAACTGTCATGATGACCGTTGTATCATAGGTCTTTCCGGTCTTCTTTGACTTACAGCCTTTCAGTGCCACTTTTCCATCGGAAAGAAGTTTTACAGCTATCGGCTTTGTCATCTTTTTGCCAAGAGCTTCAAAGAATCGGTTCTGCTTCCACAATACAAAATTACATTGTCTGTTCTCACAGGAATAACCTTTCTGCCTCTCGACTATATGCCTGCCACAGCAAGGACAGGTTCCGATTTCTTCCAGTACCGGATGCATGAGCACTTCTGCATCTTCAATGATCTTATAGGTTCTGACCAGTTCCGTGATCATCCCTTCGATTTCGTTCATAAACTCTGCATCACGGAATGCTCCCTTCTCAACATCCAGAAGTTTCTGCTCCCATTCTGCTGTCATGGATGGGGACTGGATCTGCTCCGGCATGACCGTGATCAGTGCAACTCCCTTATGTGTCGGAAGAAGGTACTTTGTCTTTTTGTTTCCTTTACGTTCCACAAATCCGATACGGACCAACTTCTCAATCGTAGCTGCCCTGGTTGCGGAGGTTCCGATTCCTTTCCTCTCAACTTCTTCCGGCATCTCATCTGCTCCGGCTCTCTCCATTGCAGACAGTAAACTGTCCTCTGTAAAATGTTTCTTAGGTGTGGTCTTTCCTTCTTCCATCTTAGGATTCTGTAATGGATAAGACTTTCCATTGGTCAGAACTGCAATGCAGGCCAGCATATCAGCATTCTCACTTTTTTCTCTCCTGTCATTTTCAGAATCTGTGCTCTCTGCGCTGCTTCCCATGATCCATTCCTGAATATCTCTCCATCCCTTTTCTCTGATGTTCTTTGCCTTTGCCCTGAATACTGTATCTGCACAGGTAAATTCCACATCCACTTCATTTCTCACTGCCGGATCTCCGAGTGCAGATAATAGTCTGGCTGTAATCAGGCTCAACACCTTCTGTTCCCCGGATGGCAGTTCTCCAAACTCTACATCTGCCACATTGATTGTAGGAATGATTGCATGGTGATCACTGACCTTGCTGTTGTTGATTACCTGTTTCGGATGAACCACCATTTTTCTGGTATATCCGAATTTTGCAGCCATCTTTACTACCAGATCAGGAATCATACTTTCCATATCTTCTGTAAGAAAACGGCTGTCTGTTCTCGGATAGGTTACCAGCTTCTTCTCATAAAGACTCTGGGTATAATCAAGTGTCTGTTGTGCTGTAAATCCCAGAAAACGGTTGGCATCTCTCTGCAACGCTGTAAGACTATAAAGCTGTGGTGCCTTCTCCTGCTTATCTGCCGGATCAATCTTTGTCACCTGTGCGGTCTTTTGTTCTTTCAGCACATTCAGGATATTCTCTGCATCCTGTTTCTTCTCGAAACGATCTGATAATGCCGTAATGCCTCCGCAGCTGATGGACAGTCTGTAAATTGGTTCCGGCTTGAATCCATCAATCTCCGCCTCCCTCTGTACGATCATGGCTAGTGTCGGTGTCATGACTCTTCCAACATTCAATGTCTGACCATACAGAGTTGAAAATAACCTGGTTGCATTCATTCCCACAATCCAGTCCGCTCGCTCCCTGCATAGTGCCGCCCGATAAAGATTATCATATTCCCTGCCATTTTTCAGATGAGAAAAGCCATCCGAAATCGCCTGGTCCTCCATTGAAGAAATCCATAAGCGCTCGAATGGCTTTTTGCATTTTGCCTGATCATATACAAGCCGGAAGATCAGCTCTCCCTCTCGTCCGGCATCAGTGGCTTCCACTAATCCGGTTACATCCTCTCTTTCCATCAGTTTTTTCAGAATTCCGAACTGCTTTCGGGTTGCTTCTGCAATCTGGTAATTCCATTCTGATGGCAGGATTGGAAGATCCTCATATCTCCACTTTTCATATTTCTCATCATAGGACTCCGGTGATGCAAGCTCCACCAGATGTCCCACACACCAGCTGACAATATAACCATTGCCCTCTAGGTATCCGTCCTCTCTCTTATCTGCACCGATTACCTTTGCAATGGACTGTGCCACCGAAGGCTTCTCAGCAATTACTAATTTATATGACATTTCGTTCCTCCTTTTGTGGTAAAAAAAATAGCACCTTAACCATTTGGCTAAAGTGCTATGTAAATTTGTTATTAAATTGTGCGTGAATCAGACAAACTTGAAGCTTCGCGAGCTTTGTACTTTCTTTAATTTTCTCAGTATTACTGAAAGTTTCAAGTGAAAATTATCAAATCAAATTTTTCGCATTATCTGCATTCAATTCAACATATCCACATTTTGGACATACATAACATGAAACAGTACTATTCTTTTCATTCTCAAAGATACCGTTTTTCTTATTAGTTAAATAAACAACCGTACCTACTGCATCTCCTTTTAATTTTGCTTTAATCATTTCCTCTTTACATCTTAAACAATCCATTTTTATTCCTCCATAAACTTCCGATTTGCAAATCTCTTTTGTTTTACATATTATATCACATACACATATCTACACACCAGCAAAAGATCGATAATCTCTATCTTCCTGTTGAACCAAAGGACCCAATTTCACGCTCTTTCCAGTTTTCAAAAGTAAAATCCGGTATCAGGACCGGCATGATCACAAGCTGTCCTACCTTGTCACCACTCTTAATCTCATATTCCCTATTTCCAACATTTGAAATGATTGCATGAACCTCCCCGTATATCCGGAATCAATAGGTGGCAGCTCGCACACAATTCCCTCGTGAACTTAATCCACTTCTTGGAAATATGTATCCGGCATAGCCATCCGGTATTTTAATCCAAATCCCAGAGGCAGCTTACAGATATCTCCCGGCCGGATTACTGCATTCTTTGGGCTGAATACATCCGCTCCGGCATCATTGGCATGAGCCCTCTCCGGACTTCTCCCTCCAAAATCAATCAGCTGTATCTTCATCTGATACTCCTTCCTCCAACACACTCTCTTCGCACAGTTTTGGGAAATCCACCCTGATAATGTCTGTTGGTAACATCTGCGGTGGAACACTCTTTCCGCAGGTCATTTTTCCTTCTTCACAGCCACCATTCATACAGAATGGTCCACAGTCAGAAAACAATTCCCTGTTCTGCTCCAGAAGCTGTTCCCAGATTTTCACCATCACATATCTGGTTTCCTTTGTGTTTCTCCTGCATGTTCTCTGACGGATCATGTGCTTCCACTGATACGGTGTTGCGCTGATCAGAAGAATATTTCTCATTCCCTGCGGTGCGCAGTATCCGGCAGAATCATTATCAACACCTAATCTGATCATCTCCTGGTAATTTTTCATTGCCATGCTGCACTGTCTTAAATATCCTTCCTCCTGGCCGGTTCCCATCAGATCATAAGGAATGACAAAATCCTCCACTCCTGAATAGTCGCTGTATTGCAGGCTTGCCGACATATACTTCACTTCATTCTGGTGTCTGGTAATCTGTGCCAGGAATCTTCTGGATGCACCGACTACAACCACATTGATGATTCCAAACTTCTGGATTGTCGGATGTGGCAGCTTCACAAGATTTGCCACGGTGGATCTCTGATATGGCTTTTCATACAGATCCATGAAATCATCCAGGCAGGAAATCTGATGTCCTCTCTGTGTCAGCCTTGCCGCACAGACCATCAGCTTCTCTGCCTGGTCAATGGATTCCGGGTTTAAAATTTTTACCTCAATCTTCTTCATTCAGTTCCTCCTCTACAATCGCACGGAGAATCAGGAAATAGTTAATACTGTCGGTGATCTTCTCATCCCACTGCTCTTTGGAATACTGCTGCTCACCCATACACATATCCGATACAGAGATAAGGTGCTTGGACAGCATCCCCATAAGTGCCGCTTTTGGTGTGGTATTCATCACCACTGCTGCCTTCTTGAAATGCGCCAGCCTGTCCACTGCCGTATTCTTCACTGCTCTGGGAGCATACTCTGCTCCCTTTACCACCAGCATTGATTTACAATGATCTGTCTGCCTGACGATCACTTCATTGAACTCTTTCTGGTTCATGCCCTTTCCTCCTTCGCTTTTGATGTTCTGCTTTTCTTAGGTGCCTGCTCTGCCTTTTCCGTATTGGCTTTCAGCTTTGATTTCACAGACTCCTTTACCTTTGACAGAGTCCTTTTCTTATCAAGATCCTTCAGGGCCTTGTCAACAACTACCTTTAATTCCGGGTTTGCAGTCTTCTCCTGTGTTTCAGGTGCAACCGGAATAAAGCCCAGATCCTTTGCTCCTTCTGTAATTTTATCCATAAGCTCCTGTACAAACGGACTTGGCGCTTTTGCCGATTCCTGCACCTGTTTCTTATCTGCCATCAGCACTTCCATCTTCTGATCAATCTGATAGATGAACTCCGATGCAGTCTGACGGATCTTATCAAGGGATGCTTTCAGCTCCGGTGTTTCCTTTCCCTCTGACCAGCCCGCGACATAAGAAAAGGAATAGTCAGAAGTGTTGATTCCGTAATGCTGGCATACTACATATGCAACACTCTCAGCCTCAACTTCTTTCCCATTCCTTGAAATGTCTTTTGCCTCCGGCACATTATCCTTGTCATGCAGTTTCTGGTGTGCCATTTCATGAAGCAGTGTCTTAATGGTCTGTACTTCACTCATGCCATCCTGAACCACAATTTTTTTGTCTTCCAGATGATAGAATCCCTTGGCATCTCCATCAATCAGCTCAAAAGATACCGGGACCGGGCTGATTTCCTGCAATGCCTGCAAGAGCTTGGGATATCCTTCAATATTTCCCACCAGTTCAGACGGACCGATGGTAGGAAGTTCTTTTCCATCTGTCTGGGACAGGTCAAATGTCTTTACCACCTTGAATGCCCGGATTGTGACTTCCACTTTCTCCTTTACCGGTTCTCCATCAGCATCAAATACCGGTCTTCCCTTATCATCCAGTTTTGTCTGTTCCCTCTCGATCTTATAAGGTGCCGGGGCAAGGATACTGATTCCCTTTTCTCCCTTTTTCACATACCGTCCCATCTGTTTCCATCCGGTAAAGCTCTGACACAGCTGCGCATCCGGTTTCTGCATCATGATCAGAAGTGAATTGTTTACGGAATATCTCGGAAATTTCGCCATCGTGTCAAGGAACTGCTTATATCTGTCACTCTGGAACACCTCCACAACTCCCTTCTCCAGTTTGTCTGTTATCTGCTGCAATTCATCCGCCCGCTTATCCCTGGACTCCAGCCAGTCTATTTTCTTCTGGATGCTGTCGGGAATCTGTCCCACAACTTTTACATCCGGCATCTCATGGATCAGGGACGCGATCATCTGCTGTGCCTGCCAGCTGTCTGCAATCTCCGGTATATAACGAAGCATATCCATATCAATCCTTCTCCCGATCAGTACATCCATCTCCGTATATTCATCCGGATCCTTTGGATCAGCCGCCCTGATTCCGATTGCCGGAACTCCGTGCATACGCTCCGGTGAAATTGCTTTGAATTTTGCTACAGCCTCTGCCACACTCTTGATATTCTCATGAAATTCACCCATGCTGTGAAATTCCATGCATTCCGCAACCGTAAGCGTGATTACCTTCTTCTCTTCTTTTACCGCTGTATTTTCTGCCACTCTAAATCCCTCCAGTTCTATATCTTCCAGATCTTTTGTCAGCTTCAATGACGCTAAAGGCATCTGGTTTTTCTCCTGAAATGAATAAAATTCATTTCCAGGTCCCACTATGATGTGGTCCACCAATTTAACACCTATCAAATCACAAATCTTATTCATTCTGTCAGTCAGACCGATATCTTCCACACTTGGAGCCAGTCTGCCGGACGGATGATTATGGACCAGTATGATAGCTGCTGCATTTGACAAAATGGTACTCTTAAGAATCTCCCTTGGATGTGCAATCGACTGGTCAAGTGCTCCTATACTTGCAATATTTATATTGATTGGTCTCATGTCTGCCCGCAGATTCACTACAGCAACAACTTCCCTGTCATAATCCCGAAACGTATCTGCCATAACTTTTACTGCTGCCGCCGGACCGTTCATAGGTTCCTCACTGAAAAGAGGCGGCATTTCCACCATACGGATAGCCACCTGATTCAGTCGATGCATTTCTTTTTTCTCCGGCTCCTGCTTCTCCATGCCGGCATAAAATTCCTGTTTCGGACGAATTCCGCTAATGTTCATCCTCCGCTCCTTCCCCAACAGGTATGTTCATTGTGAACTCCCTGTTTTTCATGCTCCTGAGCTTGTCCAACAAAGACTCTTTTGTAGATGTCTTCTCATGCTTGGAAATCTTCTGCAATTCCTTCATATATCCCATATATCTGCTTTTTCTTGCCATACTACCGCTCTCCTTTCTCCTTTTGCTGTCCTTGTTTCTTCGGAACCCTGGCCGCTTCTTTTTTCTTTTCATGCAGATCTGCTATCACAGAATCCTTAGATTCTGCCCTCTGCATCCTTTCCTTTATCCTTCTTATCTGGTCTCTGGTAAGCGGTTTCTCCACGATACTCCTGTGGAAGATTTTCCCAATCGGAAGCCATGTGACATCCTTTCCAGCCTTTTCCTGCTCCATGATGAATTTCATATGTGATGCGGAAAATTTAGGATTCATGTAATGCTCCAGGTTCAGATCTGCCTCGGCTGCTTCATAGATTACCTTGATCTGTGCCGGCTTGAACTCCTCCGACACCCTTCCGGCATCTTCCATAGCTTCTTCAACACGTATTGATGCAACAGATCTAAATGTATAATCCACTTCAACAAATCCACTGTTATAATCATCTACTGCTTTCTGAAATCTTGCCTTTTTCTCCTCTGGTGTGAGCTTATCAAATTCCTTGTCTTCCATAGATTCCTCCCATCAGAAAAAGGCAGCCTTACGACTGCCTCATTCCCTTGATGCTACTCTTCATCCATCTCGTCCTGATCATCTTCTCCTGTATCTTCAGCAGGGCTTTCTTCCTCTGCATCTGATACAGACTCTTCCTCAATGTCCATATCTGTAAGATAATCCTCGTCATCATCACTGTCGAAGTAATCTGCATCCGGATCCGGTGCATCCGCTTTCTTCTTGCCCTTATTGGACTTCATATACATAAATCCACCGATTCCTCCAACCGCTGCAAAAAGGACTACTGCCATGATTCCGGTCACATTTTTACTTTTCTTTCCGGTTTCAGATGCTTTTGCCTCTTCCTTCGGCTCCTCAGAGATTTCTTCCGTAGTCTCTGTACCTTTGACCTCTTCTGTCTCTTTCTCCGAAGCAGTCATGCCCTGGGAATTCATATAAGATTCCACCTCATCATCCTCCATGAGCTTCAAAAGGTCTGATTCATCAACAAGATTCAGGAAATGCACGGTCTCTGTTCCCTTATCGTCACGGTCAATGATAATATAGAAATAATTGCCGGACTTGGTTGTAACCGTAATGAACTGCTTGCCACCTGCCTTAATGGAGCCATAATCATCCACCAGGTTCATATTTCCATCAGGTGTAAGAGGGCCATAACTCTCCTCGGCTGTCTCAGTGCATTCCTCTGAACCTTCTGCATGTGCATCCGTCGAGTAGACTTTGTCTCGACTTTTCACTTCCTTTCATCTATATTCTTTTGCGATGAGAGGTTCAAGTCTCAAAAGCCCCTCACAGAACCGCACGTGCCCTATTAAGGCATACGGCTCTTCAATAAGCCATTTACCTAATAAGCACTTTTCAGATATATCCTTGGATACTCCAGTGGATGTATCTTTAGGATATTCATATATTTCTTCCACGTCAGCCAATACGTTTGGTCTCTGCGTCTCTTGCTTTTCCATAACTCCTGCCTCACATATTTGTAATACTTTTGCAAACCTATGTAGTTCCCATAGATTCCATAGTATCTGTAATGCCCCGTCAGTTTCACATTCAACGCTTCTATGGTATCGGCTATGCTTTCGTGCATATGCTTCCATAACCATTTCTTGACTGCTTCTCTTTTCATTTTCAGCTTCTTCCTGCTTGTTCTATGCAGTACACAGTACTTGCCCCAGTGACTTGTCGCATTGTAGTGTGTAAAGCCGAGAAAGTCAAAGGATTCCTTGGTTCCCTTGTATCTGCCAAAGGGTAGAATTCTGCTTTTATCCTCTGCAATTTCAAGACCGAATTTACGCAGTCTTTCTACCAGAAGCTGATAAAACCTTTGTGCTTCATTCTCGTATTGGAACAGACATACAAAATCATCTGCATAGCGTACCATGTACATTTCTCCCTTAAACTCATGCTTTTTCACATAATCAAACCATGTATCTAAGGTATAGTGCAGATACACATTTGCCAGCACTGG
>ENA-OQDT01000203-OQDT01000203.1-human-gut-metagenome-genome-assembly--contig:-NODE-203-length-38931-cov-3.694361_pt1 | contig 38931 bp, 37 predicted proteins | sample MGYA00242786_ERZ504617 | MGnify/ENA primary metagenome ERZ504617 (study PRJEB26092, sample SAMD00036337) | human gut metagenome | host: Homo sapiens | study: EMG produced TPA metagenomics assembly of...
CGTCGGAGTGACTGCCGTTGATGTTATGATGCTTGAGAGTGGAGAAAAGTGTGTCCGGTTCTTCGCTGGCAGGACAGATCCAGTTTATTATGATGCTGATCTTTTTCGGCATTACATCTGGAGCAACAGTACTGACAGCGCAGTACTGGGGAAAGAAAGATATCAGAACTTATTGAGAAGATTCTTGGTATGGGACTTACAATCTCACTTGCAATTGCGGTAATATTTATGACATTGGCCTTGACTATTCCGGGTCCTTTGATGCGTATTTTACATCGGATCCGGAAGTAATTGCAGAGGGAGTGAAATACTTACGGATCGTTGGAATATCTTATCTTTTCATAGCGGTAACGCAGGTTTATCTGAATATTATGAGAAGTATTGAACGGGTGATGATTGCTACTTTTGTATATTTTATGTCTTTGGTTGTCAATGCAATTATGAATGCAATTTTGATTTTTGGACTTCTTGGATTTCCGGCACTTGGAATACAAGGAGCTGCAATCGGCACATTATGTGCCAGAATGACAGAGACATTGATCGTGCTTATTTATGCACATTTCATGAATCGGGATGTGAAAATTCGTCCTCGATTTATGATACAGATTGACAGGGTACTTGCAAAAGATTATCTAATCTATGCCATGCCGGTTGTGTTAAATGAAATGATGTGGGGACTTGGAGTCTCTGCGAATACTGCTGTCATCGGTCATCTTGGGAGTGCGGCGGTTGCATCAAATTCAGTTGCACAAGTAGCGAGACAGCTTGCCCAGATCGTTGTATTTGGAATTGCAAATGCGACAGCCGTCTATCTGGGTAAGACGATCGGGGAGCGTAAATTCGATTATGCGAAGGCTTATGCAAAAAGATTTATCCGGCTGGCACTTATTATGGGCTGTTGTGGTGCATGTGTAATTTTAATCTGTGCTCCGATTGCAAATACATTTCTTGTATTATCGCCTGAGGCAAAAGAATATCTTTATATGATGTTTGGCGTCATGTCTTATTTTGTCATTGCACAGGCAGTCAATACAACATTGGTAGTAGGTGTATTTCGCTCAGGAGGAGATACGAGATTCGGATTAATTCTGGATGTGTCTACGATGTGGGGGATTTTCCATATTACTGGGTGCAGTCGCAGCATTTTTTCTTACACGCAAGTGTACCGGTCGTTTATATACTTCTGATGAGTGATGAGCTGGTGAAAATTACCGCTTACGCTAAAGCGGTACCGCAGTTACAAATTGGCTCAAAGATGTCACGAGGAATAACCTGGAAATTTTAAAGCTGTGAAAAAAGGGGAGTAAAACGCAAAGATTAAAGGTAATTCAAGGTTGATAAATTACCTGAAAAGGTATAATTTACATTATATAATTAAGAACAAGTTAACTAGGTATTTTCTTACATGGACAAAGCATGGATTTTTGGCGCTACGGGTTTCGTATATACGCAAGAATGTAAGTAAGAATCTCGTTCAATCGATTATGCCGAGGATTATCTAAAGAAACGCGGTTTTACAATATCGTATATCTCTCCGACTACATTAATGAAGAATATCAAGAAGATACTTCTATCTCATATCGCAATAATGCGGTGTTATATAATCCCAAAAAAAGGTATTGAATTTACTAGGCAATTGATTGAAGCTGCTCCTGATCTGAACTGGGTTCCATTGGAGAACATGAGTAATGAAGAAGTTCGGGGAAAATTGAAGACCTCCAAGGTCTATATAGATTTTGGAGATCACCCCGGTAAAGATAGATTCCCTCGTGAGGCAGCAATTTCAGGATGCTGTGTGATTACCGGGAAAAGAGGATCGGCTGCATATGATGACGTTCCGATTCCCGAGGAATATCAGTTCGAGGATTCCGTCACGAGTATTCCTGCGATTGTGGAGACGATACGAGAATGCCTTGTCGACTATGATCGAAGGATGCGTGACTTTGATGGGTACAGGTCAACGATTAAGGCAGAGAAGAATAAATTTATAGAAGATGTTCGTTCTATTTTTATGCATTAAGCGTGAGAGGGATTTCTGTTCTGTAGAATAGCTTAATTGGTGTATATATGAGTAACTCACTGGCTAAAAACTCTATTTTTAATGTTTGTTACCAGCTTTTGAATGTTATATTTCCGCTGATTTCTGCATCATATGTGGCACGTGTACTTATGCCGTCGGGCGTAGGTTTGGTGGCGATGGCCCAGAATTGGGTAGCGTATTTTGTGATTTTCGCATCTCTGGGTATCCCCAACTACGCGATACGTGAAGTTGCGCATGCGCGGGATTCGAAAGCTGGGACAAAGAGAGTATTTACAGAGCTCATCTCAATCAATGCAATCTCCACTACTCTTGCGGCGATTGCATACTGTGCCATGATCTTCGTAGTTCCAAATTTCAAAGAGAACTTGGTTCTGTACATTGTATGCGGCGGTAGCATCCTCCTTAATTACATTAATGTTGATTGGATTTATCAGGGGTTAGAAGATTATAGCTTTATCGCGGTTCGCAGTTTTATTGTGAAACTTGTTTCTCTTGCAGCGCTTTTCGTATTCGTGCGGAGCCAAAATGATTATGTCTGGTATGCACTAATTGGCGTGTGTGCCATCGGGCTTAATAATATATTCAATGTCGGACATTTACATAAACTTAATATTGGTTTAGGATTCAGTAATATTGAATTGAAAAAACATATCAAGCCAATTATTTTGATTTTCTCAACCATCATTTCGATTAAGTTGTACACATTACTTGACGTGACAATATTGGGATTGATGTCCAATAATGCAGCAGTTGCATATTACACAAATGCTGATAAAATTATTCGCATCATCATTACAGTGATTACTGCAGTGGGAGGCGTGTTGCTTCCTCGCATCAGTCGGTATAAGGTCGAGAAACGCTACGAAGAATGTGCGAGCATCGTAAGTCGTGTGTTTGAAATTTTGTTCTTCTGCTTTCTCCCGATTGGGATTGGACTTATATGCACCTCTAGACAACTGGTTCTTATTCTCTTCGGAGATGCCTATAGCGCAGGCATTCTTACTATGCAAATTATGTCACTACTAATCTATGCATTAGGGTTTAGTAATTTATTTGGCACTCAGGTACTGCTGGCATTCGACCAAGAGAAAAAACTGCTGTATTGCACTATTGGCGGTGCATTAATCAACATTACTCTCAATCTCGCCTTGATTCCGTTGTTGTCCCAGAATGGCACGGCTGTTGCATCTGTTGCGAGTGAGACTTTTGTTACGGCGACCACGGCGTGGTTCGCTAGCAAGACTCTGTCCTTCGGCATACGAAAGAATGTAATTTGGAAAACAGTTGTTTCAACATTGATAATGACAATAATTGTTGAAGTATTCAATTTTGTTATCAAAAATGTTTTCTTCTCTTTTATAACCTGTGTGCTCATGGGAGGAGTATCATTCCTCTTGTCGTCGGTGATGCTCAAGAATCCAATTCTGAATTATATAGTCAATGTGCTTAGGAGGAGGAAATAGCTCGAATTCTTAGAATGTGTTCATCTCCTGCTAAGTGAGTGGAATAATCAGATTAGTTATTTCAGATAATTCAATATATTAATGTAATAGCATATTAACAACATAAAAAATGGAGCTACTATGAAGATTGCCGTTGCTGGAACTGGTTATGTAGGACTGTCGGTTGCGTTGTTGCTGTCGCAGCATAATGAGGTGCATGCGCTCGATATCGTTCCCGAGAAGGTCGAACTGCTCAACAATTGCCAGAGCCCGATTGTCGATACCGAGATCACTCGTTTCCTCGATGGCAAGCGCGACGGCACGATGGATCTTGATTTTCAGGCCACGCTCGATCCAGCTGTTGCTTACACGGGAGCGGATTACGCTGTGGTGGCCACGCCAACGAACTATGATTCGAAGAAGAACTACTTCGATACCTCCAGCGTTGAGGCCGCCATCAAGGCGATTCGTGAATATGACCCGGATTGCTGGATTGTCATCAAGTCGACGATTCCGGTAGGCTATACGGCTCAGTTGCGTGAGAAGACGGGGGATAAGAAGATTATCTTCTCTCCCGAGTTCCTGCGAGAGGGCCATGCGCTCTACGACAACCTCCATCCTTCCCGTATTGTTGTGGGAGCTCCTACCGATGATGCGGAGGCGGTGAAAGCCGCCCAGACCTTCGCGATGCTTCTTGCAGAAGGCGCGGCTCCAGAGGGAAAACGATCGACTCAACGCCGATGGTTCCACAGGCATTCCGGAACTGGTGTGCGGCACGACTGAGGCCGAGGCGATCAAGCTGTTCGCCAACACGTATCTGGCGCTTCGTGTGGCCTATTTCAATGAGCTCGACACCTATGCTGAAAGCCGTGGTCTGAACACCGCCGAGATCATTCGCGGCGTGTGCCTCGACCCGCGCATCGGCACGCATTACAACAACCCATCGTTCGGGTATGGCGGCTACTGCCTGCCGAAGGATTCGAAGCAGCTGCTGGCCAATTACGCCGATGTGCCGCAGAATCTCATCGGGGCGATTGTCGAATCGAACGCACGCGCAAGGATTTCATCGCCGATCAGATTCTCTCCAAGCTCGAGGGTGTGGAGAAGCCGGTTGTGGGCATCTATCGTCTCACGATGAAGTCGGGTTCCGACAACTTCCGCCAGTCGAGCATCCAGGGCATCATGAAGCGCATCAAGGCCAAGGGCATCGATGTGCTCGTGTATGAGCCGACGCTCGACGATGCCGAGTTCTTCGGCAGTGAAGTGACGCATGATCTCAATGCCTTCAAGAATCGTTCCGACATCATTGTGGCGAACCGATGGAATGAGTCGGATCTCGCCGATGCCGCCGACAAGGTGTATACGCGCGATCTCTTCCGCCGTGACTGATAACACCCAAGGTGCTTGGATCCTTCCTCGGAAGGCCGAGCACCTTTATACATGGAAGGCGGCTATGGGAAAGCTTCACAATATTCGGACAAAGCTGAAACGATACCGCAAGGAATGCGTAAGCGCATGGCGCCTGTTCGGGCCAAAGCTTGCCATGGAGGGTTATCTGGCACATACGGTGGGCATAGGCGTGGACCGGTACTATACCGATCTATCACAGGCAACATGGTCGACATTGATGGAAGACCTTCCATACAGCATGTCTATTCCTGCCGTTGATGAACAGCAATGTGCGAATGCGCCGATCTGGGTCATGTGGTGGCAAGGAGTTGACAATCAGGCTCCGGACATCATCCAGGCGTGTGTGCGCAGCATTCGCAAACATGCCAATGGGCATCCGGTTCACGTTATTTCGAAGCAGAATCTACATGAGTACGCATCCATCGATGAGAGTGTTGTGCAGGCTGCGGAATGTGGTGAGATTCCGATGGCGGTGCTCTCGGACATCATCCGTTGCACGCTGCTGTACCAGCATGGCGGCGCGTGGATCGATGCCACCGTTTACTTGACGGATGACATAAACCCTGAGGTATTCACTCACCCCATATACTCGATACCGGTGCATCAGAAGAATCCCACGAGAAATTGGACTTCGTATTTCATCGCCAGCACCCAAGGCAATCCGTTATTCGATTACGCGGGGCGTTCGCTGACGCACCTCGTCACTCGGGGGAAAGGAATCCCCGAGTATTTCATGCTCGATGTCATGTTGTCGGTGGCCTATACACGTCATGCTGAATTCACAGCCATGATTGATCCATACCAGCGAATAACGAGGGCGCTTTGCACTGAGTGAGCAAATGGATTCCACTGAGGCGCAGCCGCGGATTCCTAGCAGTACCTACATAAACAAACTGACCTATCAGATTGATTACCCAACCACGGTCAATGGTAAGGAAACCATCTACCAACGTCTTCTTGATGGTGAATTCTAAGGTGGAAGGTGACATGTATGAAACCTACGCAATACCACTGCGATTTGAGCTGAGCTGAACGCAATCAGCGTATGCTGTTACCATTCCTGTAGGTTCCCGGAGCTCGGAATGAATAGTGTAATGGCGTATGAGACGTGGGAGGAAACGAGTTGGTGGATGGCGCAATCTCGGTCATTGTACCTACGCTGAATGCGGGCAGGCAGATCGACACGTTGCTTACACGACTGGAGCAACAGACGCGTAAACCCGATGAGATCATTGTTGTAGACTCCTCGTCTGAAGACATCACACAGGAGATGATCAAGCGCCATCCCGAGGTGAAACTGATCGTCATCGATCGCAAGAATTTCAATCACGGTGGTACGCGCGATGCGATGCTTCGCGAGAGCACTGGTGATTTCGTGCTGTTCCTCACGCAGGACGCCATGCCAAGTGGCAATGACTATATTGCGAAGATTGTGGCTCCATTCGCAGACGATGAAGTGGCGCTGGTATATGGGCGTCAACTTCCACGCAAGGATGCGCGCCCGGCAGAGGCACTCGTTCGTAAGTACTCGTATGGCGATGAATCCATGGTGATCACCAAGGCCGATATTCCGAGCTTGGGCATCAAGGCCTTCCACTCTACCGATGTGTGTGCAGCCTATCGTCGTACGGCATATCTGGAAGTCGGTGGTTTCGAAACAGATGTGCTGACCAACGAAGATATGTTCATTGCCGCACGCTTTCTACATGCAGGGTGGAAGATCGTGTATGAAGCGAACGCCACGGTGATTCATTCTCACAACTTCACCTTCAAGCAGCAGTACAAACGCAACTACATTCAGGGCGTGGAGATTGCCAAGCACAAAGACATTCTTGGCGATGCGTCATTGTCTGGCGAAGGATTCTCCTTGGTCAAGTACACGCTTGGCGGTTTGCTCAGGCAAGGGCATGTGATTGAAGCAATGCGATTCACCGTTGATTGCGGATTCCGTCTCATCGGCAATCGCAATGGTCAGAGGGCTGCCGCCAAATCTCATGGCAGGAAGGAGTGATAAAGTGTCTGTTTCCTCCGAGACGATCATGTATATCGTAAGTCACAAGGATTTTGATGCACCCCAGCTTCCTGGGTATGTTCCCATTCTTGCAGGGGCGGTCAAGAACCATGCCTCCATTGAGGTAAAAGACAATACCGGCGATAACATCTCTGCCAAGAATCCGGGGTTCTGCGAGCTCACCGCGCAGTATTGGGTGTGGAAGAACCGTGATGACCGTGACGCGAACATCGGCTTTGTGCACTACCGCCGGTATTTCTACATCGACCATCGGAAAGCGCAGATTGTTCCGGCCGAACAATTCTCGCGCGACCTCGAACAATACGATGTGGTGCTCCCCGAACCTTGGGTGCTCAGAAAGACCATAGGAGACCAGTTCGCCCAGTTCCACAACCTGGATGATCTGGAGGTCGTGCGCTCGATCATGCAGGAGCAATGTCCGGAGTATGTGCCGGCGCTCGATGAACTGCTGAAGAGCCATTCGCTGCATGCCTACAACATGTTCGTCATGTCGGGTGAACGGTTCGACGCCTATATGACGTGGTTGTTCCGTATTCTCGACGAGGCCGAGCGCCGCATCGATGTGTCGAAGTATGACGCATACAATCAGCGGCTCTTCGGATTCCTTTCCGAGCGTCTGCTCAACGTATGGGTGAACGCGCGCAAGCTGCGGGTCAAGGAATACCCGGTATACATGCCCGAGCAGAGTGCGCGGAAGGAGAATCTGCGCACGCGTGTAAAATCGCTGCTGTTCGAACACAAGCTGTAGAGAGGGTACCGTATGCGTTGCGCAGGGATAGTCACCTATAATCCCGATCTCGAACGGTTGCGCGCGAACCTGAATAACACCGCCAGCCAAGTGGATGCGGTGTTCGTCTTCGACAATGGATCGGAGAACGTCGCGGATATCCGCTCGCTTGCGGACTCGGAATATACGACCCTGAGGGTCGAAGCCGACCCGAATAACAGGGGCATAGCCTTTGCGTTGAACAGGTTGTTGGATGCCGCCAAGGAGCATGGGTTCAAGCATATGCTGCTGCTCGATCAAGACAGCGTACCCACGGAAGGCATGTGCGACGAGTTGGAACGGCACCTCACCGGTTCCGTGGCGTTGGTATGCCCATTCATACTCGACCGCAACCGCATGACCGAGGAGGAGTGGCAAGCGCAGAAGATGCCGCCGTTGGAGCGGCTGACCCATGCTGCCAAGCATGGCGCGATCACTTCGGGTTCCTTGGTCGATGTTGCAGCGGCCTTAGAGGTTGGTGGCTTCGATGACAACTTGTTCATCGATTACGTGGACTTCGATTTCAATGAGCGCCTGATATTGAACGGCTATGAGATTGTCAAAGACAACACCGTCTATCTGTTGCACGAGAAGGGCAAATCCGAGCGTACCTGGCTGAAGGTGCCTCGCAACACGTCGGCGGGTGTGCAATGGCAGCCGCTGTATAAGCTCGGATATTCGCCAATGCGTTGCTACTACCAGTCACGCAACCGCATTGTGTATTGGAAGAAATACCATAGGCACACCGGTGGCGAGGGGCTTACGGAAATTCCGTTGCTCATGGCGTTGTCATTGCTGTTCGAGAACCATCGCATTGCAAAACTGCGCGCCTATTCGCGGGGCATTCACGATGGCATGAAGATGAAGATTGTGGAGTATAGGAAGTGACAGACACCACCGAAACCGTTCAACGGCAGGCGGAATATAGCCCGCGAATTCGTGAGGTGGTGAACGCGTTGATGGATTACGCGCTTGTTCTCGCCATCATCTACAACTCGAATTCGTTGTGGGCGCTTGCGGGTGATAATTTCTCGCTCTCGTGCTTCGTGTTGCTCGCCGTGTGCATGGCGTATATGCTGTGTTGTTGGCGCGAGGCGCGGCACCGTCTGCATCGCGTGGGGTCTGCGATGCTCGTGCTCGTGCTGGCCACCGTCATTGGGCAGTTGGTAATGGCGGTGTCTCATGGGGGGATCGGGGGTACACGAACGGGCACCTGGGTTCCAATATGCGGCTCATCGTACCTGCATTGATGGGGTGCATGCTCATGCGTGGCCACGAATATGTGCGTAAGGTGCTGCTCAACCGTTTGGTGGTGGTGGCGGCGGTATTCGCCGCCATATCAGTGGTGCTATGGGCGGCCAGCTCCTTCCTTCTGCTGCCCCCCTCGCACGTCGAGCGATTGAGTTGGGTGCATAATGTACCACCGATCTATTCGTACGCAGATGTGTACTACAATGTGCAGGATGCTCATGTGCTGGGCATGACGGTGTGGAGAAACTCGTCGATTTTCAATGAACCACCCTGCGCTGTGGCTTTTTACGGTATGGTACTCGCCATCGACTTGTATATAGGCAAGAAAGTGCACTGGGGCGCCGATCTCTGCATTATCGGCGCACTTGTCACATCCCTGTCCACTGGGGGTGCGCTCTACGTGTTGGTGCTGTTGGTGCCGTTGCTATGGAAGGCCATGCTTCACGTACAGCGCAGAGGATTGCGCTATGCGTTGCTCAGTGTTGCGGCTCTGGTGTCCATCGCTGCCGTGGTCGCAGGCACGCGCATTGTAATCTCCAAAATGGCCACGTCCTATTCCGGCCAAACCCACTTGCTTGATTTCACTGAAGGCTTCCGTATTTGGTGGCAGCGCCCGCTGACGGGATTCGGATTCGATTCCGACGAGTACATCTGGACGCATTATATGAGCGCCTACCGCGATGGCATGGGATATACCAGTGGTTTGCTGTTCCTGCTCATCCATGGTGGATTAGTGCTGGCGCTTTATATGATCGTGCCATTTGTGCTGCTGGTGCTAGGTTCCCATGATTGGCACATGTGGTATTTCGCCGGATTCGTGATGATCGTGTTCATCACTGCGCCGGTACAGAATTGCGCGTTCCTGTTGCTCGTGGCCGCGTACGGCTATGCCAGCTTCATTTGGCGTTACAGTAGACGTATGAGCAGTCTGCCATTGGTGGCTCGTACGCCATTGACCCATGAGGGGAGTGAGGGGCATGCCTGAGATCTCGGTGATCATTCCGGTATATAACCAGGAAGAATACGTAGGCGCATGCATGGATTCGCTCCTCGACCAGAGTTTCGAGGATTTCGAGGTGCTGGCCGTCAATGACGGTTCCACCGATGCCTCCGTCTCCATTCTCGAGGGCTACGAGCAGCGTGATGGTCGTGTTCAGCTCATTGATCAGAACAATTCCGGCGTATCCGTGGCCCGTAACAATGGACTGTCTCATGCCAAAGGCGAATGGGTGTGCTTCATCGATCCGGATGATTATGTGGCTCCTGACTATCTCGACACCCTGCTGAAAGCCACCGAACGTAATACGGATATCGCCATGAGCACCTGCGTGGCATTCGATGACCAGCGTTCCGCCAGGCAGCATTTCTTCCCTGAATCCTTCACGGCCCGTGCCGCTGATGAGAAGGTGGAACTGTTCCGTCAATTGATGGATGGTTCATATGCACAGCCCCAAAGGATTCGTCACGGCCATTGGAGTGCCGTGGGGCAAACTGTACAGGCACGCTTTCCTGCAGGAGCATGGACTGCAGTTCGACGCAGCATTGCCTCGCATGCAAGACAATCTGTTCAATATGCAGGCTTTCCAACTGGCGCACGAGATTGTGTATGTGGATTATGCAGGGTATTACTACCGTATGGGCGGATTGAGCGCGCGCACCTACAAAAACAATGCCAGGGGTCTATACCATCCGGCCATTGACGAGCGTGCCCGACTCATGCGTGAGTACCATCTCGATGGCGATGCGACGTTGCTTCGGGCTTGGAACGAGGAGCAGGTGAACCTGTATTTCCAGGAACTGAAGGCGGTCATCATGCTCGCCGACCCCCAATCCGTCAAGCAGGCGGCTCGGACTCGTGCACAGGCATTGGGGCCACGATTGGATCAGATTGATGTTTCCGCATTGAGCCCTGCAATTCGATTCAAATACACGATGATGCGAAATGCTACGTTGTGTTCGCTTCTGGTACGTGCCTTGCGTGCCAAGGGCTGATACCGCTGAAGGAGATTCATGACTGCTGCAAAATTCGGATTCGTGGTGCTGCATTATCTTGCGGGAGATGCCACGGCAGGTTGCATCGAATCCATCAAAACGCATTGCCCTCAAGCTGTCATCGTGGTGGTGGACAATAACTCGGCCAATGGTAGCTACGAGGAGCTGCAACGCAAGTATGGTGCTGATTCCACCGTGACATTGCTGCATAACGCAGTGAATGAAGGGTTCGCCCGCGGCAATAATACCGGGTATGAATATGCGCGGAATCGCCTGCATTGCGATTTCATCGTCACGATGAACAACGATGCCACCATTTCCTGCGATGATTTCATGGAGCTGTGCGAGGAGGATTTCAAGGCGCATCCTGATGTGGGGGTGATTGGTCCGGACATCGTTTCGGGCAAGAACGGTTCGCACTCGAACCCGATTTATTCGATCATCGACACCCGCGCGGAGGTGGATCGTCAGATATGGCGCTTCAAGGTGATTCTGCTTCTGCTGCACCTTCACCTGTTCGGCCCGCTGACCCGACTCAAGGCAAAACTCACGCATTCCGATGCCAATGCATTGCCCGAGCATGTCAATGCCACGGCAGATGCCATTACCGGCAAACCTTACAAGCTCCATGGTGCGTGCTTTGTATTTACACCGGCATTCGTCAAGCAGTTCAGCTGCGCATTCGACTCCGGAACTTTCCTCTATTTTGAGGAAGACATTCTGTTGATGCGATGCCGAGCCCGGCACCTGACGATGTGGTACGACAAGCGCATCCGGGTAGATCATATGGAGGATGTCTCCACCGACCAGATGATGAGGAAAGATGAGCGTAGGAAGATGATCTTCACGCTGCATAACTATGTGCGTTCATTGAAGGTACTGAAACAGTACGTCAACTCAAAATAATCCAAGTAGATAATTGAGGATATACATGGGCAGGCAGCTGAAACAGCCAAAGATACGCTCAGTGAAATTCAACGTGGTCATGAATACAATCCTGACCACTTCCACCTTCCTATTCCCTCTGATCACGGTGCCGTATGTATCCCGCGTGCTGGGGCCCGACAACAACGGCATCGTTTCCTGGGCGTTTACTTTCGTAGGGTATTTCTCTCTTGTGGCTTTGCTGGGTTTCAATATGTATGGCACCCGAGAGTGTGCAAAGCTTCGAGACGATCGCGAGAAACTGAGCGTGGTGGTTCAGGAGCTGCTTGTCATTCTGATATGTTCCACAACTGTTGTGTACGTCGCATTCGTTGTACTGGTGTTTTTGCTGCCCCGCACCCATGACGAACTTCCCCTCATGTTCATTGTGGGCACCTCGATATGGCTTTCCGCATGCGGCGCGGAATGGTTCTATCGATCCATCGAACAATACGAGTACATCACAGTACGAAATATTCTCTTCAAAATAGCGAGCATTGTGCTGCTGTTTGTTTTCGTACGTCAAACCAACGATTATCTGGCCTATGCTGCAGTTACCGTACTTGGTACAACGGGCTCGAATGTTCTGAATATTCTTCGGCTACGTTCATTCGTCACTTTTTCACGAAAATATGAGATGACATCCGGCGTCATTTCAAACCCATGTTCGCGTTCAGCATTTCCAGCATCACGTCGGGCATGTATGGCCAGATAGACATGTTGTTGCTTGGTTTTTTCAGCTCGAACTATGCGCTGGGTTTGTATCAGCTGGTATTCAAGATTCGTAACATGTGCACTGGTGTCGGAGGATCGGTCACTGGCGTCATGCTGCCGAGACTCTCATACTACGAGGCGCAGGAGGGGCATGATCAGACGACCAAGTTGATGGCGAAGAATTTCAATTTCCTCTTGATGTTGGGATTGGCCATAATTTCCGCCTTGGTCATTTGCGCCGATCCGCTGATCATGATTCTTGGGGGCAATGACTATCTTCCCGGCAATGCTGCATTGAAAATCGGCGCACCACTTGTGCTGCTTGGGTCAATTGGTTCCATGCAATCGCAATACATGGTCGCTTCCGATCAGGAAAAGGTCTATACGTATACCAATGTGGCTGGTCTTGTGATTGCCATTGTTCTGGAATGCATCTTCATTCCTTTGTGGGGCATTAATGGTGCTGCACTTGGACTTGTGCTTACGGAGCTGTCCGTCTATTGCATTCGCACCTATATTCTTCGTGACTTCATGCGGAAAGTCCGTAAATATACCGATTATTGGAAGATTGCTTTTGCGTGGGCGGTGGCATCCATAGTGACCGCTGGCATATGTTATGCGATGCGTGGGTGGAACCCATTTGTGCAGATCATCATCGCAGCGCTGGTGTTTTGCGTCGCTGATGGCGGCTTGCTTGTACTTGTCAAGGAATCGTTCATCATGTCAATGGTGAGGAAACGCTAGACTACAACGCACGTATGGTCGCTAGTTGGACGATTCTATCCATGAACTTGTTCGGCCAGAATTCGTATGCGAACAGTGTGTGTGTGCGTTGACGTTTTGTCATCTGAGGCAAAGCGCAGTACTGGTCAAGGATTATGAGATTCCGAGTCTGCTGAAGATCAGACAAGGCATCACGTATATAGGTCGCCTGATCCAACATGTGGTTCATATGCGTGACGCGTTGCCTGCGAATCGAATTGCGATGGATTACGAGACTCATGAACGTTTTCAATGCCGAGTAACTGTGCGCTCCCATCGCATTGTCCCCATGTTGCCTATAGTTCACGGTTGCTTCGTCCACATATACCACATGCCCCAACGTGGCTGCGATGAGGGCGTAGCACCAATCATGCATGATCATACGATTGGCGTTTTCGGGATCCCAAGATTGAATGACGTTCAGTAGAGCTGTATTCATTGCGCTTGCACAACCTGTGACGAGATTCTGTGCAAGAAGCTCATTGAGCTGTGTCCGATGAGGGTTGCGCCCGATGAATCGCAGGAATGATGGTGCAATAACATGATTGTTTGCATCTACCACCACAAGATCGGAAAAGGCGAGGATAGGTGCATTCTTCCCATACCGTGCCTCAGCGTTATGCATGCGTTGCATGAATAGTTCCAGCTTGTTTGTATGCCAGATGTCATCTTGGTCCGCCAGAAACACGTATTGACCTGATGCCTGACTCATGAGAAAAGTGAAATTGGCTTGTGGAGAACCATACTTCACTCCCTGTGAAACGATGTTGATTCGGGTATCGTGATTCGCCATTCGCTGAAGAATGCCAAGCGTTCCATCGGAGGAGCAGTCGTCGGAGATGCTAAGTTTCCAATTGGGCACAGACTGCTGCTGAATGGATTCAATCTGTTGCTCAATATATTCCGCGCCGTTATAGGTAGCCATGAGAATTTCAATTTCAGGTTGCATGGATGACTACTTTCCTCATGAGATGTTTCGGTTTTCAAGATACTCCTATAAGGAGAAAGCATGGATTAGACATGTGCCCAATATGCTGCTGAATCCGATCGATACCACAGTGAAGCTGGGTGTTCTGATAGTTGGTAGTTGCTAAACTGATGCCTATGACTGACGCATTCATTCCGAAGAACATCATTGTAACCGGTGGCTGCGGTTTCATCGGCTCGAATTTCGTGCATTACGTGTACAACAATCACCCGGATGTGCATATCACGGTGCTCGATGCACTTACGTATGCAGGCAACCTCGAGAACATCAAGCCGATCCTCGGCGATCGTGTCGAGTTCGTACATGGCAACATCTGCGATGCGCAGCTGCTTGACGAACTGGTGCCGGGGCATGATGCCATCGTGCATTATGCGGCCGAGTCGCATAACGACAACTCGATTGCAAATCCGGAACCGTTTGTGAAAACGAACGTCGAGGGCACATTCCGCCTGCTTGAAGCGGCGCGCAAGTATGATGTGCGGTTCCATCACATCAGCACCGACGAGGTGTATGGCGACCTGGCTCTGGATGATCCAGCGAAGTTCACCGAGGAAACGCCGTACCATCCGTCAAGCCCGTATTCATCGACGAAGGCGAGCTCCGACATGCTCGTGCGCGCCTGGCACCGCACCTATGGGTTGCGCACCACGATCTCGAACTGCTCGAACAACTATGGCCCGTACCAGCATGTGGAGAAGTTCATTCCGCGCCAGATCACGAATATCATCGAAGGCATTCGCCCGAAGCTCTATGGCGATGGTCTCAATGTACGTGACTGGATTCACACCGAAGATCATTCGAGCGCGGTGTGGACGATTCTGACCACTGGCCGTTTGGGTGAGACCTACCTGATCGGCGCCAACGGTGAACGCAACAACCTGACCGTGCTGCACGACATTCTGCGCGTGATGGGTCAGCCGGAGGACGCCTTCGACTGGGTGAAGGACCGCCCGGGCCACGACCGCAGGTATGCCATCGATTCGACGAAGCTGCAGACCGAGCTGGGTTGGCGTCCGACGCACACCGACTTCGAGTCCGGCCTGCGTCAGACCGTGCAATGGTACATCGACAACCCGCAGTGGTGGGAGCCGGCGAAAGCCGCCACCGAGGCCAAGTACAAGGCCCAGGGCCAGTGAATGCTTTGAATCCGCCGCAACTCGGCGGATTCATCATGTACAGACATGCAACAGTGATGTGGAAAGCGTGAACTATGGAATTTGAAAAGGAACTCAAGGTCACGGAGACGAATATTCCCGGCCTGTTGGTCTTCGATTTGCCGGTGCACGGCGATAACCGCGGCTGGTTCAAAGAGAACTGGCAGAAGGCGAAGATGACGGCACTCGGCTTGCCGAAGGACTTCCAGCCGGTACAGAACAATGTCAGTTTCAATGCGAAACGCGGTGTGACCCGTGGCATCCACGCCGAGCCATGGGACAAGTTCATCTCGCTGGCCACCGGCGAGATCTTCGGTGCCTGGGTGGATCTGCGTCCGGGTGACACCTTCGGGCAGGTGTATACGACGCGCCTTGACCCGTCGAAGGCGATATATGTGCCGCGCGGGGTGGGCAACAGCTTCCAGGCGTTGGAGGATGGCACGGCCTACACGTATTTGGTGAACGCGCATTGGTCTCTCGAACAGAAGAAGACATACACCTTCGTGAACCTGGCCGACCCGGAACTCAACATCCAATGGCCGATTCCGCTTGAGCAGGCCGAACTCTCCGAAGCGGACCTGCATCACCCGATGCTCAAGGATGCCAAGCCAATGGATCCGAAGCGCACATTGGTCACCGGTGCGAACGGCCAGCTTGGGCAGTCGATTCGCAAGTATGTTGAAGAGCATGATCTCAAAGGATTCGAATTCACCGACATCGACGAATTCGATTTTTCGGATCCTGCCGCCTATGAGGGGTATGACTGGAGCCTGTACGGCACGATCATCAATGCTGGGGCATTCACGGCGGTGGACAAGGCCGAGACGCCCGAAGGGCGTGTGACGGCGTGGAAGGCCAACGCACTTGGCCCGGCGCTGCTGGCGAAAGTGGCCACCGAGCACAATCTGACCCTCGTGCATGTAAGCTCCGACTATGTGTTCGATGGTACCGCCAAGGTGCACGACGAAGATGAGGCATTCTCGCCGCTTGGCGTATATGGCCAGACGAAAGCTGCCGGCGACATCGCCGTCGCCAACGCCCCGAAGCACTACATCGTGCGCTCGAGTTGGGTCATCGGCAATGGGCATAATTTCGTCAAGACGATGATGATGCTCTCGAACAAGGTGTCTGATCCGAATGATGCATTGAATGAGGTGACGGTGGTGGATGACCAATATGGCCGTCTGACGTTCACCGATGACATGGCAGCTGCCATATTCCATCTGCTCGATGATGAGGATCCGTATGGCACGTATGATCTCACTGGTTCCGGTGACGTGGTGAGCTGGGCACAGATTGCCGCCGAGGTGTTCGCCATGACGAATGGCAATGGAGACAAGGTGCGTCCGATCTCCACCGAGCAGTACTTCGAGAGCGCGAAGGCTCCGGTGAGCCCACGGCCGACGAATAGCACGCTCGATTTGGCCAAGATCGAGGAGACCGGCTATGAGACCACCGATTGGCATGACAGTCTCAAGGCCTATGTCGAAGTCGAACTGAAGAAGTGAGGATGGGTTCCAGATGAAAGGCATTATTCTTGCCGGCGGTTCCGGCACTCGCCTGTACCCGCTGACGACGGTCACCTCCAAGCAGTTGTTGCCGGTGTACGACAAGCCGATGATCTTCTACCCATTGAGTGCGCTGATGATGGCGGGAATCCGAGACATCCTGATTATCTCGACGCCGAAGGATCTACCGAATTTCGAGCGCCTGCTTGGCGATGGCTCCCGATACGGCATCTCGTTGCAGTACAAGGTTCAGCCAAGCCCGGACGGTCTGGCTCAGGCCTTCCTGCTCGGTGAGGACTTCATCGGTGACGATGCATGCGCCCTCGTGCTCGGCGACAACATCTTCTACGGCAACGGTTTGGGCCGCCAACTGCGCAAGGCAGCCGCGCTCGAACATGGCGCCACGGTGTTCGGCTACTACGTCGATGACCCGGAACGCTACGGTGTCGTTGAGTTCGACAAGGAGCACAAGGCAGTGAGCATTGTGGAGAAACCCGAGCACCCTGCATCGAACTATGCGGTGACCGGACTGTATTTCTATGACAACCGCGTGGTCGACTTCGCCAAGCAGGTCAAACCATCACCTCGAGGCGAACTGGAGATCACAGACCTGAACCGCATGTACCTTGACGATGGTTCATTGCACGTGCAGACGCTCGGCCGAGGCTATGCATGGCTCGACACCGGCACCATGGACTCGTTGTTCGAAGCCGGCGAGTTCGTGCGCACGGTGGAGCATGCACAGGGTCTGCCGATTTCGGTGATCGAGGAGATTGCCTACGAGAACCGCTGGATCGACCGTGACCAGCTGCTTGCCGCCGCCGAACGGTATGGCAAGAGCCCGTACGGCAAGCACCTGCTCGACGTTGCCGAACACCGGTTCCTCAGCACCATCGACGATTGATGCATCGACAGCGCAGGGGATGTATGTGCGAAAGGTTCGTTCCGGAAAGTGTTCCGAGCGAACCTTTCGCGCTTCTTGTACTGCAGCACCCCTATTCTTGAAAGACATTGATTTGGATCCCGATCCGGTACGAAAGGGTGGGCATGTCCCGAACAGAAGGCAATGAACCCGAGATTGAGAAGAGCATCGATCAGTCTGCGGAGTCTGCAGGAACCGCACCGCAATCCGAACCGGCAGCCTCACAGGAGCGGGAGGTCGCCGCTCCAAAGCGCCCGTGGTACAAGCGTATCCGATGGTGGGGCTGGACACTCATCGGCATCTTTGCAGTGCTCGTTGCAATTTTTTGGCACTTTTGGCGTGCAGGCAATGATGGTGAAGAATTACGAGCTCGGCTCCATCGACACCATCAGGCGCACCGCGATGAGCGGCAATGTGAAGGAACTGCCGAACGCCGTCTCGAAGATGCAGGAAAACACCAGAAAAGCCAACCGCATCACGCACAACGGCCTATGGAATTTCATTGGATCATGGCCGGGCATGGGCAGCAACATCGGTGCAGCGCAAGATCTGACCCAGATTGTTGCGGATGTAAGCCAAGATGTGGTGCCCAAATACATAGATATCGCGTCCAACATTATGTCGGACAAGCTGTTCAGTAACGGTCAGGTCAATATCAAACCCGTCACCGCGCAATACGTGAATTTCGTCGAGGCCAACAGTGATCTGATGAGCCAGCTCGCACGCATCAACGACATTCCGGAACCATCGATCGGCGTGGTCCGTAATCTGGTCAACATGGCCAAGGGATATGTGGGGACAGCCGATGGGCTGCTCAAGCAGGCGGAAACCATTATGCAGGATCTGCCGAGCTATCTGGGGTACAAGGAGCCCCAAACTTATGCGGTCATGGCAATGACACCTGCGGAGATGCGTATGTCCGGCGGCCTTATCGGGGCCATCGGTACGCTGACTCTCAACAAAGGCAAGATTGAGATTGGTGAATTCCTTCCCAATGACGCGTATGTCAAGGAAGGAGGTGCAGATGTGGATTTCGACACCAAACGCATTTTCATGAATGACGGACCGTTGTATATGACGTATGACGTACGTGATCTGGCCAACTTCACCGACACCGAAATGACGGCGAATGCGTTCCTCTCGCTGTGGAAGAGAATGCCATGGGGCGAGAAGACCACACTCAACGGCATCATTATGGTTGATCCGGTGGTGGTGCAGGCTCTCGTGAAAGTCACCGGTGACGTGAAACTGCCGGATGGCACTGTGCTCAATGGCAATAACACCGCCCAATTCATGATGAATACGGTATACACCGAACATGAGCCGGAGGAGACGAACGCCTACTTCGGCATCGTGGCGAAGGCCTGCGTGGGCACGTTGATGAAGCATATGGATATGAAGACGATTGGTTCACTCGCCAAAGATCTGCGCACATTGGCCAAAGAACGCCATCTGGCGATGTACTCATTCACGCCATCGTTGGAGGACCTCATCAAGGCCGCCGGATTCTCCGCCACGTTGCCCACCGACAAGGTGAACCCCACATTGGGCGTCTACCTCACCGAACAGAACCCATCCAAGATGGGTTGGTATATCAAGCGTTCCACGAAGATCAAGCAGATCTGCACCGACTCTGCACCCTACAAATATCAGGTGGAGTACACGTTGGAGAACACGCTCAAGGAAGACGAGGTGGGCAAGCTCAGCTGGTACATCACCGGCCAGTTCCCCTACAATGAGGGTGCCAGCCTCGATAAGGTGTTCTTCTACCCGCCGTATGGCGGTGAATTGAGCAATTTCAAGGTGCAGGGAACCGGTTCGGTTCCGGCCATGGATTCATTCAACGCGGCGATCATGTACCGTTCGCTGGCACAGGTGAGGCCGGAACAGAAGGTGACCTACACCTTCGATGTAACGACGTCGAAACAGGCGGCGAGTCGTCTTGCCGTCGACCAGACGCCAATGGGCACCGAGAACACGAATGTGGAGTACCTCAATTCGTGTCCAGTCAATTGATGGGTGGACGTACTGCAGAGGTACTACATTGGAGACCGCATCACTAGAAACCGTATGACGAACGGAAAGACGCGACGATGACCACTCACCAGACGACCGCAGTACTCATACCGTGCCTAAATGAGGAGCAGACGATAGGGAAGGTGGTGGCAGACTTCCGTCGCGAATTGCCGGATGCCGTTATCTACGTGTACGACAACGCCAGTGACGACCGCACCTCACAGGTAGCTGCTGATGCGGGTGCGATCGTGCGTATGGCTCCTGAACGAGGAAAGGGCAATGTGCTGCGCAGAATGCTGCGTGACATCGATGCGGACCGGTATGTGCTGGTGGACGGTGACGACACCTACCCGGCCGAAGACGTGCACACCTTGTTGGACACGCTCGACCAAGGCTGGGACATGGTGGTCGGCGACAGACTTTCCTCGACCTATTTCACCGAAAATAAACGCCCATTCCACAATACCGGCAACCGCTTGGTCCGCTCCGCGATCAATAGCACCTTCCACGCGCAGATTCGCGATGTGATGAGCGGGTATCGTGTGTTCGACAATCTGTTTGCAAAGGCGTACGGGGTCATGTCCAATGGTTTCGAAATCGAGACGGAGATGACCATTTTCGCACTGGATCGCAAGCTGCGTGTGACGGAGGTGCCAATTCAGTACCGGGATCGGCCGGAGGGCAGCACCAGCAAGCTGAGCACGTTCTCCGATGGTGCGAAGGTGCTCAACCTCATTTTCCGCTTGGCCTATGAGAACCGCCCGTTGCCGTTCTTCGGCACATTGGGAGGCATCATTGGCGGTGTTGGGCTTGGCTTGGCGCTGTGGGTGTGCATTGAATTCGCACAGACCGGCATGGTACGAAGATTCCCGCTGCTGATTGGATCCACCATGCTGATGATCATCGGAGTCATTGCGGTGTTCACCGGTTTGGTGCTCGCGGTGTTCGCCCGCAAGGATCGTTCGCGTTTCGCCTTCGCGGCACAGACCTACATCGCGGCATCTGGTCGTCATCCAAGCGTCAGCGAGCCCTACCGTGCATGCGTTGACGAGGTCTCGCATGAGCCCGTCACTGATGGACAGTGACGAGATCCTTGGTTCCGGTCTTGTAGCGGTAGATGAAGGGGATTACCAATAGAGGCAGAATCGGATAATAGTAGCGTACCTGCAGGCCATCCAATCTGAGACTTTCGGAGGGAAGCGTCCAGGTGAGCAGGAACGGGATGTACATGAGGAATAGTGTGGCAAACACAATGAATCCGACAAGTGTGTAAACCTGCATGGTGGTGCGCCGAGGAACGGCGATGCGGGCGTCCTGGCCGAACATCCATGCAATGAGCAAAGAATGAGGCAGACGATTAACGTGGGATTGCTCTGTACCATGTTGAATGTGGTCAGGAACACATTGGCTAGAATCCGGAACGTGGTTCCAAAGGGATTATGCAGTGCCGCGTTGAAATTATAGGCATATAGGCCTTCCACGCGTTCTGGGTTGTATCCGAAGAATTTCTGCCAGCACAGCACTGTGGCGCCGACAACCAGAACGGTCGATGCTGTGTACCACACTTTCTGCTTTCCAGACAGTGCTTTGCACGCAAGCCATGGCAGCAGAATGATTGGTATGTACACGTATTTGAGGAAGCATATCAGGCAGGTGCCTACAGTGAGCGCTGCAACCTGCCAGTTGTTCAGACGGCGTTCGCGTTGCATGAGACGTACGCATACCGCTATGAACAAGGCGACTGCGGCGAATAGTGTGCCGTCTGTCATCAAAGTGCTTGAACAGAACACAGGTAACGGCAGCATGCCCAGCAGTGCGATGATGCCTTTTGCTGTGGGAATCACAGCGATGGCGAGCAGGAACAACAGCAGATAACAAACCAGATTCGAAGCCCGGGCGTAGTTGATGCAGGTACTTGGGTTGGCATGGGTGAGGAAGCCGAATTTCATGCCGATGGCTTGCGGAATGTAGGCGAAGAACATGTACTGGTTACTGCGCGTGGGTGTTGTGATGATACGTTCCCCCTCGGCAAGATTGTTCAGTCTGTCGCACTGCGTGGCATACTCGTCGTTTCTGGTGAGATCGAATGGGTTGATCGATTCCACCAGAGCGTTTTTTCGCCCCATTCACGCTGCCTTGGAGATATCGTGCTTCTCCTGTGAGCAATTGTCTGCCGCCGACCGGCATGCTGCTGGGAACCTCCGAAGTGCGTGGGTCATATTGCCGGTGGGACTCTGGTGCCCGTGTGATATTGAACGACTGACCGGTGGCCAATGCATAGGTCGATGGAAGATGCATGTCGGGATCCGCCATGGTCAGTGGCGCCGTTGTGGTGATGAACGCAATGCCTTCGACCATGGAGATGATGAGGAACAAGGCCATCATCTTCCAGCTTTCGCGCAGTCCCTTGCCAATGAGTTCGGGGAATGGTGAAGAAACCTTGTCCGTATGCCGATGGCGTTGTGCTGACTGCATTGTTTTCTCGGAATCCCCGTTGGTTGCCTCCATATGAGTCTCCTTTCTTCGTGGATTTCCAGCAGCCGACGGTTCGTCATCTGCCCTGGGAACGGTCCTCTTCCTTATCGTGCCGTAACAAATGGACTCCACCCGGATCATGGGGCGTCGAATGTAGTGGAATTATGCCACCCGTGCCACGAGTCTAGCGTGGTTGATGGTCAATGTGTCTCCTCCTTCGTGCAGGTGCAGCATGCGTGGTATATGGCGTTATGGATTTCACGGATTAGGGTTGACTCGGAAAATTCTAAAAGACTCCTGTAAATCAGGCATTCTTTTTACCGAAATATGTGAAATCAGGCAATAATCTCTACTGAAGATGCTATATTGAGCATGTATCGCTGTGACATACGGTCTCAGTTTGTTACGAAATAATCCGTCTGTCGACGTAAGGAAGTTTGTATATGTCGTCTCTGCAAGGATTCGAAGTAGTCAGCCCGAACACGGCCTCCGGTCGTTCCGTACTCACAGTCACGAAGAACTACGCTCGGTTGAACAAGAACGCCGTGCTTGAACTTGGGCGCCCTGAATTCATTGAGTTCTTCATCAACCCGACCACCAAGCAGTTCGCGTTCAAGGCATGCGAGGAAAGCAACCCGAATGCGATTCCGTTCTTCATTCCAGGCAAGACCACCGCTTCGGTGACGCTGAACCAGCAGTTCGTGCTTGACGCAATGGGGCCGTATTTCGAGTTCCCCGAAGTCGAGGACGATCAGGAGGCTTACGCACAGATCAAGGGCACGCTGCTGAACTCCGAGGATATGCTGGTGTTCAATGCGGCGAAGGCCGAGCAGGGTGTGATGAAGAAGCGTGGTCGTAAGAAAGGCCAGAAGGTGAAGGTCTCCGAGGCCTGAACCAATCTAGCCCCTATCTATTACAACGGTCGCCGTTCGCGGTGGCCGTTTTTGTTTGCCGTGATATCCCGATGCCCATTTCCGAGCCTCGACAAGTATATATGTGTAACACTTGCCAATGCGAGTTCAATGTACATTCTTCGCGAGTTATTCGGTATAAATAGTGTCCTATTGACTGAATATACTAGATAAGGCTTTGCTTGGCGGAGGAGCGGAAGGGAATACGGTGCGTGATACATCTCGGTGGACTGCAGGCTCCTCAATGCAAACGCAGGAAATACGTATAGTCACAGGCCATGAGCAGAATCACCGTGCTGAGTCGAAAGAATCGACGCGCCAGCAGTTGCCGTATGAGCCGATCACGTTCTACAACACCTCGTTTGAGGAATCCGGCAAGAAAAGAGCCAATCACCTGTGCAACGCGCCTCGCTGGCGCTTCCTCTTCATATTTACCATTGCGGTGGTTGATGTCATCTCGATGCTGATCGCCGTGGTGGGCGTACTGTTGGTCAATCGCGAGGCATACACCACGATTGAGCGGTACATGCCGGTCTGGGCGTTCATTGTGCTGTACTGCATTGTGTGGCTCACCTGTTTGGTGTGGCGCGGTACGTACCACAGGCACATCATGGCAGAGGGATATGAGCTCTATGTGGAGGTGCTCAACGCCACGATAGCCACCATTGTGGTGTTCTGCTTCATCGTGTTCATGCTGCATTTGGATTACCCTCGCACCATTCTTCTTGTCGCACCAATCTTCGGCATGGTGTTGGCACTTTTCGGCAGGCTCTTCCTTCGCCTGATGCTCCATAGGAAGCGCGAAGAGGGTGAATACAAGTACAATACGGTGATTATCGGTTCCTCCGCAGGCATTAATAGCGTGCTCAAACTCTTCGATGCCAACAGGAATTGGGGGTATCGCGCCGTCGCCATATGCCCCATTGAGAAAGTGCCGGATCGTGACGATGCCTACATTATGACCGATTTTGTGCCGGAAGAGGGCATCGCCGAGAAATACGCTGTGCAGACGGTGCCGTTGAACTCCAACTTCCCTCGCAAACTGCAGCAGATCGGCGTGCAGGAGGTTTTCGTGGCCGATGTGCTCGACCGTGATTCCAAACTGCTGCATGGCATTGCACTGGCCATTGAATCCTTGGGCATGGAGCTTGCGCTATCGGTGGCATTGGCCGATGTCGCAGGCCATAGGCTGTACCTGCACAACACCACCGAACAGCCGATTCTACTGGCTAGCCTGCCGCAATACCGTGCCACGACATTCCTGTTGAAGCGCATTTTCGACATTGTGCTGTCGTCGTTAGCGCTCATCATCTCGTCGCCAATCATGCTCGGCGTGGCCATCGCCATCAAACTGGACGACGGTGGTCCGATCTTCTTCAAACAGACCCGCATCGGTTTGCATGGACGCAGATTCCAGATGTACAAGTTCCGTTCCATGGTGACGAACGCCGAGGAAGTCAAGAAAAAGCTGATGCAGGAGACCGGCCAGACCGATCGCTTCATTTTCAAGATGAAGGACGATCCACGCATCACACGGGTAGGCCGCTTCATCCGACGTACGTCACTCGACGAATTCCCGCAGTTCCTCAATGTGCTCAAAGGCGATATGTCCATGGTGGGCCCGCGCCCGGCACTGCCCGAGGAGGTGGCGCGCTATGGTTCGCTCTATTCGGCCCGTCTGCTCGTGAAACCGGGCATCACCGGTCCATGGCAAATCTCCGGGCGCTCCGACCTCACCGAGGAGCAAAGCGAGTACCTTGATGTCTCGTACATCGAGAACTGGTCGATCACCGGCGACATCGCGATTCTGATCAAGACGGTGTGGGTGGTCATCCGCGGTACGGGCGCCTACTAGTTGGATACGTATGTTTGATGGGGCTCTAGGTGTTGTGTGACACTAAGAGCCCCCATCTTTTTCCTAGCCATATCCATAATTGCTACCTGTAGCCAATCGGCTGTTACAGGAGAGCATTCCATAATACCGGGAAATAAGTGGGATCTTGGGAATCGTGGAGGCGTTTATCGTCTCCCATAAGAGATTTAATGGCGGCCTTTGTTGCCGCAACAAAAAGGGTGGTTCATCCATGTTGGATGAACCACCCTGAATAGTGCCGGGAAACCGGTCTGCGGTTTAGTACCAGTGGTTCGCCTGCCAGAAGTTGTAGGCGCCCTGCACGGAGCCGTAACGGCCCTTGCAGTAGTCCCAGAACCATTTGAGCTGCGTCTGGTAGTTCGACTGCCAGTCGGCGCCGTGCGAGGCCATCTTGCTGCCCGGCAGCGCCTGAGCGAGGCCGTAGGCACCGGAGCTCGGGTTCGTGGCGTTCACGTTCCAGCCGGATTCACGGCTGATGATGTACACGGTGGCGGTGAAGTCGCCTTCCGAACCGCCGTTGGCAAGCAGGTAGTCATGCGCCCACTGCTGCATCTCGCCCACAGGCGCGGTGGAGCCGATGCTCGAGGCTGCCGCCTGCTGCGACGAGTTGTTCGCATTGGTATTCGAGTTATTGCTGGTCTGCGCCGGGGCCGAGGTGGCGGCGGGCTGCGGATTCCCTGTGCCCACGAGCACCACCTTCTCGACCGGGGGCCTTCTTCACCCAGGTGGCGAAGGTGTTCGACGAGACCACCTTGTCGCCGGTGCGGGTGACCAGATTCGTCTTTTCGAGAATGCCTTCCTCGCCCTCGGTCTGCACCTTCTCGGTGCCCTTCGGCAGTGACGGGTCGTCTTTCTTCACCGTGTTGAATGGGATCTTCGATTCCGTGGTCTCCATCTTCGCGCCCTGGCGTTCGATGGAGATCGTGGTGGATTCGTCCACCTTCGTGGTGAGCGACGGGTTCACCTGATCGCCCGGCTCCAACGTGATGTCGCCGGCGTCGAGCACAGACTTCACGTCGGTGAAGTCCTGGCCGAGCACGACGCGGGACTTGCCGTTCACCTTGACGGTGACGTACGAGGTGTCGCCGTCCATGGCCTCGCGGGCGTTGCCACGGGAGGCCGCATGATTGCTCTCGGTGATGGAATATGCGGTTGCGCTGGGCGTTGGCTGCGCCTCGGCACGCGAATACATGCTTTGGGTTGCGACTACTCCGGCCACTACAAGACCCACCGACGCCATCGCAGTGGAAATGCGAATCCACTGCCGTTTGCTCAACGAGCGCAGCGTAGGTGCGTTGTGCTTGCTATGGTGTGCCATTCTTCTCCTAAAGTCTGCGGATAATGCCGATGCCAAGACGCCGACTTCGTTAACGAGCGTCTTCTGTGTGCGGCTGCCAAACCGGGCGTCTCAAACACATGCTGGGCAGAAGTATACGCGCACCGTTGCAGTTTTTCCACGCAGAGGGCAATATGTCACCCAGTTCTCACATTCGGCCGATAGAGAAACACAATACTTCTGCGAGATTGCTGCGATGCGCTGGCATGCGGATTGAACATTGCGCAAATGAAAAGGCGGCACATGTCGTGCATGTGTCGCCTTGGCGGAATGACTGCCGAATCAGGCGTCATGCTCTTCGATCAGCTCGTCCTGGTCGGTGCCTGCGGCCTTGGCCGCTGCGAGCGCAGCCTCGACGTCGAGCGCCTTGGCCTGGCCGATGAGATCGTTCAGGTCGGCTTCGCGCAGTGCGCCGGCCTCCTGGTAGATCACATGGCCCTTCTTCACGATCATGAGCGTGGGGACGGCCTGCACGTTGGCTGCGTTGGCGAGTTCCTGGTTCTTGTCGATGTCGATCTTGCCGAAGAAGATGTCGGGGTTCTCGTCCGCCACCTTGTCGAAGATCGGGCTGAACGCCTTGCACGGGCCGCACCAGGTTGCGAAGAAATCGAACAGCGCGATCTCGTTGCCCTTCACTGCCTGTTCGAAATCTGCGGAAGTGAGTTCCTTAACTGCCATATCTAGCTCCTTAAAGTCTGTCGGGGCGTTTCTTGGCGTCCCTTATTCACGTACAACCCCATGTTTAGCAATTCATTCCGTGAGTTTCCTGCAATACGCCACGAGGTAAATATGTCGGCGTGCCGGATTCTGCCTGCCGGCGTGCGTTCGTTGCTTGCGCGCGTCATAATAGGGGTATGCGAGTCTTGAATGATGAAGTGCCCGATGACGGCGATTTCGACGCCGGACGCTCCCGCGGCGAGTTCGACCACATCACGCCCGAAGACATCACGCGTGGCACGGGCAACCCTCCCGGCTGGCTCGGTGCCGACGACATTGCCGATCTGCGTTCGCGCATGCCCATTGCGTATGTGGAGATCGTGCCCGTGCGCGTCGATGATTTCGGCCGCGTCACGCAGATTGGCTCCCTGCTGCGCGTGGCGAACGACCAGTCGATTGTGGAGCGCACGCTGATCGCTGGCCGCGTGCTGTATCACGAGTCGTTGCGTGAGGCGATTGCCCGCAACATTTCGAAGGACATGGGCGAGCTCGCATTGCCGGTGCTGCCGCAGACGTTGACACCGTTCACGGTGGCCGAGTTCTTCCCGACCCCGGGAGTCTCGCCGTACTTCGACGCGCGCCAGCATGCGATTGCGCTGTGCTATGTGGTGCCGATCGCCGGTGACTGCAAGCCGCAGGATGAGACGCTCGACGTGGAGTGGGTGGATCCGCATGGCCCGCAGATTACCGAGTTCATTGAGCAGATGAACGATGGGCATGGCACGATTGTGCGCCAGGCGCTCGCGTGGGTGAATCTGTGAGCAGACTGGTGGATTTCTGGGTGTTTACGCTTAACAGTCGTTTGACAGTATGAAATGAAACCGAGTGAGGGAGATGGGTATGGCGGACGACCATGCAAGGGAATTGCCGGTGATTGCAAACCATGTGATTCGTGAGGGCAACGGCATTCCGTTGGTGCTGGTGCATGGCTTCCCGGTGGACAGCCGCATGTGGGGGCGTTGTGCGATGGCGCTCATGGAGCTGAGCGATGCCGATGAGCTCGTGCAGTACCCGATCTGGGCGCCGGATATGCCGGGTGCGGGCGAGAGTCCGGTGCCGACTGCGGCACAGAGCGGGCGTGAGAACGAGGACGGCTCGTTGCCGGACGGCTTGGATCGCATCGCTGACGCCTACGTGGCCCTGCTCAACGACGCCGGGTACACGCAGGCGATCTGGGCCGGCCTGTCGATGGGCGGCTATGTGGTGCTCGGCATTCAACGCCGTCACCCTCAGGCGGTGGCCGGCATCGCGTTGCTCGACACGAAGGGCGACGCGGACAGTGATCAGGCGCATGCCTCGCGCATCGCCATTGCGAAGGAATGCGTGGAACGGCAGACCACCGAACCGGTGATGTTCTTCGTGGACGTGCATGAAGGCGATTCGAGCGTGAAGAAATCCGCCGCGTACATTGACCAGTTCTCGCAATGGATTCGCGAGCAGCAGCCTGACGGTGTCGCCTGGCGTGAACGCATGGCGGCCGCACGCCCCGACCTGAACGACGAATTCGCGAAGATCACGGCGCCGGCTGCGGTGATCTGCGGCGAGGAGGACCCGTCGAGCGCTCCCGCCGTGATGAGACCCCTCGCCGAACGCATGGTGAACACGACGGTGGTGATGACCGAAATAGAGGATTGCGGGCACTTCAGCGCATGGGAACGCCCTGAGACGGTGGCCCGCGCATTGCATGAACTCGTTTCGAGGGTGCCGGCCGCCGCCGGAGCCGACCCTGCTGCCGCCGACGCGGCCATTGCAGCCAGGGAGGCCTGATGTTCGCACCACTCGCATTGACGCAGGCATTGCCCTACCTGCCCTTGGCCCAAGGCGACATCGACTACCAGGTGGAACGGCGAGCGGACCCGCAGCTCATCGAGCAGGTGCTCCAAATGCCCTCCACCTGTGTGCTGCTGTGCCGCAAGGGCAAGGTGGCCGTGCCATTCGGGCAGCACAACATGGCGCAATTGGCCGCCTCCCGCATGCGTTTGGCAACCTTGCCCGGCTCGTATGTGGCACGGGCGCTCGAACACGGCAACAACGGTGTGGTGGCCATGTATCTGGGCCGCTACAAAGGCGCGCACGATGAGCATGCCATTGCGTTGGACCTGACGGCTGTGGAGGAGGGCGAGGAGCTGCGTCGCGTGGAGGAGCGCGCGGCAGCGGCCGGGCACGCCGTCGACGCGGCCTTCGGCGACGACGTGGATGCGCGCGAATCTGCAGACAGCAACGCCGTGAACATGTTCGAGCAGGCGGTGGAACGGTTCGACTGGGTCGACCTGCGCATGTTCGCGCCGCACGCCAGCTCACGTGAGATAGGGCAGGCGGTCACGATGCTCTCGCTCGCCAACTGGCACGACATGCAACGGCATTGCCCACACTGCGGCGCACCCACCGAACCGGCGATGTCGGGTTGGGCGCAACGCTGCACAAGCGAGTCGGACGACCACCGCATACTGTTCCCCCGAGTCGAACCGGCGGTGATCTGCACCGTGGTCGATGCGAAGGACCGCCTGCTGTTGCAGCACAACCGCGCGTGGAAACACAGCAATCTGTTCTCCGTGTCGGCAGGGTTCGTGGAGACCGGCGAGAACCTCGAACACGCATGCAGGCGCGAAACGATGGAGGAGACCGGCATACGCGTGGGCGAGGTGAAATACCTCGGCTCGCAGCCCTGGCCGTTCCCGTTCTCGCTGATGATGGGGTTCAAGGCGCAGGCGCTGAGCAACGACATCCACGTGGACGGCGACGAGACGATCGCCGCACGATGGGTGACGCGCGACGAATACACGAATCTGCTCGTCACCGGCGAGATCGAAGCGCCCGGCAAGGCGACGATCGCACGCGTTATGATCGAGGAATGGTACGGGCGCGAACTGGACTGAGCGCGCGGAACACAGGACAGCCGAATACGGAATCGGACAGCACGAACGATACAAGGAGAGAATATGGCAGAGGAGAACGAACAGGGCACGCATCTCGACGTGCCGGACTTCCTGCAGTACTCGCATGACCACGTGTGGGTGGACGAATCGGTCACGCCGGCGGTGCTCGGCATCACCGAATTCGCGGCGAACAAGATGGGCGACATCGTGTTCGTCGACCTGCCCGAGGTGGGCATGCGCGTGGAGGCGGGCGACGAGCTCGTGCAGATTGAATCCGCGAAGGCCGTCGAGCCGATGATCTCGCCGGTGGCCGGCGTGGTGCGCTACGTGAACAGCGAGACCGAGGACGACGGTGCGGTCATCAACGACGACCCGTACGGCGAGGGGTGGATCGTCAAAATCGAGCTCGATGACGACGAACCGGATCTGCTGTCGGCCGGCGAATACGCGAAATTCATTGCCCAGCAGCAGTAGAATACGGGTATCGCAGGCATATATACGAAACAATCAACGGAAAATGCGTTAGAGACATGGCATATACGGACAGGTCGGACCGCGAGCTCAGGAAGACCAAGCGTCTGCTTGAGGCGGCACTCGCACAGGTGAAACGCGAACAGGCCGAGCGCGCACGCCTCGCCGCGGACGGCGACGGTAGCACGGTTGCGACGCAAGGTCGCACGGTGAGATCCGGCGAAGGGCCTACGGACGCCGACTTCGACGACACGCAGCATGCAGGCTCCGCCGAGACGCGCGTCATCACCGGCATTGCGAACGGGCAGGCGGAAACCGAGACCCCGGAACGGCAATGGCGGGCGCCGGCGGTGGCGTTGCGCACGACGTCCGCAGCCACGTCCACAGACGACATGCCGACCGTGGCCGTGCCGCTCGGCTCGCTCTCCGCGGCGAAAGCGCCGGCGGGGAGAACGCGGCTGAGGAGGAATCCGAAACTCGTCTCATCGATCAAGCGAGTGCTGCGCAAGGCGATCACTTGGACGTTCGGCCTGTGGATACGGTTCTCCACGGCCATCGCAAAGCAGCTGCATTGGTTCCCCATGGTCAAGCCATACGTGGGCTACGGCACGGAGGAATACTCGCGACTGGTTTGCCGTACTATCCTCGCGCCGGCAGACGGACAGCCGAACAAGCCGATGCGCGGCATCCACGCGATGCTCGAAGTGCCCGCGCCCGGCCAATGCGTGCAGATCGACATCGACGGTGTGCCGCTGCGAACCGTGCAGGTGGGCACGATGGAGGTCTACAACCCGGTCGATTCCGCACGGTCGGTGACGATGGATTACTCGGTTTCGGATTCGGCAGGCTACCTCGACTTGCTCGCCGAGCACAGGCTCGAGCCGGGCGTGCACATGGTCAGCTGCAAGGTGACGCGTCGTCCGGCGGTAGAGGCGGAGCTGTTCACGATACCGAGCACGGCGAAGGTGGGCGTGATCTCCGACGTCGACGACACCTGTATGGTCACGCAGGTGCCCACATTGTGGAAAGCCGTGTACAACATGCTGTTCCTGAGCCCGCACAAGCGCGCGTCGGTGCCAGGCATGGCGGTCATGTACAACAAGATCGCGAGCATGTTCCCGGGGGCGCCGTTCTTCTATCTGTCCACCTCGCCGTGGAATGTGGAGAATTCGATTCGTAACTTTCTGAAGGATTATGGATTCCCCGACGGTCCGCTGCTGTTGCGCGACCTCGACCCACGGCCGAAGACCTTCGTACCCTCCGGCGTGCAGCACAAGCTCGAATACGCCGAGCAGCTCATGGAGGACTTCCCCGACATGAAGTTCATTCTGATCGGCGACGACGGGCAGAAAGACCCGACCACCTACGCCGAGATCGCTCGCCGCTACCCGGGGCGTGTGCTCGCCATAGGCATACGCCAGCTCTCGCCCAAGGAATCCGGCGGATTCGGCACAATGTCGGGCTTCTCCACCACGCAGCCTGTGCCGGTGACCGACGTGCCGGTGTTCACGGGCACCACCGGTTCGAACATCATGAAGACGATGTTGCCGTACCTGCGGCAGTTCATGTGAGTCCGAGCCTCCTCTGCGGCAGCCGACCCTTTTTACGCAGTGAAACAACTGAACGGAAGAAATCCGCATTGAACAGAAGAAATCTGCGTAAAAAGAGACAGATAGGGCGCGTAAATGTCTCTTTTTACGCAGAAAGTGGGGCGTAAAAGGGACAGGTGGAAGTCTGCGGATGTCCCTTTTTACGCAAGGGAGGGTGCGCAGGTATAATCTTTGGCCTAATGACTGGTATGCATGTTTTCCCGAAGCCGCCGGAGGCGAAGCAGGTTCCCTCCGTGCGCACGTTCCACGGCGACACCTTCACCGACCCCTACGAGTGGATGCGAGATAAAGATTCCGCAGACCTCAAATCGTATGTGGCCGCCGAGAACGCCTACACCTCCGCGCGCACGGCCGGCTTGGCCAATCTGCGCAAGACGCTATTCGACGAGTTCCGCTCGCATGTGCAGGAGACCGACATGTCGGTGCCCACGCGACTGGACGGCTACTGGTACTACGCACGCACGCAGGAGGGCAAGCAGTACGGCGTGCAGTGCCGCATGCCGATCCGCGGCGAGGACGATTGGACGCCGCCCGAGATTAATGCCAACGATGCGCCGGGCGTGATCCCCGGCGAACAGGTGATCCTCGACGCCAACACAGAGGCCGAGGGCCACGATTTCTTCCAGATCGGCGGCATGGACATCTCGAAGGACGGCACATGGCTGCTGTTCGGCGTCGACACGTCCGGCGACGAACAGTATGACTTCCGCATTCGCAACCTCGACACCGGCGAACAGTTGCCCGACGAGCTCGACGGGCTGGCTGCGGCGTGCTTCACGCCCGATGGCCGCTATGTGTTCGCCACGCTGCTCGACGACGCGCAGCGCCCATATGCGATTCGCCGGCACAAGGTGGGCGAGCCGGTCGAACGCGACGTGATTGTGTACGAGGAACACGACGAGAAATTCTGGGTGGGCATAGGGCTCTCCTTCGATGAGCGGAATCTGGTGATCGGCACCGGTTCGAAAACGACCACCGAGGTGCTCATGCTGCCCACTGCGACGCCGGAGGGGGAGTTCCAGGCGTTCATTCCGCGGCAGGAGGGCGTCGAGTACGACGTGAGCTTCGCCGTGTTCGAACATGCGGGCGAGCATGGCGAGGATCTGCCGGTTGCAATCGTCTACCACAATCTCGCCAACCCGAATTTCGAGATCGATGTCATCGACATGAGCGCCGCCCGCCCGCCCTACCGCATTGGCGATGGCGTGCGCATTGTGCAGGGTTCGCCGTACGGCAGCGAGGACGGCGAGAAGGTGATCGCCGGCGCGTCCGCAATGCCGGTGGGCACGCCGTACGACGATGCCACGAATCCGCAGATTCTGCGCGGCGTGCGCGGGCTCGCGGTGGAGGGCATCGCGATGCACGAGCATTTCGTGGCGCTCTCGTACCGCGCGAACGGACTGCCCAAGCTCGCGGTGATGTCGAAACAGCAGGCCGCACAGGACTTCCTCGCGCGCCGCCCCTGGCAATTCGCCGAGGTGAACGTGCCTGAGCTCGATGGGGATTGGGACGGCGCCTCGGACGACGCTGCGGTGAATCCGCCGCAACTCAAGGATTTCGAAGGCTCCTCGGCGCGCCTGTATTCGATCGGCACCGCCGGCAACCCGAGCTACGAGGCGCCGCGCATGCGCTACATGGTGACGGGCTACACGCGGCCGGGCGAACTGCGCGAGTTCGACCCGCGCACCGGTGAGGACGTGCTGCTCAAACGCGCGAACGTGCTGGGGAGTTTCGACGCGCGCGACTATGTGGAGCGACGCATCTGGGTGCAGGTGCGCGACGGCGAGCAGGTGCCCGTCTCGCTCGTCTGGCGACGCGATTGCGTGCGCGGGCGCATGCCGATGTTCGTGATCGGCTACGGCGCCTACGAAATCAGTTCGGACCCGGCGTTCTCGGTGTCGCGACTGAGCATGCTCGACCGCGGCGTGCTCTACGTGGTGCCGCATGTGCGCGGCGGCGGCGAAATGGGCCGCGCATGGTACGAGATGGGGCGCAGACGCAACAAGAAGCACACGTTTGAAGATTTCATAGACGTCACTGCGGCCATACAGGACTGCGGGCTCGCCGACCGTGCGCGCACGGTGGCGAACGGCGGCTCCGCGGGCGGCCTGCTGATGGGTGCCGTGGCGAACATGGCGCCGGAACGATTCGCCGGCATCGAGGCGGATGTGCCGTTTGTGGATGCACTGACGACGATTCTCGACCCGACGTTGCCGCTCACGGTGACCGAGTGGGATGAGTGGGGCGACCCGTTGCACGATGCGGAGACCTACCGCTACATGAAGACGTACACGCCATACGAGAACGCGCCGGCGCCGGGCGAGGGCGGCGCGCGGTGGCCGGACGGCACGCGGTGACGGCGTTCCCGAAGATCTTCGTGACCACGTCGATGAACGACTCGCGTGTGATGGTGGTGGAGCCGCTCAAATGGGTGGCGCGGCTGCAGGCCGCGGGTCTGGACGCGATCATCAAGATCGAGGCCGAGGCCGGTCACGGCGGCACCAGCGGGCGCTACGCGCAGTGGAAGCAGATCTGCTACGAGAACGCGTGGGTGCTTGCCGCCATGGGCATCGAAGAGTGAGAAGAGCGGTGCCGGTTCGCGTCGGCGCCGACTGCTCCGGAGTAATCCCAGGAATAATCTCACCACTAATCTCACCGTCAATCTCACTATGCGAAACGTTCGCGCCGAAACGTCCAAGAACTGAAAACCGCGCGAAAGCGGCGAGTGCGAGCGGGTAGTCTGCCCATATGACTCAAAACGCAAAGCAGTACACGATCGCCGTCATTCCCGGCGACGGCATTGGCAAGGAAGTGACCCCGTGGGCACAGCAGCGCTCGAAAAAGCCACCGAGGGAGTGGCGACCTTCGAGTACGAACCGTTCGACCTGGGGGCGGAGCGGTATCTGCGTGACGGCGAGATTCTGCCGGACGAAGATCTCGAACGCATCAAGAGCACCGACGCGATTCTGCTCGGTGCGGTGGGCGACCCGCGCATCAAGGCGGGAATTCTCGAACGCGGCTTGCTGCTCAAGCTGAGGTTCGCGCTCGACCAGTATGTGAATCTGCGCCCGTCGAAGCTGTACCCGGGGGTCGAGTCGCCGCTGGCGAACCCGGGCGAGATCGATTTTGTGGTGGTGCGCGAGGGCACCGAAGGCCTCTACTGCGGTGCCGGCGGTGCGATCCGCCGCGGCACCGAGCACGAGGTGGCCACCGAGGTCTCCATCAACACGGCGTACGGCGTCGAACGCGTGGTGCGCTACGCCTTCGAGCTGGCGATGAAGCGCCGCAAGCACGTCACGCTCGTGCACAAGAAGAACGTGCTCGTCAACGCCGGCGACATGTGGCAGAACATCGTGAACAAGGTGGCCGCCGAATACCCCGAGGTCCAGCATGACTATTCGCACATCGACGCGGCCACGATCTACCTGGTCACCGATCCGTCGCGCTTCGACGTGATTCTCACCGACAATCTGTTCGGCGACATTCTCACTGACGAGGCGGGCGCGGTCGTGGGCGGCGTGGGTTATTCGGCGTCCGGCTGCATCAACGCGAGCAACGAATACCCGTCCATGTTCGAGCGATCCACGGTTCTGCCCCCGACATCGCAGGCCAGGGCATCGCGAACCCGACCGCCGCGATCCTCTCCGCCGCCATGCTGCTGCGTCATCTCGGATTCGACGACGCCGCCGCGAAAATCGACGCCGCCGTGGAACTCGACATCGCCGAAAACGGCAGCCGGCAACGCTCCACCGACGAAGTGGGCCGCGACATCTTGGCTCGCCTGTAGACTATGGCAACGTCAAGCCGATCGATTCGGCCATAGGAAGCGCCGCGTGAACGCGCGGCAGGAAAAGAGGACATTATGTGCTGCAACTGCAACGAAGAAGCTCCATTCAACTACAGCAACGGTTTCCAGACCTACGCGCGCCCGACCTCGGGCCCGTACATCGCCACGACGCACATTCCGTCGGAGTACGGCCCGGTCTACGTCGACTGAGCTGGTCGAATTCGGCCATTTCGGCCTGAAACCGGTTGCGGGGCTATACGCAACACAAATCTCACGGAAAGGTCTGCCTTCGGGTCGGCCTTTTCGCATACCCGGGCAGGTGAGCGTGCCGAAATCGGCAGGGCGCGCAAATCAGGCCGCCGGGAAGGTGCGCTCATTGGCCATTTCTCGCGCACGCGGCCAAATTGGCCAACGAGGATGGCTGCTCGTGGGTCTTTTTGCGCGGGCGGTGGCGTATTGACCAATGAGAGCCCGCTGATGCCGCATTGTGCTGTGGAGATATCTTCACATGCGAGGAACGTGTATGCTGAGCTGTACCAAACACACGGTGATACACAGTGACATTCGTATAAGGAGACAATATGAGTGATCCGAACGGTTACCAGCCACAGGGCGGCGACCAGCAGAACAACGGCGTGTCAGGTGCCGCACAGGCACCCCAGTACACGCAGCCCGCGCAGAATTACGCCGCGCCGCAGTACACGCAGTCGCAGGGCGGCTACAACGGGCAGTACCAGGACCCGAATGCCTACGCGCAGCAGAACTACACCTACGCCCAGCCACCGGCCGCGTACCCGACCTACCTTCCGCGCAACAAGTATGTGGCGGCGGCGCTCGCGCTGTTCTTCGGCATCTTCGGCCTGCATAACTTCTACCTGGGCTACACCGGCAAAGGCGTGGCACAGGTGCTCATCTCGGTGCTGACCTTCGGCATTGGGGCCATTGCCGTGATGATCTGGGCGATTGTGGAGGCGATTCAGATTCTCACCGCGGACTACGGCACCGAGCACCACCGTGATGCGCGCGGTGTCGAGCTTCAGGATTAGCGGCGACTTCGACGCATTGCATTCTGCGGGGGGTGGTTCCACTGGACTGCGCCCCGCATTGCGTATATTTGCGAATACCAAGGCGGGTGAGATCGAATGAGATCCGGCGAAGTGAAGATTCCTGGCGGCAAACTCGTGCGGGTGACCTTGCAGGGCGACGAGGTGCGCGGTTGGCATGCGACAATCGACGGCGATTTCTTCATGGAGGCCAACGCTGGTTCGGTGTTGGGCGTGCGCAATCCGCAATCGACGCGCATCTGCCGGAACTGCCGATGATTGGGAGCACTGGGGGAGCGCGGATTACCTCGCGTTCTACAGGGCGCTGTCCGGCGAATTGCGCGGCGTGATCGGCGACACGCTGATCGGCGCCAACGGTGCGGGGAAGTCCACGACACTGAATGCCGTGTCCGGTCTGCTGCGCAGTAAAACCGGTTCCATCTCTGTTTTTAGGGGAGAGCTTGGCCAAGGTGCCCAGCCATAAAGTGGTGGCCAAAGGCCTGGCCTTGGTTCCGGAGGGCCGGCGGATCTTTTTGCAGATGACGGTCCAGGAAAACCTGGAGATGGGCGCCTTTACCCGCCGGGATACCGCCGGCATCCGGGAGGATCTGGAGATGGTGTTCCACAGCTTCCCGCGCCTCAAGGAGCGGCTGCGTCAGCCGGCAGGCACCCTGTCCGGCGGCGAACAGCAAAGAATAGCGATTGCCCGCGCAATTTTGAAAAATGCGCCTATCCTAATTCTTGACGAAGCGACCGCGTTTGCCGACCCTGACAATGAGGTGCGTGTACAACAGGCTTTATCCGCACTTTCAAAGGGCAAAACAGTCATTATGATTGCACACAGGCTGTCATCAATTACAGACGCGGATTGCATTTATGTACTGCAAGACGGTGAAATTGTCGAAAGCGGCACACATAGCGGACTGATAGAGAAAACGGAATATTTACAAAATGTGGAAGATTATTCCGAAGCGGCAGAATGGAAGATTGCAAATGGAGGTAAACGCATGATTAAGACATTGCAAGACGTTTGCGTTATCAAGGCAAGGGGCTGTCGATTTGATAAAAGGCTGTATCGCCTGCGTTGCACAGGATATATCCTTTATGCTTCCTGTCGGGTTGCTCTATTACTTTGTTATTGACACCATGAACGGGGCATAAATGGGAGCCGCGTTGCTTTCTATGCAGTTGGTACTTTAGTTTGCTTATGCCTTATATTTATTGCGACTTGGTTTCAATATAACGCCACCTATTTAGCAACATATGTGGAAAGCGGTGTAAGGCGTATATCTTTAGCCGAACAGCTTCGTAAAATCCCATTGTCCTTTTTTGGGAAAAAAGACCTTGCCGATTTGACAAATTCTATCATGGAGGATTGCGCTACGCTTGAAACAGCGTTTTCCCATTATGTACCCGCATTGGCAGGCTCCATTATTTCAACAACACTAATTGCAATCTGCCTTTTTGCTTATGATTGGCGCATGGCGCTTGCGGCGGTTTGGGTTTTACCGATTGCATTTACAATCACACTCTTTTCAGCCCGCATACAGGAATACTTCAATCGTAAATCCGTAGCGGCAAATGTCGCGCTTGAAAGTGGCGTACAAGAGTGTATCGAAAGTTTACAGGACTTGAAATCAAATAATGCCGAGAAAAGCTATCTGAAAGGGCTTGACAAGAAAATTGACTATGTAGAAAAAAGGGCACATCATACAGAGCTTGGGACTGCTCTTTTGTTGTTTCCTCTACGCTGATATTAAAGTTTGGGATTGCTACGGTTGCGCTTGTAGGTTCTGCGCTGCTTATCCGTGGGGAAATTGATATTCCGCTGTTCTTTATGTTTCTGCTTGTGGCTTCAAGGTTGTATGCCCCGCTTGAGGGAGCATTACAAAATCTTGCTGCGGTAATTT
>ENA-OQDT01000205-OQDT01000205.1-human-gut-metagenome-genome-assembly--contig:-NODE-205-length-38882-cov-5.034654_pt1 | contig 38882 bp, 40 predicted proteins | sample MGYA00242786_ERZ504617 | MGnify/ENA primary metagenome ERZ504617 (study PRJEB26092, sample SAMD00036337) | human gut metagenome | host: Homo sapiens | study: EMG produced TPA metagenomics assembly of...
TGTCCACCATCGTCAGCAGGATACCGTCTATCTGGAGCTTGGGGTTGATCTGCCGCTTTACCTTGTTTACCGTGGAGAGCAGCTGTTCCAGCCCTTTGGCGGGCAGATACTCCGCCTGAACGGGAATGATGATCCTGTTCGCAGCGGCCAGCGCATTGACTGTGAGCATACCCAGGGAGGGCTGGCAGTCGATGAGGATATGGGAGTATTGCCCCTTCAGCGTGTCCAGATATTGCCGCAAGATAGTCTCACGGCTCATGGCGTTTACCAGGGATACCTCCATACCGGATAACTGGATGTCCGCAGGCATCAGGTCTACACCCTCTGGGTGGTGCAGGATACCCTCGCCGGGACGAAGCGGCTCATCCATCAGGATACGCCCCATAGCGTCCGACAGCGTAAAGGGCAGCTTGTCCGGCTGGGGATGGCCCAGGCTGATTGTCAGGCTCCCTTGCGGGTCCCCGTCGATCAGCAGGACTTTCTTTCCGGCCTGCGCCAGCCCGATTCCCAAGTTGGCACAGGTCGTTGTCTTGCCAACGCCGCCTTTCTGGTTGGCAATGGCGATGATTTGCGTGTTCATTGACTTCACCTCATTTCTAATTATTGCTGTTGCTTCTGGAAATAGAAAAAGCCGCCACTTCAAAATCATAAAGTGACGGCCCTTTCTAGTGCCGGAATCTCTGAAACAAAAAAGCACCCAGTTATTTGTTACTGAGTGCCTGCATTAGAATCGTATTTAATTGTTCAGATTTGGTCAGATTATGCCAAACCCTCCAGCGAAAAATCCGGTGTCTGAGAGTGCCAAAATCACCCTCAAAAATACCCCCGAAATTGCTCTCTGGTTGTCCTATTTTTTAACCACTAAGACCGTTTTTTGACCCCATTTTTGGCGGTTGTCCTATATTTAACCACTAAAAATTGGGTGAAAACGGCTCTCGTTTTGCCAAATTTGGTCAAACTATATCAGCCCATTTAGGTATAAGAAAACCCCGGAAAACCTTGATTTTCCGGGGTTTTTGAACCATTTGATATAGTCTGAGCAGTCGATTATCGCTTGCTGAACTGCGGAGCGCGACGAGCTGCTTTGAGACCGTATTTCTTACGTTCTTTCATACGTGGGTCACGTGTAAGGAATCCAGCTTTCTTAAGAACTGGTCTGTAATCAGCATCAGCCTCAAGAAGTGCTCTTGCAACACCGTGACGGATTGCTCCAGCCTGTCCTGTGTATCCACCACCCTTAACATTAACGATTACATCGAATTTTCCTTCTGTGTCTGTTGCAGCTAATGGCTGGCGAACAACAACCTTTAATGTCTCAAGTCCGAAATACTCATCGATATCTCTTTTATTGATAGTAATTTTACCTGTTCCTGGTACTAAATATACTCTAGCAATCAGATTTTTTCTTCTACCTGTTCCGTAAAATTTTGCAGTAGCCATTGTAAAATCCTCCTTTTAACCTTTCTTAGAATTTCAGTTCAACTGGTTTCTGAGCCTGCTGAGCGTGCTCTGGTCCAGCATATACGTGAAGTTTCTTGATCATAGATCTTCCTAAAGGTCCCTTTGGAAGCATTCCTTTAACAGCAAGTTCGATAACTTTCTCTGGTTTCTTAGCCATCATCTCTGCTAATGTAGTCTCTTTCATTCCACCTACATATTCAGAGTGATTGTAATAAATCTTCTGATTCAGTTTCTTACCTGTTACATTAATCTTTTCTGCATTAACAACGATTACATAATCACCTGTATCAACGTGTGGTGTAAACTCCGGTTTGTTCTTTCCTCTTAAAACCTTAGCAACTTCTGATGCTAAACGTCCTAATGTATATTCCGAAGCGTCAACTACATACCATTTTCTTTCAATCTTATCTGGATTAGCCATATAAGTTTTCATTGTGGTTTACCTCCTGTGAATCATTAACATTTTCATGATAATATATCAGAATCAGCAAGATTCCGGGGCTTTGGCCTCTTACTGTTTCTCCTTTTGTCATACTTGCTTATTATATTATACTGTACCGTGTGTGTCAACTGTTTTTTGACATATTTTCCTTATATTTTACTTATTTTCGTTGATCAAATGTACTTTTCCCGAGAATCTTCCCGTACATTTTTCATACTAAAATTTTAAATACTGTACACTATATGGTTTCAGTTCAAGCTGACCATTCATCGTAACCGTTTCCCCGGTCAGAAGATCTGCTGCCGTTCCATTCAGTTCTCCTGCATTGGCAGTGTATGGATAATCCGCAGCATTGATTGCAACGATCACTCGTTCTTTCTCTGAGCAGCGCTCGAATACCAGCTGATGATTCTGGATCACTACATTCTTATAAGCACCATTGCAAAGTGCATCACTTTCCTGGCGTACACGAATCAGTTTCTTAATAAACTCTGTCAGCTCATTTGGCTTCGGCTCTTCAAAACAAGGACGAAGCGCATAATCATTATCCGGTGCTTTCTCGCCCGGCTCTGCCCATTCACTTCCATAATACAGGCACGGAATTCCCGGCATACCCATGAGCAGCCCGTATGCCAGTGGAATATGCTTTTTATTGGTCAGGATACTTGCCAGTCTGGTAACATCATGATTATCCACGAATGTCATCAGATGCTTCCCTCTGTAAATACACCACTGGTCGCTTCCGAACTGACGATGCAGGGAATGTGCGATCTCGAACATATTCATGCAATTAAAGCTGGAATATAATCCCTTGTAACACTCATAGTTCGTACAACTGTGAAGCATCTCATCATTGACAATGATATTATAATCTCCGAATAATACTTCCCCGATCAGCGCAAAGTCCGGTTTTAATTCCTGTGTATAAGAGCGGAGCCGTCTCATAAAATTATGATCCAGACTGTACGCTACATCCAGACGCAGACCATCGATATCGAATTCATCGATCCAGTATTTTACACATTCCATCAGGTAATCAACGACTGCCGGATTCTGAAGATTTAATTTGACCAGTTCAAAATGACCTTCCCATCCTTCATACCAGAAACCGTCATCGTAACAGCTGTTTCCGTCAAAACTGATGTGGAACCAGTCCTTGTATGGGGAATCCCATTTCTTCTCCTGCACATCCTTAAATGCCCAGAAGCCTCGTCCGACATGATTGAATACACCGTCCAGCACAATCTTTACATTATGTTTATGCAGATCTTCACAGACCTCTTTAAAATCTTCATTTGTACCGAGTCTGCAGTCGATCTTCTTAAAATCTCTTGTATCATATCCATGATTGTCCGATTCAAAGATCGGATTTAACAGAATTGAATCTACTCCTAATGTCTGAAGATACTCAGACCAGTCCATAAGTTTGCGGATGCGAGGAACACACACGCCGTCATTGTGCACCGGTGCCCCACAGAATCCGATTGGATAAATCTGATAAAAAATACTATTGTAAGCCCACATTACTCATCCATCCTTTCTGTGTCTGCCATAAACTATGCTCCGGCAGATCACTCACTGTTCTATTATACCACATTTCGTTCTTTAAAGACACAAAAGACACTGCCACTGGCAGTGCCTCTTGCATACTTCCCTATCTGAAAGACCTGCCGCTGGCAGGTTATTTCCTGTTATATATAATTTTCTCTCCCCGCATGAATATGTAGAACCATACAAACAGCAGCACACCTTTCAGAATACTCGAAATCGTAATACTCCACCAGATCCCGTTCAGCGCAAGTGTTGTATGAACCAGTATCAGCGCAAGCGGAATCCTGAGCGCCGTAAATACAATACTGATCACAGATGGCGGCACGGTCTTTCCATACCCCGAAAATGCACCTGCCGTCGTAATCTCAAGACTCATAAAAAGCTGCGATACACCAAGGATCCGAAGATAATCCACTCCAAGCGGAATTACATCTTTTTCTGTAATAAAAATCTGGAATACCGGAGCCGGACAGCATATTAATAATAGCGTACAGAAAATCCCCCATACAAATACTACTTTTAATGCACTGACATATCCCTGATAGATCCGTCTCTTCTTACCTGCACCATGGTTCTGCGATGTAAATGAATTCACCGCTGCTGCAAAACCATCCGCTGTCATCCACGAAATTGATTCTATCTGTGAACCAACTTTCTGGACAGCCACCGCCGCATCTCCATATCCCGCGACCAGACGTGCAATGATCATCGATATTCCGGTAAACAGCATACTCTGAACAGACGTTGGAAAACCGATTCTGACAATTCCTTTCAGATGATGCAGATCCGGCTTCTTCAGATATCTTACATATTGAAAAAGTACGGTATCCTTCATCGCAAATATAAAAAACATAACTGTAACGATCATCTGCGCGATTACCGTAGCAATTGCTGCACCTGTCACTCGAAAGAACCGGAAATGGTCCGATTCCAAAAATCAGAACCGGATCCAGGATGATATTAACAACCAGTCCGGTCGTTGTTGCCAGAAAATACCGGCCTGCTGTTACCGATTGCCGTAAATAATCCGGTATACGTCTGATTTAAAAAGGAAAACAAGACAAGACCGCAAGTAATTTCAAGATAATATATGGCATCCCGGATCACCTGTGCCTGATTCAGATGGAAAAAATGAATCAGTGGTTTTGCCCCTAATATACAGACAAGTCCATAAATAATCCCCAAAGTCAACGTAAGCTGTAACGCGTTGGATGCATATTCTGCGGCCTCTTCACTATTAGATGCCCCAAGTGCATGTCCGACATTAACCTGCCCTCCCATTTTTGCAAGCGCGGCAAGTCCGTTGGAAAGCCACATATACATTCCTGCTGCCCCAACAGACGCTACCGCCGAACTTCCGATACGGCCAATCCAGATCATGTCGGTCATATTGTACGCCATCTGGATCAATGACGTCGCCATGATCGGGACAGCCAGTCTGGTAAGAGATGATAATACAGGTCCGTTTACCAAATCAATTTTCTTTTGCATGATTGGCTATACTCTTTTCAATACTTTCACGATCTCGCCCATATACATCGTATGATAATCCTTATCCGGATACCATTTCTCATCATTTTCCTTAACATCGAAACATTCCGGTTTCATATCCTGTGTATACTGAGTCTTGCATACGAAGATCAGATCTGCTTCTTCAACTGCAGTTGTTCCGTCTACCGCATATGGATGAAGGCCTGCTTCTTTCCATTTATCTTCTACGTCTTTTCCTGATACAGATCCGCATACGCTTAATGCTTTTCTGTAATCTTCTGACAGGAAAGAAAGCGTGTACATACCGGTCTCATCCATGAATTTCTTCGTGTATCTCTGTGGGCGGATATATGCAGTTGCGATATTCTTCCCCCACATGATTCCGACACCACCCCAGCTTGCTGTCATGGTGTTACTCTTTTTTTCATCTCCTGCTGTTACCAGCATCCACTCTTTTGAAATCTTTGTGAATGGGTTGAATTCCAGACTTTCAATTGCTACTTCTTTAAATGCCATTTCCATATCCTCCTTATCGTCTTTATGTACTCTCACAAAATTAAGTATGAAACAGTACCAAGAGTACATCTTTGCTTTTAGAATTACAGACAGTGAATATTCACTGCCTGCATTTTTACTATATTCTTTTATAATTATACTACTTTACTAACACTTTGCGGAAATTTTCTTTCCTTTTTCAGGACTACGCCGTCTCCGCTTAATACTTCTCCTGCAAATGTCTGGAATACATCTGTAACCTTCTCACCATCTACAGATACTCCGCCCCTGCTGCACTGCACGGCGTGCTTCTGACTTGGAAGCTGTCAGTCCTGATTTTACTAACATCGTCAGGATATCGATATTGCCATCTGTAAGGTCTTCTTCTGTCAGTTCTGTCTTTGGCATATCTGCTGCTGCACCTGTTGAGAATAATGCTTTTGCTGCCTCCTGTGCTTTCTGAGCTTCTTCTTCGCCGTGAACCAGTTTTGTGAGTTCGAATGCAAGAATCTCTTTTGCTGTGTTAAGCTGTGCTCCTTCCCAGCTGTCCATCTTGTCGATCTCTTCTAACGGAAGGAATGTCAGCATACGGATACATTTTAATACATCTGCATCTGCGACATTTCTCCAGTACTGATAGAATTCGAATGGAGATGTCTTGTTCGGATCAAGCCATACAGCACCACTCTGTGTCTTACCCATCTTTTTACCTTCTGAGTTCAGAAGCAGTGTGATCGTCATGGCAGAAGCGTCTTTTCCGAGTTTACGACGGATCAGTTCTGTACCTGCAAGCATGTTGCTCCACTGGTCGTCCCCGCCAAACTCAAGGTTACATCCGTATTTCTGGTATAACTCATAGAAGTCATATGCCTGCATGATCATGTAGTTGAACTCAAGAAAGCTGAGTCCTTTTTCCATTCTCTGCTTGTAGCACTCTGCTGTCAGCATACGGTTAACGGAGAAATGTGCTCCGACTTCACGTAATACTTCGATGTAGTTCAGTCCCATCAGCCAGTCAGCGTTATTAACCATCAATGCTTTTCCATCTGAGAAATCGATAAATCGACTCATCTGTTTCTTAAAGCAGTCACAGTTGTGCTGGATTGTCTCCGGTGTCATCATCTGACGCATATCTGTTCTTCCGGATGGATCACCGATCATAGCTGTTCCTCCACCGATCAGTGCGATTGGTTTGTTTCCTGCTTCCTGCAGACGTTTCATCAGGCACAGTGCCATGAAATGTCCTACGTGAAGGCTGTCTGCTGTCGGGTCAAATCCAATGTAGAATGTAGCCTTTCCATTGTTGACCAAGTCTTTGATCCTGTCTTCGTCTGTTACCTGTGCGATCAGACCTCTTGCAACGAGTTCTTCATAAATTCCCATTTTTATTCTCCTTTTATTATGTTAATGATTTACAGAATTCTCACTTTACTTCAGCTTGCAAATATGCTTTTCAGAAAGCGATTTTTCCCACATAACTGGTCAAAAAAAGTCCTTATCCAATCAATATTGGATAAGGACGATATTAACCGTGGTACCACCTTATTTCGCTGATTACCTGCATATTCAGCCTCATTCAATCTGCGTGTTCACAGACCTTTGCACTATAACGTGTGCCCGACGTCACAGCCTACTTTCGAAAACACTCATAATTCTTATCGTGTATCATTTCGGTGTGCAGCTCCAAGATGTATTCATTCTTCACTCTTTCATGCGCCTCTCATCAACCGACAGCTTTCTGTATGGGTGTGTGAATTCACTACTTCTTCTTTTCCAAGCCTTTGTGATATCTGTATATTATTTTCCTGTCTGTGTTAAAGACTAACTGATTTGATGAACTTTGTCAAGATGATTTTTAATCTCCATCTTTTATTTTTTCAAAAAGTTGCAGCCATGCTCCTGCTAATTTATTTCATTTCCATATTCCGTCAGATGAATACCATCCGTTGTAACACTCTCATATCCTGCTTTTTCTGCTTTCAATATTATCATGTCCTGAAGCGTAAGAAAGTCCGCATGATATTTTTCTGCAATCATTTTTTCGATTCTTTCTGTCTGTTTTATTCCCGGAATCCAGCTTTTTCATACATTCCGGGATATGGCACTATAAATGGCGACATACAGATAAGCTTTGCATCCAATTGCTCTGTAATTTCTTTCACAATGGCTTCATAACAGGCTTCAAACTGCTGTTCTTCCAGACTCTTTCCTGTATTCATCATAACTCCGACGTCATTGCATCCTATCAGAATGCTTACGACATCCGGTCGTTTTAAAATGCATTCCTTCTCCAATATACGCTTCACTCCATGAATCGTGAATCCATCATGTCCTCGATTCATAATGTCATACTTCTTCCTTCCGCCGTCACTGTCATTCAACTTCTCAGCCACCATATTCACATAACCGTTTCCCAGTGGATTTTCTAAAAAGCAATGACTAGCATCTGTAATACTGTCACCTAAAAATATAATCTTTTTCATCTGTCCTTAACACCAAATGGCCTTATACTATAAATTGCATGAATTATAATTCCTGTCCGTCCTTAATTACCATCTTAAGCTCCAAATTCTCGTCTAATAATACGATATTCGCTTTCTTTCCCGGTGCGATCGAACCATATGTATCTTCAATTCCAAGACTCTTGGCCGGATTGATGGTTGCACATGCTACAGCCGTCTCAAGCGGGATCTCCATCTTCTTAACTACCGTACGCATGCAGTCTGCAAGGTTTGTAACAGATCCTGCAAGTGCTCCATCGGATACCAGTGTTGCATGATTACCGACTACTTTTACATCCAATCCACCAAGTGTATACTGTCCGTCCGGCATTCCGGTCGCACGCATACTGTCACTGATCAGGATCATACGGTCTGCTCCCATCATCTTGAACGCTGCTCTCACCATCGATGGGTGGATATGTACACCGTCACAGATAATCTCTGCCATTACATGTGCACTGTCGGACACTGCTCCTACAACACCCGGTTCACGGTGAGTGAATGCAGGCATCGCATTAAAGAGATGTACGGCATGATTTGCTCCGGCATCGAATGCTGCTTTCGCATGTGCATAATCCGCATTGGTATGTGCAAGTGAAATGTTCACTTTATCTTTCATTGCTTCTACAAATGCAACTGCGTCCTCGCTTTCTTCCGGCGCAAGTCCTACAAACTTCACAAGTCCTTCCGAAGCATCAAGGAATCTCTGACAAATGGCCGTATCACAAGGCATGATATTTCTTTCATCCTGCGCTCCTTTTTTCACCGGGCTGATGAACGGGCCTTCCATATTCACGCCTACAAGATCCGCTCCCTTCGGATTCTGTTCTTTTTTGTATTCTGCTGCTGTTCTTAAGATATCTTCCAGTTCTTCTACCGGAAGTGTCATCGTTGCCGGTGCGATTGTTGTAACACCCACAGAAGCCTCATATTTTGCAATATTTTCAATAGCCTCTTTACTGTTATCACAGAAGTCATCTCCCATACACCCGTGGAAATGCAGATCGATCAGTCCAGGAATTGCGTATGCCCCCTGTCCGTCAATGACTTCTTCCCCCAGCATATCCGGTACGTTTTCTGTCGTGTAAATGCTTTCGATTTTGTCATCGTGAACAACAATGCCGCCTGCTGTAAATTTTTTGTCTTCTGTATAGACAATTACATTTTTGATTATCATTTTATATATCCTCCATTTTATTGTAACATTCTAAAAACTCCTGTGCATCCCTTCTCCTTCTTCCAGTGCACGCAGTGTATTATCATGCAGAACTTCTTTTTCATATTTATCCTGTTCCAAATAGTAAGAATAGATAATATCAAGCATGACCAAAATCGGGAACTGCGGTGAGATTACATTCCCATGATTCAGGTGTCTGAGTGATGGAATCAGAACAACTTCTGTGCAGAACTGCTCGAAGCCACCCCGGTTGTTCGCCGTAAAAAGAATCGTTTTCGCACCTTTCCGATATGCTTCTTTCAGAAGAAACAAGACCTCTTCCTTGGATCCGCTGATACTGATTCCGAATACGAGGCTTCTTCTGTCCTGGAATACCGCCTGCATACGCATCATATCTCTTTCTACCAGCGAATCAATATCCACACCGATTCGCATAAAACGCAGTTCCATCTCTCTTGCTGCCAGACCGGAACTTCCGGTTCCGCACACGAACACACGCTCCGCCTGATTCAGATATCTGCTGATCCTTGCAATCTGCGCCTCATCCACCAGACTGTAAGTCTTATTCAGAAGTTCCTGATACGCATTCAGGATCATTCGCGTATTACCGGTAATGGATTCCTGCTTTTCTACAAATGTCTCTTCATACTGATAGATGAACTCTCTGTACCCGCGATATCCGCATTTCTTCGCAAATCTGGATAACGACGCTTCTGATACGAAGAGTCTCTCGGAAATGGATTTTGATGAAAAATCCACTTTCTTTCTGTTCTGTATAAAAAAATCTGCGATATTCCGTTCCACTGTCGTAAATTTATCATAATTCGATTCTATGATCGGAACGACTGATTTTACATAATATTCCATATCTTACTATTCCTGCTTCTTTATTTTATAACTCCAAACTATGCATGTCTTCCCTGAAAATGATAGAATGCGCCTAACATACCGGCATTGTTCTGGTTTTTGGCAAATGCGATACTTGTATGCTCCCACATGCTGGACACCAGGTATTTTTCCACTGCTTTTTCAATCTTGTCCTTCAGGAATGCTTCCTGCGCCATGATTCCGCCGCCAAGTACGACAACTTCCGGATTCACTACATAGCAGATATTGGCAATACCTTTCCCAAGTACATCCGTCATCTCATCAATTGCACGGTTACAGATCTTATCACCTTTTTTTGCCTCTTCAAAAATGTGATATCCGCTCCAATTTTCTGCCGGTTCTCCCTTCCATGCAGCAACCTTCTTCGTCAGGATACTGGCTGCTCCGAGTGTCTGGAAATCGCTGTCATCCATATGCATATATCCGACTTCACATGCGCTGTTACTGAATCCGTGGAACACCTCGCCATTCAGCAAAATACAGCCGCCGATTCCGGTTCCGATCGTCAGCATCACAGCCGCCTTACTTCCTGCCGCCGCTCCTGCTTTGTACTCAGCAAGTCCCGCACAATTCACATCATTTTCCACTTCACATGGAATTCCGAATCGTTCTTCTACCGTCTTTTTGAATGCCGTTCCGATATAATTCGGGATCAGCGGTGCCGAATAGAAGATTTCCCCTTTCTCAATGTCAACCATACCGGCTGTAGAAATACACACACCTGCGTCTGCCTCTTCTTTTAATGCTTCTACGATACCGATGACTTTATCAAGGATCGCCGGTCCGCCTTTCTGCGCTTCTGTCTTCATTTCTTTCTTTAACAATACTTCTGCATCTTCGCTCACAATACCATATTTGATTGCTGTGCCGCCGATATCAATACTAATATATTTTTTCATCTCTGCTTTGCCTCTTTCACTTTCCTTCATTATACTCGTTCAGCCAGAAAAGGGCAAACCGTTCTTTTATGGTTTGCCCTCGACTTTTTCTGATTAAATCTTTACTTTAAATATTGCCTTTTTAATGGTTTCCGGTTCCTTAACCTGAACCGCTGTTCTGTGTCCGTCACTCGGATAACAGATCAGAAAATCTCCATCTGTCAGGACTACGGAAGAATTCTTTTCCCCATCCATCGGAAGAAAATCATCTTTTTCCACAAAATCTTTTAATTCCATATTCTGAATGAAGTTCAGATCGATCTGTTCATTTCCATGGATCATTACATGGACGTCCAGATAATTTTTATGTGCTTCCCAGAAACGTTCTTCCGGTGTTGTTGTTGTATATTCTACGATATTGACAAACAGTCTGTCACCATCGATTTCATGACTTCCCTTTTCATAAGATGCAAGGTCGTGTGTCTTTGCATATTCAAAGCACTCTTTTACCTGTTCTTCTAAGAATGGGAATTCTGATAAATTATTGATATTTCCAAAAATCACGAAAATCGTCACTCCTTCTTAGTTTTTGTAAATGGTTGTGTTAGGAGCAGGTACGGAATTGTCTCCTTTTGCCTTTCTCCAGATGATACTTGCCGGGATACCAATTACCAGTGATACTACAATTGAGATGATTGAGTATGACCAGATTGATACGTGATCAGCAGGTACGAAGTATTTGATGTATACCATTACGCCTGATGCAACGATGAATGCACATACTGCACCAAATGTATTGGCAACCTTTGTAAATGCTCCAAGGATAAATGTTCCGATCAGGATACCAAGTACCAGTCCCATGAATCCATTGAACCATTCGTATGCAGATTTTACTCCGCCGTTAGCCAGTACCATAGCAACTACGATTGCGAAGATACCAACGATCAGAGATACATACTGTCCGATCTTTGTCTGTTTCTCAAAGCTTAATTCTTTCTTAGAAAGTCTTGCCTGGATATCCAGTGTCCAGCTTGATGCTACAGAGTTCAGACCTGTAGAAAGTGTAGACTGTGCTGCTGCATAAATAGCTGCTAACAGAAGTCCTGTTACACCAACCGGAAGCTCAAATGCGATGTAAGATGCGAAGATCTGGTCCTGAGCTGCTGCCGGTGGAAGTGTATTCTGCTGATAGAATACGTATAATCCTGTACCGATCAGGTAGAATACTGTTGCGATGAAGATTGATAATCCTCCGTTTGCAAGCATCATTTTGTTCAGTTTCTTTGTATCAGTTGTTGTTGTAAAACGCTGTACAATATCCTGGCTTGATACGTAAGATGCCATTGTATTGAATCCGGCACCAACGATCATGATGAATACGCTGTCTTTAAAAATGTTAGCATTGAAGATCGGCTGATCTACAGCAAGGAACTTATGCTCTGTTGTCAGTGCATGTGCGATTGCTCCAAATCCACCATCTAAGTGTGCTAACAGGAAGATCAGTGCAAATGTAACACCGATCAGAAGTACAGATCCCTGGATGAAGTCTGTCCAAAGTACGGATTTCAGACCTCCTGTGTATGAGTAAATAATAGCAATGATACCCATGATAATGATCAGTAAGTTTACGCTGATTCCAGTCAGACTTCCAAGTACCATACATGGAAGGTACATGATGATTGACATACGTCCGATCTGGTAAATGATGAACATTACAGCTCCAAGTACACGAAGTCCTTTGCTTCCGAATCTCAGTTCCAGATAATGATATGCTGTATCAATATCCAGTTTGCTGTAGATTGGCAGGAAGAATTTAATCGTGATCGGGATAGCTAACAGCATACCAAGCTGTGCGAACCACATGATCCATGTTCCTGCGTATGAGTTTCCTGCTAATGACAGGAATGAAATCGGACTTAACAGTGTTGCGAAAATTGATACGGAAGTTACCCACCATGGTACAGTTCCGTCTCCTTTAAAATACTCTTTTCCTTCATTCTTTCTTGCGAAATGAAGGCCGGCGAACAGTACAGCCGCGAGATAAATTACTAAAATGACTAAATCTACTACGGTAAACCCTTGCATCGTCTCTCTCCTTACAGATATTTTTCTTTCATGTATTTTTTATATAATCTTACAGATATTTAGCTTTTGCGTCGCGAACCATCTTAGCTGCTTCTTCAACGATAGCCATGTCTTCTTCTACTAATGCTGGCAGTGGCTCTCTTACTCCGCCAAGTTCCAGACCTTCGTTGATCTTTAACATAGCTTTGATCACTGCGTACATATTTCCGTGTGCAGAGCACATCTTATAGATAATCTCATCACAAGCATACTGGATTTCTCTTGCTTCTTCCATCTTTCCGGCTCTTACATACTCGTCTAATTTCAGATATAATTCCGGCATAACTCCGTATGTACCACCGATTGCTCCTTCAGCTCCGATGACACGTCCACTCATGAACTGCTCATCTGGTCCGTTGAAGATGATGTAGTCAGGGCCTGCTGCCTGTTTGAACATCTGGATATCCTGTACCGGCATAGAAGAGTTCTTAACACCGATCACGTTAGGATTTTTTCTCATCTCTGCGAAAAGTCCCTGTGTAAGAGCTACTCCTGCAAGCTGTGGAATATTGTAGATTACGAAGTCTGTATTTGGTGCTGCTGCACTGATATCATTCCAGTACTGAGCGATTGCATACTCCGGCAGATGGAAGTAGATCGGTGGGATTGCTGCGATTGCATCAACTCCAAGGCTTTCTGCATGTCTTGCAAGCTCCTGGCTGTCTTTTGTGTTGTTGCATGCAACGTGTGCGATTACTGTAAGCTTTCCTTCTGCTGCTTTCATAACGTTCTCAAGGATGATCTTACGGTCTTCTACGCTCTGGTAGATACATTCTCCTGATGAACCGTTAACGTATACACCTTTTACACCTTTTTCTACGAAGTACTTTGTCAGTGCCTGTACGCCTTCCGGACTTACATTGCCTTCGTTGTCATAACATGCATAGAATGCTGGGATCACGCCTTTGTACTTTTCAAGATTTCTCATTGTTTCTTTCTCCTTTTCTTTGTCTTTTTATATAAATTTAATTTAATAAGTTCCTTGCGGAATTATCTTTCCATTTCTTCTACAAATGATTTTGTGATCAGCTGTGGTCTTGTGATAATAGACCCTACAACAACGCTGTATGCACCAAGCTCGATCACATGTTTTGCTTTTTCCGGTGTATTGATGTTACCTTCTGCGATCACTCTGTGTTTTGCTTTTGCAACAATCTTTCTTAAGATTTCGAAATCATTTGCCTCGATCTTATCGCCTTTACTCTGCTCTGTGTAACCAACCATCGTAGTTCCGATAAAATCAAATCCGAGTTCATCGGCATGCAGTGCTTCTTCTACAGTAGAGCAGTCTGCCATAAATAACTGATCCGGATATTTTGCTTTTACTTCCTTAAAGAACTCATCCAGTGTCTTTCCGCCTGGTCTCTTAGAAATAGTAGCATCCATAGCGATGATCTCCGGTTTTACTTCCATCAGTTCTTCGATTTCTTTCATCGTTGGTGTAATGTAAATATCGCTGTCATCATAATCTCTCTTTACGATTCCGATGACCGGAAGGTCAACCTGTGACCGGATCTCCTTGATATCTTCTTTTGTATTTGCACGAATTCCACTAGCACCTCCCTGCTTTGCAGCCAGTGCCATTCTTCCCATAATGAATGAAGAATGTAATGGTTCATCCGGTAATGCCTGACATGATACAATTAATTTACCCTTTCAGATTTTCAACTTTCTGATTCAATTTTTTTGTTCCCTCCTTCGTTCTGCAATCAGTATAGTATTGTTCGATTTTATTTTCAAGTATCTTTTAGTTCTTGAAACTTCTTTCATCCTTTTCAATTCTTCTCTCTGTTTTTTCCTATTTTAAAATCCGTTTTTTATGCAATATGCACAATTCCAGGTAGTTTCTTTCCAGTTTCGAAAGTAGTTTCAGTTCATGCTATTTTACTTGAAAATTCATTTATAATGTATATACTAATATTCAGAAACAAAAAAACAATAGAATAAGGAGAGATTTTATTATGGTAATTTATAAAGCAAAAGACTATCAGGATATGAGCCGTAAGGCCGCAAACATCATTTCTGCACAGATTATTATGAAGCCAAACTGTGTACTTGGACTTGCAACCGGATCTTCACCGGTCGGTACTTATAAACAGCTGATTGAATGGTATAAGAAAGGTGATCTTGATTTTTCTCAGGTTACAAGCGTGAACCTCGATGAATACAAAGGACTCAGTCCGGAAAATGACCAGAGCTACAGATATTTCATGAACACCAATCTTTTCGATCATGTAAATATCGATAAAACACGTACTTTCGTTCCGAACGGACTGGAAGCAGATTCTGACAAAGCCTGCAGTGAATACAATGAGATCATTCGCAAACAGGGCGGCGTAGACCTTCAGCTTCTCGGTCTTGGACACAACGGACACATCGGATTCAACGAGCCAGGTGCTGCTTTTGAAAAAGAGACACACTGTGTAGATCTGACAGAAAGTACAATTGAAGCCAATAAGCGTTTCTTCGAATCTGAAGATGATGTTCCGAGACAGGCTTATACAATGGGAATCAAGAATATCATGCAGGCCAAGAAAATTCTGGTTGTTGTAAGCGGAGAAGATAAGGCGGATATCTTAAAAGAGGTCTTATACGGACCAATTACTCCGGAAGTTCCTGCTTCTATTCTTCAGTTACATAATGATGTTACGATTGTAGCTGATGAAGCAGCACTCAGTAAGATTGATATGTAATATGAATAAAAAATCCCGGTATGTGAATCAGACATTTTTGAGCATCCAGCTCATTGTCATTTCTCATACCGGGATTTTTTTCTGTATTCGATTATGTTTGCGACAGCCGGACTATTTTTGTGAAGCTGCTGCTTTTTTTCTTCCTGCAATGATCAGTATAGCGGATATCACTACAATCGTGCCTGCCAACAGCTGAGAGACCGGAAGTCCAACTTTTGGCAGCAACAGCTGATCGGTTCTAAGTCCTTCGATCCAGAGTCTGCCAAGACCATACCCCAAGAGATAGATCAGGAAGACTTCCCCATCGAATTTCTTATGCTTGCGATACAACAGCATGATGATCAGCACCATCAGACACCACAGGGATTCGTACAGGTAGGTCGGATGAACCTGAATATACATGACTCCTTTGACTGTCTCGGCATGATTCCACATCTTTGTTGTGATGTCCGAACTTCTTACCGCATCCACCGGAAGTCTCATAGCAAACAGTCCATTCGTATATTCCCCAAATGCTTCTCTGTTGAAGAAGTTCCCCCATCTTCCGATCATCTGTCCGGTGATCAGACCAAATCCGCCGGTGTCAAATAACAGGAACGGTGATAATCCTTTTATTTTTGCAAATATAAATACTACAACAATTGCCGTGATCACACCGCCGTATATGGCAAGACCGCCCTCACGGATGTTAATGATACTCTTAATATCGTCTTTATACATATCCCAGGAGAAGATCACATAATATGCCCTTGCTCCGATAATTGAAAAGATAACTCCATATATTGCCAGATCATAATAATCTTCTACGTTCTGATGCGTACGCTTTGCTTCCATTACCGCCATCATAAGTCCCGCAAGTATTCCGATTCCTATGACGATTCCATAATATGCGATATCGAATCCAAAGACTGTGATATGATCGCCGACAGATTTTAAATGAATTCCCAGATTAGGGAAATCTATGGTTCTGTGCATTGAAACAGCCCCCCCTCTTTTCATCCATCTATTCCTGATTATACATTAAACCGGAACAGCATGATATCTCCGTCTTTTACCACATAGTCTTTACCTTCCAGACGGATCAGACCTTTTTCTTTTGCTGCTGTGTGGCTTCCACACGCGATCAGATCATCGTAAGATACAACTTCTGCACGGATGAATCCACGCTCAAAGTCAGAGTGGATCTTCCCTGCTGCCTGTGGTGCCTTCGTTCCTTCTGTGATTGTCCATGCACGAACTTCCGGCTCACCTGCTGTCAGATAGCTGATCAGTCCAAGCAGCTTATAACTTGCTTTGATCAGTTTTTCCAGACCTGATTCCTCTAATCCAAGATCCTCCAGGAACATTTTCTTTTCATCATCATCCAGTTCTGAAATCTCTGCCTCAATCTCTGCACATACAACGAAAACTTCGCTCTGCTCACCTTTTGCATATTCACGGACAGCCTGTACACCTTCGTTATTGGCCGCATCATCTGCAAGATCATCTTCAGATACATTCGCCGCATAGATAACCGGTTTGTATGTCAGAAGATTATAGCTTTCCAGCCATGCCTGTTCTTCCTCGTCATCTGCTTCTTCGAATGTCTTTGCAAGCTTTCCATCTTCCAGATGCGCCTTGATCTTGTTCAGAAGTGTAAGTTCTTTTGCTGCAGATTTGTCATTTCTTGCAACTTTGGAAACTTTGGAAATTCTTCTTTCCAGGATCTCAAGGTCAGAAAAGATCAGCTCTAAGTTGATCGTCTCGATGTCACGAAGTGGGTTGATGCTTCCGTCTACGTGTACAATATTGCTGTTCTCGAAGCATCTTACTACGTGTACAATAGCATCTACTTCACGGATATTGGCAAGGAACTGGTTTCCAAGACCTTCTCCTTTGGAAGCTCCTTTGACAAGTCCGGCAATATCAACGAATTCAATTGCTGCCGGGATGATCTTCTTGGTATGATACATCTCTCCCAGTACATTTAATCTCTCATCCGGTACGGTTACGACTCCTACGTTCGGGTCAATGGTACAGAATGGATAGTTTGCTGATTCTGCGCCTGCCTTTGTAAGTGAGTTGAACAGTGTACTTTTTCCTACATTTGGTAATCCTACGATTCCTAATTTCATTTTTTTATTTCCTCCTATAAATTCCTTGATTTCAGCATACTTATTTTTGCAAGTGGACCATTTAGTGGGCCATTATTTTCTCTTTCCAAACCAATCTACAAATCTGGCTGAGTATAATCCCGTACTTTCCTGGGTTATTCCCTTGCCAAGTTCTTTGCCTTTTAAATCTTTTCCCATATTTCAGCTTCTCTCATAAGAAACCCTAATACAATAACTTGTATTATACCATAGCATCTTATCTTTGTGAATATTCATTTTTATATCCATTCCTTTCGCGCTGCTCAAGGCACAAAACGCCATGAAAAAACGTTGGCTTATTGCAGCTTTCTTTTTATAATTGTTTCTATAGTCATCACCTCCATAAGCATATCATATAGATAAATTCATGTTCTGAAAAGCAACCTGCTGTTGCCATCCCCTGTCTATATGATTTAATTATCACTCCTTGGTCATGACTTTCCTGCACCAGATTCTTGTCTTACAGTGAGGACATTTTAAATATCTTAGTAATGTCACAAACGTAATTGTTGATATTACGCCAATAATTCCAGTTGCATAATCATATCAGAACCTAAACACCAGTTATTTTTATTATAATACTTACAACTATGAAAAAGAAGCACTCATACAAGCGCTTCTCCTTACCACATTAGAGCTTTGATCAAAAGGTTAATGGGCCACAAAGTAGGCCATTTTTTCAAAAACCTACATGAATTTATATAGAGTTTTATCTGTCTTTCGTTTCCATCAGAATCACAATTCCATTCAGGAAGCTGATTGTCACTTCATCCTCCTGGAACTGATTGCTGACGCAAAGGCTGTCATATGGTATCAGTGTATGATTCGTCAATGGATACTTTGCCCCTTTGATACTGAAACCAAATACTTCCTCGCCTAACGGAAACACAGAAAAAATACGGTCCGTAAGTTTCTCCTTTTTTCAGATGGGTTTCCCCGCCTCCGATCAGACGGATCTTATTCTGGCGATCCATGATCACAGCATTAATTCCGGCTTTAAACGGGATTGCAAGGCTCTGAACATTTGCCCAGAGGTGATCGATACGACCTCCGGTTGCTCCCAGGATCAGAATCTCACCTGCCCCTAATGTCATAGCCAGTCTGATTGCAATCTCTGTATCAGATGCATCTTTTACCGGATTAAATTCCCTGATCGGAACATCTGTCTCATTACGGTAATAATCTCCAATCTCTTTTTTTACACTGTCAAAATCTCCGACAATATAATTTGGCAGAATCTGATGGCTGTAAAGGAACTCCATACCTTTGTCCACACCGATCACATACTGGTTTTCCTCTTTTTCAAGGATTGATAATACAAATTCTTCTTCCAGCTCCCCACCGCTGATGATCACAATCTTCTTATTCATAACTTTTCAATATCTCCATGAATTTTGCAGTATTTTCCCCGGCATCTCCTCTGAACACAGCAGAACCGGCCACAATTACATTTGCGCCTGCATCCAATACTTCTCTGACATTCTCCACATAGATTCCTCCGTCTACCTGAATATCTGTCTCCAGATTTTTTTCATTCAGCATCGCACGGACCTCACGGATCTTATCCAGTGATTCCGGAATAAATTTCTGTCCGCCAAATCCCGGATGCACGCTCATGATCAGAATCATCTCCACGTCTTCCAGATATGGAACAAGCTCTTTTACATCTGTCTCTGGATTAACAGCCAGTCCTGCCTTCATGCCACATGCATGGATTTTATCCAATGTCGTTTTTACGTCTTCACAGGCCTCCAGATGTACCGTTACATAGTCAGCTCCCGCCTTCTGAAATGCTTCTACATAGCGGATCGGCTCCTGCACCATCAGATGTGCATCCATGAATTGCTCCGTTGCATCATGGATAGATGCCAGAACCGGCATACCAAATGATATACTTGGTACAAACATTCCATCCATAACGTCAAAATGAATATACGCTGCCCCATTTTCCTCTGTCTTCTTCATTTCCTGACCCAAAACTTTGAAATCTGCCGCCAGTATTGACGGTGACAATACATAGTTCATCATCAGTACCTCCTTTTATTCTTCAATTCCTCATACATTTCTATATAATTCTGATAACGGATTTTATGAATTTTCTCCTCTTCCAGAGCTGCCTTTACGGCACACCCCGGCTCATGCACATGATCACAACCGTTAAACTTGCACATTCCTTCGTATTTCCGGAATTCCGGAAAGAAGTACTTCAGATCTTCTTTTTCATAATCATTCACATATAACGAACTGAATCCCGGTGTATCCATGATATATGAATTTTCATCAATGGCGAACAATTCCGAATGTCTGGTGGTATGCTTTCCCCTCTCAATCTTCGTACTGATTGCCCCTGTCTCCATATCTGCCTCCGGCTGCAGAATATTAATGATCGAAGATTTTCCCACTCCGGACGGACCTGCGATCGCTGTTGTCTTTCCTTTCAGAAGTTCACGTATATTTTCAATCCCCCGTTCTTCTTTCGCACTGACAAATACCAGCGGATAGCCGCATGATTCATAGATTGATTCCAATTCCTTCACCTGCGGATCTGTCGCAATGTCTTCTTTATTAAAGCATAACACAACCGGAATCTCTTTGCTTTCCATCATAACAAGAAAGCGGTCCAGCAGATTAAAATGTGGATTCGGCTTCGTGATTGCAAAGACTACCAATGCCTGATCGATATTGGCCACAGCCGGGCGGATCAGCTCATTCTGCCGTGGCAGTATCTTCACTATATTTCCTTTTTTTTCCGATTCATCGAGAATCTCTATCTCTACATTGTCTCCCACCAAAGGCTTGATCTTTTCTTTCCGGAATACACCTTTGGCTTTGCATTCATAAACACCGAATTCTACTACGTGAACGTAGTAGAATCCGGCAATTCCTTTTATAATTTTTCCCTGCATAATCTTTTACTGGCCAGTCGTGGTCCCATCATTTGTATTAGACCCATTCTGGTTATTGTTATCTCCTGTGGTTCCTCCATTTGTCGGCTCCTGTGGTTTCGCCCCGAGGCTCACCACATAGCTGATCGTACCTCCCTTGGAAATATTTCCAGAAGAAGGACTCATGGAGATGATACATCCTTTTGCATAACTGCTGCTGTACTGTGAATCCGATACATTTGTATACAGACCATTCTGGGATGCCCAGCTCTTAAGTGCTGACTCCTGCTGTCCTACAAAGCTCTGGATATCAATCTTTTCTTCCGGTTTCGGTCCGTTACTTACCGTGATTGAAATGGTTGTTCCGGCTGCCGCCTTACCTCCAGGTGTTACAGTCTGGCTGATAACCATTCCTTTTTCCACACTGTCACTGTAATCATATGTTACAGTTCCTACATTGAATCCATAATTCTTGATCGTACTCTGTGCAGTTGCATCTGCCATACCTCTTACATCCGGCACCGTCTTCTTATCTGTACCCTGACTTACCAGCATGGTAACTGTAGAACCCTTTTCAGCCTTCGTTCCGGCAGAAGGTGTCGTACTGATGACATTGCCGCTTGCTACACTGTCATCATACTGGAAACTTGAAGTCACCTTAAATCCTGCATCTTCCAGTTCTTTCTGTGCTTCCGTTTCACTCATACCTCTGACATCCGGTACCTGCTTTTTACTTTTTACCTGTCCTGAACTTACTACAACTTCTATTGTTGTACTTTTTTTTCACCTTTTCACCGGCTTCCGGCGTCTGTTTGGAGATCAATCCTGCTTTATATTTTTTAGATTCTGTTCTCTTAACAATTTTTATTCCCAGATGCTTCTTATTCAGCACAGACTTTGCCTGCTCTTCTGTCAGTCCACGGATATCCGGAACGGTAACTTTTCCTGACGCATCTGCTTCGTCTTCCGTAGTAATTCCTCCAAATGACTTGAAGACACCCGCTGCTTTCCCCACTGTAAATACGAGGATCAGTGCAATGATTGCGATTACCACAACCGTCAGGATCTTCATGATCTTATGCATATGCGGATTTACTTCATCTGAATCTCTCCCTGATGCATAATCATCGTATTCGTCGTCACCATCTTCTCTGTCGTTATATCCTTTTCCCGAATATACATCTGCAGTATCATATTCATCATCATATTCGTCGTCATCATCGTAACCGTTACGGATATCATCCAAATCTTTATCTGTCATAATAACCGTATCGGAATCCCCGCCTGCCGACGCAATTCTTACAAAATCTCCATCCGGATCTACCAGTGAATGCTTCAGATCCTGAATCAGGGCTTCTGTACTCGCATATCTTCTCTCAGAACTCTTCTGTGTACATTTCAGAATGATCTGTTCCAGGCTGTAAGGAATATCCGGAACCAACTCCGACGGCGGTGTAATTTCCTGCTGCAGATGTTTCATCGCAACTTCTACCGTGTCTCGCCATCAAACGGAACCTGCCCTGTCACCATCTCAAACAAGGTAATACCAATGGAATAGATATCACTTCTCTGATCACTGAATCCGCCTCTCGCCTGTTCCGGTGATGTATAATGCACGGATCCCATTGCATTCGTACTTACTGTATTCGAAGTTACAGCTTTCGCAATCCCAAAATCTGTAACCTTTACCTTTCCATCCTTGGAAATGATAATATTCTGCGGCTTGATATCACGGTGGATAATTCCTGATGCGTGCGCCGCACCGATACCACTGCACATCTGGATTGCAATACTGATTGTCTCTTTGTGAGACAGTCTTCCTTTTCTCTCTATATATTCTTTTAAGGTAATCCCCTCTACAAGCTCCATGACCATATAATTAAGGCCGCGGTCTTCTCCGACATCATATACATTCACGATATTCGGATGCATCAGTCCGGCGGCAGCCTGTGCTTCCGAGCGGAATTTTCTTACGAAATTTTCATCTTCTTTATACTGCTTCTTTAATACCTTAATCGCCACATAACGGTTCAGCATCTGATCCCGGCCCTTATAGACATCCGCCATTCCACCGGCACCGATCTTACTAAGTACAGCATATCTCTTGCCTAGTACGATTCCATCTTTTACCATACACTCACCTCATCAGCAAGTGGCTCTGCTACGATAACCCCTATATTATCTCTCCCGCCATTGCTGTTTGCTTTTTCTATCAACATCTGAACAGCTTCTACTACATCCCTGGACCCCTTGACAATATTGAACATATCTTCATCCTCAACCATATTGCTGAGTCCATCTGTACACATCAAAATGATGTCACCCTTTTTCAGACGATATTCATAAATATCTGGTTCCACATTTTCCTTTACACCAATTGCCCGTGTAATAATGTTCTTATCCGGATGGTTTCTTGCTTCTTCTGCCTTAATTCCGCCGAGTCTTACCATCTCTTCTACCAGCGAGTGATCCTTAGAAAGCTGCCGGATCTTGTCACTGATCAGGTAAAGTCTGCTGTCTCCCACATTGGCAAAGTACAATGTATTGCCAACAACAGTTGCCGCTACCAGTGTTGTTCCCATACCTTCCAGCTTGATATCTCTTGAAGCTGCCTCGATTAATTTATGATTTGCAATACTGACTACGCTTCTGAGAATCTCCTCGGGTTTATCCATCGGTGTCTTCTTCAACTCATCTTTTAATACATTTACCGTATAACTGGACGCAAAATCTCCCGCCTTATGTCCGCCCATTCCATCGGCGACCGTAAGGAGGTTTGGAAATGGTCCTATTGGTCTGTCTGTAACGTATACATAGTCCTGATTGACCTCACGTCTTCTTCCTACATCAGTCATTGCATATATTTTCATCTGTCTCTCCCTCGCTTTTGGCTGCGTGTCTACGGCGCAACTGTCCACAAGCTCCGTCTATATCAGAGCCTCTTTCCCTTCTTATAGTAACATTAATTCCGTTTTTTTCAAGTTTATTTTAAATTCCAAGGCATTTTTGCGGTCTGGCTTTTTAAAATCGCGCTCTTTGATCGGATTCACCGGGATCAGGTTCAGATGGCAGTTTCTTCGTTTTAAAATCGCCGTCAGTTCTCTGATATCATCCGGCTGGTCATTGACTCCTGCCACCAGACTGTACTCGAAGGTAATTCTTCTTCCTGTCTTATCAAAATAATAGTCACAGGCATCCAGTACATCAGACAATTCATATTTATTTGCTACCGGCATCAGCTTCTTACGTTTTTCCTGGCTGGATCCATGGAGTGACAGAGCCAGTGTGATCTGCAGTCCCTCTTCAGCAAGTCTTCTCATATTCGGGACAATCCCACAGGTAGATGCTGTAATATTTCTCTGGCTGATATGAAGCCCGTGTTCATCACTCAGCATATGGATGAATTTTATGAAATTATCATAATTGTCCAACGGTTCTCCGGTTCCCATAACCACCACATTGGAAACTCTTTCTTCTGTAATCTTCTGAATATGATAGATCTGACGGAGCATCTCCGATGTCTCCAGACTCCTGACGAGTCCTCCAATCGTTGATGCACAGAACCTGCACCCCATACGGCATCCGGCCTGCGAAGAGATACACACAGAATTGCCGTAATTATATTTCATCAGAACACTTTCTACCATATTACCGTCTTCCAGTTCAAACAGGAACTTCTCAGTCGGATCCACTTTCGATATCTGATGATCGATCATCTTCACTTTCCGGATCTCATAGTTTTCTTTCAACTTCTCACGCAGCCCTTTGGACAGATTTGTCATCTCATCAAAATCATCTGCCAGCTTTACATGAAGCCATTCATAGATTTGTTTGCTCCGGAATGCTTTTTCTCCGATTGCAAGCATCTCTTCTTTTAATTCATCATAATTGTAGGAACATATATCTTTCTTATTCATGATTCACCCTTTTTAATATTGCTATGTAGAATCCGTCTCCCGCATCTCTTCCCGGAATCATCTGTTTTTCTTTCACCAGTTCAAACTCCGGATATTCTTTCAGAAACCACTCCACATTCCCCTCATTCTCTTCTCTGTGTATCGTACAGGTACTATATAAAAGCTTTCCACCTGGCTTTACATAATCCTTTACTACCGACAGGATCTTCTTTTGTAACTCCACCAGATCTGCTTCTGTCTTTTCATTCATCTTATAGCGCAGATCCGGCTTCTTTCCAAGTACACCAAGCCCGGAACACGGAAGATCTGCAATTACAATATCGGCCGTTTCTTTCTTATGTGGATCGTATATTGCAGCATCCTGACATACTGCATTAATATTTGTAAGACCGCTTCTTTCAATATTATCCCGGATCAGCGCCACCTTATACTCTGTCAGATCTCTCGCTTCCACATGACCGGTTCCGTTCAGAAGTTCTGCAATATGTATCGCCTTTCCTCCCGGTGCGGCACACACATCCAGCACCTGGTCTCCTGCTTTCACTTCCGACCATAATGCTACCTGCATAGAACTTAAGTCTTGTACCTGGTAAAGTCCCTCACAAAAGCTTGGAAGTGCAGACAGATGATCATATCCGGACAGATACAGTGCACATGGAATCTCTGGCACTTCCCCTGCCGTCACACCTTCTTTTTCCAAAATTGAGATCAGCTCTGCTTTTTTGATCTTATGTTCATCAAACCGGACTGTCAGCGGCTTTTCTTCCAGAAATGCTTTTCCGATCATCTTTACCGTCTCTTCATCATATACTTTCAGCCACTGCTTTACCATCCATTCCGGCAATGAATACTTTATGGAAATGAAGGCCTCTTGATCTTTCTCATCCGGATAGCTGATCTTGTCCAGATTTCTGCCGATATTACGAAGTACTCCATTGACAAATCCCTTCAGGTTCACAAACCCTCTTTTTCCCGCAAGTTTTACTGCTTCATTACAAATTGCCGAATCTGGTACGCTGTCCATATATTTCATCTGATACACCGAACTTCTTAAAATCGTGCGGATCACAGGTTTCATCTTATTTACTTTTACTTTGGAAAACTGATTGATGATATAATCGATCTCAATCATACGCTCCAGTGTTCCATTTACTACTCTTGTAATAAATGCGCGTTCCCGTTTGTCCAGATATTGATATTTATCCAAAACATTCTTTATCACGATATGGCTGTACTCACCGTCTCTTGTAATCTGAAGCAGCATGTCCAGCACTAATTCTCTTTCATTAACAGACGCCTGCATACGTCCCCTCCTCTTTCCATAGATATACAATCAGGGAAGCGGCTTATATCCCCTTCCCTTTCGTTAATTAATCGTTTCTTCGATTTCCAGTCAGAAGCAGTATACGCAGAAGCTGCAGAATTGCAGATGCTGCTCCGGCTACATAAGTAAGTGCTGCCGCTGTCAGCACCTTTCTGGTATCTCTGACTTCATCCTCATACAACATGCCTGTATTACCAAGGATCTTCAATGCCCTGTGTGACGCATCAAATTCCACCGGTAATGTCACAATCTGGAATAACACTGCAAGCGAAAATGCAAGAATTCCGAGATTGATAAACAACACAGAGGTTGTACTGCTGTTGAAGAAAAATCCAAGGATGATCAGCGGCCATGCGATAGAACTTCCGAAATTTGCTACCGGTACCAGACTGCTTCTTAACTTCAACGGTACATATCCGGCCGCATGCTGTACCGCGTGTCCGCATTCATGTGCTGCTACTCCAAGTGCAGCTACCGATGTGGAATTATAGGTTGCATCCGAAAGTCTCAATGTTCTGGTTCTCGGGTCATAATGGTCGGTCAGATTACCGGAAATGTGCTCGATCCGCACATCATACAAGCCTTCTCTGTGAAGAATCTGTTCTGCCGCATCCCTTCCTGTCATACCGGAATGGTTCCTTACTCTGGAATATCTGCTGAAGGTGGAATTCATCTTCGCTGATGCGATCAGGCAGATCACGACACCAATCAGCACTAATATATACGTTGGATCAAAATACATTGGATAATACATCATTATCAGCCTCCTTGCTCTCTATGACCTGCATTATATACGAAAATTTACCCTAATAGCAGCTTTTCATACATTTTTAACAATTCTTAATCATTTGTGAAGAAAGTTCACATCCTGTTTCGATCTGATAACCGCGTAAGAAAGCGTCCGCTTCCATTCTCTTCTTTCCCGGGATTTGAAGTGCAAGGACTTTCAGAAGCCCATCTCCTGTCTGTACGGAGAAACTGTCTTTTTCTACTTTCACGATTGTTCCCGGTTTTGCATCTGTGTTCTCGTCCAGTACCCCGGCTTCCCATATTTTCATAACTTTACCGTTCCAGTCCGTGTAAGCACTCGGCCATGGATTCAATCCACGGATCAGACATTCGATTGACTTTGCAGATCTGCTCCAGTCGATATCTCCAAGCTTCTTATCCAGCATCTTCGCATATGCTGTCGGACTTTCTCCCTGTACTTCCCAGGTTGCTGTCTTATCTTCTAGTGCCTTTAACGTCTCAACGCAGAGTTTTGCGCCAGCCTCTGCCAGCTTGTCATGAAGACTTCCTCCTGTTTCATCTTCCGACAAAGGAACTTCTGTCTTCATGATCATATCTCCGGTATCCAACCCCTCATTCATCTGCATAGTCGTTACACCGGACACTTTATCTCCGTTGATGACCGCCCACTGGATCGGTGCAGCACCACGGTAGCTTGGCAATAAAGATGCATGTACATTGATACATCCGTAAGGCGTCATATCAAGAATCTCCTTCGGAAGGATCTGTCCAAATGCAATGACTACCATGATATCAGCATTATATTTGCGAAGCTCTTCTACGGCTTCCGGCTCTCTAATCTTCACCGGCTGAAAAACCGGAATCCCATGTGCCACGGCTGCCTCTTTAACCGGTGTATACTGCATCTTGCCGCCACGTCCTTTCGGCTTATCCGGCTGTGTGACTACAAGTACAACTTCATGCCCGGCCCCGATCAGTGCTTCCAGCGTACCGACCGAAAAATCCGGGGTTCCCATGAATATTACCTTCATGTTACTCTTCCTCCTCATAATTTACGTCATGTACTTCGCCTTCTACCAGTCTGGTATATAATTTACCATCCAGATGATCGATCTCATGACAAAATGCTCTTGCAAGAAGTCCTTCTCCTTCTAAGATTACTTCTTCCATATCTTCATTCAATGCTTTTACCTTTGCGTAATTCGGTCTTGTAACAGTTCCTGCTTTTCCGGGAAGGCTTAAACATCCTTCTTCGCCTGTCTGTTCTCCGGATGTCTCTATGATTTCCGGATTGATCAGGATGATCGGACCTTCTCCGATATCAATAACTACGATGCGCTTCAGGATTCCAACCTGTGGTGCCGCCAAACCTACTCCCATTGCCTCATACATTGTATCCAGCATATCATTGATCAGTACTTTTGTACGGATTGTCATCTTTGTTACTTCTTTGCATTCTTTGTTCAGAACTTCATCACCAAATTCCCTGATTTTTCTAAGTGCCATCTCTTTTGTCTCTCCTTTATCACTATTACTTATCTATTTCTTAATTCATAAAATACTTTTAAAAAATATTCATCGGATTAAAATCAAACTGTATTCTCATGTCCGCAAATCCTCTGTTGATCTCTATATAACGTTCCATATGATTTTTGATCCACACAAGTTCCTTATATTCTCTGCTTTTCAGATATAGAACCTTCCGGTATACATCATTCACTTTCCCGACTGACGGACTTGCCGGTCCTATCACCTGTATCTCTTCACCTGTGTTTACCCTGACTGCGTATTTCTTCAGATATTCTGCTGCTGTTGCAAGCCTGACCTCATCAGCTCCTGTCATCAAAACTGCCATCAGTTGTGACGCAGGCGGATATCCCATCAGATCCCGGTAGTTCATTTCTTTTTCAAAAAGCCTTCATAATCCTGTCTTGCAGCCATTTGTATACTGTAATGCTCCGGACTGTAAGTCTGTATCACTACTTCCCGGGACTTCTTCCCCGTCCTGCACGTCCTGCCGCCTGTGTCAGCAGCTGAAACGTACGTTCCCCCGAACGGTAATCATCCGAATACAGAGACATATCTGCTGCCAGAACCCCAACCAAAGTCACATTCGGAAAATCATGTCCTTTTACGATCATCTGTGTTCCGATCATAATGTCTGCTTCTTCATCTGCAAACTTCGACAGGATCTTCTCATGCCCTCCTTTGTTTTTTGTGGTATCCATATCCATCCTAAGAACCCTTGCCTGCGGAAACTTGCGCTTCACTATTTCTTCAATCTGCTGTGTTCCTGCCCTGAAACCACCGATATACGTTGAACCGCAAGATGGACAATTGCGAACGGTCTGTGTCTCATAGCCACAGTAATGACAGACCATCTTACCACCTCTGTGTACCGACAAAGACACATCACAGTGAGGACATTTTACTACATATCCACAGGCTCTGCAAGAAACAAAACCTGCATATCCCCTCCGGTTAAGGAAAAGCATCATCTGCTCCTTCTTATCCAGACGATCCTGCATCAATTCTTCGAGTCGGTCACTTAAGATTGACCGGTTCCCATGCTTTAATTCTTCCCGCATATCTGCCACATATACCTGCGGAAGTTCCTGTTTCCTGGTACGCATCTTAAGCCGTAACATCTGATATCTTCCGCATTCACATGCATAAAATGCTTCCAGCGAGGGAGTTGCCGAACCCAGTACCACACTGGCACCTTCCATCCTTGCCCGCTCGATTGCTGTCTCTCTTGCATGAAATCTCGGTACCTGTTCGCTCTTATAAGTCGGTTCATGTTCCTCATCAATCACGATCAGCCCCAGTTTCTCAAATGGTGTGAAAAGTGCAGATCTCGGACCGATCATAATATCAACCTCACCTTTTTTCACACGCTCCATCTGATCATACCGTTCTCCCTGCGACATTCTGGAATTCAGGATAGACACACGTTCACCAAATCGTGTATAGAACCGCATTACTGTCTGATAGGTAAGTGCGATCTCCGGAATAAGTACAATTGCCTGTCTTCCGTCATTCAGGACTTTGGCGATCATTTCCATATATACTTCCGTCTTACCACTTCCAGTTACACCGTATAATAGATAAGTCTTATATATTTTCCTGTCATAATCCCCGGAAAATTTCCGGATCGCTATCTTCTGTTCCTCTGTATAAATGATTTCTTTTTGTCTTTTCTGCCGGTAAATCACCGGATTACGGTATACCTGTTCCGATTCCAGTATAAGAACTTTTTGTTCTTCCAGTGCCTTTATCACACTTCTTGTCAGATTCAGCTTATGGATCAGAAAATCATAGTCCTGTTCCGGCTGATCCAGAAGTGCTGCCAGAAGTCTTGCACGCGCTCTCTGGTTCTTATGCAGGTACAGCTCCAGCTTTTCTTTTCCTTCTGACTCTGTCAAAAGCAACCTTACCTTCTGCTTTTCTTTCGCACGTTCCTTCTTCTTGATAGGAAGGACGGTCTTCAGTGCCTGGATCATTGTTCCGCCATAAGACTCTTTCATCCAGGCTGCCAATGCAACCAGTCTGCTCTCGATCGCTACACTTTCTTCGGCAATCCTTAAGATCTCCTTGATCTTCTCCGGTGCATACTCCGCACGCTCAGAGAATCCTGTCACATAGCCGTTGATTTCTTTATTTCCCTTACCAAACGGAACCACAACTTCTGTTCCAACCTTAAGCATCCCCTCCAGATGAGAGGGGATGCGGTATTGAAAGACTTTATCTAATTTTTCATGCGTAATATCGATGATAATATCAGCGTACATCTATTTCTTTAATTCCTCTAATACTTCCTTAATCAGAACACGTTCATCCATATCATACTTGACACCCTTGATTTCCTGATATGTCTCATGTCCTTTTCCTGCCAGGATGATGACATCTCCCGGCCGGCCATGTTCGATTGCATATTTAATTGCTTCTTTTCTGTCACAGATGGTGATATATTTACCATCTGTCTTTTTCATACCAACTACAATATCATCAATGATTGCCTGCGGCTCTTCAAATCTCGGGTTGTCCGATGTGATGATCGTAAAGTCCGATAATTTACCGGATACTTCGCCCATCTCATATCGTCTTGTCTTAGATCTATTGCCACCGCAGCCGAATACGGTCACGATTCTTTCCGGATGATAGTCTCTTAATGTATCAAGAAGACTTTCCAGTGCCATTGCATTGTGTGCATAGTCGATCATCAATGTGAAGTCGTCAGATACCTTGATCATCTCAATACGGCCTTTAACTCTTGCAACTTTCAGTGCCTTCTTGATATCTTCTACCGGCACACCAAAATGTCTGCATACTGCGATTGCTGTCAGTGAGTTATATACGCTGAAATCTCCCGGAATATCAATCTCTACGTCAAAATCCATAAGACCTGCCACATGATACTGTACTCCCAGATATCCTGGTCTGGAGATATGTTTTACATCTGTGGCACGGATATCTGCTTTATCAGAAAATCCGAATGTCTCAACTTCGCATGTCGCATCTTTGAAAATGTCTTTGAACCATTTATCATCCACATTGCCGATTCCGATCTTGCTCTGTTTAAACAACAGGCTCTTGCAATACTTATACTCGTCAAAGTCTTTGTGTTCGTTCGGTCCGATGTGATCTTCGCCAAGGTTCGTAAAGATTCCGATCTCAAACGGAATGCCGGCTGTACGGTCAAGCTTCAGTCCCTGTGAAGACACTTCCATGACAACGCATTCGCATCCTGCTTCTACCATCTCTGCAAAATATTTCTGAATAGTATAAGATTCCGGTGTTGTATTATTCGCCGGAATGCTCTTGTCTCCGATAATTGCCTCGATCGTACCGATCAGTCCGACTCTGATACCGACTTCTTCCAGGATAGATTTGACCATGTATGTTGTTGTTGTCTTGCCTTTGGTTCCTGTGATTCCGATGACTTTCAGTTTTTCTGCCGGATATCCGAAATATGCTGCTGATGTCATTGCCAGCGCATAACGGGTATCCTTTACTTTGATCACTGTCAGTCCTTCCGGTGCTTCTACATCCTTTTCTACAATGACAGCTGCTGCACCTTTTTCTGCAACCTGCTCTATATATGTATGTCCATCAGACACTGCTCCGCTGATACATACAAATACGCTGCCTTCTGATACTTTTCGGGAATCATTGATCAGTTCTGTAACTTCAATCTGATCATCTCCCTGTACTACTTCATATTCTAAACGTTCCAGTAACTGGGTTAATTTCATGTGGTTGCCTCCTATTTTCCTACAATATCATAAGTATACCATCATTTTCCCATGCAGCAAAGGAAAAATTATGTTATAGTAGTAGTTAGAATATTTTGAAAATATAGAAAAGGGGAATGTAACTTATGAAAGCTTATGAACGATTACTGAATTATGTTGTTGTCCGCACACCAAGTGACGAAAACAGCGAAACTGTACCATCTTCCACATGCCAGTTCGATCTTGCAAGACTTCTGGAAGCAGAGATGAAGGAACTGGGTCTTACAGATGTTATTCTGGATGACCAGTGCTACCTGTATGGAAAGCTTCCAGCTACCGAAGGCCTGGAAGACAAGCCGGCGATCGGATTCATCGCACACATGGATACCGTATCAGACTTCTGTGACCATGATATCAAACCAATTGTTACTGAAAATTATGACGGTGGTGAACTCAGACTCGGAACAAGTGATACTATTTTAAGTCCTAAGAACTTTCCGCATCTGGCAGATCTGAAAGGACGTACACTGATCACTTCTGACGGCACGACTGTTCTCGGAGCTGATGACAAAGCCGGAATCGCAGAGATCATGACAATGATCGAACGCATTCAGGAAGAAAAGATTCCTCACGGACCTCTGTGCGTAGCATTTACACCGGATGAAGAGATTGGTACCGGTGCTTCTCACTTCAACGTAGAACAATTCGGTGCTGACTACGGCTATACACTGGACGGTGATACCGAAGGCGAGATCCAGTACGAGAACTTCAACGCATGCAAAGCGGATTTCGTGATCAAAGGATTTAACGTACATCCTGGTTCTTTCCAAAGATACTATGATCAACGCAAGTCTGGTTGCTATGGAGATCAATAATGCTCTTCCATCTATGGAGACGCCTCGCGGAACAGAGGATTATGAAGGATTCTATCATCTGATGAGCATGTCCGGAGAAGTTGCGGAAGCTGAGCTTCATTATATTGTAAGAGACCATGACAAAGATCTCTTTGAAGCAAAGAAAAAAACTTTGAAATTAATCGAGAAAGATATGAATGAAAAATGGGGCGAAGGCACTGTAGCGCTTACAATTTCCGAGCAGTACCGCAACATGGCAGAGATCATTGCTACCTGTATGCACCTGATCGACAATGCGAAAAAAGCGTGTGAGAATGCAGATGTGGCACCACTTGTACTTCCGATCCGCGGCGGCACAGACGGCTGTCAGTTAAGCTTCAAGGGGCTGCCTTGCCCGAATCTCGGAACAGGCGGACATGCTTATCACGGCCCTTACGAACATATTACAGTTGAGGGTATGGATAAGAGTGTGGATGTTGTTACAGAGCTTGTGAAATTGTATGCAATGTAAAATTTTCTTTTTAAAGCAAGAAGACCTGCCGGTAATCGGCTGGTCTTCTTACTTTTTTTAACAGTTCAATATCCGGAAGTTCTTCCTTGAATCCTTCTCCTACTACTTCGTTCGATTCTACGATAATAGTGAATGCTTTCGGATCGATGGTATGTACCATCTTCTTAATGGTATACATCTGCTTGTTATTGCAGGCGCACATTACAACATCTTTGTCTTTCTTTGAATAACTTCCGATTCCTTTTAATATTGTTGATCCTCTTCCTGAGTAAGCGTCGATCTGTTCTGCAATCTCAGCACCTTTGTCGGTTACGATCAGGGTCATCTTACCTTCATCGATACCGTACATGATTCTGTCCATTACCATTGCCATCAGATAAGTAACAACGACACCATAGATCAGACCGTCTATATCCTTGAATACCAGTGCTGTTCCAAGAATGATCGTGCAGATATCAAGGACAAATGTTATAATTCCAAGCGTAATATGTGGTTTGACTTTCTTGATCGCCACGCTGATGAAATCCTGTCCGCCTGTTGAAGAACCTCTCATGAAGATCATGGCATATCCGATTCCGCATAATACCCCCATACACAGAGCTGCCAGCAGTCTGCTTCCGTCATAAACCGGGAACAGCGGTGCTACGTAGTCCATCAGTAATGATGAAATGATCATCGATTTCATGGACTTTAAGAAAAATTCTTTTCCTAAAAATTTATAACAGAAGATTGCAACAGGTACGTTCAAGATGATGGTTCCGGCACCGACCGGCAACCCGAATAAGTGATACAGAATGATCGCGATACCGGAAAATCCAGCTACCGGGAAATCTGCATTCAGCGCAAAGTTATAGATACCAACTGCGATGATCATACCTGCTACGATATCCACAAGGATATCAATGAATAATTCTTTCCAATTTACATTTTTCATTTCCATTCCTCCTAGATTTATTTTTACATTTTCCGCGGACATACATCTCACGACTAACGTCGTTCGATGATTGTCCGCTTTCTTTATTTATGGACAAACAAAGAAAGCAGCCACAAATTATATGTAAATATAATTCGCAACTGCTCTTATGTTCATAACTATAGCAAATTTCATTATGGTTGTCAAGGATTTTTCCTTTACCATCCCTTTTTTACAATCCCGTCCCCATATTTTCCTTCTAATTTCTTCAACGCCTCTTTTAGATTCTTCTTTTTCTTCCTAGTCTCTTCGGATTCGAACTTCATATCGAACAGACTCAACTGCTCCGGTTCGCTTTCTTCCGATAATTTAGACGTCCGGATTCCAAGAAGTCTGATAGGTTCTCCGTTCCACAATTCACGGAATAATTCAATAGCGCTCCGGTAAATATCCTGATCCTGGTTCGACGCTTTCTCCATCTGCATCTGATGGGACACCTGATTAAAAGTGTGATACTTGATCTCCACGCTGACCATTCCGGCTTTCTGCCCGGCTTTTCGCAATCGTCGTCCCACGCTTGCAGCCAGATCTTTTAACACCGGCAATGCCTCTTCCTCTGTTGTCAGATCTTTTGGCAGTGTCGTAGAATTACCGACTCCTTTTGCTTCTGCCCGGACGCTTTCTACTTCCGAATCATCGAGCCCGTTGGCAAATTCCCATAACTTTCTTCCATGACTTTTCAGATGTAATTCCAGAATCGCCGGATCTGTATTCGCCAGATCTCCAATCGTATAGATTTCCAGCTTCTTCATCGTCTCTACACTGGAACGGCCTGCCATAAATAACTCTCCGATTGGCAGCGGCCACATTTTCACCGGAACTTCTTCCGGGAACAGCGTGTGCACTTTATTCGGTTTTTCAAAGTCGGATGCCATCTTTGCCAGAACTTTTCTGGAAGATATCCCCACATTTACCGTGAATCCGAACCTTTTATACACCTCATCTTTAATTTCATTCGCACCTTCCACAGGAGATGTGAACCGGTCTGCGATTTCTGTAAAATCCATGTAACATTCATCCACACTGACCTGTTCTATATGTGTCGTGTAAGTACGCAGGAAATCCATAAGTCTCCGGCTGTATTCGCGGTACATCTGGTGATCCGGCGGATAACTTTTCAGATTCGGACACTTACGAAAGGCATTCGCAACAGGTTCCCCTGTACGAATGCCATATTTTTTTGCCGGAATGGATTTTGCCAGAACGATACCGTGGCGGGACTTCTGGTCGCCGCCAATGATCGCCGGTATCGTCCGGATATCCACTTTCGCTCCATTCTTTAGTTGTTCTACTGCAGTCCAGCTAAGATAAGCTGAATTGACATCTATGTGAAATATTATTCGCACACGCTCTGACTCCTTGCCACAAGCTTACCGTCTTCCACATCTATGATGATCGTATCCTGTGCGCCTACGTCGCCCTGCAGCATCAGTTTTGCTGCCAGTGTATCGACGTGTTTCTGGAGGAATCGCTTCAGTGGTCTTGCACCATAATTCGGATCATATCCTCCGTCTACGACATATTTCTTCGCATCGTCAGTCAGGAAAATAGAAATCTCACGATCAGCCAGACGTTTGTTGACATCAGCTACTAATAAGTCAATAATGTCATAAATATTGTCTTTCGTCAATGGTTTGAACATGATCGTCTCATCCAGACGGTTCAGGAACTCTGGTCTGAAGTGTGCTCTTAAGTCTTCCATTACCGCATTCTGGCTCTCCTGGCTGATGTTGCCATTTTCGTCCATACCATCCAGCAGATACTGAGATCCAATATTGGATGTCATGATCAGTATCGTATTCTTAAAATCTACGGTACGTCCCTGTGAATCGGTGATACGTCCATCGTCTAATACCTGTAACAGAATATTGAATACATCCGGATGTGCCTTTTCCACTTCATCAAACAATACGACAGAATATGGTCTTCTTCTGACTGCTTCTGTAAGCTGACCACCTTCATCGTATCCGACATATCCCGGAGGAGCTCCGATCAGACGGGACACGGAATATTTCTCCATATACTCACTCATATCAATACGTACCATGTTATTCTCATCATCAAACAGATTCTCTGCCAGTGCTTTTGCAAGCTCTGTCTTACCTACACCGGTAGGTCCAAGGAACAGGAACGAGCCGATTGGTTTGGTCGGATCTTTGATTCCTGCTTTGGAACGGATGATGGCTTCTGTTACCAGTTCTACCGCTTCATCCTGTCCAATAACTCTCTTATGCAGTTCATCACCCAAATGTAAAGTCTTGCTTCTTTCGCTTTCATTTAATTTTGCAACAGGAATTCCAGTCCAACGGGATACGATTCTTCCGATCTCTTCATCATTGACACTTTCATGTACCAGTGAGAGATCTTCATCTTTTACTTTGGCTTCTTCATCCTCTAACTGTTTCTGGAGTTGTGGCAGTTTACCATACTGAAGTTCTGCAGCCTTTTCCAGATCATAAGAATGCTTTGCCTTTTCTATATCTTTATTAACCTGTTCAATCGCTTCACGGAGTTTCTGAACACGCTCGATACCGACTTTTTCATTATCCCATTGTGCTTTCTTTCCTGCAAATTCATCTCTGAGTTCTGCCAGTTCCTGCTGTAAATGTTCCAGACGTTCTTTACTTAATCTGTCATCTTCTTTCTTCAATGCAGTTTCCTCAATCTCCATCTGCATAATCTTACGATTCAATTCATCCATCTCTGCCGGCATAGAATCCAGTTCTGTTTTAACCAGTGCACATGCCTCATCTACAAGGTCGATGGCCTTATCCGGAAGAAAACGGTCAGAAATGTAACGATCAGATAAGGTTGCAGCTGCTACCAATGCACCGTCTGTAATCTTTACACCGTGGAACACTTCATAACGCTCTTTCAGTCCACGAAGGATTGAAATGGTATCTTCAACGGTTGGTTCTTCTACCATAACCGGCTGGAAACGTCTCTCAAGAGCTGCATCTTTTTCAATATACTGACGGTATTCATCCAGTGTCGTTGCGCCGATACAGTGCAATTCTCCTCTTGCCAGCATAGGTTTTAACATATTACCGGCATCCATAGCTCCGTCTGTCTTACCTGCTCCGACAATTGTGTGTAATTCATCAATGAACAGGATGATCCTTCCGTCACTGTTCTTCACTTCTTCCAGTACTGCTTTCAGACGTTCCTCGAATTCACCACGATATTTTGCACCGGCTACCAGCGCTCCCATATCCAGGGAGAAGATTGTCTTCTCTTTCAAGCCTTCCGGTACATCACCACGTACAATACGCTGTGCCAACCCTTCGACAACGGCAGTCTTACCTACACCGGGTTCTCCGATGAGGACCGGATTATTCTTTGTCTTACGGGAAAGGATTCTAATCACATTCCGGATCTCGGAATCACGTCCGATGACCGGGTCCATCTTCTGTTCTCTTGCTCTTTCTACCAGATCTGTACCCATATTTATTCCAATGTATCATAGGTATCTTCCGGGTTTATCACTGGTCACTTTCTTGATTGCCTCTGACGGTTGAAAGTGCCTGTAAGAATCCTTCTCTTGAAATGCCCCATCTCACGGAAAAGTGCTTTTACTTCTTTGCCTGCAATTTCATAATAGAAAGGAAGAGATGCTCTACCGATACATATTCATCTCCCATTGCTTTGGCTTCATCTTCACCATGAATCAATGCTTTATTCAGATCCTGTCCGACATACTGCTGTCCGCCTTGAACTTTTGGCCGTTTCTGAATGGCTTCTTCTACTCTGTTAATGATGAGATTCTTATCCAGCCCCATCTTTTCCATCAGTTTTGCAATCAAACTGTCATCCTGTGTCAGCAATGCATAGAGCAGATGCTCCTGTGCAATCTCCTGGTTGCCATAGTCCATTGCAATACGTTCACAGTTCTGTACAGCCTGCAGTGATTTTTGTGTAAATTTATTTATATTCATATAGACAACCTCCTTTTTGCTCTTGTTCTATTTGCAATATAACATTACATCTTTTTGTTAGCACTGTCAAGAGGTGAGTGCTAATTATTTGTGAAGATTTTGTGAAGCCTTGATTTTATGGGCTTCACAGAGGTTTTTCACTTGCTTTCGCACTCGATTTTCTTGATTTGACCACATTTTTTACGACAAATTCTTGGAAAAATATATTCGTCTGATTTTCTTACCACATTTTACGACAACAACTTATGGTTTATACCACAGCAGGTACGGTTTCTGGCAGGTTCATTTTAGACATCTCATTCTCCACATGAGACTTCTCTGCAATATGATTGTAGACATTCATTGTGATCTGTGCATCTGAATGGCCCATCACATACTGCATAACTTTGGGATTGACATTGTTCTCACCCAGTCTGGTACATCCCGTATGACGAAGGGTATGCGATGAAATAGGAGGCATCAGCTCCGGCTCTCGCTTCTCTTCTTCTGCCAGTTTGCTTTCTTTCTTATTATAGGCATTGACAATATTTTTCAGAAAGCTGTTCACTCCCGCCGGCATGATCGGACGTCCATGCTTTGTATTGAAGATGAATCCACTACGTCCACCGATCTCCACATTACTCTGCAAACCAAGCATCAGGTTCAGCTCTCTCTGTTTACGGAACG
>ENA-OQDT01000208-OQDT01000208.1-human-gut-metagenome-genome-assembly--contig:-NODE-208-length-38587-cov-5.218591_pt1 | contig 38587 bp, 50 predicted proteins | sample MGYA00242786_ERZ504617 | MGnify/ENA primary metagenome ERZ504617 (study PRJEB26092, sample SAMD00036337) | human gut metagenome | host: Homo sapiens | study: EMG produced TPA metagenomics assembly of...
GTTTACTGATCCCCTTCCTTGATTCCCCAGGCCTCGCGCGCCCGCTCATAAACGCCCGCTCGCTGCAAACAGCGATATTTGCATGTAGGGCACCATTTGTGATGTGCCGGCCAGTATTCCGGCTTTGCAATGGCCTTGATTGCCAGGAATCTTAACCGACACAACACATTGGCGTGGATACGGGCAGTATATATGGCGCTATACGCCATGTAGCGGATTTTCCGTTTCATTTTTGCACCTCCCTTCCAAACAATTCCGCAATTCCCTTAAAAATCGGATAGAACTGTGCTGGAACTACCGCATTTCCTAAGCATCTAAGTCTGTCCACCCTGTGGGGAATCCCATGAGCCACTCTACCCACGTCGGGTTCAATTGGCCACCAACATCCGTCCTTGGGCTGCGCGAATTGTTCCCGCCAGATGTGCCTACCGAATCTGCGGCTGTAGGAGTTGTCCACAATTTTACCGCGCCGGAGAGCGTCGGTATTGGCTTGTCGTGATTCCCTGCACTGTACTGATAATCCCCCGATTCCTTTGCCCTCGGGGTGGGCCACATCATAACAAACTCCGCAGGGCTTGGCGTTCTTCCTTTCATCCTCTCTGGGGATCGCAACGAGTGGTTTCCTCCCGTTTGGCTTGCCGTCATTGTGCCAAGCCACAATTGCGACCCTGTCTCTGCGGTGCGGGGCATCGACACCGCAAGCTGGAATAACAAACGCCTTTGTTTCGTAGCCTTGGGCCTCCAAGTCAGATAGCACCTGGTCGAGCGCCATATTGATGATTCCAGCAACGTTTTCTCCAACAACCCAAGCAGGCCGCAGCTCTTTGATAACTCTAAGCATTTCCGGCCAGAGGTAACGGTCATCCTCCGTGCCTCTTCGCTTCCCGGCGACGGAGAACGGTTGACAGGGGAACCCGCCTGAAAGAACGTCAACTGTTCGCAGCCCTGTTCGGTCATAAAAATCGCCTCCACTCAGCGTGCATATATCCCGCCACTTGGGCACATCCGGCCAATGCCGGCACAGCACCTGATACGGATAGTCTGCAAATTCGCATTGTCCAACCGTGCGGAATCCGGCCCGCTCGGCTGCCAGATCAAGCCCTCCGATCCCGGAGAAGAGGGATAGATGCGTCAAGTGTTTCATACATCACCTATCTCTATCTGCCCATCTAGATTTTTATCCTCCATCCACCAGTTCCAAACATCATCTACGGTGCTCCACATGGTGTTGTCTCCCGGCCTGAGCTTACGCCGTTCCAGCATTCGCGCGAAAGCGTGTTTGTACATCATTTCATATTTGTGAAACTGTTGAAATGCAAAATGTCTTCCTTCCCCTGCCATTGGGCAACCGATGCATCCAACGCGGGAAAACCCGCATTGATATAACGGGTTGACATTAATGCGCTCCGTGTGGATATAGTCCCATAAAACATGATTGGTCCAATCGATGATGGGGTTACATGTAGTTTCCCGCTGTTTCATGCAGATTTCCATCCATTGGCGGCGAAGATCATTGTCGTTGTTGAGATAAAATTCATCACTCAGATATAATTGTTCATTTTCCTCTTGGGGACTTACCGTTATCCTGTCTTTTTTTGTTCGGCCAATTGCTTCGAATTCGCCCCGACCTCTACGGTTATTGCTTTCATCCCAGCGTACTCCGGTTATTATTGCGCGGTGGTTTCCCGCTGTTTCTTTGAGCACTGCACAGCAATATCGCATAGTTCTTGTCGGCGGCATGAGTTTTTCTTCAATCAGCCGCCACATTGATGTTCTTTTGCCTTTGTAGGTGGGGTAGTCGATCTTGCAATGTATCCCTGCTGCCTCTAACATTGCAAATTTTTTCTTGACGTGCTGGATCGTTTGCGGCGCATCTGCCGTAGTCAGGCTATGGCATACTTCAAACGGTATTCCTGCCCTTTGGGCTAGCTCTAAGCACACATCGCTGTCTTTTCCGCCGCTGTAGGTGAGCAGCAACGGCTTTTGATAATGCGCAAGGCTCACTTGTGATCCAAGTTTCAGCCTTTCAATTGCTTTCTGTTCTAAATCCATTTTTGCCTCCATTTCGAATCCCGGGGCTTTCCGTCCGGGTGATCGGGCCGGACGCTGTTATTAAAATCTCAATTGATATTCAAAGTTCATCCAGATTCCCTCCCTGTCAAATACCCTTCAAACTCTATCCGCTCGCCATCCGACATCGGGCACCAAACAGGGATCCCCTTCCACCGTTTGTACCGCATGTACAGGGGATATACCGCAGGATGGTTGATGTTCAGTGTGTATCCATAGGGATTGTCTTTGACGATTGATTCTGTAGATAATTTCATACTTCACGTACTCTTATCCCAAGCACCCAAAGCATAAGCTTTCGCTTAATGATGTAATCTTTGGGGCGGAATCCTTTCGCGTCTTCTACCACCATGCTGCCGTTCTCTTCATACACAAAGTCGGCTATGTATTTAACCGCCCTTTCGCCGTCTTGCTTAGGGACAAGCTCAAACGGAACTTGGCATCTGAGATTACGGATTTTCCCAGCTCGCTGGAGTAGTTTTAATTCCGCGTATCGTTCCGCTTCATGCCTGCTGTCAAACTTTATTCCCTCCAGAAGCGTCTTCTGCGCGTGATACTTGTTCACTTTTGAAAACCTCCGTATAAACTTGCCTTACCGCTCGCTTTGCTACATTATGGCCGTATAATTCACAATACGCCTTAAACGAAGTTCTGAGCTCCAAGATAATGGCCTCATACCCGATAGGCTCATTCATTCTCTTCACCCCGTTTCTGGTATGAAATCGACGTGTGAAGCGCGTTATTCATGTATTCATCAAGATCATACGAGGGTTCTCTATCGCCCGATTCTACTTGCCGGATAGGATAATTTTTGTTCTCGTAGTTTCCTTCTGTGATCTTTTGCCAATTTGCGGGCTTTAAAATCCAGTCGAAAGAACAGCCATGCCATTTCCCGTCGCGCCCGGTGAGAAATTCGCTTCGCTCTATTTTTTTGCAGACATCACGAAATTCATCTACCGATATTTTTTTAGCACGTAGGGCTTTCTTCCGGTTTGCAGTCCACTTATCAATAGCATTTGGCTTTGGAAGAGAAGGGCAGCAATCAATGAATGCTTTACGGTAATCGTCATATGGGAAACTGTCAGCCGCCTTGGGCGGCGTTCCTTCCCCCACACCCCTATCCTCTCCTATCTCTAACCTATCCTTACCTAACTCTAACCTAACCTCGGTATCCATTTTGTACACATCGTGTACACGCTTTGTATACATCCCGTTTTTCTCAAGGATGAGTTGTGATTTTTCGTCAACATACTGCGTTTCATGATACCTATCTTTTTGGATGTAATTGTGGATTCTCCAATCCCGAATAACACACACTCCGCTTGTGAAAGGGATGATGAATTGTTTCATAATCAGCATTTTCAAATCATCTTCACTGCATCCAACCATTCGTGTGATTTTTTTAGGTGAAGATATGAAACCGTCGTCATCCGCTCTAATAGAAAGCTCGTAATAAAGGAGCCTTGAAGAGATTGGCATATCTAAAAATGCATCGGTATCAATAACCTTTAGGCTGAACATCCTTCGTTCCGCCAAACTCAGCGCCCCCTAAAATGTAATCTGTTCTTTCGGCATCTTTGGTTTCTGCAAATGTCGAAAATGTGCTCTTACCGGCACAACGTCCTCTCCTTCCTGCTCTGCAACATACCTCCGCAGCGCTTCCACAGTCTGTGCTGTTTTTCTAATTCTCCCGTCGCTTTCCCGCAGAAATTCTTTTATTTCTCCTACATTGTTGCTTTTCCAGTAACCTTTATCCGCACTGGATGATAGAATGTGCGCTCCTTTTCGCCTAGCGTCCTCTATAAGCGCCCTAACCGTGCGATCCGGTAAACCGGTACGTCTTTGCAGTTCGTGGCGAGAAACGGCATTTTTGCGCCCATAAGGGATATACTCGGTAATGTCGATATTCATGGTTCATTCCTCCTTCAAAAAGGAAGATCATCGTTTCCGATTTCTTCAAAATCATCATTGGACACATTTAGATTTGGCTTTCCGCTTCCGATTTTGGATCCGCAGAAGCTTACGTTATCCGCCACAATTTCAACTGACGTCCGTTTATTCCCGCTTTTATCTTCATATTTTCGCGTTTGAATTGATCCCTGAATGGCAATCATGGAGCCTTTCGCGAAGTATTTCTCCACAAACTCTGCTGTCTGCCTCCATGCAACCACATTCAAAAAATCCGCCCGACGCTCCCCATCCTTCTGACAGTTGCGGTCTACCGCAACTGTGAAGGAAACGACGGATAGGCCTGATTGTGTGGTTTTCAGTTCCGGGTCTTTTGTCAGGCGACCCATAATGACAACGTTATTAATCATGCTTCGTCCTCCAAATAATTTTTGTGAAATTCCTGTCTGAATTCTTCAATCGTCCAGTTGTTTTTCATCATTGCTTTTCTTTGACCCCATTGATGGAGTGAAAGCATTGTTTCGGAGTTCCTATGTACTGATTTCGTCCCGTTCCTATGGCAGCGATCCCCGCACAGATAAACCTTCAAGCCGTATTTTTCGCTTTTCTTCCGCATAGCCCCGCCGAAGATGTGATGGCATTCCAGTGGATCGCCGTTGCCGTTTCTCCCACAAAGCCAACAGACACGTTCATCCATTTTTCCAGCCTTCTTTCAGTAAAGCGAGTTCTCTCGGTGTCATTGTTTCGATCCCCTGTTCCTTGCACTCCATCACAATCAAGTCAATCAATCGTGACATTTGCCGTGTATCATATTCGCTTGATCCATAGTAAGAAATAACGTTCGTGTATCCATCCAGTTTGCTGTGGCCCATTTCCTCACAAATCCATCCAATCCCGTGGGTCTCCCAGATTCGCTTGTAATGGGCCACAGCCTCGTTCTTGATGGGGGTTACATAATAATTTCCCCCGATCGCACGGATCGCCTCGCAGTATACCTCCAACGGAGTGATGCGCAGCCTGGCGGCAAGCTGCCCGATCAATACCCAGCAATAGGCGTTTGCATCAAGGGATCGTTTTTTTCGATATTCCTTTAATTCCGCAACATACTTTTTACCTGGCTCCTGATTCTCGCAATATTGCTTTGCAGTTTCCGGACTGTCTACTAAGATGGACAGCCATGTCCCTCTCTTATCCCGCCGCCACTCAGCTTCCGTGTACTTGATTTCAGTCATAGCCCTTCACACTCTTGCCTATCGGCCTCTTCTTTCTTTGCTTTTCTTTCTTAATCCGTTCTTTCATTTCCAATATAGCTTTTACATAGCCTTCAATATTTTTAGGGTGTTTACGCATGACAGCGCGGAATGCTTTTTCGTAAGGAGTTCCAGTAATTTCTTCATACTCTTCGCAATAAAGCAACAACCCTCTTCGGGTTTGCTCTGTCTCTTCGTCAATGTAAGGATCATCACTAAATCCCCATTCAAAAACTCGCTCGTTATTCTTATCGACAATGCATAGATATTTGATCTTTCCTGTATTGCGGTTTACTTCCAAGCGGGAAACAGTGAACGAAATATATCTGTTCTTTGGCACATGTTTTGATTTTCCGTCATTGCTTTTCTGCTCTACGGTATCGATTTTGATCCAAATTGGAATTTTCGTATACAACTCCCGGCCGATCCCAAGGCTGAAACACGCTCTTTTGAAAGCATCGCTGGCCTCGCCCTTGACTTTCTCGGTGTAGGACGCAACGCCGCAGTCCTGTTTCGCCACCCAATGTTTATGCTCGTCATCCCACACCTCTATTGTGCAATACAGAGCGCCTTTGATCTCCGTGTATGTATCCTGCCAGCCAAGCACTCCAAAGGTTTCGTCCAAGATTCTCCGGCAAGCCCGGCTATCAACATATAGCAAAAACTGTGCATTACCTTCCACACAACCCTTCATGCGAAGGTCAACTTCATCTGCCCGAAGCGGTCTGATATCTTTCATAATGACACCTCAATGGAAATCCGATTCTCTTAACCCCGTGATCTCATATGGAGAGGCAGGTCGGTAATACATGGAAACCTGATCTTTTATATCCGAAATTTCATCCTGAAGGAGTTCACGTTTGGCTTCCATTTCGGAAATCTGATCCCCTAATTCGTCGATATAGTCTAAAACCTGCTGGATCGTGTAGTTCACGCCTTGATCCAGTTTTCCGTAACATGCAGGCATAGTGATAAATAATTGGCTCAAATCAATTTGCATTTGACATTCCTCCGATTGTCCCATATACTAAGAATGGTTTTATTGTGTTTGCCGCTTTTCCGATGGCAGTCGGGAAGCGGCTTTATTATTTTGCTTCGATTAGCTCCAATATCCCGCACTCCTGCACCCGGTGGAACTGGTTGGCAAACGGCAGCAACGCATTCCGCGCCTTGATGTACTCTGGATCATCACAGTCCAGCGCACACAAATGGTACGCAAGCTGCCGCGCTATACGGACGTCCACTTTAACGCCCAGACTCCCGCACCATAGCGGCCAACAGGCGTAATCGATGTTAGCTCCGCACAGATTGGCTCTGTGCAGGTCAGCTTCGCACAGATTGGCTCTGTGCAGGTCGGCTCCGCGCAGATTGGCTCCGCACAGGTCAGCTTCGCACAGATTGGCTCTGTGCAGGTCGGCTCCGCGCAGATTGGCTCCGCACAGGTCAGCTTCGCACAGATTGGCTCTGTGCAGGTCGGCTTCGCACAGATTAAAATCTAATAACCTGTCCATCTCCCCACGTGCGATCAGGTTTATGGCCTCTTCCCGGTCAAACTTTTTCTTTTCCATGATGATTCTTCCTTTCTCCTCCGTTTTATCTTTTTGGTCATCCTACTCTCCCAAGCGACCAGCGCATCCTCTCGCCAGCACGCTGCGACGCAAGGGGTGATGGCCAGTAACCCGAGGATGGCCTCTAACCAGATGGGCATCAATCCGCCTCCTCAAGCACGGCGATTGAGAAGCCGTTGCCTTTAATTTTCGACGCTACGCCTTTGCGCATCTGCACAAGGATCTCTATTAGATCGTCCGATTTGAAGCAGACTTTCCCGCAAGACCAGGATGCAACTGACCGCAGGCATTCAAATGCATCTGAGATCGCATCGCAGGTGTAGGATAGTGGGTAATCGCCGTTGGTGATTGTTACTTTATATTGTTTCATAGGCACCTCTTATCGCTTCTGCGCAAAGATCGCGCGTTCTTTGTTTCCACATAGCTTTGCGCGGCGTAGGTAGTATTCTTCAACTTTTGTTTGAGAGACGGGGATTTGGCGCGGCGGTAGCCGAGTGATCCGCTTATTACAATTTTCCGGCAGGCACCCGCGCGGCTTGCCTGTGTCAAGGATGTAATGGCAGATTTCTTCTCCTCCGCGTGATCCAGTTTCCGATCGGTAGTGTGCGCAGCCTTTGCAGGGCTTTGGCTTAACTTTGCGTTTGGCAGTCATTTTCCCAATATCCTTTCTTTTATGCAGTGCTTTTTTCTGCATCGTACATTTTTAACATCCAGCCCTGCGTGTACCAGAGATAAAATGTAGCGGACGGAATTTTGTTTGTGGCGTTCGAATGCAACGCTTTTTTGATAGCCAAATGCAAACGGACATTGCCTCGCCTGAATGCTGGCAATCAGCGTCGCAGGATTCATACCCAAAAACTTGGCCGCAACCTGCGGGGAATGTATACGGGATGCTCCTTTACAATTTCGTTGAGTTCGTCGAGTTTTTCCAGCACGGGGGATGGTATTTCAAAGGGTGATTGTGCCATCGTGGTCTCCTTTCTCTTCTGGGCTCACAGGCGGGTTATGCAGACTTCGGTGAGCTCGCATGTGCCATTGCAAAATCCAGCCCATCTGGGATTTTGTCGGCCCTGCCGAGGCATAATCCAGCCCACAGTGCGCCGATTGTGCGCTGATCCTGATCCTCGCAGCTCACCAGTTTTTCCAGCGTCCGGCGCATATCGGATTCGGATACGCGTTCACTTGCGCGGTTTTCAGTGGTCATTTGATTTCACCTCGCTTTCCTTGCTGAATAAATCAACTTTGTTGTTGAATCTAGCTACATTATACGTGCATGAAGAAACATTGTCAATAGCTTTAATAAAAAAATGTTGAATTATTCAACTTGATGTGGTAGTATTAGGCGTAAAGGAGTTGATAGTGTGGAATATCGATTACAAGAATTAAGAAAAAAATTAGGTTTAAGCATGGAAGAATTCGGGAATCGATTAGGTGTCACCAGATCATCTATCAGTAAGCTTGAGGCCGGCAAAGTTAAATTTACAGACCAAATGATAAAAGGCATAGTCCGAGAGTTTAACGTTAATTACGACTGGCTCGTCTACGGCGACGGAGAAATGTTTAATCAAACCGACCGCCGCGCCTATGCGATCATCGATGAGATCCTGAACGGCCAGAACGAATTTGCCAAACAAGTCTTTATGAGCTTCGCTAATTTCGATAAACGTGATTGGCAAACTCTCGAAAAGCTAATTGACAACATCATATCCATGCGGGAAAAAGGATAAAAAAAACTCAGGAGCCTGATAATTAGGCTCCTGATTTTCGTATTTTCATTTTAGTCAGTATGTAAAACTGCAAAGTTATATATGGCCTTTAATTGTTCTAGATTGTTAACGCTTTTGATGATTTCCAATATTTTACTCCTTACCTTCTCCACTTCTTTATTTTTCAACTTTTCTCTCCTCCTGTGATGTTGTAATTTGCGGGAGGATACAGTATAATCAGATTGCAGTATTGTTACTGTATCCTCAGCGGGAGGGCGGTGTTTGCTTGGTAGGCGGCCGCCCTTTTGCCCGGTCGAGCAACGAACGTTTGTTCTTTATCTATGGTATCACTCCTCTCTCTGTGCTGTCAAGGCTCACTTATTGGTAATCCATTCATACGTTATCAGTTCATCCGGGCGGACATCCAGCGCTTCCGCCAGCTTGCAAATTGTGGCGATCCTCAAATTCGGGTTGTCCTGCTTTTCGATTCGCTCAATCCATTCACGGGTAATGCCGGACCGGGACGCTAATTCCCGGATCGTATACCCTTTAATGCGCCTGATTTTCCTCAAGTGAGACCTTGCAATATACATGCCGTAACACCTCATGGCTATTATTGCAAGCGTCAATCATGTTATGTGAAAACTGTGAAACATCACCACTTGAAAATTATTCTAGCACACTTTATTTGAATTGTGGGAGAAGTATAGTTCTCTTTTGCGAAAAAAGGTGCAAGAAGTGAAGGTCGAATTTTTGTACAAAAAGTAAAAATAATTGGCATTTAGCACAAAACAAACGTTCAAGTGCAACATTTTACGATTTTTTTCGTTATATATAAGGGAAGGACTTTTTATCATAGTATAATTATATAAATAATTATGTGTTGATATTGAAAAGCGCAATATAACTTTTTGTATGTTTCTATGTTTATAAAATAAAATCGTCAAATTAATATAATATAAGCCTTGCGGAGATATAAGGCTTATATTGCTCGCTCGCCGGGCATTAAAAAACAAGGTGATGTTATGGGCAGACCGAAAAAAAGAAAAGCCAAATCACGGGGGCTTGTATGAAGTCAAGGCAACGATTGGAAAGGGGATTGATGGTAAATTAATCCGCAAATCATTTATTCTCCGGTTAGCAAACGAGACGCTAAGCAAAAGGCTGATGAATATCTCGCGCGGAAACGTGCCGCTGAAATAACGGGCGCAGGCTTTGCTAGCGAAAACAAACTTTTCGAGGCCTATGCGAAGCAATGGTTGGAGACATTTAAAAAGGGCAAAGTGAAGGATAACACGTACAGGGGGACGTATGAAAACCCCGTCTTAAAGCATTTGATTCCCTATTTTGGCAAGGCGCAAATAAACAGTATCAAGCAATCCGACGTGCAAAAATTTTTTGACGAAAAGGGGAGGGAATACAGCCTCGAAACCCTCAAAAAAATGCGATCTGCCTTGAATTTGATTTTTATTGCGGCCGTTGATGATGATCTATGCTATAAAAATCCAGTTAATAAAAATATTAAACTGCAAAGCACTGTTTCACCCACTGAAAAAAATGCGTATACACAGGCGGAATATGATACTGTTTGGGAATTTGCCCGCTCGCACCCTTATGGACTAGCTATTATGGTCATGATGGAGACAGGGATCAGCCGGAGCGAGTTGCTTGGGATAACCCGTCCTAATATAGATTTTGACAACAATATTATTTACATCACGGACGGTCTGGTGGAGGAAAAAAGCACAGAGACAGATAGGTATGTTTTGGTCGCGGAGGGTCTTAAAAATAAATACCGCGCCCGGCCCATACCGATCAGCGTCGAGCTTTCTGACGCGCTAAAAAATAAGCCCACTATAATTTATATAGGTGGAAACGCAAAAAAAGGTATTGCCCCTGTGGCGATCGAGCCTAAATATGTTTTTCATTCTCCCACGGGAGGGCCGTACAGCCCGAATAATTGGTACAAACGGGAGTATTCCGTTTTTATGGACGATTTGCAAAAGGCGCACCCTGAAGTTAAAAGATTAACCCCGCACGAGCTGCGCCACACGCGGGCAACCCTTTCTGCTAATGATAACGTTGACCTATTGCAGCTTGCTAAACTGCTCGGGCATTCCGATTTAAATATGCTGATTAAGCGATATGCTCACACCGATGTCGAGGCGATGCGCAAGGCGCTTAAAATCGACAACAAGGACGGGTGACCATACGACATTTTTACGACATAAAATCTATTTTAATGGATTTGAATGAGGTTATCTTTCGCATTGGCAAAAATAAAAAACCACGTAGTCTCAAAATTCCTTGAAACTACGTGGTTTTTCTGGTGGACACGAACGGACTCGAACCGTTGACCTCTCGCGTGTGAGGCGAGCGCTCTAACCAGCTGAGCTACGCGTCCTAATGTAGGCGGGGGAGCTATAGGCAGCCCCGCATGCATATGGATGGTGACCCGGACGAGAATCGAACTCGTGTTACCGCCGTGAAAGGGCGGTGTCTTAACCGCTTGACCACCGGGCCGCTTGGTAGCGGCAGTCGGATTTGAACCAACGACACTTCGGGTATGAACCGAATGCTCTAGCCAACTGAGCTATGCCGCCATATGCCTGCCCATCAACGGGCGAAGCTTATTATAATATAATCGCATTGGGCTTGTCAACACTTTTCTTCCAAAAAGCTTAACAATTTTGCCCTTTTCTTTTTGCCATAGACCGGCCGCACAGATGATTGCCTTGTTAAGAGATCTTTTGTGAGCTCCTATACGATGCGAAGCCTAGCGGGAATCTTTGGATTGCAATCCCCTCTTACTTTTTCCTTTTTGTATTTCGATATCCACGTACCACCCGGATGCGTGTTTTTTTCTTTTTATAATAGTACAATACGTTAACCAGTAAGACAAACAAAATCACCAGCGCAGCGGCCGCAAAAATAACTTTCCCCATTGTGGACTGAATCCCTTTCTTTAAAAGGTTTCCTACATACAGAATCAGACTCCTCCGGGCCGCCTTTTCTGCCACGAGATCCACTGTGCCGATCACTTGGCCGGCATACAGGATATTAGCCTGGCCGACCACCTCGCCCTTCTTCACCGGCGCATCGATTGACTTTGGCATTTTTTCATCTGGCACGATCATAACGCCGGCCGCATCCAAGCCCTGAGGCACCAACGCGCGCACTTCCCCTTTGGGCAAAAGCCGCACATAATCCGTTTGAAACGAAAGTTTTACCGCCACTTCGGATACAATCTGGGCCGGATCTGCAACGGTTTCCAACTTTAAATGGTCAAACGCCCAGTTAAACATCTTGCGGCAGTCTGCAAAGGCTGAGCCTTCCTTTCCTTTTATGATGTTCCCCTCCGCATCTTTATAGGGAGCACGCAAAACGATTCCAAGATAACGGTATCCATCGCGAGAGGCAACGGAGATGACACAGCGCCCCGCGTTGGTGGTAGTGCCCGTTTTAATCCCCTTTGCACCCGCATAATAATATTTGCTTGTAGAATCGATCAATTCATTCGTCGTGCGGAGTGTCTGCGCTTCGCGCAGATTGCTCTTCGGCAGCGTGAATTTTGCAGTGTTCGTAATCTTTTCAAATACAGGAAGCCGCAGCGCGTATTCCACGATCTTGCGCAGGTCTGACGCGGTGGTATATTGCCCCTCTTCATCCAGGCCGTGCGCATTGACAAAATGGGTATTCTTGCAGCCCAGCTTCTGCACAAAGGAATTCATCAGTGCGACAAAACGAGGGATGCTTCCGCCGCCGATATAGTCCGCGATAATGTTAGCGGATTCATTCGCGCTGTGCACCATCATGCAGTAAAGCAGGTTGAGCATGCTGATCTGCTCGCCTTCCTTGATGCCGACAAGGGAGCTGCCTGTTCCATCCAGCGCATGGATTGCATCATAGGGGGCGGTAACGATGGTGTTTTCCAGGTCAGCGCAGTTTTCAATGGCCACGATGGCGGTTGTAATTTTGGTTAGGGAAGCGGGCGCCGTGCGTTTCTCTGCATTTTTATCAAAAATGACCGTGCCATTATCTAAGCTTACCAGCAGGGCGATCTCCGCATCCAAATCAATTTCATCGTTATAGGATGCGGCCGCCGGAAAAACAGCGCTCGTAGCAATTGTCAAAATACAACAGAAAAAAATTATTGCCTTTTTCATGGACAGTCTCCCCGTAAATGTTGTATGATAGGATGTAATGACGAACGGGACGCACGGCAAGGATCATTATTGCCCGTTTCCTCTGGAGGAATACCGTTCGTATATGTTTACGATATGTTATAGTATAACAGCATTGCGGTGAAAAGGGAATCGTTTTCCATTCATTTCCGCATAGAAGCAAATACACGGAGGGATACTTAAATGGTTTATGTTACCGGCGATATGCATGGCGACGCCAGCCGCTTTAGCGACCCGCGCCTGAAGAAGCTGAAAAAAAGGGGATACTCTGCTTGTTTGCGGTGATTTCGGCTTCCTCTGGAATGGCAGCAAAGCAGAACAAAAGCATTTTAAAGCAAATCGGCAGCCAAAAAATACAACGTCTGCTTTCTCGACGGAACGCACGGAAAATTTTGAGCTCCTTAAAAGCTATGATGTAATCGAGTGGAACGGCGGCAAGGCGCGGCAGATCTACAAAAATTTATATCATCTGATGCGCGGCCAAATCTATGAGATCGAGGGGCTGAAGATTTTCACCATGGGCAGGGGGGGAGAGCCCGGATATCGACATTCGTTTCGATAATGATAGCTGGTCCCGCGATGAGATTCCCACGCAGGTGGAGCTGATTGAGGGCGCGAACAATCTGGAAAAGGTTGATTGCAAGGTGGATATCATCCTTACTCATGAGCCGCCTGCTACGATTAAAGGGTTTTTGAAGCTCAAAGAAAAAGGCCCGGTGCGCGTGACGGCGCTCAACGCCTATTTTGAAGAGCTTGGCAAATCGGCTACCTTTCAAAAGTGGTATTTTGGCAGCATGCATGTGGATAAATATATCTCCAGCACACATACCGCTGTTTTCACGCATATTCTCGATGTCCGCACCGGAGAGCAGCTTCGGAAATAATGCATTTTCGCCTTGCAGGCCCTGAAGAAGCCTGTGTGCAGAATAGACAAACCTTAGCTCCACATACAAAAAGGCTTTCAAAAGGGCTGTTGCCAAATGTCTTATGCATTTAGCAACAGCCCTTTTCTGGCGTGTAAGGCTGAGCGCATCAAAATCAAAGCTTGCTGCCGGATTCAACCCGCTCTCCCACCGGTGCATTCTGATTCATCTGCCGGTAGGTTTCCGCATCGATCCCGAAAAACCGCATGGAGATAAATCGAGGCAATGTGGCCGAGCATGGGCACGGCAAACTGGAAAAACACGATCAGCGCCAGCACGATCGCCCCCTGCGCCTGCGCCCCTTCGGAAAAGCCTGCCCGGCCCAGCGCAAAACCAACAATCGCACCGGATAGGGATTTCATGACCTTTTCCAGGAAGGAGAAAATCGACGCGTATGCGCCGGGTGCAAACTTGCCTGTTTTCCAGCGGCCATAATCCACGCAGTCCGACATTAGCGACCACTTCACGCTACCGATATAAGTGGAGCAGAAGCTATTAAGCCCCATCAGCAGCAACGTAATTACCGGGTAAGCAAAAGGGCGCAGCAGAAGGATTGCAACCGGCATGAGCGCGCCAACCCAACTGCCCTGCACAAATACCCGCCTGCGATCCGTTTTTTTGGCAATGTAGGGCGCGAGCAGAATGGCCACCAGCATAAACGGGGCGCCTACAACAGTTGCAATTGGCTGAAGGTCTTTATTATGCATGACATACAGGAAAAAATAGACCAACGTAGCATTCTGCATGCCGGTTGCCAAATCATTTGTCGCTACGGCAATGGCGAGCATCTGAAGCGGATGGTTTTCCCGCAGCAGAGGCAGAAGATCTTTGAGCTGATAGGGCTCAACTCCGGACTCCATAAATTGCCGGTCCTTTTCCTTGGTTGCGCTGACAACAAGGGAAATCGACATAAGCGCCAGCAGCATATAGCCCATTGTGACAATCCGCCACGCAACGACCTCCCGGCCGAACGTTTTTGGTCAAAAGATCGACCAATGGCTGTGTTATCACAAGAGATAACATTCCGCCAACGCCGCCGAACACATTGCTGAAAAAGGCAAAATTGAACGCTGCCCCGGCTCGTTGGTCAAGATATTTCGCAGCGGACTGATCGATACGGTTAGAAATGTGCCGCCAACCGCCTGCACTAGATAAAAGCACATCATCCATGCCGCCGGGGCTGCTACGTTTGGCCCAAAAAAATGCCGATCATCCCGATGCAGATGAATACAACGCCCATTACATACCACGGAATATAGCGATATTTTTTAGAAATCTTATATTTGTCTACAATGGTGCCGAAGATCGGATCCGTTACGGCATCAAAGATACTGGCAATTGCCAGTATGACGCCCGCAGCTTCAATGGTAATGCCGGCCACGTTGGTAGCAAAATACATGTAAAACGTCGAAATCAGCCCGGAAAACACGATTGCCGGGAAGCCCTCCATTCCAAAGCAGACCATCTGCCGCGTGGTTGCCACATTATAGCCTTCCGCTTCCTCCGGCGTCGGCTGGGCAAATAGGTTGTTCAAAAAGCCCATATTGCTCTTTCTCCTCCTTTTGACGTCTTGGGCCGATATCTGGCCTTTTCCACTATTGTAGCGAAGAGAAAAGCATTTTGCAAATATATTTGTAAAAATAGATATATTTTTTATCGATTATATATAATTCCGTCTGCCAAGGCGTGGAATAAATCCATCATCGCCGATTCAAAGTTCCCCGTCGGCACACCGGCGCTTGCCAACAGCAGGCAGGTGGAGCCTTCGCCGGCATTCTCATCAGCCCTTACGGCGATCCCGGCCTCCAGCGCCCGCGAGAGCAGCGCCTGAACCGGCTTTGTGCTTGCAATCTCCAAGCGAACCATCAGGCCGGATGCGCACACCTCTACCCTGGCATGATCTTCAAACACACAGCGCGCCGCCTCGCACAACGCACGGCTTTTATTCATATAGAGCTTGCGTGCCTTCCGAATTTGAGAAGAAAGGTGACCGTCACGGATAAACTGGCATAGGGCAATCTGCTCCGCTTTAGAAGCTGTTTGATTATAGAGCCCGCCCTTTTTTTCATATGCCTCCATCAAGCATGTGGGAAGCACCATAAAGCTTAGGCGCAGGGAGGGCAGCAGAAGCTTGGAAAAAGTGCTCATATAGATCACACTCTGCCCCCCGTCCAGCCCTTGCAGGGAGGGTACGGGATGGGTGAAATAGCGGAACTCGCTATCGTAATCGTCCTCCAGCACAAGGCACCCGCTACGCCGTGCAACCTGCAAAAGCTTTAGCCTTTGCGCCACCGGCATGACGTTGCCCATCGCGTCCATATGGGAAGGGGAACTATATAGCAGGCGGATATGATCCCATTCCAGTGCCGCAAATTCATCCCTTCCTTGCACATAATAATGCACTGGAAAGCCGTGGTCTTCAAAAATGGCGCGCCCCTGTGCAAATGCATTGTTCCAAAAACCGACTGGCGGCCGCTCATCCAGCAGTCCACACAGGATATGCAGAAGGCTCTGTACACCTGCGCCAACCACAATTTGCTCCGGAGTGCACACCACGTTGCGGCTTTTTGCCACATAGCTGCAAAGCGCTGCGCGGAGATCGGGCTCGCCCTGCGGCTCGCCATAGGTGAGTAACCGCCTGTCTGCCCGTAGGGCGCTTTTGATATACCGTCGCCACAGCGCGAAATCAAAGCTTTCCGCATCCACGGAAGCGGACGCAAAATCATACCGGATATCAGGCGCGGTCTGATGGAGCCGTGGCTGAACCCGCGGCCCGCCAGGCTCCAAAGGATACTCCAGGCTGGAGGCATAAAAGCCGCTTTGTGGCTTGGCCACAACATATCCCTCTGCTGCCAACTGCAAATAGGCCGCTTCCACTGTGGTACGGCTTACTTCCAGCTCCTGTGCGCAGCGCCGGATGGAGGGAAGCTTTGCCCCGGCAGTCAGCTTGCCGGATGAGATTAATTCCTTATAATAATTGTAAACACGCAGATAGAGAGGTTCGTTTTTCATATTTTCCTGCAATAGCAAATCACTTTTTTTCATCATTGCCCCATCCGAAAGAAAACTGGTCGCCCGCTCACCGCGCCGCGGAAAACTCCCGCTATCAAGATCAAGAAGTGGCAAGCCCTGCGTTATTCTAAACTTAGTTTCAGTATAGCGGCCTTTTTCTTGTTTTGCAAGGTAGCGTACATATTTCACATGGGAACGTAGAAACTAACAACGCAGGCCAAAGGAACTCGGCATCATTGAACGTTCCCAGAGACAGTATGGAAGGCTTCAGATTCCTTTGACTACTGATGCAAAACGAATAGGAGTGATTTTTATGCCGGCAGAGCCGCAGGACCGCAGCATTGAATGTTTGAATAAAATCTATCAGGGCGCGCAAATGGGATGCGAATCCATCTCCCTTCTAACAGAAAAAGTAACCGATGCACAACTTCTTAATGATCTGCACGAACAGCACGACCAGTATGCGAAGATTTCCTGCCAGGCCTCGCAGGAGCTTTCCCAGCGTAAGGCCGTTCCAAAGGATAAGGGTCCGCTTGCACAGGCAAACCTCTGGTCAGGTGTGCAGCTGAACACCTTAATGGATAAATCCGCAAACCATATTGCGGAAATCATGATTAACGGCAATACAATGGGGCTGATCGAAACAACGCGCACGATGAAGCAGTATTCCGACGTACAGCCGGAAATTCAATCGCTTGGCCAAGCGCTGATCCAGACGGAGGAATCCGGAATTCAGAAGATGAAAAATTATCTCTCCTGAATTAAGGTCCGTTTGCAGATGAAATATAGCCTGGCAGCAACACAAAACGGCGCTTTTCATGATGCGATATCAATGAAAAGTGCCGTTTTTTATTTTAAGCAGGGTATGTAAAGGGGATGATCAAAGCTTTTTCCTTTTATGGAATTGTTACATAACGCCTTTTTGGGGGCAAAATTCTGCCATACAGCACCTTTCGCACATCGCCTTGCGCGCCGTGCAGCAGGCGCGGCCATGTAGCACACAGCGATGGCAAAAATCGTTGCTTTCCTCCGGCGGCAAAAGCTTGCGCATGGCGAGCTCTACCTTATACGGATCCTTCGTATCGACGAATCCAAGCCGATTCGACATCCGAATAAAATGGGTGTCCGCTACCACGGCCGGTTTCCCATAAACGTCGCCCACGATCAGGTTTGCCGTTTTGCGCCCTACTCCGGGCAGGGTAGTGAGCGCTTCCACCGTATCCGGCACAACGCCGCCGAACGTATCGCGGATTTTTTGGGACATACCCACAATATCCCGCGCTTTGCCATGATAAAATCCACAGGAGTGGATAATTTCCTCCACATCTTCTACATTCGCCTCGCAAAAGGCCTCGAGCGTCGGGTATTTTTCAAACAGAACCGGTGTCACAAGGTTCACGCGCGCATCCGTGCATTGGGCGGAAAGGCGCGTGGCGATCAGTAGCTGTAAGGGTTCTTCCGCGCGTAGGGAACAGATTGCATCCGGATATTCATTTTTTAAGGCGTTTACCGCAAGGCGCGCACGTTCTTTTTTTGTCATAGACAATTCCCTTCTTTCTGAAACCGGGCCTCCTGAAAGGGGCCAAGCGGACCGGTTGGTATGCTTCGATTTTATTATACTGTATTCTCCCAAATCCGCCAACCCCATCTCCTGCAAATTTTCTCTTCTGCTTTCTTCCAAAATAGGCTTATGAAAAAAGTGTGATACAATTGGATGAAGAAGGAGAATTGCTTTGAAAAATACCAGTCAAGCGGATGCATGGGAGGGTTGGGGAATTCAATAGACGTTTTATGCGGCTCTAGCTGAAAAGATGACCTTTCGATCGGGCCCTTCTATGTGCAGTTTTTTTCTTGTTGCACCTCGTTCGATTATCCGCAACTTTGTAAAAAAAATTGTTATTTGATACTTGACGGCAAGGGCAAAATATGATATAGTAACATTCGCGTTAAGAGTGCACATGCTGGTGTAGCTCAGTTGGTAGAGCAGCTGATTTGTAATCAGCAGGTCGGGGGTTCAAGTCCGTCCACCAGCTCCACCTGTTTTCACCCGCAAGCCGTGCAAAGGGCGTGCGTTATAAAAAGTTCATATATGGGAGAGTTCCCGAGCGGCCAAAGGGAACAGACTGTAAATCTGTCGTCACTGACTTCGGTGGTTCGAATCCACCCTCTCCCACCAGACTGAGTCTGGACGCAATTTGCGTTCGGACTCATTTCTTTTTCCGGGCAAAGTGCTCGCGTTTAAAACGGCATCTAAAGTGTCTACCCCTTCTAAAACAGAAAACCAATAGCTGAATGAAAGGCTATTGGTTTTTTATTATTTTAACGAATCAAAAAGTGTTGAGCAGAAAGGTAATCATTTCTATGCTGCCAAGCTGCTGCGGTTTTTAGTATAAAAAAGCCAAACCTCCCACAACCGCTCATTTGGCGACTGCGGGAGGTTTGCCATGCTTTGCGTTCGTTTTTTGACGCGTCAATAATACGACTGCCTCAATATGATTTGTAAAAGGAAACATATCCACCGGCTGTATCCGCTGCACCCGATACCCGCGTTTTGTCAGAAAGAGCACATCCCGTGCGAGTGTTTCCGGGTTGCAGGAGATATAAACCACTCGCTTCGGCGCAAGCGTCAGCACGGAGGAGAGGAAGGCCTCGTCGCTCCCGGCACGCGGGGGGTCCATCAGCACAACGTCTGCCTGTTCGCCGGCCGCTGCCATATCGCGCATCCACGCACCGGCATCCGCGCAATAAAAGCGGGCGTTTTTGATCTGGTTACGCTTTGCGTTTGCAATCGCATCCCGCACAGCCTCGCGGTTTATTTCCACGCCGACAACCTGCTTTGCGCCGCGCCTGGCGGCAATCAGCCCGATCGTGCCGGTGCCGCAATAGGCGTCTACCACCGTTTCTTGCCCGGAGAGCGCCGCGTATTCCATCGCTGTTTCATAAAGCACCTGCGTCTGCACGGGGTTGATCTGATAAAACGACTGCGCAGAAATGCGAAACACACAGCCACACAGCTCATCTTCGATAAACCCGGGGCCGAAGAGTGTTTTTTCCTGTGTGCCCAGCACCAGGCTCGTCCTGCCAGGATTGATATTTTGCAAAACAGTTGTGATCTCCGGGTGCTTTTTGAGAAGAGCACCGACAAAATGGTTTTTGGAAGGGAAAACCGGCGACCCCGTCACCAGTACTACCATAACCTGCCCGGTCGAAAAACCGCGTCGCACCAATACATGCCGTAAAAAGCCGCGCCCTGTATCCGCGTGATACGGCAGGAGCTTAAAATCCGCAAGCAGGCGGCGCACTGTTACAATGATCGCATCTGCCGCCTCGTTTTCAATCATGCAGCGGTCTACCGGCACGATCCGATGTGTGCTTGATTGGTATACGCCTGAGATGATCCGTTTTTTTCGGTCGAGCCCGAAGGCCGCCTGCACCTTATTGCGGTAATGCAACGGCCTTTCCATGCCGATCACCGGCTCTACATGGCCGAATTGGCCCATTAGGCCAATCATCCGGCGCTCTTTCCAGCGTAGCTGTTCCTCATAATTTAGGTTTTGCAGCTGGCAGCCGCCGCATTTCTTATAAAGCGGGCAGGGTGCTGCCGCCTTCTGCTCCTTTTTGATTTCCGGCATAATGCCCTCCCTAAAAATTGAAAGAGTGATAAAACGTTGGCATCCATCCATCTGGCCTGATAAAAGCTGATTTCTCCAGTTGGTTCTATTCTATCAGATTTTGCTGCTGCCGAAAAGAGCGGTGAAGCGGTTGCGTAAAAAAGCGTGCGCAAATCATGGCAAAGCCAATTTGTGCACGCGGAGAAATGTTTTGAAAGTTTTTACAACAGGGCAGGTTCGCTGGCTTCCTCCAACCGGCCGCAATACCAGCCGGATACGCCGTCCTTTTTAACCAGTGCCCCTTTTGAGGTTTCCAATATGACCGAAAGCCGGTCGCCCGGGCGAACCGGAATACGGTAATCCGTGCTGTCATCACAGTGCATGGCTTTCCCGCTGCCATAGAGATCTTCGTTTAGAACCCAAAGCCTGCGACCGGTATGCCGATGTTCCACGAGTGAAAATTCCGCCTCACGCTTCAAAAGCCGAACGGCGTTATCGGTATACAAGAGGCAAAACGGGTCCTCAGATCCCTCTTGCGGATCCAGCGCCACCCTGACCGGAAAGCCGTCGAAGCTTGCAAAGGTAAATTCCTCCGAATCCTCCGCTGGAATGATCAGCAGGTTAAGCTGCCCGGTGCGTTTAAGGCTGCATCCGCCATCTATGCTGATGATATGCTGCTCCCGGTTGATGATCGGGTTCGCGCAGTCGATCTTGTCGTTATACAGCGTTACAGGCCAATGGCCGACCACGACATATTTCGCAAACCGGAGCCCCTTCTCCAGAAACGCGTCGTTTTTTAAGCATGGATGCGCATCCGTGCCCTCCAATGTGGAGAGCTCCTGCGTGGGCAGGCCCCCGTGCACAAAAATGAAATGCGGCGTTTCAATGATGGTTGGAAGGAACTTCAGAAAATCAAGCTCCTTTTGAAAACCGGCCTGTATTTTGGTGCGCGCCGCCAACAGGTCGAGCGGGGAGCGGATGCGGATGCCGAGCTCTTCGCACATTTCCGAGAGCAGGCAGCCGCCCCAATGGCGCTGCATATGTTTGAGGTAGGGATAAATCTCCGCGATATGCCACCGGCCGATCATCTCCAGCCGGTGGGCGTCGACATTGCCGATTAGCGGATATACGGTATGCGTTTCGCACAGCTCCATCACATAGCGCAAAACGCCAAGGCTGTTCGGCCCCTTTTCGATCATATCGCCTATGATAAACAGAATGTCGTCCTTTGAAAAGTTAGCCGTTTCGAGCGCGCCTTTCAAGTGACCCAATTGCCCGTGGATATCGCTTGTCACAAGGATGCGTCGGTCAGCGGGCAGGGTGAGGCGGTTTATTTGTATTTTCATGAGCTGGCTCCTTTTTATCAATCTTGTTTAACAGCCATGCCTCTACGCTCTTGATCCATTTTTTTTGCACACTCTGGACAAAGCCCGAAAAATTCCATCTTGTGGCCGGAAATCTGAAAGCCGGTTTCCCGCACCAATTGTTCTTCGAGCTGTTCAAAGGGGCATACAGACAAGGGAACGCTTTTTTTACAGGACGTACACGTTAAAAAGTGCCTGTGCTCCGCTGCGATTTCATAGCGGGCGATTCCGTCATCATAGATGCTGCGCCGCACAAGCCCTGCGTCCACATAGGCGTCCAGACTGCGGTAAACTGTGGTCAGCGCAAGCCTTGGGAAAGCGCTGCAAACCTCGGTATGTACCTGCTCTGCTGTCAAAGGCGATTGCGCCGCGCTCACCGCGGAAAGGATCGCCCTGCGCTGCGGCGTTTGCCGCTGCATACTACCACCGCCTTTTATGCTGTTTCTTCTTCCTGCCAGCCCTTGCACACATCAATCCAGCATTTGCTGGCGGAAAGTGCGGCCAGCTCATCACAAGAGAGCTCAATTGCGCTGTTGGAGCTGCCCGCCGCGGGAAATATGGTGTTGAACCGCTGAAGGGAGATATCCATATAGACCTCAGCCGTCCCTTCCGGCAGGGCAAAGGGGCATACGCCGCCCACAGCGTGCCCGGTCAGGCGCAGCACTTCATCCGGAGCGAGCATCGTCGCCTTCCTGCCGAAAAAGTCCTTAAATTTTCGGTTATCAATTTTGGCGTCACCTGCTGCAACAATCAAAATACAGGTATCCCCATTGACAAAGGAAAGGGTTTTTGCAATCCGCGCGGGCTCGGTGCCCAGCGCTTCAGCGGCCAGTGCTACGGTTGCGCTGGAGGAATCAAATTCATGGATGCGTCCTTCCAGACCCTGTTCTTTCAAAAATGCTCTTACAGTTTCAATTGCCATCGTTATGCAAAGCGAGTATGCTCCGCTTGCCTTCCTCTCTATTTTATATTTTATGCTTCAAGTGCCCCAGCCCGCAGCAACGCATCCACCTTCAGCACAGCTGCCTGCGTTTTGCCATCACGGATTTCATTCTCCAGCACCATGCGCACCGCTTTTGCCAACGGGATGCGCTGCACGGTTAAAAATTCGTCCGCATCGAGGGCCTGCTCGCCAAATGTGAGGCCGGAGGCAAAATACATGTGGATTATTTCGCCGCAATAGCCGGGCGTAGGGTAAAATTTGCCGATATCGCGAAAGTGTTTCGCTTGCGCTCCCGTCTCCTCGCGCAGCTCACGCTTGCCGCTTTCCAGCGGGTCTTCGCCGCGCTCCAGCTTCCCAGCAGGCAGCTCAAGCAGTTCCTCGCCGTAGGGGTAACGGTATTGCCGCACAAACAGCAGCTCTCCTTCCGGCGTGAGGGCGGCGATTGTCACGCCACCGGGATGCTCCACTACCTCGCGCGAGGCCCTTTTCCCATTTGGTAAAAGGGCGGTATCGTTGCGCACCGTGATGATTCGGCCGGTATAGATCGTATTTTTTTCAAGGGTTTCTTCTTTTAAGTTCATAGAGGGTCCTTTCCGCCCGCCACCGCATGAACGCAGGCCGCCGGGCATATATATTGTGAAGAGGCCGCCTAGGCCTGAAGGACAGGAGGAATCACGCTTGGATCAAATCGTTCGGGCGGTAGAGCCCGATTATGAAACCGTGCGCGCGATGCTGGATGCGTTAAAACGCCGCTTCCCACATGCGAGGCTCGGCGTGTGCGGCAGAAGCCTCGGTGGGCGCTCTATTTACACGCTTTCCATCGGCCCGCAGGAAAATCCAGTGCTTTATACCGGGGGCTTTCATGGCCAGGAATGGCTGACCCCGCTTTTACTGCTGCGGTTTTTTGAACGCACGGCAACGGCCGTATGGGAGGGGGACGACTTTTCCGCTATCCCGATTCAGGATGCGCTGCATGGCCGGGGCATGATGATCGTGCCTTGCGTTAATCCGGATGGCATTCAGATTGCGTTACGCGGCGCGCAGGGAGCTGGGCCCTATGAAGCGCTTGCAACTCAAATCAGCGGCGGCGATTTCAGCAGATGGAATGCGAATGCGCGCGGTGTGGATATCAATCATAATTTTGACGCCGGTTGGGAAACACTGCACCAAATGGAGCGGGAATCTGGAATTACCGGACCCGCGCCCCGGCAATATGGCGGCCCTGCTCCGGAAAGCGAGCCGGAAACGCAGGCGCTGGTGCGGCTGTGCCGAAGCCATCCCTTTCGCCATGCGCTGGCCTTTCACAGCCAGGGGGAAGAAATCTTTTGGGAGTATGGCGAACATACGCCGCAGCGCGGCAGGATGATGGCAAAAATTTTTGCCGCCTCCAGCGGTTACCGCCTGGTAGAAAATGACGGCCTCGCAAGCCACGGCGGCTTCAAAGATTGGTTCCTCTCTGAATTTGAGCGCCCGGGCTTCACCTTTGAAATCGGCAGGGGAGAGAACCCGCTGCCCCTGAGCAGCTTTGAACGGATTTATGAAAAGCTGGAGGAAACGCTTTTGCTCGCCGCGCTCATGTGAAGTTTTCATTCAACAGTATTATAACACATTCTGAGGATTCGTCCATGAGAAAATGGGCCGCGCCGGACACCCGGCGCGGCCTTGCTTATTTCTTTGCGTTGCTCGGAAATTTTTTTCTCAAGCAGTATAGGGGAATCCTTAAAACGGAAAGCGCCCATAGAAGGCAGATGCAGCAATAAAGCAGCGCCATGCGTCCAGTGGATAATTTCAGGGGCAGGCATGCAGCCGGAAAAAACACAAATGCAAGCAACCCGCCAAATAAGCTCACCTTACCTGCGCAGGCATTGGCAGCATTCCACTGTGCTTCCCCCTGCATGGCTTCCGCCACGTGGTAGCCGAGCCGAAAATCCGGGAAGGCGGAGTGCCTTTTCCAGAGGAGCAGGCCAAGCGCCAGAGACAACAGCTCGGAAAAAGCATAGAGCAAATACACGGCGATCATCCCGTCAGCCTCCTTCTGAAGCGGCTCAGCAGAAGGCGTCCGAAAGAATTTCCAGCACATCCCCGTCGCTGACCGCGACCGGGTCTACCTCAAACAAGCCGCCCATCGTCTCGCGCGCGTTGCGCGTAAGGGCGGGAAACTCCTCCGGCGACATGCCGAAGGAAGAGAGCGCCAGCCCATCCACGCTGCATTCCTTTTGCAGCGCGTCTAAGGCGGTCAAAAAATCTTCCGGCCGCTCCGCGTCTGATTTGCCGAGTGCGCGTGCCATAGCGGCCATACGCTCCCGGCAGGCGCCCAGCCGGATCAGTTTTTGGTAATATGCCTTGCTGATCGCAATCAGGGCCGCGCCGTGTGGTAGCTTTGGATGATACGCACTCATCGCGTGGGCAATTGAGTGCTCAGAGATACAGCCGGAAAGGGTTTCAACCATGCCGGAGAGCGTGTTTGCCAGCGCAACATCTCCGCGCGCCTCTAAATCCGCCCCATCCCGCACCGCACGCGGCAGGCTTTTCCCAATGAGGCGAATCGCCTCCAGCGCCATTAAATCGCTGATTGGGCTTGCTGTGCGGTTGAGATACCCCTCCGTGCTGTGAAATAGCGCGTCAAAGCCCTGATAGGCGGTAAGCCGCGGGGGAACGGACACCATCAGTTCCCGGATCGACAACGGAGAGGGACAGGAAACGTTTTTTCATAGCCAAACCCAATTTTTTCCTGCGTTTCTTCATTGGTCGTTACCGTCCATGGGTCGGCCTCTGTGCCGGTCCCGGCGGTTGTAGTCACCGCAACAACCGGCAGCGGCGCGTTGGGTACAGCTTTACCTTTCCCTGTGCCGCCGGAAACATAGTCCCAATAATCGCCCGGATTTCTTGCCATCACGGAAATAGCTTTCGCGGCGTCGATGCTGCTGCCGCCACCCAGGCCCAAAACGAAATCACAGCCCTCTTTCCGGCAGAGCGCCGCGCCCGCCATTACTTCTGCCTTGGTCGGGTTTGGCGTGATCTGGTCATAGAGGACAGCACGCACTCCTGCTTGGGTAAGCTGCTCTTCCACTCGGCCGAGATAGCCGTGCCTTTTGGCGGATTGGCCAGCGGATGTGACGAGCAGAGCCTTCCGGCCGGGCAGTGCACAGCCCCCGAGCGCAGACAGGCAGCCCGCCCCATACAACAATTTGGTCGGTAAATAAAATTCATACGGCATTGAGATACCCTTCTTTCTCCGCAACGGTTTGCCATCGTTTTATATATAGCGCAATATAACGCAGCCTTTCCGAAAAGTCAAGCTTCGGAAAGGCTGTGCATATTCCTTAACATATGATAGTTTACTTCAAATTATTCCAGCGCATGCGTCTATTATTATGAGGCTCTGCAAGAGCAAGCGGCTTTCAATGAAAATCCGACGCCGCTATTCCTTGGTGGAAAAAGAGGTGAGCGAGATATCCCCGGTGGAAGCAGACAGCTCTATTGCGCGACTTTCATCTCCGGAAGTGAGAGTTCCTTTTGAAGATGCGTGCTGGGAGCCGGTCTGCTCGGTTACCGCTCCCTCAAACTGATTTTTTAATTTGCCGCTTCCAATTTGATACGCCAGCCGAAACCCATCCCCTGTGGCCCAGGCAAGCTGGATGTTGCCCACCTCCGTATGCATGGAGAGCGATTTCAATACGCGGCTGCCATCCTCCCAGGCAAGGTTTCCGGTTGCGGCCACTAGCTTTACCGAATCGGCCGAAGTGCGTTTCAAGCAAGTATTTCCCACCTTCACAGAGGATACAAGCGCGCCAAACTGCATGTTCTCAACCGTTAGGCTGCCTACCCCTACCTCAGCGTTCAAAGCGGTATACTTTGCCATGGGTAGATAAATTTCAACGGTGATCTCTGTAAACGAATTTTGATCGGGCAAATGAAGCCCTAGATGAAGCGCTCCGTCTTCCTGCTCCGCATAGGGGAGAGAAGAGAGGTCGTCCACGGAATTCTTTCCATAATACCGCACATACATAGAAGCGCTTTGATCCGGTGTGGAAAGGACAGATACCTTTGCAAAATCGAAGAAAAGGCAAACCGGTTTGCTAGAATCCACGGGGAACTGCATGTGGGTTTCCCCAAGGAATTGCCCTGTGCCGTGCTCATGCCAGCTCTTAATGGACTCGAGCAGGTGGTTCCAGCTACTGTCCCCATCGAGTATGCTGCGGATTTCCCGCGCACCGACGGCGGCGCCAAAGCAAACTGTTAACAACGATGATAATAAGAAAATGACCGTGAGGGCAATACAGGCTTTTTTCATAAAATATTTGCTCCCTTCCTCAGCGAAGCTGCCGATAGCAGGCGCGCAGGCTCCACACAATCAAGAGGATTACCAGCACGCCGGCACTGACAAGCGCAACCGCCAATGAGATGAAAAACAGCGCCAGCAGTGCGGACGATGCAAAAATGCCGGCTGCTATGCTTGCAACCAACACAACCGCCCCGGCCGCCGCCAAAGCGAATCCGGCTGGGATGCCTGGCAAGGCAATCAGAACAATATCCAAAACCAGCAATACGGTAAAAAGAGCCCGATTACCATTGTCCGGAGGAATCGGATAAGGCTGTGCCGCGGCTGTGCCTGCGTTCCTCACAGGCGCAGGATTCGAGGGGGAATCCTGCTTGTAAGCACCGGGCCTCGCTTTGTTTTGTTGCAGGTAAGTTTGTGCAATTTCCTTTGGATCGCCAAGCGCGCGGCAAATTTCCTCTTCCGCCTTGCCCTCCTCGATGCCTGCTGCAAAATGCTCCTCATAATCCTGAAGGATCTCCTGCCGCTCTTTGGCTGGTAGATATAGAAGCGACTGGTAAAGCGTGTTTAAAAAATCATTTTTCGTCATATTGGATCCCTCCAATCAAATGATTGACTTGCTGCGAAAATTCCATCCATTCCGCGTAAAGCTCCTCCTGCGTTTGGATGCCCTTCTGTGTCAGACGGTAATATTTGCGCGGCGGCCCTTCCGGGGATTCCCGCAGCGTTACCTCGAAATACCCCTCATTGCGCAGGCGGCGCAGAATGGGATAAATCGTCCCCTCAGAGATGGAAATTTCACCGCTGATCGCCTCTGCAAGCTCATATCCGTATTTTTCACCTTGGCGCAGCAGAGTCAACACACATAGCTCCAGCGCGCCTTTTTTGAATTGTACGTTCAAGCCGCTTGCTCCCCTCTTTCGCAATGTTTACAAGCTGCTTTCCGGAAAAATCGGAATGCAGCTTTTTGTTCCTATAATATATCACACGGTACTGCACATTGCAATATAGCGGGCGCCAATTCATAAAAATTTTAAAATTGCCAAATGATTTTACGTCCGACACAAAAATATCTTTTTCCACATTGGATATGCTAATCCAAAGAATGATCTCGATCGAACAAAGCATCAGTGTATTCCTGTACACTGATGCAAAAATCAAGATACAAAAACAAACGGAAAATGGTGATAAAATCATGAAACGCATTCAAATCGGAAAGCTCTTTTCCATAGCCGGTCTATTCATTCATTTTGCGGTGGCCTTCTCCCTTCTCGCAGGGGCACAGGGCACAGTGCTCGGCGCGTCGCAGGGGGAGCGCTCCATACCGGATGCCGGAGTTATCCCACAAATCACGGTGAATGGGGAAGAGGCTTACAGCATGTTTGCCCAGTCCGCCCTGCCCCAAAATACGCCCTTTCACCGTGCGGAATCCTATGAAGATGCCGGGATGGAGGCGCTTCTCTATGCCGGATATCCCTTTGACGGCCTCGGATTGCAAAAAAAATATGGGGTTTCTGACGATTTCGGCCCGCGTGATCACGCAGCAGGCCATCTGGTCCTATATTGAAGGTTGGCCGATTGATTCGAGCGACGGAAGTATCCGCACGCGTTATATCAAGGATCTTCTACAGGCGGCTGAAAATCAAACGCCGCAAGAGCATCCTGTATTGCTTTCGCCTGAAAGCCCGTCTTTCCGGCTTCAGGGGGGATTTTACCGCTCTGAAACGCTTACCCTGACGCAGGCGGATGGCAGCATCGCCATCCATCCGGAAAACGGTATACAGGTGTTGGATGAAGATGGCTCCGCTGTGACAACGCTTCACCAGGGGGACCGCTTTATTCTCGTAGCGCCAGAAAACCTGACAGAACTTTCTTTGCCTGTCACACACCTTTTTCAAGAGGTGGTAGCGGTGCATTATATACCAGACGCGGACAATCCGAAAATGGATCATCTCCTGCGGGCGGAAGCGCAGGAGACGACACGCGGAGGAACCTGGCATTTTTCTCTGCCGGAGCAGCCTTTGAGCGCGAAAGAACCCACCGTTTCCCTCCCGGCGGAGAGCATGCAGGCGCCTTCTTATACCTCCGCCCCCACAGAAACAACGGAAATTGCTACCCCTGATACCGGGGACGACGGCATGCCGTTCACGGCCGCCGCCCTGCTGGGCCTATGCTGGGTTGCGTCGGGGCTGATCTTCTTGGGCAAACGGAGCAAAAACGGCAATCGATAGCGCAGGAAAACGGCTAAAAAGGGTTCCCCCCATCCTTTAAAAGCCATACGTTTGCGGCAATGGTTAGAAAAGCTGGCCACAGGGCCGGTTTCGTTTTGATCAAATCCAGTTCCGCCTTGACATTTCGGGGCCTTTCCGCTATGATTTTACGGAAGAATAGGAAAGAATTTGGAAGGGGCCAATAGTATGCTTTCGAATACGGAAAAGACGATGGAAAAGGTGGTCGCGCTGTGCAAAGCGAGAGGGTTTGTTTATCCCGGCAGCGAAATTTATGGCGGCCTGTCGAACACGTGGGATTACGGCCCGCTGGGCGTGGAGTTTAAAAACAACGTTAAACGCGCATGGTGGAAAAAAATTTGTGCAGGAGAGCCCCTATAACGTTGGCCTTGATTCTGCAATTCTGATGAATCCGCAAACATGGGTGGCTTCAGGCCATGTGGGCGGCCTTTTCCGACCCGCTGATGGATTGCAAGGCCTGTAAAACGCGCCATCGTGCCGATAAGCTTATTGAGGACACGGGCGTGAACCCCGCTGGCTGGAGCTTTGAGCAGATGTCCGATTATATCAAGGCAAATAAAATTGTGTGCCCGGAGTGCGGCGCGTGCGACTTTACCGATATCCGTAAGTTTAATTTGATGTTTAAGACCTTTCAGGGCGTGACGGAGGATGCAAAGAACGAATTATATCTCCGCCCCGAAACGGCACAGGGCATTTTCGTCAACTTCCCGAATATTCAGCGCACTACCCGTAGAAAAATCCCCTTCGGCGTGTGCCAGATCGGCAAATCCTTCCGCAATGAGATTACCCCCGGCAACTTTACCTTCCGCACGCGAGAATTCGAGCAGATGGAGCTGGAATTCTTTTGCAAGCCGGGCACAGAGTTGGAATGGTTCTCCTACTGGAAGGATTACTGCCACAAGTGGCTGCTCTCCCTCGGCATGCGGGATGAAAACCTGCGCCTGCGCGACCATGAGCAGAAGGAGCTTTCTCACTACTCTAATGCAACGACAGATTTTGAATACCTTTTCCCCTTCGGCTGGGGCGAGTTGTGGGGTGTTGCGAGCCGCACGAATTTCGACCTGACACAACACCAGAACACTTCCGGCAAGAGTCTAGAATATTTTGATCAGACCACGAATGAAAAATACCTGCCCTATGTTGTCGAGCCGTCGCTCGGTGCAGACCGTGTGGCACTTGCCTTCCTGTGTGACGCATACGATGAGGAAGTGGTGGATGCGGAAAAGAACGACACCCGCGTGGTGATGCACCTGCATCCGGCACTTGCGCCGATGAAGGCGGCCATCCTGCCGCTCTCCAAAAAGCTCAGCGAGGGCGCGATGAAAGTGCATGATTTGCTTGCAAAGCGGTTTATGGTAGAGTATGACGACGCCGGCTCGATCGGCAAACGCTACCGCCGGCAGGATGAGATTGGCACGCCGATGTGCGTGACCTATGATTTTGACAGCGAGACGGACGGATGTGTGACGGTGCGTGACCGCGACACAATGGAGCAGATACGCCTGCCGATCGACGAGCTGACGGCGTTTATCGAAAAAAGGCTGGATTTCTGAACATTATAAAAGGGATTCTTTAAGGGATGGTGCAAAGCATGTTGCACCATCCCTTTTCGTTTATCAAATTGCCCAAGGAAATTGTTTACAGCACCTTGTCGCGCCTTATTTTTACCAGAGCAAGCACGGCCGAGGCCGCATTTGCCGCCACATAGGCCCACCATACCCCGGTTACACCAAGCAGGGGGGCAAAAAGAAATGCGGTGGGGATAAAAAACACCAGATTTGCGGCGTATAGAAGGAATGCCCATAGCTTTTGCCCAATGGCCTGGCACGCCGCGCCGGATAACATTGGCAGAGGCACGAAAACGAGCGCCGCCGCCAGAATACGCAGCCCCTCGCCGCCGCGGGCGATCAGCTCTCGGTTATCAGTGAATAAGCGGATGAGGGAACCCGGCGTGGCCTCCATAATGAGCAGCAGGACCAAAGCGTAGAGAAGGCTGGCCGCTGTACAAAAGCGGATGGTTTTCCGGATACGTTCCGGCTTCCCTGCACCAAAGTTATACCCTACGATGGGGCTGAGCGCCTGCGTGATTGCCGTGAAGGGCATAATGGCAAAGGTGATGATCTTACTGATGTAGGCATAGGTAGTCACTGCGATTGTCCCGCCGGCCTCCCGCAGGAGGTTATTTAGCACGACGGACAGAATGGAGAGGCTTCCCATCTGGATTAGGGAGGGCAATCCGATTGCAAGGATCTCACGTATCTTGTGTAGGCTGCATTTTGCGCCCCTGAAACTTTGCGTTGTAAAGCGGAGAAAAAACAGCACACACATACTAAAGCTGACAAACTGGCAGATCACCGTTGCCAGCGCAGAGCCGCGCACACCCCAGCCCAGCACAAGGATGAATACCGCGTCCAGAGCGATGTTGATCGAAATAGGAATTACCCAGATGAGCAGGCCATACAGCATTTTGCCTTCGGCGCGGATGATAGACGAAAAGCCGGTGGAAAACACATTGCCCGCGAGCAGGATCGTAAAGTATTGTTTTGCATAAGGCAGGAGCTCTCCCGTAACGCCCATCACCTCAAGCAGTGGATTGAGCAACGCAAGGCCAAGGATGGTGATGAGAATCGCGGAGCTGTAAAAGGCGAGCATTGCATTCAGCGTGACTTCGCCCGCCTCCTGCTTTTTGCCCTCGCCCAGCTTTCGGGAGATGATCGATGCCGCGCCGCCGCCTAAGGCGGTGGAGATTGCACCCTGTAAAATTACAAACGGAAATACGACGGACACGCCGCCCATGGCGTTTTCACCCACGCCCCAGCTGACAAACAGCGTATCTGTCAGCGTATAGACGGCATTGAGCAGCAGGGCGGCCATGGTGGTTGCTGCAAAGCGGAGCACCAGGCGGGGAACTGGCTCTTTCCCCCCAATGCGGCCGTGGCGGAAGGGCTCCCGATCGTTTTGTTTTTTCCGTCATTTTTATTTCAAGCCTCCGAAAGCGCTTTTGTAAAACCATGCGGAGGAGAAAACGTTGCGCCACCAACCGAAGTGCTTTGGCGTGTAGCGGTAATATTTTTTCCACCTCCTGGATCAGGCCCAGATACCCCTGCATCACGGCATAGCGGATTTTTTCCTCTCGCGTTACGCGGATGGGTTCATCCGCGACGGCATTATAAGCCGCAAGGGAAGCTTTTTTCTTCTCCAGGGGTTTCTGATATTCGAGGCACACAAAGTCCGCGATCCGGTCGCCCCAAAAGCTGCGCTCCGGGTCGATCCATGCATATTTGATCTCACCGTTTTCCCGGTTGCAGATGATGTTTGGCCACCAAATATCAAAATTGACCATGCAACATTCCGCTTTTTTTAAAACATCCTGATATCGGTCGATACAGGCAAGCAGCTTTTCGCCGCGTTTTGACTTTTTTTTCGCTCGCGCACAATCATCCAGAAGCGACTGCGTCATAGCCCGAATTGCTTGATACCAGTTGTCATACAAGCCGTTTTGGATATAACCGAACTGATCGTTTTTAATTTTGTGGATCTGGGCCGCCATGGTCGCCGTAATAAAATTGGACTGCACTTGCTCAGAACCCGAAAATTTCATTTGATCCAATTGTTTCCCAGAAAGCTTTTCCATGATAAAATAATCCGTAGGGATCTGCTTGCGTTCAAAATCCTCAAAGTAAACATCGGGCACAGTGATGGGCGTATGTTCCCGCATCTGACGATACCAAAAGACTTCAGCGCGCATCATATCTTTTTCGTAGGTCATGACCGGAGCCTCCTGCGCCGGCGCGATCTTGAGCACATATTCTTTTTCCCGTGTGGATACGGAAAACACAGCGTTATACTCCCCCGCGCCCAAAGGCGAAATGCCGGTAATCCCGCCGATTCCCGCTGCGCGGAAAATTTTTTCAATCTCCTTATTTTCAATTTTGTATTTGGTTTTGCTAATCATTCAAAATCCCTCCCGATTTTTTTATGAAATCAGCTATTGTGATTAGAATAGCAGAATGCGCTTGCAGTTGCATATTGTTTTTCAGCTTTTTCTTTTAATAATCCGTTGTTTTTCAACATGATTTTAGGTATAATGGCCTCACAATGAGGGATCATTTCAAAGACCGCCTGAGGCGCGAAAGGATGGTTATGAAAATGAAACAGGGCGAGCTGCTGAATATCCAGATTCTACCCCAGGCGGATGATCCATCCTTTGAACAGCGGGAAAGCGGAATGGCGCATACCTCTTACCGGGAAGAAACCGCTTTTTTATCGGCGATTCAGCAGGGAGACGTTGAGCGGGTTAAACAATTGCTCGGGCAATATATCAAATCAGGCATCGTTGTGGGCCGCCTTTCCACCAATTCCATCCGGCAGATGCAGTATTGGGCGGTGTGCTGTGTGACGTTGGGGACCAGATACGCCATCCAGGGTGGTTTGAATGAGATGCAGGCGTTTAACCTATCTGATCGCTATATTATGCAGATCGATCAATTCACGTCCGGGGAGGAAATCATCAGCTTTCTGAATCAAATTGTTTTGGAAATTACAGGGCTAGTGCATGAAAATGCCCGTGGCAATTGCCCGGCGGCAATTCGAAAGTGCCTGGATTATACTGATCGGAATCTGCATGAATCAATCCGCCTCGCCGATTTGGCGGCGCTTGTGAACCTCAGCGGGGACTATTTGTCAAAGCTTTTTAAAAAGCATGTAGGCAAGCCGCTGCGGGAATATATTATTGAGCGGAAGCTCGAAACCGCAAAGGCGATGCTGCGTGGGGAATGCGATCAGAAGATGGTGGCCTATTACCTGGGCTTTTGCTCGCAGGCCTATTTTATCACCTGTTTCCGCAAAGCCTATGGCATCACGCCGCACCAATATGCCGCCCGGTTTGGCTGAGAAACAGCACGCCGCCGCAAAAGCATCCCCAAGATGCTTTTGCGGCGGCTTTTTGTTTGGCACATTAAAGAGCATTTACAATGCTGTCTGGCTGGAAACCATTGAAAACGCGCACAACGTTTGACCACATATGCCGGTGTGCGCGGCAGAAGCTGCTGGCGGTGATGCCGCCGAGATGGGGCGAAAAAACGACGCGATCCTCCACTTCCGGCGGCAGCCTCACCAGCGGATGATCCGCCGGGACGGGCTCTGGGGAGAGGGTGTCAAACCCAGCGCCTGCGAGTTTGCCGGAAAATAACGCTTCTTTCACGGCCAAGTGATCGACGAGCTCGCCGCGTGCAGTGTTGATTAGATAGGAGCCGTTCTTCATTTGGGAGAGGAAGGCGGCGTTTACCATGCCGCACGTCTGCGGCGTGACAGCCGCGTGGAGGCTGATGATATCGCAGGCCGCAAGCAGTTCGCCGAGCGGGAGATAGGTTACGGAAAAGGCCTTTTCCGTTTCCGGATCTTTTCTATGGGCGGAATCATAAAAAAGCTCGCATCCGAAGGGGGCCAGCCGCTGCGCCGTGGCCTTTGCGATGTGCCCAAAGCCGATCAGGCCGATTTTGCAATCCCCCAGCTCTGTGATCCCCTCGACCATGGCCTGTTCCTTCATTTGGATTTGACGGCCTTCCCGGACGGCGCGGTCGCCCGGGATCCCCCTGCGCAGCAGGGACAGCATCAAAAAAATTGCCTGCTCTGCCACAGCGCCCGCATTGCAGCCCTGATTGTTGCAGACGAAAACACCGCGTTCCCTTGCCGCTTGGATATCAATGCCGTTGAATGCCACGCCCTCAGAATGGATCATTTTGAGCTTTGGCATTCGCCGGATCAGGTCGCCGTCTACCGTGCTGATCGCATCCACCAGAAAAACCTCCGCGTCCGGGCAGAGGGCGAGCCGCTCCTCATTGGTGCTGCCGAGTGGGCAGAAGGTGAGTGAAAGCCGGTCGAGCGGGACAAATTCCGGCAGATAGGCTTGATAGCGCTCCGGCGCGCCCTCGATGAGAATGTTCAAGGAAAGCCCCCCTCCCTGTTGATGATTCAATTTGCAGCCGCTTCTATTTTGCCTGATCGAGCCATTTTGGTAAACAACAGGTCGATCTCTTCGGAGGTCAGTTTTTATCGTGGGAGCGGCCGGTTTTATCTGACAATTCCATGATGGAATCGCATACGACCCGTGCTTTGGTGTCGAGCAAATCTACAAAGGAATTCTTTTCAGGAATGATCTGCCTTTTCTTTTTCAGATACTGCGCGGAGGAGATTTCTTTTGATTTACCGTTGGAATATCTCTTTGTCAGTAAACAGTGATCCAGTTCGGTATCTAATAGATAGAGATCTTCCCCATCATGGCTTTTTTCAAGATCCTCTCTCTGCAAGTGATCGTGGTCAACATCTAAGGTGATTATATTGCAAACATGAGGAACGCCATTGCGGCTTTTGATTTCTTTCACATATCCGTTAAGGCCGTTGCTATTGCCTTGGAGCAGATACATTTCTTTAAATAAGTATACCTTTTGATTTTTCTTATCAGCAAGAATTTTTGTGTGAGTAGAGCTTCGGGCTTGCTCGCCGCCGTCTTCCAAAACAGGCGCAACTTTCTTTCCATCAAAGCTGTAAAAGTTGAGATATCCTCCTAAAGAACCGCCTGAATCTCGATAGACCCCGAGCTCGGGAATACGGTCAAAATTCAAGTCAATCAAATAATAGCCGAAAATAGGGAAGCCCGGGTCCTCCTCCATATTGGTATCGGAATGGAGTAAAAATTCTGCATAGGCTTTGAAATATGGCCGGTTTTTTCTGCCTGAAAGGATAAGCGGCTTGGAGGTGGTTGTTTCGATTCGAGCCCTGGTGGAGGGTGCTGCCAGCGTAGTGGAAGGCGCTTCGCTGGAAGGAGGAAGAGAGCTGGATTCCAACGCTGGCCCGGAGGTGCTCGCTTCACCAGGGTGATGGCAGGAAGCGGTCGTCAATAAACACAGCAGCACTGCGCATAAGCAGATGATTTTTTTCATGATTCAGATCCTTTTCTTGAGCAAATCCTTTGTTCAAAAGGACAAAAGTGCGCCGCTCCCTAAAAACGTTGTAGGGCAAGATGGGCCGCGGCGCACAATAACAGCGATTTCCAAGCTTTATTCGCCCTTCATGCCCAGCAGCTCCTGCGTGCCGTGGAAGGCATCCACAGAGAGCTTAACAGAATCATAAATGGCTGATTCGATATCGTCCCCTGTGACGCCCAGCTCTACACACCATTTTGGGTCGATGAAGGTATTCATGCACATGATATCCGCCAGGCCGACGGGATCAATGCCGCCCTCTACGTTTTTATTCCGATACACCTTGCGCATATGCAACCCAAAAAGCTGGAAAGACCATTTCGGAATATTGATGATTTTCCGGTTGGGCTGGCCCATCGCCTTGTGGACGATTTTCAGGAAGTCGTTCCAGGTGAGATTATAGTACCCAATCGGATAACAGTTTGCGCCGCGGTTGCGCTCCGCTGCCCCGGAGATTGCCTGCCCAACCTGGCGGACGGTCACCATCGTAGTGCCGCCCTTCGGGTACATCGTGATTTTGCCCATCCCTTCAAGCTGCTCGATGAGGATAACCCACACAGGCTTACGGCCAGGCTGCGTGCCAAAAATATAGGGCAGCTCCAGCACGCATACGCTCATTTCATCATCCGCGAACGAGAGTGCAGATTGCTCCTGCGCAATCCTGCTGCGGATATAGGGGTGCTTGACGCAGAGATTCATCTCCGGGTGCTCCTTGGCGAAATAGGCGAAATAGGAGCCGAGCACAACGCAATTCTTTACGCCGCAAGCCTTGGCGATTCCCAACAGACGCTTGACAGGCCGAATGTTATATTTTTCATACGCGGCATAAACCGGGGCGGGGAATTCCACACGCTCATCCACGCCCGCCGCAAAAATAAAGCAATCGCAACCCGCCATCTTCTCCCGCAGCTCATCGTCGCTCATAGTCAGGTAATTCCCCAAAACGATTTCCATCTCCTCCGGGATCGGAGCGCCTCCGGCATGGGGGGCAGGGCGATGCTTTTGACCTGATGACCCGCGGGCGATGAGCTCCGCGGCCGCGGCGCTGCCCAAAAGGCCGGTGCCGCCAATCATAAATACGTTCAAGATTCTCTCTCCTTTTTTCAATTGATGTGTGGCTGTATTGATATTAGTTTATCGCTGGCGAAAGGGAACGTCAATATCTGGGAGCAAACTTTTATTCCGATTTTATTCGTCTTGTTGTTCCGGCTGCGTTTGCCACAGCATCCGGTTCGATACAAAGCGAAACGACAGCTTCTGCTGTTGATAAAGATACGCGAGATAAGAGCGCACCGTGCTGCCGACCAATACATATTGATTGCAATCCATTGTGAGGGCATACTGATGAAACACTGCCTGAAGAATTTCTTCAAAGCTGTGAGGCGCCTGGCACAGATTGAGCAGATACTCAATGATTTGCACAATCTTTTCCCGATTGGCGCGAGCGAGCGGGGCGATTTCCTCTGTGGCTGCTGCATGGGAGGGGATGAAAAGCCTCGCCTGCATCTGTTCTACTTTTTGAAGCGTGGCGAGATAGCCTTTTACATCATAGAGGAAGGATACCTGGTATTTTTGGATCGCTTCTTCGCTTACCAGCGCATCGGCCAGAAAAACAACGTCATCCGGTGTGCGCAGGCCGATCATATCAAAGGAATGGCCGGGCAGGTCGATCACCTCCAGCTCCTGTGGGAAGCCCTGGCTATCCAACGGTAGGGCGTTGCTGGGAGCGGCCTCCAGGAAGTGGTTGCGCAATGCATTTGGAGGGAAACCACCATAGAGGAAAGCGGGCTCCAACACCGGATTCAAGGTAAAAGCGCACTCCATTCCCTTTGCAAAAATTTGGCAACCCGTGCGCTTTTGGAGCAGCTGATTTCCCCCGATATGGTCGCCATGCGAGTGCGTATTGATCACGCAGGAGAGCTGCCAGCCCTGTGCGTCCAAAAATTTTAAGTGCTTTTTTGGCGGCATCCTTTCCGCTGCCACCATCAATGAGGCAAGCATGGCTTTTATCCAAAAGAAAAAGGCCGATTTTAACTGGGCAGTCGATATAATAGGTGCGTTCCCCTGCCCGGATGAGCTCATACATATCAGAAACCTCCCTTGTATATTCATTTGAAACACCAATTTTAGCGGCGGCCAAGAGAGCGCATCGTTTGATCGCTCCTTTTTTCAAAGTATACCACGAATCGGCCGGATGAGATACGGTTAAAAATCGAATTTGTTTGCCCAAGGGGCGTTGACAGGCTTGGCTGGGCCGGTATAATGGGAGAGAAAGAAAACGGAAGGGAAAGGAAGAGATCTATTATGAAATTGACGGTGCTTGGCGGCGGTGGGGTACGCTCGCCCTTTTTGACGAAATCAATCGCCCTCGGCGCGGAGGCAGCGGGGATTACAGAGGTTGTGCTGATGGATTCTTAATTCTCAATAGCTTTGAGCCTAGAATATTTTATAGCAAAACGCATCTATTTCAGCAAAGAGGGGACCGGCAGGCTACTCCTCCTGTTGTTCGTATTGCTATGATTGGAATAGCCTTAGGA